>Ga0070729_10007128_pt1 | contig 10827 bp, 9 predicted proteins | sample tdDd472_FD_66725 | JGI IMG/M metagenome (GOLD analysis project Ga0070729, IMG submission 66725) | Marine sediment microbial communities from the Atlantic coast under amendment with organic carbon and nitrate - tdDd47.2 | ecosystem: Environmental > Aquatic > Marine > Coastal > Sediment | place...
GGCGGCGGCCTCCGCTTTCCGACCCAGTGCATGACAAGCGCGGGCGCGTACGAGCCAGTAGTGGCGCTTCAGAAGTGCGGCAGCCGAAACGAGCGTCCCCCGCTCGGGCGCCCCGAAGCGATCCGCGTCCGAGAGCGGCTTCTCGGCCGTCGTACGCACGCGGTTCAGTTGAATCATCGCAGCCTGAGGGCGATCAAGATCCACTAACGTTCGTGCCGCAACGACGCGACGGCTCACTTCATCCGACCAGTATTTCTCGATGTGCGCGACCGCCTCGTCCGCGTGGTCGGGGTCCTGACGAATCCGGCACTCGAGTTCCGCGACGCGCACATTGGAATTTGTCGGCGGCGTCTTCAGCCTGTCACGGAGCCCCGCAAGAGCTGCGTAGACCTCTCCCGAGCGCGCGCGAGACAAAGCGATCCCGGCACGGGCCGCAGGTCTCTCGCCCAAGACCAACGCCTTGTCGAAGTACTCCTGGGCGCGCTCGACGTCGCCGTACTTGAGCAGCGCAAGCCCGGCCTGGACCATCGCGTCCGAGTCGGCGGGCCAGATACGGATCGACTCGTCGAAGGCGCGCATCACCTGCTCGCGAGCATCCAGATCCGAATGGAACAGCCCCAACGCTCGACAATAGTGCGCGCCGCGGTTCTCGGGATCGAGCTGGAGCGCATTCTCCGCGGAACTCGCCTGCCCTTCGTAGTCGCCATACCAGGACACGGTGAACGCGTAGTTCGTGTACACCAGCGAAACGAATTCGCGCGGCGTAAGATTCCGCAGGTACACGCCGTCCCGCAGCGCGTTCGGCGCTGCAGCGCGCGCGTCCGCGCCAAAGTAGTGGTCGTCGGCTTTCTCCGCGCCGAGATCCGTCGTCTCGATGTTGCGAATCACTCGACCATCGTCGTAGCGCACGAAGCAGTGGCCGGGTGACGACACCCCGTGGAGGGGCAGGCCGAGGCGCTGCCCGAGCGCGACGTACAACGTGGAGTAGCCGAGGCAATTGCCGTAGTCTCCACTCAACACCTTGGGGATGTACGACACGCGCAGCGTCTTGCGCGAGTGCGCATCGACAACGACGTTGCGCCGGAGCAGCACGCTGTTCAGCAGTGCGATGCGATCTTCCGGTTTCTCAAGCTGCTCGATCCGGGGCGCCAACCAGCGCGCGAGCCTGTCGATGCGCCGCAACTCCATGGCGATGCGTTCGGGCTCGTAGTCGGCCGCCACCATCGACGCGGCGGCAATATCGAACTCGTCGCCCGCCTTGAGAATTTCATCCATCGAGGCCGGCTGCGGCGCGGGGTACGCCGAGAGATCCATCGCGGCTTCGAGCGACCGCTGGAACGGCACGATGCGCTCGCGCTCGTGTCGCCGCTCCGCTGCCCGGCTGCTTTCGCCCGATCGGGTCGACCACGAGTTGCTCAGCTCGTGGTCGGTCCTCGCGAGCCGGTTCACGGCCGCGGCGAAATGAGGGAGGAGCATCGAGTCGTGCGTGAACCGCGTCAGGGCATCGCGTACGAGCTCGGCGCCGCTCGGATCGCCCCATTGGGCGAGCGTGGCGGCGGCAAGAAAATCGATGTCCCCGAATGGCTGGGCGAGCAAATCCCGCAGGCGCTCGGGCGGGTCCCCGCCGATGCGGTGGAGACGTAGAAGGACGTCACTGCGGAACCGCCGAGCGCCCTGACGCTCAAGCGCCAGCTCCACGAGCTGGGGGAGCGCTTCCGCGTGCCGCGGCCTGCAAAGCGCCACCACCAGAGCACGCCGGAACTTGGGATGCTGATCTCTGTCGGGCAGCACTCGCAGCAGCTCCGAACGAAGAGTCTCGTCGGCGAGTTCCCCCAGCATCCATGCCGCGGCCTCGTAGTACTCGTCCTCGTCCGGTTGCCCGCGTGAATCGAACCCGTTCGGACCGTCGCGGTACTCCCCGCGCAGCATGGCGTAGATGGCGAGGGCGGCCGGCGGCCCTTCGGCGCGGCACAGGTCGGTGAATCGCTTCGTGTCCTCGTCGTCCCGGAATCCGAAGTCTTTCGGCCAGCATGCGCGAAGCTCGTCGACCAGCCGCGCGTCCGGGGCGTTCGTGTCGACGAACTCGGGAGGCGACTGCGACAGCTCGAGGGCGAGGACGAGCGCCAGCAGCCCAAACGTCGCGACGTAGCGCCACTGCGGCCCCGGCAGTCGAAACGCTTTCTCGTCGTTCACGGGGTCAAATTAGCAGAGGCGCGCACCGCCAAGCAGCGCACGCCAATGATCGACTCCCGAATCCGAGCTTCTCCTCGCCCGTGCTAGCACCGTCAGGTACTTGCACCATGAAGCACGCGCTACTTGGGCGTCTTGATGTTCTTGCGGGTCTGGTGACCACAGCACGGACGCTTGCCGCGGTTGGCCTTGTTGATCTTGCGCTTGGTTCTCGCCATAGTCCGGACAGATTACCCGATATCCGAAGATTCGCCGGACAGTCGCCAAAACTCGGCCAAATCCGCGGGCAACGGCGCCTCGATCGTCAGATCCTGACCGGTTTCCGGGTGGCGCAGCGTCAACTTGGCCGCGTGCAGGGGCATGCGGGCGAGCACCACCGGGTTTTTCCAACTGCGCGGGAGGTCGGGGCGCACGTCCGAAAGCCGGATTTTCTTGCGGCTCCCGTGGATCGGATCGATCACGAGCGGTGCGCCGCGGTAGGCAAGATGGACGCGAATCTGGTGCCGCCGGCCGGTCCGCGGACGCGCCAAAACCAGCGCATATTCCCCGTGAACCTCCACGGTCTCGTACTCCGTCCGAGCCGATCGACCGCGCGGATCGACCCGCACTTTCTCGCCCTCGGCCTTGGTGTCGTAGAGCGGCTCGTCACAGACACCCTTGCGCGGCTCCGGAACACCCTGCGTGAACGCGAAGTACTCCTTTTCGACATCCCCCTCCGCGAAGTCGCGTGAGATCCGCCGTGCCGCGTTGGGATGGCCGCGGGCCGCAACCACCACTCCGCTCGTGTCGCGGTCGATCCGATGCACGAGGCGCACGTTGGCCCCGAACTGCTCGCGCAGCATGCCGTCCAGCCCCTCGTCTTCGTGGCCCTTGCCCGGGTGCATGACGAGCCCGGGGGGCTTGTTGATGGCGAGCAAGAACTCGTCCTCGTAGAGCACCTCAAGATCGGAGCGAACCGGCTTCCGTGCGATCTGAGGCTGGCCTTCGGGCAGACCGGCGCGGATTCGCTTCAGCGACGCTTCCCAGTCGGTCAACTCGACGATGTCGCCCACCGCCACGCGGAGGCCAGGTCGCGCCTTGGAGTTGTTGACCCGAGCGCCCCCCTCCTTGAGGAACTTCATGATCGACGCGCGCGACACGCCGTGCATGTGGCCCGCCAGGAACTTGTCCAAGCGTTGCCCCGCGGACAGGAGCTCGACCGTGAACTTCACGGCTACTTCCCCAGGATCGCGCGAGCCGCGCTCGTGCCGAGTCGCGTTGCGCCGGCGGCCATGAGCGCCTCAGCCTGCTCGCGGGTGCGGATGCCCGCCGATGCCTTGACCGGGCCGAACTTCACGAGCGCCTCGACGTCCTCGACGGTGGCGCCGCGCGAGCAGTAGCCGGTGCAGGTCTTCAGGATGTCGACGCCCTCAGCGCGTGCGATGCGGGCCGCTTCGTCGCGCTCGGCGTCGGTCAGCAGGCCGGTCTCGAGGATGGTCTTGAGCACGAGGTCCGGGATCGCGGCGCGCACAGCGGCGATGTCCGCAGCGAAGGCCTTCCAGTCGCCGCTCTTGATCGCTCCCTGGTTGATCACCATGTCGATCTCGGCCGCGCCATCATCGCGGGCGGTGGCGGCGCCGTGCGCCTTGTGGTCGGGCCGGTCGGCTCCGAAGGGGAAGCCGGTCACGGAAATGACGGGTATGGGCGCGTCACGAAGGGTCGCCACCCAAAACGGCTGCACACATACGCCGAAGCAACTCCAATCCACCGCTTCAGCCAAAGTCTGTCGTACGTCCGATTCGGACGCGTCGGGACGCAACAGGGTGTGCTCAATCGCCTGCGCGAGAGCGTTCCCCGCCATAGGAGTCACCCTACTTCTTGCGTTCCTTGTAGACCGTGTGCTTCCGGAGCAGAGGGTTGTACTTCTTCAGCTCCAGCTTGTAGCCGGTTTTGGTGTTCTTCGACGCCATGTAGGTGCGCTGACCGGTTTCGGTGCACTCCATGATGACGTACTGACGCGCGCCTTTGCTCTTCTTTGCCATGAGAGCCGGGTATTGGACCACACGCGGAAAGAAAGGGGACCCGGAACCGGTCAGCCCTCGGGATCTTCACCGGCCAACTCGAGGTACCACGAGCCGAGCTGGTCCAGCAGGCGCCCTATTTCCTCGGGCTCTTCCTCGCCATCCATCACGCTTTTCAGCAACTCGATGGCGCCTGCGACGTCGCCGAGCGCGTGTTGGCACTCCGCGATCCGAGCACGAAAATCGGGTGCGGATGCCCCCGCCATGATGGCCGCCTGATACTCCGTGGCGGCTTCCTTGGGCAAGTCGCCGCGCAGTTGGAAGAGCGAGCCGAGGCCGGCATGGGGTCGCGGGTCATTCGGGTTCATCGCACCGGCCGCGCGATAGAGGAGTGCGGCGCGTTCGATGGACTCGGCATCTTCGGCCCGCTGATAGTGCTCGATCTGCGCCTGGAGCGTCAGCTCGTCGGCGGATTGCGCCTGCGTGCCAAGAACCTCCGCCGCCCACTCGGACTTCAGCGCCCCCAGCTCCAACCGGTCCGCGACCAACGTACGGACAAACCGGCCGTCGGATGTAAACAGCTGGAGCCGCACATCCGGAGGGCCGCCGGCAGGCAGGTCGGCCACCACGAAGCGGCCGTCCGCGAGCACCGCGAGATCGAAGGGCAGGTGCACTTCACCCGGCTCCTCCCCTCCCGCGACCACCCACCCCTCGAACGATCCGTCCTGGGCCAGACGCGCCACGCCAGAGACTTCCTGCTCCGCTTCGGTCTCGGGCGCCAAGAGCAGCAGGACGCCGCCGTAGCCGTCACTCGCGAGCCGGAAGGGTCGCTGCAACTCGTAGTGCAGCTTGACGTCGCCGAGGAACTCGCCCGCATCCGAAAAACGCCGGATGGTGCCGCCGTCGGTCTCGGTGACCCAGGTCTCCTCTCCAATGCGCGCGATGCCGTGGGCGCGGAAGAAGCCGCCGGTGGGGTGCGCAAAGAGGTCGCGCGGCTCGCCGTCCCAGCCGAAACGCTGGACGCCGTACTCCTGGTCCTCGCCCGCGCTGACCACGACCAGGTCGTCCTCCCGGGCGAGGAGTGCCGCCGGCTCATCGAACACGCCGGGCTCGTCCGGATGACGCAGGCCGGGCACGGGTTGCCGGCCGAAGAGCTGGACGGGACGGCCGCCGGCGTCGATCTGACGAACCCGCCTGTGCAGCGAGTCGGTCAGCAGGACGGTGCCGTTCGGTCCCACCGCGCAGGCGCTGATTTCGAGCTTCTGCGGGCTGAACGGATGGGGCGTGATCCAGCCGACGATGGCGCGCGTTTCGACGTCGAACGTGTAGACGTCGCCGTCGTGTTGAGCGAACAGGATGCGGTCTCCGCCTGCGGCGGCAATGCCTCCGAACATGCGTCGAGGCTAGTCGATCGTGCCACGTTTGGCGGAATCAGGCCTGCTTCGCGGCTTCCTTGGGCTTGGCCTTGGAGCCATCCTTGGCCTCTTCGGCCTCCGCCTCGCTCAACTCCTGCCAACCGCCGCCGAGCGACTTGTACAGCGCCACGACGTTGACCGCGACGAGCCCTTTGCTTTGGGCCAGCGAGTCCTGGAAGCTGAACAGCGAGCGCTGGGCATCCAGCACGTTCTGAAAGTCGACCAGTCCCTGGCGATACAGATCGAGCGACAAGGTCACCGTGCGCTCGGCGGCCGCGACGGCGCGCTTAAGGGCATCGCGACGATCCTGCTCCTGCGTGTAGCGGTTCACCGAGCCCTCGACGTCCTCGATCGCACGCAGTACGGCGAGTTCGTACGCCTTCAGGTTCTGCTCGGTGCGTTCCTTCTCCACCTCGATGTTGGCCCTGATCCGGCCACCGGCAAACAGGTTCCAGCGGATCGGCATGCCCAGGCCCCACGTGACGCTGTCCCCGGAGAACAGGTTGCCGAGATCGCCGGACTCGAATGCGAAGAAGCCCGACAATGAGAAGCGCGGATACAAGTCTGCGGTCGCGACCCCGACCTGGGCCGTCTGCGATGCGAGGCGGCGTTCCGCGGCACGAATGTCGGGACGCTGGCGAATCAGGTTCGCCGGCGCGCCGATGGTGATCTTCTCGGGCGGCGCCGGGACCGGCTGACTCTCGTCGAGCGCCTCCCGGACCTTGCCCGGATGGACGCCGAGCAGCACCGCGATGCGCAGCACGGCGCGCACGCGGCCCTGTTCCAACAGCGGAATCTGGGCTTCGCTGCTACCCAGGTTGCTCTGCGCCTGCGCGACGTCGAGCTCGGGCGAGAGGCCCGCCTTCAGGCGCGACTCGGCCAGATTGAGGCTCTCTTGCTGGGACTTGACGTTCTGGCGCGCGGCGGCGAGCCGCTCCTGGAACGCGCGCATGGTCATGTAGTTGCGCGCGACCTCCGCGAACAGCGCGACCCGCACGTCGCGATAGTCTTCGTACTGCGCACCGAGCCCGGCGGAGACAGACTCCACATTGCGCGCGATGCGGCCGAACACGTCGATCTCCCAGGTGGCGTCGAAGCCGGCGCTGTACACATCGAGCACTCCCGGATCGATCGGGATGGTCGGGTTGTTCTTGGAGACATCGACGACCTCCGCCGATCCGGTGGCAGCGACGGCGGGCGCGAACTCGCCCTTGGCGAAGCCGAGAGCCGCCCGGGACTCGCGAATGCGCGAGAGTGCAATCTTGAGGTCGAGGTTGCCCGCGTCCGCTCGTTGGATGAGGTCGGACAGGATCGGATCACTGAACTGATCCCACCAACGCGCAATGCCTTCGGTGCCGAGGAAAACGCCGTTGCGCAGCTCCTCCGACCAAGCGTCCGGCTCGTTGAGTTCGGGCGGCTTATAGTCGGGTCCGACCTTGCAGGCCGTAGCGATGAGCAGCACCGGCAGCCATCGGGTCCACGCACACAGTCCATGTTTCATCGGGTTCTCCGAATCGGAAGATAGTGCAGGGAGCGCAAGGGAGCAACCGCGCGAGGCGGCGCTTTAGCCGGCTTCTTTGAGAAGCTTGACGAGGTTGTCCGCCCAGAACTGGAAGACGCGCTGGTGTTCGGACCCTCGGGAGGACTGAACGCCCCCGCCGCGGCGCGACGACATCACGGAGAGCATCACGGCGCCCGACTGGCTGTCGGTCAACTCCGCCTCCATGGAGGCGCCCTCAAGCGTGATGCGGCCGCGATTGCCCTCGGTCGCCAGTGGCGCAATCTTCACGAACAGGTCGGTCAGTCCGGCACGCACGCGCAGCGTCTTCTCGCCGGGTTCGGCAACGACCCTGTAGCCGTTGTCCCGCAGCGTGTTGCGCAGGACCCGCCCGAATTCACGGGTCAGGCGAATGCGTTCGGATGCCTCGATCTCGTTGGCGTCGGCATCCGGGTGCAGAAACGTCACCGGCTCGTCGAGCATCACCGCGTCGTACTGCCGCGGATGGAACTTCGAGGAGCGGTACGCCCAGACCCCCTTGTTGTCCGGAAGGGGCGCGAGCTTGCTGTAGTCGTCGAGGAACCCCGAACGACGAACTTCGGACGTGCTCCCACACGCAAGGCACAGGAGCACGCCCGATAGAATGAGACGCGATTGCGTCGCCACTACTCTTTCTTGGCAGCCGCTTCGTCGGCGGCCTTCTTCTCTTCTTCGACCTTCGGCGCGTTGGCGGCGATGTACTTTTCGACATCCGCCTTGATCTCCGCGATCTTCGCGTCGAAGTCGGCCGCGTCCTTCTTGACCTGGTCAAGCAGGCCGCTCTGCGACTTGACGGAAGCCGCGTTCAGCTGGTTGCCCAGCAGGTTCGAGACGTCGCGCAGCGTACCGAGGATCGGCTGGAACGCGTCGATGATGCCCTTGCCGTGCCCCTGCAACGACGAGTAGTTGGCGCGCGCATCCTCGAGCTGCTGTCGGCTCTGGTTGCGGATGCTCTCGGTCTCGATCGTTTCCAGCTGACCTTCCCAATAGATGAAGTACTGCGCCGCAGCCTTGTCCATGGAGTCCAGCTTGGTCTGCAGACCGTCGACTTCGGTGCCGCACTTCTTGACGCTGCTTGCGAACTGCTTGTACGGAGCGGCCAGGTCGCCACCCTCGCTGTTGACCATCGAGCCGAGCACGGTCAGCGCCGTGTCGAGTTCGATGCCTGCGGCGGTCGCCGCGCGGCCGAACGTCTCGACCTGGTCAGAGAGCTTCTGCGCCTGCTGCTGGCCCTTGGGCGTGCTCTGGCACGCGGCCATCAGGGCCGCGGCAAGAATGAGAGTTGTTGTGGAGAAAACCCGCATGATCGTTCCTTATCGTTCCTTTCACGGAAGAGTGTATGGACATCAGGCTCACACGATCAAGCCACGAATCAAGCTTTCGCCGTAGCGCGCGGTGAGAAGCGCCAGCCCGGCAGCGAACGCCGCCGCCAGGACGAAGACCACGGCGACCTCGGCCCCCAGCAGCCCCCCCACAAATCGCTTCGAGCAACCGATCTTCTCCAGCGTGTTCAACTCCCGGCGCCGCAGGCGGACCGAAAGCCAAAACACCGAACAAATCGTGAGCAAGGTTGCACCCCCGAGCAGGAGCGTGACCGCCACGACATAGCCCCGGACCTGGACGACGGTTGCGATCAGTTCGTCCATGACCGCCCGGGGCTCCATGATCTGGCATGGTTCGTCGCGACCCAGATAGCGGCCCAGCAGCAACGTTTGCGACTTCGCATTGCGCGGGAGCGCCAGAATGGCCGAGATGGGCAGGTCTCCCTGCTGGCCATGAAAGTGGAACTCCGCCGAGTTCTCGGCCGTGATCTCGTTGAACTGGAGCACCGACGCGTTGGCGACGACTCGATCCTCCTTGCGCTCGAGGACCTGTGCGGCCGCGTCCGGCTTCGTCAGGTCGCGATGGCCGTGGCCGAGGCCGGCGATGACCCAGGACGTCCGCACATCGACGAAAACCGCGGCATCGTCGGGCGTGCCGGTGCGCGCGAGGACGCCGGTGACGGTCATGCGCAAAGGATAGGCGCCGGCCAGGTCGAACAGGTTGTCGGGCGAGGTGATCACCTTGTCGTCCGGGCCGACCTCGAGCGCTGCGGCCGCATCGGCGCCGAGCACGCACTCCCCCAATACGGAGAAGCGCCGCCCCGCAGCGATCCGGAGTCCGCGGAAGTCGAAGTAGTCGAGCGTCGTGCCCACGACCGGTTGCTTCCGCACGCGGTAATGCACGTGAAGCGGAACCGGCGCGGCGAGTCCCGTGTCCCTTACGCGCGCGACCTGCTCGTAGCGGATCGACTCCGGCACTTCTCCCTCGAAGTAGAGCGCACGCAACGCAAGGTCGAGCGAGCTGCCTTTCGCACCGATCAGAAGCGGCGTGGTGTCGGCGCGGGCCCGTAGACGTTCGGCGGTGCGCGCCACCAGGATCTCGAGTCCCAGCGGCAGAAAAAGAAGGATGGTCAAGGAAACCACGAGGATCGTTGTCTTGATCCGGTGGAAGCGCAGATAGCGTCCGGCGAGATAGAGCGCACCCTTCACGAGATCAGCTCCGCGAAGTCGATGACACGGTCGAATCGAGGAAGCAGCGCGTGATCGTGGGTGGCGACGACGAGCGTAGTGCCCGACTCCGCCACGTGGCGCTCCAGCATTTCGATCGCACGCTCCTTGTTGTCCGGATCGAGGTTGCCGGTGGGCTCGTCGGCGAGCACGACCTCGGGACGCGCGATGAGGGCCCGACAGAGTCCGACTCGCTGCCGCTCGCCCTGCGAAAGTCGCGTAACCGGGCGGCGCAGCTTGTCGCGGAGGCCGGCGCCATTCGCGAGCGCTGTGGCGCGCTCCCGGGCAGCGGCGTCGAGGGTCAGGCTGGCGTTGATCCGAAACGGCAGCAAAACGTTGTCGAGCACGTCGAGGTAGTCGAGCAGCTCGAACTCCTGAAACACGAGGCCAATCCGCGCCGCCCGGAAATCCCGGCGCGCGCTCTCGGAAAGCCGGGACAGTTCATGATTTCCCAGGGTGACGCTGCCGCTGTCCGGAACCAGTACTCCTGCCATGAGGTGGAGCAGCGTGGTCTTTCCGCAGCCGCTGGGCCCGATCAGTGCGGTGCGAGACCCGGACTCGATCGACAACTCCGGCAGGCGGAGCGTGTACTCCCCGCCGGGGTAGGCGAACTGCAGGTTTTCGATGCGGATCATGGGGCGTTGTGGAGCGTAGCCGGTAGGACACGAAACGTCCCGGAAATCGGGGGTCAGCCGCTCATGGATTAGACTCGCAGGAGATGGAGAACGGCTGGGTCCTGATCACGGGAGCGTCTTCCGGCATCGGCGGGGAACTCGCCCGCCTGTTTGCCGCGGATGGGCATCGGCTGGTGCTCGTGGCGCGGCGCGAGCTGCGACTGGAGGCGCTCGCCGCGTCGCTTCCGGTCGAGACCCGCGTCCTGGTGCAGGACCTCGCCGATCCCCAAGCCGCGGAGCACATCGAGCACTTCCTTCACGTGCAGAAGATTCAGCTTCAGACTCTCGTGAACAACGCCGGCTTCGGCAAGCTCGAGGGGTTCGCGGAGAGCGGCCTTGAGACGCAGCGGGAGATGATGCAGGTCAATGTCTCCACGCTCGTGGAGCTGACACACCGCCTGTTGCCCGACATCATCAAGCAGGGTGGTGGCGGCGTCCTCAACGTCGCATCGCTCGCCGCGC
>Ga0070729_10007130_pt1 | contig 10826 bp, 9 predicted proteins | sample tdDd472_FD_66725 | JGI IMG/M metagenome (GOLD analysis project Ga0070729, IMG submission 66725) | Marine sediment microbial communities from the Atlantic coast under amendment with organic carbon and nitrate - tdDd47.2 | ecosystem: Environmental > Aquatic > Marine > Coastal > Sediment | place...
TGGAGAAGCGAGATGGACATGCCCCTCGACAGCTCGCTCCGCACATCGACGCCCGAGCGCCAGCTCGAGTGGATCGGCGACCCGACCCTCGCCGACGCGATTTTGGACCGCCTCGTTCACAACGCTTACAAGGTCACCCTCACGGGCCCGTCCATCATCCCGGCTTCGCTACCGGGACGCTCAACTGGGACGTGGGCGGGACGGATCGGCGGGACAGGACAGCGACCGATGCCGGTCTGATGCGCGACCTCGGAGTACCGTACGCCGATGGGGCTCATTCAGAACGACGCCGACACCGTGGCGGGCGCGATCTCTCCGGTCACGACGCCACTGCTAGAGAGCGAAGCCGAGTACGAGAAGTGGATCTACGAGCTCCTTCACGAGAGGTTCCCGCACGAGGTCTTCCACCGCCAGTACACCAAGGCGAAGACGAAGGCTGACATCTTCGTGGAGTTCAGGCTTGGAGGCGCCGCGGTCGTCGTCGAGGTGAAGTACAAGTTGACGTCGCGGGGTGAGTTTCATCGGCTGATTGGACAATCGTGGGAGTACCTCCACTTGTGGAAGAGCGAGCTTGTCGTGTGCATTTGCGGCGACAGCGACCCGGCGCTCGTGAAGCTGGCGAATGAGGCCACCCGGATGCTTGTGCCCGCGTTGAGCAAAGCGCGCGTTCTGCACATGCCGCCGGGCAGATAGGCGTATGCGCGGGGACTCCCGCCGAATCTCGCATGGCCGCGCCCAGTTGAGCGTCCCGATCGCGGCGGTGGGATGACGTCGATCAGGGGTATCCGCTGCACGAGTCCCGTCCTGACGTGAGCGGGTCGCGCCCGCAGACTCGTGCTCGTGGGTGCGCCCGGTTCGTTCGTTTCGCCGCCGGGCGCTCCTTGGACGTGCCGCCGATCGTGTCCTCGAAGATCCGAGTGCACCCGGGTCTTTGCGCGCGCGCTTGAGGTTCTTGCGTCCGGCGGCGTCGAGCGCTTCCCCGCCGTTGCTAACGCGTCTCGCCAGGGCGGGGGGCACGCACTCGGACCTCGCCCGTGCCCGGCGACGGGTCAGTCGCCGGTGAGCGCGATCATCACGTTGATCCCGAGAAGGAACGCGTGATGCAGCTCGCGCTCGCCGGCGGAGAGCTCGTACCAGAACGTCAACGACGACTGCATGGTCGGCGCGTCCGACGTCGGCGCGGTCGACGTCGGCAGGCGGATGCCGCCGCCGACGACCACCGACATGCTGTGGAAGACCGTCTCGCGGTCGAAGCTCGTGGGCGCGAGGATGCCGATGTGGAACTGGGGGTTGATGAACGAGGTCACCCCCTCGTTGTTCGCGAAGTCCCAAGGCTCGATGATCATCAAGAGGCCATAGTTGAACGAGACGTTCTCGACGGCGTCGTGCCCGCTCGACGTGCTCGAGCTGCGGCCCGAGCTGGGGCTGCGGAAGAAGCTCACGCCGGTGCCGACGCCGGCGAGCACGCGCACGCCCCAGCGCGCCGTGTGGTAGTCGCTCAGGCCCGTGATCCCGTTTCGTGGCCGCAAGCGGGTGCGAAGCTGCGCGACCTCGTCGAGGTGCAAGCGGTGTGCGTCGGGCACGTGGGCGTCGCGTAGCCCCGTGACCCGCTGGGCCTGCGGGGCGTGGCGCACCTCGAGGGTGATGCGCGCGTAGTCGTCGAGGTTCTCGGGCGCCTGCTCCAGCACGCTATCGAGGCCCAACGAGATCGTGCCGCGGCCGTGACACGTCACGTTCGTGCGCAGGCGTCCGCTCTCGCGGGAGAGCACGAGCGCGTCCACGTCCCACGTGGCCTCGCCGCTACGTGCGGTCACCAGGAGGTGCTGGCGACCGTCCTCCGCGAAGACCGCCCCCGGGTTCGCGCGGTCACACGCGATCTCGTCGGGCAGATCGATGAAGAGCCGGCAGCTCCGGTACTGCTCCTCGAGCAGCGGGCGCGGCATCTGCTGATGTCCCACGTACGCGCCTTCCCGGACCTCCTCGTCGCAGACCATGCGAACCCGGTCGGGCAGGTGCCATGGCTGGTGTAGCTCGCGCGTGGGCAGCGCGAGCGTGTGCTCGGTCCGTCCGAGTCGGACCGTCCCGCTCGTGAGCGCGGCGGGGGCGTCGAGGGCCCGCCCCAGCTGGGCGAGCGCGCCCGAGACGATGGACCGCACCCGCAGCTCGCTCGCCGTTCCGCGGGTCAGCACACAGAAGCGCAGCGAGCCCGACGCGAACGTCGAGCTGGGCAAGCCCCCCGGCGTGTCCGGTACCTGCGCCTCGAGCCAGTCACCGCCCTCGGCGTTGGCGCACGCGCCGTGCAGCCGGTCACGAAGCACGAGCCGGGTGTGGGTTCGCAGCTCGGCCGGCACGTCGAAGCGCACGAAGTTGGCGTGGTCCTGGATCAGGACGGGCTGCCCCTCGAGGAAGCGGTTCGCGCCGAGCTGCACGTCGACGGTCGCGGGTGCGAGCTCGAGTGGCTCGCGCACGTTGAGCGCCAGCCCGAGCGCTCGCCCGTGTCGCCCGAGCAGGGCGCGGTCGACGGCGGCGAAGCGCGCCGTGAGGTCCACACGCTGCTCGTCGAGCTCCGCCGTCGATGCGACGCGCACGTGAAGTCGCCGGACGACCTCTCCGCGCCCCGCTTGCGAGGGCCAGACGTCGGCCGTGACGAGCCCCGGTCTCGACGCGTCCCACGAGGTTTCGCCGAGCACGAGACGGTCCTCGCTCGACTCGATCTGCAGGGGCACGGCGACGCACTCCCGCGCGGACGCGAAGACGTAGAAGTAGACCTCGGCCTCGCGGCTGCCGGCGAGCACGTCGTTCGCCGGCAGGATCGAGTAGCGACAATCGATGGTGCGCAGGGTGACGGTCAGCGTCTTGCCGGCGCCCGCGAGTGTGGCGGGGATCGTGATGGCGACGCTGCCGCCCGCGGCGCGAAGCAGGTTGGTGGCCGGATCGTCGAGCGTGATGGCGAGCTGCCGTGAGCCCTGCTGGCGCACGGCGGTGCCGCAGTCACGGCGAGCGCCACAGTCGACGTCGTGTCGTTCGGTCGGGGCGACGAAGCGGAACGCGGCGTGCGGCGGTAGCGTCGCCTGACTCCCGGTCCCGCTCGTGGTCACGAGCGGGAGCTGCATATCGAGCGACGGCAGGGTCCACTCGCTGACCTCGAGCGCATAGCCGGCGCGGTGTGCGAGCTCGGCGCCGTCCGCCGCGTAGAGCGCCGGGCCGCCCGCCACCCCGTCGCCGTGGGCCCAGAGCGAGAGCGTGTAGAGCTCCCCCGGCGGCGACGCGAAGCGAAGCTCGTAGGGACATCGGTTGGCGGCGCAGGCGCCCGTCCATCGCCCCGTCGCAGGGGCATCCAGCGACTGGAACTGAAGCTGTCGGCGGGCGGCGCCGGCCGTCGTGCGCACGCTCAGGATCACCGTGCGCTCGTCAACGCCTTGCGTGACGGAGACGTCGGCGGCGGTGAGCGCGGTGTGCAACGCGGGGCCGAAGATGCGCAGGGTCGTCGCTCGACATTCGCCGTCGCTCCCCTGCGTGCGAATCTCCCGTTCCGTCGGGCTCTCGTTCGCGGGCACCTCCACGGTGATCGGCAGGGCGGTCCCGCCGCAGACTGTGAAGCCCGAAGGCAGCGCCGTGATCCGAGTACTGCCCGCGCTGTCGAATGCGTAGTGAAAGACCGGGTCCGGCGCCCCTGGCAGGATCGTCTCGCGAAGGTCCTCGAGCTCGGTCGGGAGATGCAGCCCGGTGACCGTCGGCTGCTCACCGGGATCGAGCTGGTAGCGATACACGCAGCGACCCTCGACACACTCGACGGTCTGGGGTCGGTGGCCCTCGAGCACGGGTGGCCGCAGTGCTGCCACCGCCGCGGGCGAGCCGTCGACCACCACGTCGACCGCGTTCGGACCCGGCGCCGGTCGCAGCTCCGCCGAGAGGCGAGGCCGCAACGTCACCGCGTGCCGCCCGCACTTGTCGTCGAAGGAGAGCGGGAGTCGAACGCGCCGGGTGTGCACGAGCGGCTCGTCGAGCACGACATCCCCGCCGTCGAAGCGCACGCCCGGTGGCATCGGGCCCGCGCAGGGGGAGTACCCCTCGCCGAGGCTCGCGCGCCGCTCGTCGAACGTTCCCACGATCTCGTCTTGTGCGGCCGCGCGCAGCGGCAGCCCGAAGACGAGCAGGCACACGAGCAGGCGACGCGCCTTCACTCCGTGCCCCCGTCCGCAGGCGGCGGGATGTCGGAGCAGAGCCCGTCCCCGTCGATGGCGCGGGTCGGGGTCTCGATGCCCCTCGCCTGGTCCATCGTCACGCACTCGTGGTCGTGCGCGAAGCCGTAGCCCGAATCGCAGCGGTCCAGCCGTATGAAGCAACGCCCGGGTTCGAGATCACAGAGGCAAGACTCGCCGCGCGCGGCGTCGCACATGTGCGTCGTCCCGTCGCCGAAGCGCACCCCGCAGCTGCGCTCGACGCCTTGCCCGGGGCAGAGACCCGCCGTCGGGCTCGGGAAGAGCAAGAGGTCGGGGTGCACGAGGTCGGCGCCGAGGCACCCGCTCTGACCGCGCGCTCGGTAACAGACGGTCCCATCCGCCTCCGTGCCCTGGGTGGCGCACTGACCCGTCCGGCATACGCAGACCTCGTCGCTCTCGCAGGTCGGGCCGCCCATCTGCCCGCAGCCGGCGCACCCACCTTCGCCCCGGTCGAGGCGGTTCACCACCACGTCCTCGAGGTCCGCGGCGTCGATGCACGCGAACGTCGCGCCGTCGGCGTAGCCGCTCTCGCAGTCGCCGCGCGTCGTGGAGAAGATGCAGCGGTTGCCCATCGCGCCGCAGAGGCAGCGCTCGCCGTCGGGGCAGAGCTGGCGCTCGCCGGGGGCGTCGAGCGTGCCGCACTCGATCGTCCGGTTCGCGGGGCACGTCCCGCCGCCCATCACGGCGCCGTTGCGCACGCTCGCGGGCGGTGCGCACATACGCTCTCCGTCGGCGTAGCGGTACGTGCTCGGGCAGCCGACGTCGCTCCGCGCGCAGCGGTTGTCGGCGCAGAGGCACATCGTGCCGGACGGGCAGTCGTCGGCTTCCTCGCGGCCGCAGGGGAGCGTCTCTTCGCCCTCGCAGAGCCCGCTTGCGCCCGGCTGCGAGACCTCGACCTCGAGTCGTGTGCCCGAGATGCACTCGGTCGGGGTGTCGGCGGGTGCGTAGCCCAGCCTCCCGTCGTCGCAGGTCGCCGGAACGACGCAGACGGGCGGGCTCTCGTCGCAGGCGCAGATCTGGGCGCCGGGGCACGTGTTCACGCCGCCTCCGGGCCGCCGGACCCCACACGGCGCCGAGCGATCGTCGCTGCAGAGGGCAGGCTCGCCCTCCGCGTTCTGCTCTCCTGGATAGAGCAGAACCGACGCGTCGGGAGCGGGCGTCACGCACTCCCCGTCGTCGGCGTAGCGATAGTCGCACTCGGCGTCGGCGGTCGTGGGCGCGATGCAGCGATGCTCCGTGCAGAGGCAAACCTGATTGCTCGCGCAGGTGTGTCCTCCCGCGACGCCGCACTGGGCGCGGGCCCGCGCGCCGGCGCAGAAGCCGTTCGAGCCATCGACTCCCTCGGGTAGGAGAGTGGCGAAAACCGGGGGCTGGATGCAGTCCTGCGACCCGAACCGATAGCGATAGCCGGTTCCGCACGTCGGATCCGTCGTTGGCTCCACACAGCGCTGGCCCAGACAGGCGCAGCGTTCACCCGGGCCATCGCAGATGCGCGCCATTCCGTTGGAGGCGACGGAGCCACACGGAAACTGGTCCGTGCAGCCGAAGAGACCGAGCCCGAACGCGAGCACCCCCGCGAGCGTCCAGGCCGCCACCCCCGAATCGACCCTCATCGTCGATCACACCCGGACGCGAAGAGCAGGCTCGCCAGACATGCCCATGCACCAAGCATTTGGTGAGTTCGCTTCATCGTCCCTCCCCACACCGCGCGCTCTTCGAGATCGCGCACGATTGTGAACGCGGTGCCGCCGGCGTCGTGCTCAAGCGCGGCATGTGCGCGACGCTGCGCTCCCCGAGTTCGACCGGGAACAGGATTACAGCGGTCGACACGGGTTGGGATCACCCTGACGGGTGATTCCGTTTGGTGACGTGGGGGTGCAGCCCGCCCAGCCGGCCCTTGGGGTTGGTGCGCTTCGGGAATGAGCTCTCCTGCTGGTCAACGAGATGGACCACCGGTTTCGAAACCTGTTCAGCAACGTGCAGGCCTTTGATCGGCATGCACACTTCGCCCTCCCTTTGTGCACCCCAGGAGGCACTAACCGGTCCGCAGAGCTTGCATCACCGGAGGGGGTAGACTGTTGGTGACGCGAACTCATGGAAGCTGGTCAGGCCTGTCGTTGTACGTCGCATGAATAGCGTCGTGATCCACTTGGGGTTTTCGCTGTCCTCAGTCGTAATTTCGTGCACAAAAAACGTCTGGCCCCAGGGGCTTGGCTCTCGCCCACGAGCAGCTCCCTGAAGGGTGGTTCCGCAGCGAAACTCTGAGCCGAGTGCAAGGGCTTCATCGCTGTGGTCTGGCCACGACGGGAGGTGTACATGGCCTGTCAGGATAACGTTGATCTTGTAGTCCTCAACGAAGGATTTGAGGCGTTCCAGTGAGCCGCCGCTGTAAGCGTGAAGCATATCGCCTCCGATGCTGTGGTGGACGAGCAATACGCGAACCAGGTTCTTTCCTTCGGGGGGGCAGTGCTCACGCTCCTTCAGAAGGCCCTGGACGTGAGTGATCTGTTCCTCAGTGAGTTTTCCGCGCGCCGCGAGCCTGAGTCCGGGGCCGAGCGTGCTATCGAGACCAATCAATTGCAGGCAGGTTGAGCCAACTGTGATGGTCTGGACCCAGCCCGGGCCCTTCGGAAAGAATCTTCCGTGCAGGTCTGTCCAGGGGATGTTGGCGATTCCCGCGAGGTGATTTCCCTGCCAGTGATCGTGGTTTCCCGGCACGGCGAAAACCCGTGGGTACTTGTTCCGTGCGAGGGCCATTCCTGCCCAGTTAGCCTCTATTCGTCCCAGTCCTGTTCGTTGGAACCATGAGACCAATACTTCGGAGCGAAGGTATGATAGAGAGGTCGCGAACTGCTGAGGAGTTCCTGTAATTGTCAGGTCACCCGTCACAGTGACGAGTGACAGCGCAGGCCGGTTCTGGGATGTCCATCGTCTGACTGCGAGTTCAAGCTCGACTGCCGCATCGAACGCGTGCGGCATATATCCCTGTGGAAGCAGGTGGGAGCGTACGCCACTCCACGGCGACCCGGTTTGGTCTGTCAGCGACGGATCGAAATCATCGTGGAAGTGAAGGTCTGAGATATGGACGAGGGCGATCGACATGCCTGTGGAGGAAGGCTATTCGACCGCCCTCGCCTGGCGCAACCCTTTGGTAGCCACTTACGAGAGGTCGGGATCCAGCCGGATCCGGACTTCGTCGCCAGCCACTTCACAGACTAGCTGAACAAGGGCATTGGGTGTCTGCTCGCACGTGCAGCAGAAGCTGTCCCATGCCAGGAGGGCATGAGCCTCATCCAGGTCTGCGTACGAGCCGATCGCCCGAGCCATGCTGTGCGCGCTCAGTCGGTAGACGCCATCATAGTCAGCATCTTGGGCCAGACTTGACTCTGTCGGGGCTTGGATCTCGAACGAGGCCGCACCGCTGGTTCGGTTGATGACGGTGCCATGAAGAGAGTCTCGGTCATCGGAGTACGGGATCGCTCGCAGAAGAGTTCCTTCCATAGGAGCGGCGATTCCCCCGAGGATTCGACCGAGAGTGCGATTCGATTCGATGGTCCGGAACCAAGCAGCGAAGTCGATTCCGGTGTATTGGTCTCGTGCGAGCATGTCCTTAGGGTTACTGGCCCATGCCTGCCTGACGAGTGGAAGCTCCACGTCGTGGAGCTGCTTGACGATCTCTTTGATTGCCCCTGTTAGGGGTTGGGCTTCCGATTCGCTGACATCGGCAAACGGGGGCAGGTCCGACGGACGGGGGTGATTCTGCAGCTGGTGCAGGAGGTCACCGTTGTTAGCGAGAGGGGTCCAGCTCATTCTTTTGTCCTGGGTTGGGTTGGTAGCGAGTTGGCCACTGTCGAGCGAAGGTGCTTGACAAGCCGGCGCACTCGCGTGGTTGTCATGTCGTGGCGTTTGGCGGCGGCGGCGAGGCTGAGTCCGTCGAGTAGAACTGAGCGGCAGGCGTTGGCCTCCTCAGGCTCCAGCGCTCCGGTGTGTCCAAGGCGGAGAGCCGCGGCTGCCAAGCCATCCACGATGAGACTTGTTGTTCGGTATCGAGTGAGTCTCAAAGAGGCAGCAATCTCGCGGATGGATGCGGGGTCTGAGTCGAATCCGAAGAAGGCTCGTAGGGCCCGGCTCTGTTCATCCGTGATGCCCAGCGTCTCTGGTTCGAGGCCGGCGGCCTGCTCTTGGAAGCTTGCCTCTGAGTGGACCTCGTCTGGTGTCGGTGGCGAGGGCTGAGGCAGATCTCGGAGCACTTTCAGCGCGACGCTCTCGCGAGTTCTCCGGCGCAAGGCCGTCCGCGCAAAGTTTCTTGCGGCTGAGTAGACGTAGCCTCGCTGGGAATCCGGGTTTAGCGTCGCCGATCGGGTCATGACTCTAGGCAGGTGTGAGACGGCAAACTCGTGGAGGAGGTCGTCGGAAGAGTCTGCGGCGCCCGCGGCGATGGCGCGGCGGAGGAGCGCTTCGTGCTGCAGGAAGAAAGCCCACACCGCATCCCAGTCGGGGGTGGGGTCGTGTGCCCCGTGGATCTTCATGATGTAGCCAGCTCATGCGTTCTCAGAGAGACAACGTTGGCAGCGCCCTGAGTGGTGAAAAAAATCTCGAGTCTCTCAGGCTCAGGCGGGGTTCCGCTGCGGGCGGAATTGACGGGAGGCTGGTCAGAGAACCCCGTCCCCAGCGTTCCACGACCCTGCGAACCGCCCGTACGCCTCGAACCGCCCGCGACCCTCCTTGTGGCCCGACCACGACGCGGATCCGCTCGTAGGGATGCTTCTGGCGGATGGCGGCCGTGACGAACCCGCCCTGAGCGAATGCGAGCTCCTCGAGGCATGGGTGGTGCGGCTCCGATCGTATCGCGACACGGACGCGCTCGAGCGGCTCGGACTGACGGGAATGGCATCTCCATTTGGGGCCAAGGCTCTTCCTGCCGAAGATCGTAGTTTCAGGAAGCTGCCGCCTGCGAACCGCCGGGGCGTAGGCGCACCAATCGCTGACCACGCTCGCGGAGCGAGCGCTCGGCCACGTCGGGGACCCGCGTCCGCGCCTCCCGGAGCGTCTCGACGACCTCGAGGTGGTCGTGCTCGGGACGTTCGCGGTGCTCTTCGAGGCCACGCCGAGCGCGCTGTGCCTCGAGCACCGCGTCGGCCGGCTCGCCGTCCAGGGTCCACAGGGCGTCGATTGTCCAGAGCCCGGAAGCTCCCTTCGAGACGACGAGGTGTTTCCAGCCGTACGTCGCCGCGCTGCCGGACCAGCGAGCGGAGTCGACCTTCGCGAGCTTCGCGTTCCCGTTGGCCGACAGTCCCTCGGCGTAGAAGGCCCGTTCGACCAGCTCGCCCTTGAGCAAGCGCCGTGTGGCTTCGAGCGTCCGGACTCGGGCCGCCACCCTCTCCTGCACGGTGCGTCCCTTCCCGAAGGTGCGAGGGGATCCCTCGACGGGGATCGGCGCCCCCGTCTCGTCCACGTGCTCGCGAACGAGCCAGAGCGAATTGTTCGGCTCCACGGTGTAGTTACGCCACCGGTAGGCCCTCTTCCCGAACCGCCGGAGCACGACGCCCTCCCCGCTCGGCTCCGGCTCCGAGGTCTTCGCAGGCGGCGCGTCCTCGACACGGCCAACCTCGGCGAGGTGGTTGAACAGCCGTCGGCGGCTGATACCCACGGCCGCCGCGGCCTCGGCCGCGGTCATCTCCTCCGACTCGTAGAGGCGGCGCGCCTTGTCGAGCTTGTCGCGTGGGGTCCGAGGCCGGCCGCCGCTCCGGCCGCGAGCTCGTGCGGCGGCGCGCCCGGCCGCCGCGCGCTCGGCGTGCAGCTCGCGCTCCATCTGGGAGACCGCGCCCATGATCGAGAGAAAGAGCCGCCCGGTCGCCGTCGACGTGTCGATGTTCTCGCGGCGCGAGACGATCTCGATCTCCCGCTCCTCGAGCTCGGCCACCACCTGCAGCAGGTGCAGGAGCGAGCGCGACATCCGACTGAGCTCGGCGATGACCAGCGTGTCGCCGGCGCGCGCGTAGTCCATGAGCGCGTCCCAGCCCGGGCGCTCCTTGGACGTGCCGCTGATCGTGTCCTCGAAGATCCGGCGGCACCCCGCGGCGCGGAGCGCGTCGCGCTGGCTGTCGAGGTTCTGGCCCGCGGTGCTCACCCGGGCGTATCCCAGGCGGTGCGCCCTCCCCCTCCGAGCCTGCTCGCGGCGCTGGCCTCTGCCCACCCTTGACGGGATAGTGCAAAAACAAATCCCCGTCACGAACTATGTGCACGATGATTTTTGCACTGGTTTCTGCGCCCGAGGAACCGAGTGATTCCGTGGGCCCCGAGCCCATGCAGGGCCGGGTGCACGAACGTCTACTTCTTGCACGGCTCTACGAACGCAACACGGGAGGGCCTCAGCGGGTTCGTCTTGTCCGTCTCTTGACGGGCTTCGCGACGAAGGCATATCCCTCCGCCGCGGCACGGAAGGAACCCACCCATGACGCATCGCCCTGACCAACCGAGCTGAGCAGGGTATCGCCCACAAGTCGGAGAAAGCAGCCCTCGGGGCTGTCGGGTGCGGTAGGTGGTCTCCAGGCGTCAACGGGAGTCGTGCTGGGGACCATGTCGAGGATGAGGTCCATGGTG
>Ga0070729_10007131_pt1 | contig 10823 bp, 8 predicted proteins | sample tdDd472_FD_66725 | JGI IMG/M metagenome (GOLD analysis project Ga0070729, IMG submission 66725) | Marine sediment microbial communities from the Atlantic coast under amendment with organic carbon and nitrate - tdDd47.2 | ecosystem: Environmental > Aquatic > Marine > Coastal > Sediment | place...
ACCGCATCGCTCGATCCTGAAAGTGCCGAAGTTGTACTTGGAAAAGCATCGGAACTGAGCAAACAGGGCATCACAGTCATCATGATTTCCCACTCTAAAAAAACTCCTGACGGTATCGACCAAATCGTCTCCATCCTCGACAAAGGACTGGTGCAGCAATGACCCAATCCATTATCGAAATCGGTCCGCTTCAACTGTCACTCTGCCTCGGATTCGTACTGCTGGCAGGCGTCACGTCCTTCAAGTACAAGCTTGGCCTGGGCCGTGACCTGTTCATCGGCACCATCCGCACGTTTGCCCAGCTTTTTCTCATGGGCTACGTCCTCAAATTCGTTTTCGGAGCAAACATCAGTTGGCTTGTGCTGCTCATGTTCACCGGCATGGTCACGGCGGCGGTGCACATCATCCGTGGTCGGGTGTCGGAAAAATCCATCCCCTTTGTCATCCCGACATTCCTCTCCATGATCATCACCTACACGCTCGTCACCATGCTTGTTACCGGGGTGATTGTCGGGGCCAAGCCATGGTGGACGCCGCAATATTTCATTCCTCTGGCAGGCATGATCGTAGGAAATTCTATGACCGCCATCTCCATCTGCCTGGATCGACTTTTCTCAGACCTCAAGGCACGCCGTGAAGAGGTCGAGATGAAACTGGCCCTTGGTGCGGATTATCGCGAAGCCTCGCAGGACATTCTGCGTAGCGCGGTCAAGGCAGGGATGATTCCGTCCATCAACTCGCTCATGGCCGTGGGGTTGGTGTCCCTGCCGGGGATGATGACCGGTCAAATTTTGTCCGGGACTGATCCGCTCATAGCCATCCGCTACCAGATCGTGGTCATGTTGATGTTGGTTGCATCAACCTCGCTAGGGACACTCATCGTCTCGGGATTGGTCCGCCGACGCTGTTTTTCTGCTGCGCAGAGGCTACTCATTCGATAGGGAGAATGCTTTTTTACTGAGTGCATCCGCAGTGAAAATTCATTCGTTATCCTTACTTTGTATTTCGCCTTTACGGCGACCTGCTTTTTTCGAGGCGGAAAAAAGGAGGCAAAAAACGCCTTCTTCGCTGTGCGCCTGATAGCGGACCCAAGAGCCTGTACGCGACTCCACTGCCCGACAGGATTGTCTGTTACACAGACTCGGTCGGGCTCCATTCCGCCGCGCTAGACAGGCTCTAAGGCCCGCTATCAATTGCCCGTCGTTGCAAGTACTTTTACGTTATAGGTGCCAATCTTTGATTTCAGACTCTTCGATAACCATAAAGGGCCTTGGGGTGCATCGCACCCCAACACCGCTCTTCCTTCGAAGACAAACACTTCTTTCATCCTCCCAGACGAAGACCAACCCCAGCCCTTGATCGACGGCCTAGAAGCTGACCAATCGAAGGAGGTGGCTCCCGTACAGAGGTCAGGAAATTTATCTTAAACTAAATATGACGGAGAGGTAGAACTTGAACTTTTCATGAGATGGAGCCGACTCGATTGGCTCAGATTCTTGCCACCGATCTCCGGGCGGCCAAATACGTGCAAGCGACCTTTTTTGCTGCTTTTTTGGGCGCTGCCAAAAAAGCAGGCCCGCCTGGCAGGGCATGGAAAACGTTGGGTGCTGAAGCACCCAACAATGGCTCTCGCCGAAGGCGCATCTTTCAAATAAAAAGGCCGCTCTCAAAGCGGCCCTTCCTTATTTCATATGATTTTCAAGAAATTTCAATTTCACCAAAATATCAGCTTCAAGAACAGCCTGCTCAGCCCGTGCGGCAACACACACCTCAACAACCCCATGCATGGTCTGCATCTTATACTTATTCCCCAAGGCATTGCCTTCCTCCTGCATCGAGGTATGAGAAGCAACACCTGTACGCTTCTTATGCCGCACAGCCAGATGCCCCTGATAAACCGGAAATAATCCAGCCTCGCACAGGCGAATGTCATGTTCCATATCATCATACTGGGACGGGGAAAGCTGAATCGCGAAATCACCTGTTTCAAGCAAAGTTTCAGTACGGAAAAGATGACAACACCCGGTAACCGAAGCGCAAGGCCTCATGAAATCAAAAGCCCCTGTGTCCAATGTCTGAATATGCAGATCTGACAACTTGAATGGATTGGGCGCCAACCGTGAGAGATCCACAACCGTATCCGGCTCGGCCAGCAAGTGACTATCCGCACTTTGAAGAAGCAATTGATTGGCGTGATCCACAACCTTGCAACCCCAGACACCCGCCTCCGGGTATCGCTCCACCGCCGCCCCGAGCCGAGACAACCAGTCCTGTGACAACTCCACATCATCGTCTAGATAACAGACGAATTCATACTTTTGCACCGCATCCATATGAAGCAGCCAGTTCCGCGCCGACGCAGCTCCCACGTTCACGGGCAATGAAATCACCGTAAACCGATCAGCACCAAACTCGGCGACAAAACGGGACTCCCACGCGGCAAGGACCTCGGCGGTCCGATCTGTCGAGCCATTATTCAACACAAAAATGGAAGCCCCTGAAAGATCAGATTCGAGCAGGGAAGCCAGTGTCGCATCCAACTCATCCGCCTTGTTCCACGAATACAACAGCACTGCCACGGAACCGGGCACAGCGGCACGCATTTCAGCGACCCCGGCCAATGTGTCATAGGCGCGCAAAACAAACCCCATGTTCCACGGAGCAAGGGGCAGACCATTCAAAAGCTGATCGATATCAACGATTTTGTCAGACGAAAACACTGCCTGCGCACGAAAGAAAGTGTCTTTTAACACGTATTCGACATCTTTTTCAGTGTCGGAATTAAGACATTCGACAAAAAAATCGGCATCGCCCTCAAAGACTCCGACAGTCACCGCCTGTTCTCGCCAGTACAAATTGCCTGGCTCTTTTGCGACCTGATTGCGGATATAATTCTTGATTGCCGAAAAATCTCGGCTGGCACGAAGTTCCATGTATGGATCTGATGCCCCCGGAACGCGATAATGACCTGCCACAACAGTCAACCTTTCCAAAGTTTCCTGCGGCAAAATTCCCTTGACCATATCCAGAGCAAGCAGATCGGCAGCCATGGTTCCATCGAGGGGATTTTCGCGAATAACTGTTTCAAGAGCATCCAAGGCAATGGGTACCAAGGCCGAATCGCCAGACCGCAAACACCATCCGGCAATATCCAGCAAGTGCCGTTTACCAATGAACCCGAGGCGCAACTTGGCCTTGAGTTCTTCAGGCAACGACTGCCAAAATTCGGTCAACCCATCAGTGGTCGCTCTTTCCATAAATCTGCTCCTCGCTCTGCGCCTCTGGCAGGCTCTCCATGTCCAAAGGCTCGTACAGGGTTTCACCCATGTACACGCGCATGAGGTTTCGCCCCTTGGCTTCCGGGGTCAGCATAGTACGCACCAACGCCCGTCCGGCACACCCCATGGAAAACCGTGCCGCCGGATTGTCGGCCATAAACCGCATCTTATCAGCCAGACACACGCTGTCTTCACTCTCGCACAGGAACCCGTTGACGTTGTCACGGACAATCTCCGGCACACCACCCACACGGGTACAGATGGCCGGAACCCCAAGATCGAATCCTTCAAGCAACGCATTGGGCAAGCTCTCCTTGCGCGAGGTCATGACCTGTACGTCCGAAAAAGCCAACTCTTCAAGGACCTGGGCATGAGGGATGACACCCGGTAGATGAAGTCGTTCCCTGACAGCCGGAGTCATGTAGTCCGCAAACCACTCCCGTCGATCTTCAGGGACACCCACGGCCACGAATTCCATGTTCCGGCAGTCACCGTTTTCACAGAGAATGGACGCCGCATCGAGAAACACGTCATACCCTTTGATGTCTACGGTATTGCCAATGTAGATATAGCGAATACCACGCTTCTTACGCGGCTTGGGGTCGCCAAAATCCGGCCCTACATAGGCATTGTACACCACGTTCAGTCGTTTTTTCAGCACATGGTGTTTGCGCATGACTTCCGCGCATTGCTGCGAATTAGCGATCACGCCATTGGCCAATGCAGTCCACAGGAAAAAGATTGAGTTGGGCTTGGAGATGACGCCCCGGTTGATGAACAACTTGCACTTGGCTCCCAGAAGTCGGGCCAATACGCCCATCTTGTACGCCCGATTATGAAAGGTGTGCACCACGTCGATGGAATGATCCTGCACCAACTTTTTCAGAAATTTCCCGGCCTTTTTGTACTTCTTGAATTCATCGAAGTGAAAAACTTCCACGTCCAGTCCTTCGAGCGCGCCATTGATAGGCGTGTCGCCGGGAATCACGGCATAGGTTTTGACACCCATTTCGGACATGGCTTTGATGTTGTTGACCATCTGACGACTGCCACCGGATAGTTTGCCGGAATCCGTGGCATAGAGCACGCTCCGGACTTCGGGCCGCTTGGTGTGCAACTTGAAGAACACCCGCGCCGCCGGGTCAGAACCATACATACGCAATCGGGATTGAATCCATTTGCCGGTCTTCTTCTTGCCCACACCGATACGATTCAGTCGGAATGGGTCCGTGCCCTTGGCATTGACCCAGCGTTCCAAAGTGAATGCACCAACGTACCCAGCCTGACGCAATTCATTCTGTGCATCGTCGCAGAATTGCCCCCACGGCCAGCAGAAAAGTTGTTCGTCATAGCCATTCAGCTCACGAATCCAATCAATGCTCTTGCGAAATTCCTTGCGACAAAAGGCAAGTCGATCTGCAACGGATCTCTGGACAAAACGGGGTTCTTCTAAGCCATTAAAGACCGGCTGGAAGCCGCCGTAGACATACGAACTGCCCACTTTAAAGGTCGGCCAATCCGCGTTGTAACCGGGGTAAATGGACCATGCTCCCCAGTGGGCATGGTCGCCCATGACCTGAAGTGGCTTGAGATCAAGAAACGCCCCTTGATGACGGCAGCCATGTGAGAATATCTCCATGCCTTTGTCGATCATAGCCTTGAATTCGCTCTCATTAATGAATTGGGAAAAGTCACCGTTCAGATGTGCGGCTTTGAACGTCTCCGGCATGGTCATCATGTCGGGAGCGGTTTCGAGCGTACGCACCGGGCCGTCCACGGTAAAATCCGCGAGCCCGAAAAAAGTGCCGGTCATGTTCCGCTTTTCCAGCTCAGGAACCACGGTCAGCCAATTGGACAAATGACCGTCGTCAAAGGTCAGGACCACGGACTTCTTCGGGACCCTCATCTGCCCCCGGGTCACGGCCAGCAAGTCGCGGGAAGAAATGGTGTGCCAGCCAGCGTCGACAATGGCGTCCAGGTGTTCGCGAAATAGCTCCGGCGTATGGCCGTCGATGTCGCTGACATTATGATAACAAAGGACAGGTATGGATGTTCTGATCATTATTTTCTCGTTTGCGGTTAAGCAACCGAGAAGTACCAGATGGGGCAGGGCAGGGCAAGGAAGGGGGAAAGCCGTAGTTGAAGCCGCCCACCAATGGCGGACGGCTTTTCTTATTTTTGCGGCTTGTGGTCAAGCACTCGTTGGGGGATGTTTTTCGGTATCTTTTCAGGGCAGATAGCGAGTACCTTTTCGCGCACTTCGGGCCATGTTTCGCCTGTAAAATAAAAGCCATTATTCAATCGAACTGCCAAATTCCAATGTGTCAGCAGCATGGAACCAACCTGAATCGGAAACAGAGACTCTCCACAGAGCCCCATTAAACGAATCATTTTTTGATGCGCTTCAGGAGTAAGAGAGACGACACACGCAACGACGAGCTTCTTTTCTTCTTTGCCAAAATCCGATCTCAAGTCGGAAGCGAGATCAATATACATTGAATCCACTTTTTCACATGAAACCTGAAACGGGATACAGTCACCTGCAAACGCGTGAGGCACAAGCAAAATCACCGTCATAAACGCCATCACGGCATGAACAAATTTATTACACCTCATACTGAATCACATACTCCAAAGGCGAATTGTCCGCGGCTCCCGATATCACTTGTATACTCCAGTACACATGGTATCTGCCAGAACATTAAGGTCAAAATGAACAGTTTTAGTCGGCGGGACAAGACTCTCATACCACCCTGTCCAGTTACTGTGTACTTTAACACCAGGAAGCAAGGCTCCACTCCCTTGATTTGTGACATCAACATTTACACACCCCAAACCAAAAAATTGATATGTTGCCTTATCTCCATGACCTGTCAACAGGCCATTAATATATCGCTTCCCAGGTTTATACTCATGCTTTTTTATCTCGCACTTGCAATTCGGGTGTGGCCTTTCCGGCTTCTTGTCGTACCTGATTCCTTCCATTGCCTTACATTTTTCGCAAGCATTTTCCTTGGGATAGACCATCCAGAAAATCTTTTTCGGTGTATCCTCAGAATCTGGTTTCGGACGATATGGAGGATCGCCGGGGACAGGCTCACCTGTTGCTTGTGCGGATGTGTGTTTTGGCAACCCGCTCACAAGCTGATCGTCCCCAATGTGTTGTTTCCACTGTTTCGGCATAACTTTCTCCTTTTCAGGCCGTATAAAACGACTTTATGAATTTTGCGAAAAGCCTAACACGGGTTTTCGACCAAACGTCGAAATGTCGGTGAATGCCGAGTAAAAGCGTCCAAAAGGTATAAATAATCAACTTGACAGGTTTCCGAAAACACCGTTCAACCCTTGAAAAGAGTGAACCTCTTGTAAACTGTCCCACTTACGGCTAATAGAAGGGATCATGTCGGCTAGAACAGTACTTTTCATCGCGGAACCCCAGTCCGTCACAGGCATCTTCCCCACCTTGCAGAAGGCGGGGTTGCAGGCCGGGTTGGCCGACAATCTCACCGGCGCGCTCGGCTTCATCAAGAAGTCCAGTCCATGCCTCGTGTTCTGCCGACCAGAGCTTCAGGGATTCGACGCCAAGGCCTTCCTGACGCAGGCACAATCCGTCGAGGGATTCCCGCCTGTGGTCATTTTCTCCGCATCCGGCTCTGCCGAGCAGGCTACTGAATATCTTGAACTCGGCGCGCGCGATTACTGGATTGAACCGTTGGTCTGGGAGAAAATCAAACTTATCCTGCCTGACCCGGAACCCGAACCGGAACAAGAACCTGCACCGGTTGCAACACCCAAGCCAGCAGCGGCAGCACCGTCCGCTCCCAGCAAATTCCAGATCATAGGCCGTCACAATGCGGTCCTGCGTGTCCTGGCCCTTGCACGACAGGTGGCCGGTTCAAAAGCCACCGTGCTCATCTCCGGTGAATCAGGCACGGGTAAGGAAATGTTCGCGCGCTATCTGCACCACAACTCGACCCGCACGGACAAGCCATTCGTGGCTATCAACTGCGCGGCCCTGCCCGAACATCTCCTTGAATCCGAACTCTTCGGCCATGAAAAGGGTGCATTCACAGGGGCCATCAACCGCAAGCTCGGTAAGTTCGAACTGGCTGACGGCGGCACCATTCTGCTCGACGAAATCACGGAAATGGACCTCGGCCTTCAGGCCAAACTGTTGCGCGTGTTGCAGGAATCGGAATTCGACCGCGTGGGTGGTGTGGAAACGGTCAACATCGACGTGCGCGTACTGGCAACCACCAACCGCGACATCGAAACCACAGTCAAGGAAAACAAATTTCGTCAGGACTTGTTCTATCGCCTGAACGTCATTCCACTGGCCCTGCCAGCGCTCAAGGAACGGGGTGATGACGTCATTCTGCTGGCGGAATATTTCACCAACAAATTTACGGCCACCTACGGACTTGACCGGCTCGCCTTTGCAGAGGACGCCAAAAAGTGGCTCATGTCCTACGATTGGCCGGGCAACGTACGCGAATTGCAGAACCTCATGGAACGCGCCGTACTCCTCGCCGGACAAGGTCCCATCCAGACCAAACATTTCCTCATGGGCGACGAGCAATGGACACCCGACGATCTGTCTTCCATTGACGCCGACCAGCAGGCCGCTTCCGAAGCCGCGCCCCCGTCCACCCCGGATGAAGCATTGTCAGTCATGCCCATCCACGAAATGGAAAAACGGCTTATTCTCAAAAGCCTTGAAGAAACCACCGGCAACCGCACTCGCGCCGCCGAACTTCTCGGTATTTCAGTCCGCACACTCCGAAACAAGCTCAACGAATACAAAAAACAGGGCCTCGAAATCTAAAAAAAAGGGCCGCCCTCAGACGACCCTCTTCAGCGTTATGCAGCACTGTGTTTAAACGCAGTGCGGGACCTTACCCACGACTTCGTCCGCTTCTGCTTCCTCTTCAAAATAGGGCAGTGTTGCGGCAACGGCTGTTGAAAAGTCCCGAAAGATATTCTCGCTTCCGACAACTTTATCCGTACCGAGCCGAGTCATGATCTTCATGATTCTCGGGTTAACCCCTGACAGGATGACACGAATGCCCCGGGCTTGCCCCTTGCGAATAACCGTTTCCAACCCTTCGAGGCCTGTCGCATCGATGATGGGCACAAGCCGCATGCAGAGTACGAGAATCTCAGGTTTCTTGCGAGTGAATCGCATAATATCGATAAACCGTTGCGTCATGCCGAAAAAGAGCGGGCCTGCAATCTCGTAGACAACGACTCTGGGGTTTCCGGTTCGACGACTAATGATCGCATCCTCCGGCAGTCCCGTATCGAGGCTATGAATGTCCACCAGTTCGCTCATGCGCTTCATGAACAGGACAGCCGCCAGCACGACACCTATCTCCACCGCCACAGTCAGGCCGACAAAAACCGTCAGCAGAAACGTGCTCAACATGACCATGGAATCGGATTTCGGAGCCAGGAAAAGCCGTTTCAGGCGATGGGGTTCACTCATGTCCCAGGCTACGACCATCAAGACAGCGGCAAGACTGGACAGAGGGATGAGCGACGCCACCGGTGCCATGAATTTAATGAACACCACCAATGTTAGAACGTGAAAAATACCAGCCATGGGCGTAAACGCTCCGGCCCGGATATTGGTGGCGGTACGGGCAATGGCTCCCGTGGCAGGCAGTCCGCCGAACAACGGAGAAGCAATATTCGCCAGCCCCTGCGCGACCAGTTCCGTAGAAGAATTATGCCTGTCGCCGCTCATGCCATCTGCAACCGTGGCACTCAGCAATGATTCCATGCCTGCCAGTACAGCGATGGTCAAAGCATCGGGGAGAATGTTTCGAATAGTTGCAAGGCTGATCCCGGTCAGGGGGACAAAATCAGGCATGGTCGAAGGAATGCCGCCGAACTTGCTTCCGATGGTTTCGACATGCAGCCCCAAAAGCCACGCAGCGATCGAGCCGACAACAATTCCGGCAAAAGGAGCCGGAATACGCGGGATGTAACGACGGACAACCAGCATGATTGCCAATGTCAATGCACCGACACCAAGAGTTGCTGGCAGCATAGTCGGCAGGGCATGCGCACACGCCATTACCTGCTCTGCAAAGGCAGATGGCATCGCGCTGATCTGCAATCCAAAAAAATCTTTCACCTGAGATGTAAAAATCAAGAGGCCGATGCCTGAGGTGAATCCGGCTGTGACCGGATACGGAATATACTGCAACAACCGTCCGAGTCGAAGCAGCCCCATGACTACGAGTAGCAGACCGGCCAGAATAGTGGCGAGCATTAGGCCTTCGAAACCATTCCGGGCAATCACGCCGGATATGATGACGACGAATGCACCGGTCGGCCCACCGATTTGAAAGCGAGTGCCGCCAAAGGCTGAAATGACAAAACCAGCGATAATCGCGGTAAACAAACCGGTTTGCGGACTGGCCCCAGACGCGATGGCAAAGGCCATGGCCAATGGCAGAGCAACGATGCCAACCGTGACACCGGCACCCAGGTCCCGCTGCAACGCGGACAGCGAGTAGGATTTCAAATAGGTAAAACTTTTGGGAGCGAACGTTTCAAATTGCGCACGCAATGAAAAAGCCATTGAGAGACCTCCTTGGTTTGGTGGTTTCTTCGTGGTCACAGTCAGTGGTCGAGTCTATGAAAGAGGAGGCCAGGGGCTGGAGAATCACGCGGAAAGGGGCAGACTAAATACCTCTGTTCGCCAAGAGTCAAGCGTTAATATTTTCACATGAATTTTGATGACAAAAAGGTCGCGAAATTTCGAAAGATGCCGACATCTCTACAATCACAATTCATCACCCACACCCAAAATTCTCTCACAACGACGAGCAATTGATCACAGACCTTAGAGCCTGTCTCAAGCGGCGCAACGTAGCCCGACCGAGTCTGTATCACAGACATCCTGTCGGGCAGTGAAGCCGCCTACAGGCTCTTAGGTCCGTGATCAGGCGCACAGCCAAAAAAACTTTTTTTGCTGGTTTCTTGCAGCTTCGCAAAAAAACAGCCGCTGTAAAAGCGGAACACAATATAAGGATAACGTATGATTTTACACTACGAATGCACGCAGCCCAAAACAAGAAAAGAAACGACAAATCAGCCAAAAGCGAATTTGGAGACATCACCTAAAGAAATATCTGCACAACCCACAAAACAACCATACCAGCAGCAATAGTCGCCAGCATATTCCGCGTCTTCCACGCCACCAGAACAGCGATCAGACCGGCAGCCAGTTGATCCCATCCGGCAAAGGTCGTCACGCCGCCTTCCTTATGCAAAAGCACTGCCGGGACAATCAGTGCAGGCAAGACCGAAGCGGGAATGTACCGAAGCATCCGTTGCACCATTTCAGGCAATGTAACCTTGTCGATGATCAAGATAAATGAATAACGGATCAGAAACACACCCACGCCAATCCCCAACACCACAGGCCAGTAGGTGGACATATCAAGCATTGGCAAGCCTCCTCTCTGCGAGGTAGCCGATCACCATGCCACTGACAGCACCGACCATCAACCCGAGATTATACGGAAGCGAAGA
>Ga0070729_10007132_pt1 | contig 10822 bp, 9 predicted proteins | sample tdDd472_FD_66725 | JGI IMG/M metagenome (GOLD analysis project Ga0070729, IMG submission 66725) | Marine sediment microbial communities from the Atlantic coast under amendment with organic carbon and nitrate - tdDd47.2 | ecosystem: Environmental > Aquatic > Marine > Coastal > Sediment | place...
GAAGAAAGAGTTAAGATATTACGAATTTTAGGAAATAGACCAACTTTAAGAAGAGTTAAAAAGGTATTTGGAACATGGCTCAATGCTTTAATTCAGGCAGGAATCTTAGAAAATGCGACTCGAAAAACATCAAGAGGCACTCAATGTATAGCAAAAGATGGACATCTGTGTTTATCTCTAGGGGAAAAAACTATAGATGATTTTTTATTTGTAAATGGAATAGCTCATGAAAAAGAAGTTTACTATCCTGAAAAAATATACAGAACGGATTATTGTGTGGGCAATATTTTTATAGAGTATTTTGGATTACATGGAAATTCTGAATATGATAAAAAATCAGTGAAAAAAAAGAGCATTTGTAAAAAACATGGAATTCCACTCATTGAAATATACCCAAAAGATTTACTTTCACAAAAAAGACTGAAGAATAAACTTAAAATATTGCTCAAAGATAAGTAAATGCAAAAAGAGTTCCATTAACACTAGCCATTATATTACCTCATTCATCAGCCAGTTTACGGTTCTAAAAGTCTTCAACCAGTGGATAACTATATTTTTCAAGGGGTTCCAGCATAATCCCGTTAGGCCTACCAAAGGTAACTTTCCATTATTAAACGACTCGGATAGCTCGAAGACAAGCGACATTTTCGGGGTTCCATTAACCAGTTCCTGATGTGTCGGCAAAGTTTCAAAAACAAGGCCGAAAAGCATCTCTCGAATGGTAAAGTTTTCGCATGACAAAAGCATTTCTGCGGGGTTTTCGATTAGCTTTCTGGAAAATCCGATAAAAGCATGAATGTCATCCTCGGTAATTTCAATCTGCTGTCTCTGTTCACGAGCCTCAAACACCTCTTGTTGTAAGTTTTCAACACGACTCTCAAGTTCCTTACGTACCACATCACTTTCAACCGAAAGGATTTTCTCAATAACTCTCGCTTTTTTAGCTTCAAGCTCGGAAATATTTTTACTTACATCAGAGGCAAGCTGTACCACTTCCCTTTGACGCTCACGATATTTCTTCAGTAAAAGTCGTTCAAGAACTTCGATGAAACCTTTCTTGTATTTTATTTGTTTCAAGAAGTTTTCAAGATCGCTCTCAAGCCTTTGTTTTGCGATACCGATGTAACGATGTCCCCTGTCGCAATGGTAGAAGCCATAACGTTTTCCAAGTTTACCTTTGGAATAACTTCCCATATATGGCTTATTGCATTCCGAACAGCGAACAACGGTCTTGTATGGAAAGTCAGGATTATGTTTGCAACGTTTTTTAACACTCTTTAATTTTGATTCTTTAGTAAACTTTAAACTTCCATCCAGTTGTTGAACTATATATGGCTTTCCACGATTAGCTGTGTTGTATGTTCGCAAATCCACCAGCCCCTTGAACTGAGCGGGTATTGGCTTTTTATCTGTCCATTTTTCACAAATAACTCCGCAGTATATCGGCTTTTTAATCAAGCGTTGCAATTGTTTCACGCCTAAAGTCTTACCGCCTGATTTACCGATAATAACCGAGCGACTCTTGTCCCAACGATTTAAAACTCTGGTACGATAACCCATAGCGTTTATTTTACGGCAGATTTCATCATCGCTGAATTTGCCTGATGCTCGCCATTCAAACATCAACCTTATATACTTTGCTCGTTCGGTATCAGGCACAAGTATTGACCGTTTTTTTCCTTCAGCAAATATTTTTTTGTTTAGATATCCGTCAGGTGCGCCACGAAGATAATAGCCTTGCTTTGTAAATTGAATAGCCGCACCCACTGTTCTGGTCAAGATACGACGCACTTCATCCTGTGCGACATCTGCCTTAAACTTCTCTGCCATCGCTGTAGGTGAGACCATAGACCACTCATACTCAAAGCCTGTATGCGCCAATGTATTTACAGACGGCTGAATCAAACCGAAGATATCGATCAACTCAACTCCATATATTTGCACCCTTTCCTTGATAGCCTCATAAGCACTGCTTCCCTGCCTTGTAAGGCGATCTATATCGCTGAAAATCAGGTAATTAATATCACCTTTGTTTTCAGCAATATACTTAAGCATGGTAGCAAACACTGGGCGACCACCTTTGCGACCAGAGTAACTCTCAATAAAAACTTTTTTAATATCGTAGCCATTTCTTTTGGCAAAGGTACGACAGTTTCTTTCTTGAGTTTCAAGAGATTCTCCGTGTCGCCCCTGCTTTTCGGTTGAGACACGACAATAAATAACACATGATTTTGGCATGATGAAAAAGGTTAATACCAAGTGATTTTACCATTAATAAAAGAGGCGTTTTTGTTTTATGCTTGCGGTTTATTGTTTATATCCTTTAACCACAATTCAAAAATTACATCTGCAAGTTTATCCAGATTTTCATATGTTTTTACAAGTTCACATTCGGCAACCCCAAGTTGCCTCAACTGGTCTATAATGTTTTGATCCATTTTTATTTTTGTTGTAGCAGAAGGAAAAACCCTCGCAATATTTAAGTGAGGGCAGAAAGGCAACTTTGGTTTTTTGGGCTCGTGCAAATTATATTCGGCTTGCAACTATGCAGTTTATAGTTAAATTTGATATAAGTCCACGCCGTGTTTATTCGTCTAATTGATTCAGCTTGCCTGAAACTTGAAATTATTGTGAGGTTTATATCTGAAGCTCATCTTTTCTAGCTATTAAATCCGCTCATCCTGAAACCTGTTCACTGACCAGAACACATGCTTGCAAGGACGGGTTTCGGGAATGGTTTTGAGTCAAGAGAAAACGGCTTTGTAACGGGCAAAAGTGTTAACTGTTTAACATAGGCAAATCGTCACGGATACCCGCGCCAGCAAGCTGACGGAACGGGAACGCCACGCATCTTGCTGGCTCGGCTAAAAGCCGTGCCGATTTGCCAATGGGTTTTGAAACGTGGTTTACTGATTTCAATTCGATATAGAAATTTGTATTTTTCTATGTAAAATATATCTTTCGTCGCATTATCTGTATCTGAATACACTATATTCTCAGGAAATTGTTCTCCATTTCAGATTTTCGTAGCAAAAAGTTTATTGCATCACAACAATAACCCAATTCTATAAGTTCTGGTTTATTAAACAAATTACCTTTTCCAATTTTATAAAATAGAATAATAGATGCGGAAATCCAAGTTCTAGCAACAGGAACAACTGCAATATCACCTTTTCCAACTGTTTTTTCAAAATCAAGCTGAAGTTCCCTTTGAGGCTTCACCCTCATGTTAATTAGATCTCTGTCCCGTATAGCTCTACCTATTGGAATATTTCTCATCGCTTCCCAGCATGAGACATCAGCAGAACTATGCTTTTCCCATTTCCCACACCAGCAATCTGCCAAGCTAGGGCTTTCATTGCAAAAACCTGATAATACCAAATCAACATCATCACTAAGGTAGTTAACTCCATTTGCCATTACTATCATATCAACGGGAATACCAGTTGAGTTTAAAGCTTCATGTAAAAATGGAATAAATGCATTTTTGTCAGAAATTAGTTTTGAAGAATTGTTTCTTACTATTTTTGATGCTGATTCACTTGAAATAACATACATTATTTTAACTCCCCATTCCATATTTACAAAAAAAAACTATGGTAATATTTATACTATAGAACCATCAAAATTGCAATTGTTTGTAAGTTGTTTTATACTGGTAACTGCTTGCTTTGTGCATATTATATTCGTAACATGAACAAAACAGGTGCATTTATAAAACACTGAAAAAGGAAATTTAAATGTCAGATAATGCTGTAAAACCAACAAAAATAAATGATAACTCAAATAAAGTAATCTCAACAAGAATGAATGTCAAAGCTCCCCAACCAAACAGAAAACCTGTAATAAAGTATGAAACAACTAATAATGATGAAGTTATTAAAGATGACTTTTTGTCTGTTAATGAAATTAAAATTGTCCCCTCTGTATTTTTTAAGCAGAACAGAGGAAGAATACTTGAAGAAGTAAGAATAGGCATTGCTTATCTAATAAAAAACAAAGCTACATCTGTTGCTTTTTTAAAACCTTTTAGAGGAGATAGTGATAACCTTCCATACACTGTCTTATTAAGCAGTGAACTTGCCAGAAGACGAGGGGAAATATTAAGCAGAGTAAAAGAAGGAGAGACTTTTATTTTGAAATCAAGAGAAACTACTATAGCAATGTTATGTCCTCCTCCAATTTGGACTAAAGGAGATTTGACTCCAGAAGAAATGCTTAAACTTTTGTTAACAGAGAATCTCTCAGTTGAAGAACTGAAACGAGCCATCCTCTAGTCGGTTTGTAGTGCGTAAATGCGCATTAGTATCATTTTCACTTGACTATCTGCGCTTATTATGACATTATGCCTTTAGTTTTACTACTAAGGAGATTTTGCCATGCAAGTTATTACTACAAACTTAAAAACAGTCCAATATAGTCTTGCAATTTACAAAAATTACCAAGCCACTCAATTCTCAGTTTGGAACTACGATCCTATTGGTGTTTTCAAAGCACAATTGCAAAGGACAAATAATGAATACTGAGAATAATATCGGTGAAATTACAAAAACTCACCCGAATGAGATGATTTTGGGTGTACACCCCAAAAAAAGAATTGATCAACAAAAGAAAATTAGCTGGATGGATGATGCAGCAATAAATAAATTCATCAGACAATATCAATCTAATCTTGCTGATCAATGGAAATGGCCCTTTTCAATCAAGATTGAAGGGGCTGGACCAAGTGAAGTACTTGCAACTTTACATACATGGGCAGAAGAACTCTTGAATCTCATCAATTCTGTTTGCCTTGAAGGAAAATATGCGAAATTTGCTCCTGTACACATTAAGTTTTCAATTAAAAGTCCGCAAATCTTGGCTTATTACAAACCAGGTAGAAATCTTGCTGGATTACGATATGAAATTGGAATCAATTTGATAAATCTTTTCGATCTTTCAGAACTATTTCTGGCAGCAGTTTTGGCTCATGAACTTTTACATTATGTACAGGACGCATATCTTAGTAGTAGTCCAACCAGTAAAAATGGATATCACAATGTTAAATTCAGGTCATTTGCTGATGCTCTTGGAATTCCTTGCACTGAATATGGAAAATTTTTAGGTGTAAGAGATTCTAGTCCAATCGTATCATGGGCCAAAAAACACAAGCTTTCCGGTGAACCAATATTGCACCTTCCAGAACAAGAGCAACCTGCTGATAAAATATTCAAACACTCCAAACGTCTTTCGTGGATCTGCGAATGCAGAGGTGAAGAACAAGTTAAGATTCTGGTTGCAAAAGGCAAAGAACTTAGAGCTCGTTGCGAAAAATGTGGTTCCTTATATAAAAAAGTGATAACTGAAAAAATAGAAGTATCTTATCCCTATACAACAATATAGAAAGTCATTAAGCTATAACATACAGAGTATTTGAATTTTAAATATATTACGAATTGATTTAAAGAGGATAATAAAATAATTAGGTCGCCCCCGGAAAGGAAACGACCCGACATTGTCAGCGATAAACTTTTTTGCCGAAGCTTCGCTTGACAACTATCGCAATTTAACAGGATTGCAAGATTTTTACAACAATCTTTTTGCTTTTCCCCTCCTTTCCAACTGACCTTAATCAAATACATTCACGGTTTTATATGGCGAGATAGAAACTCGTTCAAATACACAGAAACGCCAAATTTACGAGTCATTGCTAAAACTCATTTTGAAAGGGAAAGGTTATGTCAAAGCAGAAAAGCAGTACATATGGAATGCACCTTATTGTTTTGATACTGGCTATATCAGTCATTATTGAAGTATTGAAAGCATTTGCTGAGCTTACAATATCATTCTTGAATTTCAATTAACCAATGGAGGGAAAAATGAAAACCAACCAAATTCTGTCAGTGTGTCTTTTTTTACCTCCTGTGCTTTGGCAATTTGCCTTTGACAGGTATTGGCGAAAGCTGAGAAGTGATTCTGCTTTAATAAAAACAGAAGGCTATTCAAGGGGGACACCATGAAGAAGTCAGGAACAAATAACAAATCAAATGGTGATGGCGCAATAGTTTTTCTTTTTGGCGCAGGACTTTTACTTTATATAATTGTTAGAGTTTTAATGGAACTCGCCAAACTGGCCATGCAGCTTATCGCAATGGCTTATCAAGGTGTCATGACACTGATCGACATTTTGGTCAGTGCCTGTGTGGTGTTTAGTGGTGCGATTCTTATTATATTCGCACTGGCTTTAATAATCGATATCCTTCGCCCTGTTTTTAAAAATATTTCCGAAAAATTTGAAAAAACTGAAGCTGTTAAGAATTGTGCCTACCCAACTATTACTGCCTTCAGGGGAGATAATCGTCATGAGTAGAACAAATACTTTTTTTGCTGAAATGCTGGCAGGGGAATATAAAAACAGCTTCGGCGAATATCCAAATTACGACACATTCTATAATGAACCAGATAGCTACACGATTTTCAAAAAAATCAATCTTGAAAAACTCGTTTTCGGTAAATGCCAAGGACAGATTAATGAGCAAATCATTTCTCCAATGCTGGCGGCTTATATTACTGGTGAAAACAAGGAACTGGTTAAACTCGTAGACTCGGCAATCAGAGCCGAAAAGATTTACCATCCTGCGTTTTTCACAGGCCGATACATTAATGTCATTACTCTGGGTCGTTTCGGTATCAAGCCTGGCAAGGGTGTACGCTATGCTGTACCATCAGAGATGCGTAATGATGATGTCTTCCTTAAAAACGTAATCTTTAAACTATTCTTTAGGTCAATCACACAAATCGAGAAATTCTATACACCATTGATTCATATCGAACCTCGTGAGTGTCAGCCAGAACTAGAAAAGGTATACGAGACTTCACCTGTGCCAATGCTTCCACCCGCACCAGCAGAGGACGAATACGACTTCAACAAGAATGAGAAAGTGTTTGAAGGAGAATTTGAGGATATAGCAGAAGAGCCTTCAGCAGTCAACAGAAGTGAGCAGTCCCTTGAGATCGTTGCAGAACTTCTTTCTTGTTTCAATGAAGATAGCGAGGCATGGGATGATCCTCAATCATTGCTTGAAGCTATACATAGTAGGCTTCGAACTGAAATCCCGTACTATCAAGACTCAAACTTTCTGCATGAGAAGATAGCTTTTGTTTCAACTGCGATTTTACTTTGTCCTGAATTTGAGGACGAATTTGAAAAGCAAATGAAGTTGAACGAAAATGAAGAATCAGCCGAGTGGATGAAGCAGGCTAACTTCGAGTATGGTGGTGACATGATGATTCTTTCTGGACTCGATGGTTTGAAACGTATTGCTCTCAGACATTTTTTATTAAATCAAGATTCAAATTCAAAAGAAACTGAAACCAATGAAACCTTCACATTTCCTGAAGGTTTTTAGAAAGGAACAATAAAAATGATTTTACTTCATCAAAAGTTTTTAAAGATAAGCCAAATAGCCTTGATCTTGAATATGATTGCATCCGTTTGTTTTACATACATGGGAATGATCGAAGAGTATGGCTCGGTAGATAGCTGGTCGTCAATTCGCCCGCTTTTGCAAAGTATGATTTCAGCTCTGATTGGACTTATAGGTTGGTGGTTTTTCACTCAGACTATACCTGTTGCTAAACCGCAGGACTTGAAAAAGCTATGTGTTGGTTTAGCTCTTTTTGTGGTGTTGATAATTTCCACCTCCACATATTACGGTTCTATCGGTATTGCGGGAAATCAGGCTCGTCATGAAGTAATGAATAAAACCATCGAAAAAGCGGAGCAAACTTATACCAAGCTTATCAGGCAAAAAAGAGAAGTCGAAACGCTTTTGCCTGTTGTTACAGGAGGTAAAAATGTTTTCATGAGCATTGTCCAGCGTGAAAAACAGGGAGGTGTACTTTCTGGCAAAGGAGGTGGTAGAGGTAAAGTGTCTATGACCTTGCAGGGCTTGGTTGATGGCTTTGAACGGCTTGAAGAAACATTAAACAGTGACATCAACAAAACTGAAAGACTGTATGTTAAAGGTAATCGACTTATCGAAGAATTCCGCACTATCCTAAATGACAGAACCATCACTACCAGTGAAAAGTATGATCGCATCGCCAGCCTGTATTTAAAATTTCGCAGACTATTTCTTGATCTTGAAAAGTCAATCATCCCGACTTTCACCGCACAGGTGGAGCGTCTTGACAACATGTACCTGATTACCAATGATGATGAAACAAAAAAACTTTTTGCTGTTTTGCAAAAGCCAATTGCCGAAAGCAAAGCCCTGATACTTGAAACAGCGGCCAGCCTTAAAACACGTCCAGTATCCATTCCGTCCTTTAAAATAGTGGGTTCTCTGGAAGCCGTGATGATGACTCCAGCGTTCTCATACCCATCATTAGCATACGCCTTTGCTAGTGATTTTATATTCCCCCTAGGTTTGCTAATGATTCTTTATTATCTTGCATCAGGTATACGTAATACCAACAAATCAAATGGATCTGCAAACAAACGGAGTAGAACTACACCTATTGCGACCATGCCACCACAGATGTCATATGCGATGAAAGGAAATCAAGATTCAAACAATGCAAATGCAGATATGAAAACAAAAACAGACAAGACAAACAACGGCAACGGCACAAAAACAAATGGTGAAAGCGAAAGCAAGCCTAACGGTGACAACGGTAAACATCTTGATACACCGACCGACTTTTAAACTATTTTAGAAACGAAGGCGAGGTTACTGATGAATATCTTAGAACTTTTACTTAAGCAAATATCATACTCAATTTTGGGTATAGACCTAAATAATAAAGAACATTACAAATGGTATGATTCTTTTCGCAAAAGACATCAGCTTATAAAAGGCAAGTCAGGCACAGGTAAATCAGCCTATATTTACGGCATGATTTTAATGGACATACTTCGTGGATACCACGGCTTGTGTATGATTGACCCAGTGGGCACACTATTCGACAGCCTTATGGACGCTCTTGCTGGGCTTTACAGGTTTTTAACTTTGAAAGCCAAGTCTCCGTATCCAATGATAAACAAACAGATTTTGGCTTTGCGAGATAAGGTGTTTTCAAAAATTGTCATTCTTGATTTCTCCAAACCTGATTGCTCAGGATACTGTTTTAATCCTCTTGAAATGAGTGACGGATTAACTTCAGCAGAAGTAGCGGGAGATTTCATGCGTTGTTTCGAGCGAGTCACGGGTGGAGACATGGCTATTCAGGCCCGCCGTCAGCTGGTACTGCGTTCCATAGGATCTCTAGTTAGTGAAGCTGGCGGCACTCTGATGGATGCGGTTATGCTTTTGGCTATGTCCAATAAGGAAGTTGAATCTTTTATAAAAACCTTGCTTATAAGAGCAAAGCTGGCGGGTAAAAAAGTGAACCTGAAATTTGTCCGCTACTACATGCAACAATATTTCACTCGCATGACTGAACGAGAGAGACGTGACCTTGTTGCTTCTTCCATGACTGCAATGGATATATTTTTAGGTGATGAAACAGTTTTTAATTTTGTCAGAAATCCAATAGGCAATCTTGATCTTGAAAAGATTGTAAATGAAGGAGGTTACCTGTTTGTAAAACTGCCTCGTGGAGCAGACCTAAACACTCAGATTGTCTTAGGGTCAATGATAATAAACAGAATCCAGCTTTTGTGCGAGCGTAGAGATTCCGAGCAAACAAAAAAGGACTTCAGTCTTATCGTAGATGAGTTTCATTTACTCTTCGGTAGTCAGTGGGCAGAAGCTGTGGCGACAGTGCGTAATAAGGGTTTAAACCTCATCATGCTCCACCAGAACGATACTCAACTTTTAACAAATGAGGGCGGGGAAGAACTTTTGGAGAGCGTAACTTCCAATTCTTCGACACATGTTCTGTTCCAAATAAGCGCTGAAGATGCCATGCGAGCCACCTACAGGCTCTTTAGGCCTGATGGCCACATGGCCAAGCTGGAGTATGAAGAAATTACCCGTAGTCATCAGACTTCTAAATCTCGTGCGGTTGCAGAGTCTATCTCCGAAGCTATCAGCCAATCAAAATCATTCGGCAAAGGTAAAACTGTCGGAACTACAAATGGTCATTCGATTTCGTTCAGTGAATCAGATAGTACAGCAGTAGCAGAGATGAAAGGTACAGGAATAACGGTTGCAACTGGCAACAGCTGGTCTCGTTGTGAATCGAAAAAACATAATATTGCGGTTACATTTACCGATAGCGAAACTCAGGTAGAGGGCTTAGGTAAGGCTCATGGCAATTCCAACTCTGCCAGCGAAAGTGAATCGGAGGGCTATAGTCATTCCACAGGTCAGAATCAGATGGAAGGTCATTCATTCTATATGGGTTTTGATGCAGAAGGAAGACCCACATCCCATAATAGTGGAATCAGCATGTCTGAGGCGAGCGGCACTCAAAAGAGTCAGGGTCGAAGCGTATCAAGGGCTATTTCAGATATAATCTCCTCCAGCAGAGCATTGGCACAATCAAAGGGCAAGAATATCAGTACATCCGATGGTAGCGGTATTTCTGATACCATCGGTGGAAGTGAATCGGAAGCTCATAGTAAAACCATAGCTAATTCACTGGCAACCATTAAGGGCTATGCCAAAGGAATGTCAGAGTCAATTTCAAATTCAGTCAGTCATAGCGAGAGCATAACCGAGACAAAAGGAACAACCGAGACAAAAAGCAGAAGCACAACCGAGACAGAGGGCGAAAGCAGTGGAACCAGCAGAACAAAGAAAACAACATATTATTCAGTCGATGAAGAAGCAAGAGTAAAATCATACCTGCTTACCGATCTCAGAAAGCGTGAAGCCTTTGTTTACACAGGTGA
>Ga0070729_10007133_pt1 | contig 10819 bp, 10 predicted proteins | sample tdDd472_FD_66725 | JGI IMG/M metagenome (GOLD analysis project Ga0070729, IMG submission 66725) | Marine sediment microbial communities from the Atlantic coast under amendment with organic carbon and nitrate - tdDd47.2 | ecosystem: Environmental > Aquatic > Marine > Coastal > Sediment | place...
ATGCTTTTCCAGAAAGATACAAGACATGACATTATTGCCACGTTAAATAAAGGTGAGTTTTGTGTTGTATCTACAGACGAGGCGCATGCACCATCAATACGCGCGGGGGGACTTTCGGAAGAAGTTAAAAAAGTGGTAATTAAAATTGCCGTTGAAAAAGTTTAGAAAAGAAATAAAATAGTTTGACCTGAAACCCTCGCAGCGCGAGGGTTTTATTATTTGTTTAGGTAAGAAAAAACATTTCGGCAGATAACCGGTTAAAAAAAACTTAAAATAAAAAACCCCTGAAAATCGTCAAAACGACTAACAGGGGTTAAAAGGTGGGCTCACAGGGACTCGAACCCCGGACCCTCTGATTATGAGTCAGATGCTCTAACCAACTGAGCTATAAGCCCCAAAAGAGACATGAAAATTAAGTAAACAAAGAGAGTATGTCAATGATAAAATAGAAAAAATAAAAAGCAGAGGTGAATTAAGTAAATAGGATAAAGAAAGTTTTTGCAAGAGCACAAAAAATGATTATATTTCAAACTTGTTTAAAAAAGTTCTTAAATAGAGTGGAACCCTTCTTTGAAAGATAAAGCAATAGAGTAAAAATATTCAAAGACTATTGCTTCGAAAGTTGAAAAAGGTTATATTTGAAATCTACTTTTTTGCCGGGGTGGCGGAATTGGTAGACGCAAAGGACTTAAAATCCTTTGGGTGTTTTCACCCGTGCCGGTTCGAGTCCGGCCCTCGGTACTTGCAGAATTCAAAGAGGGGTTCTTAGCTCAGTTGGTTAGAGTGTCTGCTTGACGTGCAGAAGGTCACAGGTTCGAATCCTGTAGAACCCACCATAAACCGGAGTTGTCTCCGTTTTTTTTTATAGTTTAGGCTTATGGAAAATATAAAAATAACTTTCCCAGACGGATCAGTAAAAGAATATAACAAAGGGGTGAATTCTTTAGAAATAGCAGAGTCTATTTCCGGAGGATTAGCACGGAATGCACTTGTCGCAAAAGTTGACGGTGTTGTTACCGATCTAAACGTCCCAATAAATAAAGATAGCAAACTTCAGATTCTCACCTTTGATGATCCTGACGGGCAGCATGCCTATTGGCATTCATCCTCGCATCTGATGGCTCACGCGATAAAAGAACTTTATCCTGAGGCACAATTTGGCGTAGGGCCTGCAATTGAAGGCGGGTTTTATTATGATTTTGAAATAGAAAGCAAACTTAACGAAGAAGATTTGCTCAATATCGAGAAAAAAATGATGGAACTCGCAAAAGAGGATTCATCATTTACCCGTGAAGAGATTAGCAAAGAAAATGCTCTCGCGATTTATAAAGAACGGGACGATTTCTACAAGCTGGAAATTATTTCAGGTCTTGATGAGAATGAAAAAGTTATAAGTATTTATAAAGAAGGTTCGTTTACTGATCTTTGTACAGGACCTCATATTCCTTCTGCCGGAAGAATAAAATATGTAAAGCTTTTAAGTGTATCAGGTTCATACTGGCGCGGGGATGAAAAAAGTAGAAGAATGCAACGTATCTACGGTATTTCTTTCCCTAAAAAGAAAATGCTCGAAGATCATTTAGCTTTACTTGAAGAAGCGAAAAAACGTGATCATCGCAAGCTGGGCAAACAACTTGATTTGTTCAGCATACAGGAAGAAGCAGGACCGGGATTGATTTATTGGCATCCTAAAGGTGCAAGGCTTCGTAACGAGGTTGAATCTTTCTGGCGTGAAGCGCATTTGAATAATGGATATGATTTAGTATATTCTCCTCATATCGGTAAAAGCTGGCTTTGGGAAACAAGCGGGCATCTTACCACGTATAACGAGAATATGTACTCCCCGATGAAAGTGGATGATCAGGATTATTATGTGAAACCGATGAACTGTCCGTTCCACATAATGATGTATAAATCCAATTTGCGGTCTTACAGGGATTTGCCATTACGCTGGGCTGAGCTTGGAACTGTTTACAGGTACGAGAAAAGCGGTGTTCTTCACGGTTTGTTGAGAGTGCGTGGATTTACGCAGGATGATGCTCATATATTTTGTGCAGAAGAGCAAATGGAATCCGAAATTATTGAAGTAATAAGGTTTTCACTATACATGTGGAAGTCGTTCGGATTCGAGACCTTGAAGTTTTATGTTGCCACCCGACCTGAAAAGGCGGTTGGTGAGCAAGACTTATGGGACCGGGCTACCGAATCATTGAAAGAAGCTTTGAATAAAGAAGGGCTTCCGTATGAAATGGATGAAGGCGGTGGCGCTTTTTATGGTCCTAAAATAGATATTAAAGTTAAAGATGCCTTAAATCGCGAATGGCAGATGAGTACAATACAGTTCGATTTTAATCTTCCTGAAAGATTTGATATGAAATATATCGGGGAAGATGGGAAAGAACACAGACCATTCATGGTACACCGTGCTTTATTAGGGTCGATAGAAAGATTTATCGGTGTGTTGATCGAGCATCATGGTGGTGCGTTCCCGGCATGGCTTGCTCCGTTGCAGGTAGCTGTAGTTCCTGTTTCACAAAATTATTTTGATTATGCCGAGAGTGTTATGGCAAAATTGAAAGAAAACGGGATAAGAGCCGAGCTTGACAGAAGGAATGAAAAGATTGGTTATAAAATACGTGATTGGGAAACAAATAAGGTTCCTTTCATGTTGATAGTTGGTGAGAAAGAAGAATCGGCTGGAAATATATCAGTACGTCAGCACAAGACAGGTGATCTTGGAGCTAAAAATATAGATGAATTTATCGCCGACGTAAAGGAACTTGTAAAATTAAAAAAATAATAACAGATAGTGAGGTTATTTATCGCATCAGATAAAAATCGTGTTAACAGAGAGATAAGAGTTTCCGAAGTGCGCGTGATAGACGCCGAAGGAAAACAGCTTGGTGTTTTACCAATTCAGAAGGCCTTGAATATTGCGGCTGAAGCCGAGCTGGATTTAGTAGAAATTGCACCACAGGCGAAACCGCCGGTATGTAAAATTATCGATTATGGTAAATTTCTCTACGAACAACAGAAAAAGGAAAAGATAGCCAAGAAAAAACAGGCTACCACAGTTCTTAAAGAAATAAGGCTGCATCCAAATACAGATACGCACGATTTTGAATTCAAGGCGCGTCATGCCATTGGGTTTATTGAGGATAATAACAAGGTTAAAGTTTCTGTTATTTTTAAAGGCCGGGAATTAGCTTACAAAGAACATGGTGAAACATTACTGAAGAAGTTTATAGAAAAATTAGAAGATGTTGCTAAGGTTGAGCATGATATTCGTTTTGAAGGACGGACAATGCATGTAATTCTTGCACCGACAAAAACAAAAAAGAAAATAATAAAATAGGGTTTTAATTATGCCAAAAATGAAGAGCAATCGTGGAGCCGCCAAAACCTTTAAGACAACCGGTTCCGGCAAAATTAAAAGAAATAAAGCTTATAAAGCTCATATTTTGACTAAAAAGTCAACAAAAACAAAAAGAAACTTGAGACACGCTACATTAGTATCTAAGAGCGACTCAAGGCGCGTAAAAATAATGATACAATAAAAAGAGGTAAGTGGTATGCCACGTACAAAGAACAACGTTGCTTCACGTGAAAGAAGAAAAAAAATAATGGATATGGCTAAGGGCTACTGGGGTGCGCGCAGTAAAGTCTACACTGTAGCGAAAAACCATGTCGAAAAAGGTCTTAATCACGCTTATGCTGATCGCAAGAAGAAAAAACGCAATTTCAGACAGCTTTGGATTATCAGAATCAATGCTGCTGCCCGTTTAAACGGTACTACCTATTCAAGATTTATGAATGCTCTTCAGAATAAAGGTATCGATATAAACAGGAAACTTTTGGCTAATATGGCAGCCGAAAATCCAAAAGCGTTTGCTGATATAGTTAAATTTGTGATGGATTAATAATTTCTTATACCCTCTGTGCGAATTGAGCTAATTGGTTCAATTCCGGAGGGTATTTCTTTAAACTTTAGTACAGGTCTTCTTCATTATGCAAGACAAAATAAAATTAGCGATTGAAACTTTTGATTCGGAATTAAATTCTGTTTCAGATTTATCCTCCTTAGAAGATGTTAGAGTAAAATATCTCGGCAGAAAAGGGTTGTTTGCTCAACTGTTTGAAGAATTTAAAGCACTGCCGAAGGAAGAGAAACCAAAATATGGCCAGGTGCTTAATCAAGTAAAAAATGAAGCATCCGAAAAGTTTGACGCCATGAAAGAAAAAATTGAAGGCGCTCACGTTTCGTATGATTCTTATATTGATCTTACTTTGCCCGGAACCAGGGAAAAATTAGGCAGTAAGCATATTTTAATCCAGACAATGGATGAAATAAAATCATTTTTCAAGGGATTAGGATTTGCCATTTATGACGGACCTGAACTGGAGAGTGATTATAATAATTTTGAAGCATTAAACTTTCCGGAGGATCATCCGGCGAGGGATATGCAGGATACGTTTTTTGTAAACAGCAATTTTTTGTTAAGAACACATACCTCGCCAACCCAGATCAGGTTGATGAAATCTACCGAACCGCCAATCAGGGCGATAATGCCTGGTAAAGTATACAGAAATGAAGCGATTAGCGCTAAAAGTTATTGCCTTTTTCACCAGGTTGAAGGTTTGTATATTGATACTGATGTTTCATTTGCAGAATTAAAGAGTACTTTGGTGTCGTTCGCACAATATTTGTTTGGAGAGGATGTTGTTTACAGGTTCCGGCCAAGTTTTTTCCCGTTTACAGAACCAAGTGCCGAGGTTGATATCTGGTGGGAACCGAAGGGAAAACCCGGAAGGTGGCTTGAGATTTTAGGTTGTGGTATGGTTGACCCGAATGTATTGGATAACGTTGGTATTGATTCTGAAAAGTACGTTGGTTATGCTTTTGGTATGGGTGTTGAGAGAATGGCGTTAAGAAAATATAATATCCCAGATATCCGACTATTTTTTGATAATGATAATAGATTTTTAGAGCAATTTTAATTGCGGAGTTGAGAAATTGATTATTTCCTTAAACTGGCTTAAAGATTATATAAACCTTGACGGAATATCGGTTGAAGAAATTGAAGATAAACTTTCAACCAGCGGTTTGGAGGTAGAAGAAATTACCGATTATTCTAAGTTGTTAGATAATTTTGTTGTTGGTTATGTAAAAGAAAAAGTTAAACACCCAAATGCTGATAAACTATCATTGTGCAAGGTTTTTGACGGTGAGGAAGATTTAAGTATTGTTTGTGGTGCGCCCAATGTTGATGCCGGTCAGAATATTGTTTTGGCAAAGGTTGGTGCTGTTGTTCCAAATGGTGGATTTGAGATAAAAAGTGCAAAAATTCGCGGTGAAAAATCTTTCGGGATGATATGTTCTGAAAGTGAACTTGGCATAAGTGAAAATCACGATGGGATCATGGTTCTTGATAGTAAACTCGTGCCGGGAACACCAGCTGCAAAAGCACTTGGGCTTGATGATGTTGTTTTTGAAATATCTGTTACTCCAAACAGGCCCGATGCTTTGAGTCATATTGGGGTAGCTCGTGATTTATCCGCGGTATTTAATATACCGTTTAAATACCCGACGCTCGATTTAAACGAGGGAAAACCTACCACTTCTGAACAGGTTAAAATTAGTATTGAAGATACAACCGGATGTTCAAGATATATTGGTAAAGTTGTAAAAGATGTTACTATTAAAGAATCGCCCGATTGGATGAAAAAAAGACTAACAGCAATCGGGTTGAGACCAAGAAACAATATTGTTGATATTTCCAACTATGTTCTTCACGAGGTTGGTCAGCCCCTGCATACTTTTGATCTGGACACGCTTTCAGGTTCGGAAATTATTGTTAAGAAGGCTGGAAAGAAGAAAAAATTTGTTACACTTGATTCAAAAGAGAGGGAATTACTTCCTGATGATTTGATGATTTGCGACGCCGAAAAAGAAGTAGCGATTGCAGGTGTGATGGGTGGCGAAAATAGCGAAGTTACGGCTAATACTAAAAATATCTTGATAGAAGCTGCTTATTTCCATCCTTCATATATACGTAAAACTGCCAAACGTTTGGGACTTTCTTCTGATGCGTCTTACAGATTTGAGAGGGGATGTGATCCTGAAATTACTTTATGGGCTGCAGAAAGAGCAGCAGCACTTATCGCGGAACTTGGTGATGGTAAAATTTCAGAAGGCGAAGTTGATGTTTATCCTAACAAGTATATTCCAAAGGTTGTAAATTTAAGATTTGCCAGGATAAATAAAATATTAGGTTATGAAGTAGCACCGGCAAGTGTAAAAGAGATATTGGGTAATTTAGGATTTAAGGTTGTTTCGGAATATGATGATTCAATTAATGCAGCAATACCATCATTCAGGCCTGATTGTGAACGGGAAATAGACCTGATTGAGGAAGTTGCGAGAATTAATGGATTCGATAAAATTCCTGTACAACCCAAAATAAGTGTTACTCTTGGTGTAAAAATTGACGAATCTGCATACGCTGATAATTTACGCACCTTATTAACCGGGTTAGGGTTAAATGAAATTGTTACAAATTCGTTATTAAACAAGGAAACAGCGGAAAAATTCGGGCGACCGATAGGTGTTCTAAATCCGCAGAGTGTGGAAATGTCACACATGCGTCCGACTCTCGTTCCCGGAATGTTGAGTACTTTCGCGAAGAATTTAAAAGTGAAAGAAAAAAATCTTGCTCTATTTGAAATCGGGAGTGTATTCAACAGGCTTACAGAGGGTGAAATTGAAAATTTCAGTGATTTTACTGAAGTGAAGGAATTGTGTGTTGCATTTACAGGTAATAAAACTGAGAATGAATGGTCGAGTACCGATAAAGAGTATGACTTTTATCACTTGAAAGGGGTGCTTGATAGTTTATTCAATAAGATTTCTGTTGACAATCAACTGGTTGATGATTATAATCTTTCCGGTGAAAGTTTTTATAATTACGGCGTTACGAAAAAAGCTGGTGACAAAATTATTTGCAGAGCCGGTAAAGTAAATGCCGAGATTACAAATTATTTTGATATCCAACAAGATGTGTATGTTGCTGTAATAAACATCAGTGAGTTAAAGCAAATAGCACAGGAAGAAAAAACTTATACTGAATTACTTAAATATCCAAAAGTATTTAGAGATTTTGCCGTTATTGTTGAAAAAAACGTTGATTCCGGTGAAATTGTTGAAGATATCTTAACCTCGAGTTCATCGCTATTGAAAAATATAAAGTTATTCGATATTTTTGAAGGTGAATCGGTAGGTAAAAATAAAAAAAGTCTTGCTTTCCGATTAGAATATTTTGATAAATCTGCAACTTTAACAGAGGATAAAGTTGAGAAGGAGTTCTGGAAGGCCATAGATAAAGTTAAAAATAAGTTTAATGCTCAATTAAGAGGTTAATGATTGCCAGTTTTAACTAAATACGAATTTTTAATGAATGAACTTTCTGCTTTAGAGAAGCAGGTTTACATGTACGTTCAAAAAACTCAGGCACTCATTAATGAAAATGCGGAATTAAATAAAAAAATAGTAAAGTTAGAAAAAGAAAATAAAGAATTAAAAATCAAATTTGAAGAAGCAGGTAAAAGTGAAGGGGTTAATGGTGCTGATAATTTGGGGTTGTTCGACACGACAACTTTGAGTGATGAAGAAAGAGATAACCTCCGGAATAAAATTACCGAACTTATAGATAAATTAGATTTTCATTTACGTTCTTAAAAATAATGAACGTATGATGGATAAGACAATAAATGGTTGATAAGAAGAAGCTAAAAGTTAAAATATACAATAAAGAGTACTCACTTCTGGTTGAAAATCAGGAGGTTGCAACAGAGTTAGCTAAGTATGTTGATGAAGTAATGGAAGATACCCGCAAGGAACTACCAGGTCAACCGACGGAAACTTTGGCGATTATTGCAGCGTTAAATATAGCCTATGATTTATTTGTAGAAAGGAATAATTTACGTGAATTTAGTGTACAGGCTAACGATAAGATAAAAAAAATGAAGCTACTTCTATCAAATCCGGATTCATTGTCTACCCCATCATAAAGTTTATCCGCGTTGCCGGTCTTCATCAAATGAAGAACTAACATGAGAACACCAGGGTTATTGACTCACGACGTGTATTACAGGCCTCATTCCCCTAGGGGAAGCCTTAGTGCCAAGTGGAAGTAAAAAGCGTTGGGCAATTTCCCGCATTGTCGTAATAGAGTTCTTCCTGGGAGTGAAGTACCGGTATGCGCGGTGAGTTATATTATTGCATTGTGGAGGAATAATGGATTCGCTGATAATTATAGTACCAGTTGCGCTGCTTTCTTTTGCTCTCGTCTTTTATCTGGGTTGGGCGATAAATTCAAAATTAGGTAAAAATAGTATTGTTAATGCAGAAGAACGCATTGCCAATGCCGAGGAAAGAGCTAAAAATATTATTGAAGATGCTGAAAAAGAAGCTCGCAATACAAAACGTGAAAAACTGATTGAAGTAAAAGACGAATGGTTCAGGAAAAAGCAAGAATTTGATAATGAGGTTAATAAACGAAATCAAAAACTAGCTAATTTTGAAAAACAGCTCAAAGCCAGAGAAGAGAATCTTGAAAAGAAATTTGATTTAGCAAATCAGAAAGAAAAAGAGATTAAGGATGGCGAGAGAAAACTTCAGTTGAAAACTGAACAAATTACCAAAAAAACTGAGGAGCTCGACAGGCTTATTTATGAGCAGAATATTCGGCTTGAAAAAACAGCAGCTCTTACTGCTGACGAAGCCAAAAAAATGCTCATGGAAAACATGTATGAAAAAGCTAAATCGGATGCAGGTCAGTACATAAAAGAGATCAGGGATAATGCCAAGGTTGAGGCAAAAAAAGAATCCCAGAAGATTATTGTACAGGCTATACAACGCACCGCGGTAGATCATAGTGTTGAAACAACTGTTTCCGTGGTTCAGATTCAAAATGATGAAATGAAGGGCCGAATCATTGGCCGTGAAGGTAGAAATATTCGAGCATTTGAAGCTTGCACCGGTGTTGATGTTATTGTTGACGATACTCCGGAAGCTGTAATTCTTTCAGCATTTGACCAGTTTAGAAGAGAAGTTGCTAGAATATCACTTGAAAGATTGATTTCAGACGGCAGAATTCATCCGGCACGTATTGAGGAAGTTGTCCAGAAAGTTCAGGCAGAACTGGAAGAGGAGATTGCACGTGAAGGTGAGAACACTCTTATACAGCTTGGACTTCACAGCGTTCATCCGGAATTGACAAAACATATCGGGAAGATGAAATACCGCTCGAGTTACGGTCAGAATTTATTGCAGCATAGTATCGAGGTTGGATATCTCACAGGAATAATGGCATCGGAATTGGGTCTGGATCCTCTACTTGCCAAAAAAGCCGGATTGATGCACGACATTGGTAAAACAGTTGACAAAAGTATTGAAGGTCCCCATGCATTGCTGGGATATGATCTTGCAAAAAAATATAACGAACATGCAATAGTGGTAAATGCAATTGGCAGCCATCACGAGGATATCGAAATGGAACACCCGATTGCAGCTTTGGTTCAGGCGGCAGACGCGATAAGCGGTGCAAGACCCGGGGCAAGGAGAGAACCACTTGAGAGTTACGTTAAACGTTTGGAAAATCTTGAGAACCTTGCAAAAACTTTTGAAGGAGTGGCAAAAACTTACGCCATTCAAGCAGGAAGGGAAGTAAGGGTTATTGTTGAACCTGATAAGGTAGATGATAATTTCTCAGACAGGCTTGCGTATGACATCTCGCAGAAGATACAGGAGGAGATGGAGTACCCAGGTCAGATTAAAGTTACCGTGATTCGTGAAGTTAGAAAAATTGCTTACGCAAAATAAAATTAAGCCCGGTGATAACACTCCGGGCTTTTCTTTTTGTATTAGTCTTAATTAAAAGCGGTATTATGTATGAGTGATAAAAAAGTGAAAGTAGCGATAACAGGTGGAATTGGTGGTGGAAAATCCACTGTTGCCGGGATTATTAAAAATCAAGGTTATGATGTAATTGATGCCGATCTTGTCGCTAAGGAGTTGATGAGAGATGATGTTGTTATCCGGCAGCAAATTATTGAAGAATTTGGAAAAGATTCGTACATAAATAATTCTATCAACACAAGCTACCTTCGTGACACCGTTTTCACTGATAAAGCTCGTTTAGAAAAGCTAAATGCTATTGTGCATCCTCCTACAATCGAGAAGATAGGTGACATGATGGCAGAATCACTCCTTGAAAAGGAATTGGTTTTCGTTGAATCCGCGCTTATTTTTGAAGCAAAGATGGACAAGCTGTTCGATCTTATCGTTCTTGTATTGACTGACGATGAAATCAAAATAGAAAGAACATCCAAACGTGACAATTTGGATGAAGAAAAAGTTAGACAGATTATCGAAAACCAGCTTTCCGACAATACCAAGAAGGGACGCTCCGACTTTATCCTGCTAAACAATGGTTCATTAGCAGAACTTGAGAAGAATGTACTATTTTTTATCGAGTTATTTAAAACATTGGGAAAATCAGGAAATATCGAGAAATTAAAAGCTGATGAACCAGAGGATGAATCCAATCTTTGATGATGCAAATCGGTTAATAACTACTTATTTTAGTTTTTGAAAAAATAAGCATTCATGCAGTGAGTAATTTCAGTATTGAGATATTGATTTAATACGGCAAGATGCAGATATTTACAGGATGAATAGCATTTATAAGATATTCAGGTCTTTACTTATTGTACGTTTATTCTGTTAACAATTTTAATTGTGAGGTCTGTTGTGAATTTT
>Ga0070729_10007134_pt1 | contig 10819 bp, 9 predicted proteins | sample tdDd472_FD_66725 | JGI IMG/M metagenome (GOLD analysis project Ga0070729, IMG submission 66725) | Marine sediment microbial communities from the Atlantic coast under amendment with organic carbon and nitrate - tdDd47.2 | ecosystem: Environmental > Aquatic > Marine > Coastal > Sediment | place...
GGATGGGCATCTGGGGCGGCTACGCCGAGAAGATGCTGCTCGGCGAAGCGCAGGTCCTGCCGCTGCCCGACGGCGTGGACTTCGACGTCGGCGCGATCCTGCCCACGACCTACGGCACGATGATGCACGCGTACCTCGACCGGGCGCGGCTCGCCGAGGGCGAGAGCGTGCTCGTCCTCGGCGCCGCCGGTGGCATCGGCACCGCGTCGATCGAGCTGGCCAAGGCGATGGGCGCCGGCAAGGTGATCGCCGCCGCGTCGACCCCCGAGAAGCTCGCGCTGTGCGAGTCGATCGGCGCCGACGCGGTGATCGACTACACGCGCGAGGACCTGAAGAAGCAGGCCAAGAAGCTCAGCGGGGGCGGCGTGGACGTGATCGTCGACCCCGTCGGCGGCGCCTACTCCGAGCCCGCGCTGCGCGCGATGGGCTGGAAGGGCCGCTTCCTCGTCATCGGGTTCACCGCCGGCGACATCCCGAAGATCCCGCTCAACCTCACCCTGCTGAAGGGCTGCAGCGTGGTCGGGGTGTTCTGGGGCTCGTTCGTAGGCCGAGAGCCCGCCCGCGCCGCCGAGCAGATGATGCAGCTCGGCCAGTGGGTCGCCGAGGGCAAGGTCAACCCGCACATCTCCAAGCGCTACCCGCTGTCGGAGGGCGCCGACGCCCTGCGCGCCATCGCCGCGCGAGAGGTCAAAGGCAAAGTCGTCCTCAACCCTTGACTCCGAGTTGGTCAAGGGACGCGTCCCCTTGACCAACCGAGTTAGTCAAGGGGACGCGTCCCTTGACGAACTCGCATGATCGCGTCGCGGACCCGGCTCAGCTCGGCGTCGGTGAGGGAGACGCTCCGCTCGCTGCGCGACACGCCGAGGCGGCTCAGCAGGTCGGCGGTGGCCGGGAAGCCGCGCGCGCCGGCGTAGCGGTCGCGCAGCGGGCGCAGCACCGCCGCGTCGAGCGGGCGATCCCACGCGGCGCACACGCGCTCGCTGCTGTAGACGGACAGGTCGTTGCGCCATCGCGGCGCGGCGCGGCGCAGCGCCTCGTCGAGCGAGCTGCCCCGCTCGCGCAGCCGGACGTCGGCCTCGAGCGCGAACGCGGTGCCCGCCCAGTAGACGCGCGAGTACGCGCGGTTCTGGCGCAGGTCCTCGGACAATCCCGTCAGCGTGCCGCGGGCGCGCGCGCGCTGGCCTCGCTCGAGGCCCGCGAGCAGCTGCCGCCACGCCTCGCGGTCGGGCTGCACGCCGAGCCGCGCCGGGATGACCTCCTGATAGTAGGTCGCGAGCCCCTCGTAGAGCCACGCGTCGCGCTGCGGCAGCGCGGGCAGGTGCAGGTGGCTCAGCTCGTGCCAGGTCACCCAGCTGTCGCGCAGGTCGTCGAGCGTCGACCGCCGGCCGACCAGGTACATCGCCGAGAAGCCGCCACCGCGGCGCACCATGCCGAAGCCCATGCCCCGGCCGCCCGAGGGCACGACGATCACGCTGAGCGAGTCGACCGGGAAGCGGCCCTGCACCAGCGAGATCCCGTCGATCGCCTCGGTGAGCCACCGCTCGAGGTCGGCGTCCGACAGATCCCACCCGTCGTCGAGCCGGGTCAGCGTCGCGCGGACGCCCTGGCGCTCGATCGTGGCGATCGGCGCCTCGTGGGCGAACGCGATGAAGCTCGGCCGGCGGAACGCGGTGGGCCCGAGGTGCTGTGAGCCGTCGGGGCGCTCGGGCCACGGCGTCGCCGCGTGCACGCCGTCGGGCAGGTCGAAGCGGATCGTCGCGCCGCCCTCGGGGATGTGGCTGCGGTCGCGCCACAGCCACACGCCCTGCGAGCTGACGAAGTCGCGCCCGGGGCGCCCCGAGAAGCGGCTCGCGCGGCGCGCGGTGTCGAGGTCCACGCGGTAGTCGACGCAGTCGCCCGCGGACAAGCTCGACAGCACCACGCGGCCGCGGCGCACCGGGAGCGGCTCGCCGTCGTGCAGCGCGTCGAGCAGCGCGCGGCCCGCCGCCTCGACGCCCGGGCCGAGCGAGCCCGGCGGCGCGTCGTCGAAGCACACCCGGACGCTAAGCGTCTCGAGCGCGGCGTCGCTGCGCACCGTGTAGTGCACCGAGGGCTCGGCCGCGCGCGGGGGATCGCCCGAGGCGCCCGCCGCGACGCCGAGGAGGATCACGGCGGCGACGACGAGGAGCTGGGCCGGGCGGCGCACGATCCTCACTCTGGGTCTCCAGGCGCCGGGCGTCCACCGCGGCAGAGAGTGGCACGACACGCCGTGACAGCCTGTCGCAGATCGCCGTTCGAGGCCGTGGGATCAGGGCTGCGACGCGCCGGCACGAGATTCGCTCCTCTTGTCCGCGACCGCTCTCCCTGTCGGGTGAGGGCGGCACGAGGGGATCGGGTTCATGCGACGCAACCTACTGGCGCTCGGCGCCACCATCACGATGACCGCGCTGGCGATCGTCGCCAGCGCCCCGCCGGCGCACGCGTGCGGCGGCTTCTTCTGCAACCGGCAGGCGATCGACCAGTCCGGCGAGAACATCCTGTTCGTCTACAACGACGACGGGACGATCACGACCGCGATCCAGATCTTCTACCAGGGCCCGTCCGAGGAGTTCGCGTGGATCCTCCCGGTCCCCGCCGAGCCGACGGTCGACGTGGGCACCGACGCGGTGTTCAACGCGCTGGCCGGGCAGACGCAGCCGTTCTTCACGACGCGCGGCGAGGTCCTCGGCACCTGCCGAAGCGAGCCGAGCTGCGGCGGCCTGTGGGACGACCTGGACAGCGCCGAGCGCGGCGCCCCCGGCGCGGCGGCGGACGCGGGCGCGGCCGGCCCGCCGATGGATCCGGGCGTGGACGTCCGGCTGCGCGCGAACGTCGGCCCCTACGACGTCGCCGTGCTCGCCTCGGGCAGCGCCGAGGCGCTGCGCGAGTGGCTCTCCGACAACGGCTACGAGATCCCCGAGGCCTCGCTCGCCGAGATCGACCACTACGTCGAGCTCGACCACTTCTTCGTGGCGCTCAAGCTGCAGAAGGACCGCGACGCCGGCGAGATCCAGCCCATCGTGCTGACCTCCGCCAACGACGAGCCCTGCATCCCGCTGCGCCTCACGCGCATCGCCGCGACCCCGGACATGCCGGTCACCGCGTACTTCATCGGCGACACCCGCGTGCGCCCGATGAACTACATGCTCGTCGACCCCGACTTCGACGAGACCGGCCTGTGGTGGGGCGGCCTGCCGTACTCCGAGTACATCACCGGCGTCGTCGACGACGCGGGCGGCCACGCGTTCGTGACCGACTACGCGGGCGACACTCCGACGATCCGCATCGAGGTGGAGGCGATCGAGGATCTGCGCGCGGAGACCGACCCGGCGACGTTCCTGATGCGCCTGCAGGAGCGCGGGTTCAACGGCGACAGCCAGCTGCTGTCGATCCTGCTGCGCTTCCTGCCGCCGCCGGAGAGCTGGGACGCGCAGACCTTCTACAACTGCCTCGTCCAGCGCTGGTGCACCGGCGACCCCGAGGTCGACGCGCACCTCGCCGAGCTCGACTTCCTGCCGGGCGCGCTGGTCGACGCGCTCGAGGAGGGCATCGTCGAGCCGCGCGCCGCCGCGCAGGAGATGGTCGACAGCCAGCCGCACCTCACGCGCCTGTTCACGACGATCAGCCCCGACGAGATGGACGAGGACCCCATGTTCATTCCGTCGACCGAGCTGCCGCGCGAGTACGACAACCGCCACGAGGCGGTCCTCCGCACGCACTGCGGCCCGGAGTACTTCCAGTGGACCGCCCCGCGTGACCTCGTCCTGCCCAGCGGCCGCGTCGAGCGCGTCCAGGAGGGCGTGCCGTACTATGGCAGCGACGGCGAGTTCTGCGACGACATGCGCGGCGGCGGCTTCACCCCGTGGGCCGACCGCGAGACCCTCCGCGAGGTCGCGGCGCGCCGCAACACCCGCGTGGGCGGTGGCGGCCTCTGCACCGTCAGCCCCGGCAGCGCCGGCGGCCTCGGCGGCGCGGGCGTCCTGCTCGCCAGCCTCTTCGCCTTCGCCTGGCGCCGTCGCAACGGCGGCTGATCGGGCAATCCAACGGTCCCTAGAGCGGCGCCGTCGGGGGACGGCGCCGTTCGCCTTTCGAACTGGGAGGCGAGCACGACGGAGTTTTCACGATTCACGAATCGTTAAGACATGGTCGCCATGCTCCGGGGTCAAGACGTGCTCGTCGCGCTCAAGCTGCTCTCGGGAGAGGGGGGCCGCTGGACGTACGAAGCGCTGGGCAGCGACCTCGAGATGAGCACGTCGGGCGTTCACAACGCCATTCATCGAGCCGGGATCTGTGGACTCGTCGACATCGGAAGCCGACGCGCGGTGCGTCCCGCGCTGGCGGAATTCCTCGTGCATGGGATCCGCTACGTGTTCCCAGCCGAGCGAGGCCCCCGTGGTCGCGGCGTCGTCACAGGCCCCTCCGCCAGTCCGCTCGCCGATCACATCGCGTCGAGCGGCGACTCCCCCATCGTCTGGGCGTACCCACACGGCGACGTGCGCGGCGACTCGATCGCTCCGATCTACCCGACGGTCCCCGAGGCCGCGCTGGCCGATCCGGAGCTCCACGCCCTCCTCGCCCTGGTCGACGGGATCCGGCTGGGCGGCGCGAGGCTTCGCTCGAAGGCCGCAGAGCTCCTGGCCGAGCGACTGGCCCGGTGAACACCCCGCGTCGCCCTGATGAGCTGCTCGCCCTGATAGGGGCCAAGCTCGCCCGACTGCCGCGCCGCGTCGTGTTCGTCGGCGGAGCGGCCACGGGTCTGTATCTGACCGATCCGGCCGCGCCAGACGTCCGCGCGACCGTCGATGTCGACGTCATCGTCCCCGCCGCGAGCTACTCCGAGTGCGTACGCACCGTGAGCTCGGAGCTTCGTTCGATCGGAGCGAGAGAGGATGCGACGCCGGGGGCTCCCATGTGTCGCTGGGCTGGATGGGATCCTGGTCGACGTGATGACACCCCACGAGCGCGTGTTGGGGTTCACCAACCGCTGGTATGGCGCGGCCCTCGCCAGCGCCCGGTCGCATGTGTTGCCAGACGGAACCGACATCCTCGTCGCCATCGCGCCGGTCTTCCTGGCGACGAAGGTCGAAGCGTTCCTCGGGCGCGGCGACGGAGACTTCTGGGCGAGCAAAGACCTGGAGGACGTGGTCACCCTCGTGAACGGGCGCCCGCAGCTCGCGCGCGAGGTCGCAGAGACCGACGAGGATCTCCGACGCTACCTCTCCAAGACGCTGAGCAAGTGGCTGTCGGATGGCGACTTCGGGCTGGTCGTCGCTGCCCATCTGGAAGGTGACGAGGAGAGCCAACAGCGAGCCGCGGTGGTGCTGGAGCGGCTGCGGAGTATCGCCGGCTCGGCATGATGAATGGGGCGGCTCAGTCCGTGAGACCCGGCGCTCGGCGTGCCGACCAGACGGGATGGACAGCGGCAAACTTGGGGACGCGCCTGTCTACAACCAAGCCCGCCCTGGTCTGCGCAGAGATGCGTCCCCAAGTTGCAGGCAGCCCGTGCTCCGCGCCCGAAGGTGACGGCTCATCCCGCTCCGCGCCGCCGCCGGATCTCCCGCAGCTCCAAAATGAAGCAGTCTCGCTCGCGCAGGTGGGCGGTCGTCCGGAGCGACTCACCCGGCTGCGGGTAGAAGCGCCCATACCCGTCGGGTCCTGCTACGAAGACGAACGTCTCGCCCTCGTATCGCGTCTGCTCACCGCACTCGAAGAATGGCCGCGGCTCACCATTCTCACCGCACGGAACCTGTGCGGCGACGACACAGCCGGGGGGACGGGCCGGAGCGTGTTCCATCGGCGGTGAGACCGGGACCTGTGGGGACCCCGGCTCGCGCGGCGCAGACAGGATCTGGAGGCGGGCGTGTGGTGCCGTCGGCAGAGTGTCGACGGGCGACGCGGAAGCGCATACGCCGACGATGAACGCACCCAGCCAAGCCGCCTTCACCCGAACAGCCTCACGATCCACTTGTCGAAGAACGTCGCCGTGCGGTCGTAGTCCTCGAGCGGCGGCGGACCGCCGGGCGGCGGCGGGTCGGGCAGGGCCGCGCGCTCTTCGTCGGTGAGGAAGCGACGGACGGCCTCGCCGAGGGAGACGCGGCGCTCGGCGTCGCCGGTCACCTCGACCACCGGCATGTCGCAGGTCGCGAGCGCGAGCAGGCGGTCGCGCTCGCCGAGCTCGGCGAGCAGCATCGCGGCGTAGTAGCGAGGCGCCGGTTGCTCGGGGTGATCGGAGATCCGCCGCAGGGCCTCCACGTGGTCGCCGAGCGCGCCGCGGTGCTCGGCCGCGATCTTGTCGTGCAGCGAGGCGAGCGGGTGCCCGGGCGACGCGACGCGGTCGCGCAGCATCGCGAGCTGTCGGATGGTCTCGGCGGCGCTCACGGGTCGAGCCTCCGGCGGGGCAACCACCGGGAGGCCTGCGCATTCCCGCTCAGCGGGTGCGGAAGGTGAGCTCGACGCGGACGCGGGCGCGGTCGCCGGCGAAGCGGCGGGTGCGGCCGGTCGGGACGCGGATGGAGAAGTCCGACCACGGCAGGTCGAAGCTCGCGTGGATCTCGATCTTCGACTGGCCGGCGGTGTACCGGGCGCGGGCCGGGACGGTCATGTCGCGCTGCACGCCGTGCAGGCGCATGCGGCCTTCGAGCCGGACCCGGGTCCACTCCCCGTCGGGCAGCCGGGTCGCGCCGGTGATCCTGCGCACGTCGAAGCGCGCGCGCGGGAACTCGTCGATCGCGAGGAACGGCGCGTGGCGGAACATCGTGTCCCACGCCGCGCTGTCGGAGGTGATGGAGGCGAGCACCACCTCGACGGTGCCGCGGGCCCCGCCGAGCCGCTCGGGGTTGGCCTCGAGGCGGCCGCTCACGGCGGTGAAGCGCCCGGTGGCGGGATCGTCGACCTCCTCGCCGGCGCACTCGAAGCGTACGACGCTGTCGTCCGTGAGCGGATACGTGGTCAGCTGAGCCGAGGCGACGCCGGGGGCGAGCACGACGGCGACGACGAGGAGCGGTCGGAGCATGGCGGGGACGTATGCGCCGACCCGGCCGCGGCACGCTTCCCCGAAATTGCGCGCCACCGGATGGGTCCTCGTACGCTTTCGCGATGGACAAACGGCAACTGGTCCAGCAGCTCGAGTCCCAGATCCGGCGCGCCGCGGACGGGGCGCTCGGGGCCGCCACCGAGGCCGCGGTCGAGGCCCGCGCCGCCGCCGATCCGCGCGAGCGCAGCGCCGACTCCGGCACCGCGGTGGAGCTGGCCCGGATGGCCGCCGGGCAGCAGCGCCGGCGCGACCGCGCGATGGCCGAGCTCGAGGCGCTGAGCGCGTTCGATCCGCGCCCGCTCGGCGAGGACGCGAGGGTCAAGGTCGGCGCGATCGTGGAGATCGAGGACACCGAGACCGGGCGCGGGCGCACCTTCTTCCTCGCGCCCGCGGGCGCCGGCTCGACCCTGCACGGACCCGACGGCGACGGGCTGTTCACGGTCGTCACGCCGAGCTCTCCGGTCGGCAAGGCCGTCCTCGGCCGCCGGGTCGGCGACGTGGTGGACGTGACGCTGAAGGGCGAGGTCCGCGAGTGGGAGATCACCTGGGTCGCGTGAATACGATGTGCGTCGTCGCGTCGGGTCTTCATGCACCGAACGCTCGCGATCGCCTCGCTGTTGCTCTCGATCCTCGCCGCCGCGCCCGCCGCGGCGCAGTGGCAGCGGCCGCCCGAGCGCTGGGCGCGGCCGGTGTTCGACCCCGCGCTCGCGGACGCGTGCGAGCGGGCCTTCGATGGCGACTACAACGAGCAGCGCTGCTTGCAGATCGTCGGCCGGGCGCGCCACGCGCCCGCCGCCCGCGACGCGATCGGCGCCTGCGAGCGCGCCTTCGACGGCGACGCCAACGAGCTGGCCTGCCTCGAGACCGCGATCGGACGACGCCGGCCGGTCGCTCGCCTCATCGAGGCCTGCGAGCGCGCCTTCGACGGCGACGCCAACGAGCTGAGCTGCCTGCGGGTCGCGGTGACCGGCCGACGCGGCATGGCCACGGCGATCACCGAATGCGAGCGCGCCTTCGACGGCGACGCCAACGAGCTGAGCTGCGTGCAGCGGGCGACGCGGGGGTTCTCACCCGGTGTGGTCGCCGCGTGCGAGCGCGCCTTCGACGGCGACGCCAACGAGCTGGCCTGCATCGACGCGGCGGCGCTGAGCCGCTACGAGCCGGTGTCGCTGATCGAGTGGTGCGAGCGGTCCGCGTCGGGGGACGCGGCCGAGCTCGCGTGCATCCAGCGCTTCCGCTGAGCCGCGCGCTCATGGCGCCGACACAGCGCGGCACACGCTCCGTCGCGCGACGGGGCTAGCGCCCCCGCTGCGCGAACGGAACGCGCGTTGCACCGCGGATTCGCGACATGTCCGCTCCGTCGGCAACCGCCACGGGACCCTTCCGTCCGAGCGACGCGGGTCGACGCGCCGGCCGCTTCGCCTGGCTCTACGGCCCGGCGATGCGGGCGCGGCTCGCCGTGGCGGGCCTGTTCGCCGCGCTCGCCGTCGCCTGGCTGTGGCCGCTGCCGCAGGTGCTCGACACCGAGCTGCTCGACGCGCCCTACGGCTGGGACGCGAAGCTCAACGCGTACCTGATCGCCGACGGAAGCGAGCGCATGCGCTCGCTCGAGGATCCCTACCAGCTCGACATCTTCCACCCGCACGCCGACGCGCGGACGTGGTCGGGCAACCTCTTCGGCTACTCGATCGCCGCCATCCCGCTGGGGGGCCTGTCGCCGATCGGGCAGCACAACGCGCTGCTCCTGCTCGGCCTGGCGCTGTCGGGCCTCGCGGCGTGGGAGCTGTTCCGCTGGCGCGGGGCGTCGGCGGGCGCCGCGCTGATCGGGGCGCTGGTGTTCACGTTCGCGCCGTTCCGCTTCATGCACCTCGGCCGCATCCAGCTCTCGGTCACCGTCGCGCTGCCGCTGCTGTTCCTCGCGTTCGAGCACGCCAGCCGCGAGCCGCGGGTCCGGCGCTACGCGGTGGTCGCGCTGCTGTGGGTGCTCCAGCTCTCGCTCGGCATGTACTACGCCGTGCACGCCGCGCTGATGCTCTGCGTGATGCATTGGGTGCTGCTCGCGAGCGCGCCGCGCCGGTGGCGCCGCCTGCTCGCGCCGATCCCCGCCGCGCTCGTCGTCGGGCTCGGGCTGCTCGCGCTCGCGCCGTACGTCGACGCGCACGAGGCGATGGGCTTTTCGCGCGGGGACTCGGAGGTGGAGGCGACGTCGGGCCGGCTCCGCGATCTCGTCACCGCGCTCGACGCGCAGTGGCTGTGGGGTGGGCTGCAGGAGCCGCTCGATCCGCTCACCGGCCGCGAGCCCGCCTACTTCACGGGCGCGGTGGGCCCGGCGCTCGCGCTGCTCGGCCTGCTCGTGCTCGCGTGGCGCGCGCGCCGCCCCGCCGACGACGCGGAAGGAACCCCGGCTCGCTGGTGGGTCCCCGCGCACGTCGCGGCGCTCGCGATGTGCGCCCTGTTCTTCTTGGGCATCGGCCCCGACGCGCCGACGATCGACGGCGCGTCGCCCTACGGCTGGCTCCGCGAGCACGTGCCGGGCCTCGCCGGCATGCGCTACTCCGGGCGCGTCCTCGTCCCCGCGTGGCTCCTCGTCGGGGGCTTCGCGGCGACGGCGGTCGACGCCCTCGGGAGCGCGGCCGCGCGCAAGACCGAGTCGCGACCCCGCCTCGCGCTCGCGCTGCCGCCGGTGATCGTGCTCCTGCTCGCCGGCCTCGTCGTCGTCGACGGATGGCCCGAGCCGGCCTCGACGTCGCGCCCCCCGGTCGACCGGGACCTGTACGAGAGCATCGCGGCCGATCCCACCGCGCACGCCGTCTTGCACCTGCCTCACCACGGTCGCGCGCACGACGCCGAGCGCATGGACTACGACCTCGCCGCCGCGATCGCCCAGCGCCCGACGGTCAACGGGGCGTCCGGCTTCGACCCGCCGCTGACCGACGTCATCCGCGACTCGATCGGAGCCTTCCCGAACGCCCTGTCGCACGACGCGATGATCGAGCTCGGCGTCGATCGGCTCGTGGTGCACCCCCCGCACCTGCACCAGCTCGAGCGCGCACGGGTGCCCTGGCTGCGCGAGCTCGAGCGGACCGACGACGCGGCCGTGTTCGCGGTCGCCGACGTCGACCCGGCGCGCGCCGACGCGCTGCGCCGCGCCGTGCGGCGGTTCGAGATCGGGCCCGAGGCCCCCGGGCGCGCGATCGACCGATCGCTGCTGTCACTCACCGCCCACCGCCGCGCCCACGAGCTGCCGAACCTGCTCGACGGTGACCCGACGACGCGGTGGACCACCGGCCGGACCCAGCGACGGGGCGAGGTCTGGTTCACCATCGAGCTGGCCGAGCCGCGCTGCGTGCAGGCGATCTGGATGGACTACCGCGAGGCGCCCCGGGATCTGCCGCGGGGGCTGCGGGTGCGGACGCGGGCGACCGCCGACGACCCGTACGAGACCGTGATCGAGCACCCGGTGTACTTCCCGGTCGGCGCGCTGCTCGCCGCGCCCGAGCGCGCCGTCGACCGCGTCGAGCTGCCGCCGCGCGAGGTCCACGCCCTCACCGTAGCCACCCCCGGCGCCAGCCGCGCGCGGTGGGGCTCGGTGTACGAGCTGCACCTCGAGGCGTGCGACCGGTGATCACGCGGTCGATTCGGCCCGCGCGTAGCGCGCGGTGAGGTAGCTCGTGATCAGGATCGGCAGGCCGACGAGCCCGTACAGCTCGAAGTGCAACGACGGCAAGACCATGACGGCGGCCGTGACCGCGAAGTGCCCGATCGCCA
>Ga0070729_10007140_pt1 | contig 10818 bp, 9 predicted proteins | sample tdDd472_FD_66725 | JGI IMG/M metagenome (GOLD analysis project Ga0070729, IMG submission 66725) | Marine sediment microbial communities from the Atlantic coast under amendment with organic carbon and nitrate - tdDd47.2 | ecosystem: Environmental > Aquatic > Marine > Coastal > Sediment | place...
GCCGGCCCGTCTACGGCCGCGCCGGTTGCTATCTGCACGCCGACGCCGCCCAGGCGCTGGGCCGGGCCGTCGCGCTGGCCGCCGCGCAGGGCCTCCGGTTCAGGATCTTCGACGCCTTCCGACCGAAGGAGGCGCAATGGGCGCTGTGGGACCATACCCCCGATCCGGAGTTCCTCGCCGACCCGCGGCGCGGATCGCCCCATTCGCGCGGCGTGGCGGTCGACCTGACCCTGATCGACGGCGCCGGCCGCGCCCTTGACATGGGAACCGCGTTCGACGCCTTCACCCCGGACTCCCATCATGGCACCCTCGCGGTATCCAAGGACGCCCAGCGCAACCGGCTGCTGCTTCTGGGCCTGATGACGGCGGCGGGCTGGGACTTCTATCGCAACGAGTGGTGGCATTATCAACTGTTCGATTCCCGCGACTATCCGCTCCTGGGCGACGATGTCCTCGACATCGGCATGATGCCCGGATGAGACGGCGCGCGCCCATCGCCGGCGCCGCGCGGCGCCGGCAAACGACTTGCAATCGGCGGCCGGACTCTATTTATAGCTTCGATTCGCCTTGCGGGGCGCAGAAAGCGGGATGGCGCAACTCATGACCGGATTGAAACGCATGCTCGGCGCGCTCGGCCTCCTGCTGGCCACCGCCGCCGGCGCCGCCGCCGAGACCGGCGCGGCCCTGGACCGGTCGGCGGTGATCGTGATGTATCACCGGTTCGGCGAGACCGCCTACCCGTCGACCAACATCCGCCTCGACCAGTTCGAGACCCATCTGGCGGAGATCGCCGCCGGCGGCTACCGGGTATTGCCGGTGGCCGAGATCGTCGCCGCGCTGCGCGCCGGCCAGCCGCTGCCGGACCGGACCCTGGGCATCACCGTCGACGACGCGTTCCTGTCGGTCTATCGCGAAGCCTGGCCCCGGCTGCGGGCGGCGGGCCTGCCCTTCACCCTTTTCGTGTCCACGGATCCGACCGACGGCGGGCTTGCCGATTACATGTCCTGGGACCAGTTGCGCGAGATGGCCGAAGGCGGCGTCGAGATCGGCCACCACGGCAAGAGCCACAAGAGCCTTATTCAGATGCCGGCGGCGGCGCTGCGCCAGGAGATCGACGCCGCCTCGGCCCGGTTCGAGGCCGAGCTCGGCCAGCGCCCGGCCCTGTTCGCCTATCCCTTCGGGGAATATGGCCGCGCGACGCGGGACCATGTTGCCGCCGCCGGCTTCGCCGCCGCCTTCGGCCAGCAGTCGGGCGCCCTGCATACCGGTCTGGACCGGTATCTTCTGCCGCGCTTTCCCCTGAACGAGACGTTCGGCGAGATCGAGCGGTTCCGGCTGGTCACCCGGGCCCTGCCCCTGCCGCTGACCGAGGTCACGCCGACCGACGCCTTGCTGGGCCCCAACCCGCCGGCGCTCGGCTTCACCCTGGATCGATCTTTGGGCGCGGCACCGGGGCTCGCCTGCTATGCGGGTGTCGATTCGGCGCCCGATCTGACGCGGCTGGACACGCGCCGGATCGAGGTCCGGTTCGCCCGCCCGTTCCCACCGGGGCGGGCGCGGGTCAATTGCACGATGCCGGGGCCGAACGGCCGCTGGCGCTGGCACGGGTTCCAGTTCTACGCGCCGAAACCCTGAGACCGGGGCGGCCTACGTTTCGGGCAGGATGCGGTGGCCCGACGGGTCGCCGCTGAGCCGCGCCCGGTCGAGCTGATCCAACCGGTTGACGCGGATGATCCGGCGGATCGACGCCACGTAATCGGCGCCGCGCGCCGAATAGCGGCTCAGCGCGGCGGCGAGGCGCGACCCGTCGACGGGCCGTCCGGCGGCGCGCAAGGCCGCCCGCCGGCGACGGAACTCGTCATAGGCGGCATGGGTGTTCAGATTGCCCTTGTAGGCGCGCACCGCGTCCAGAAGCTGGCCATAGGCGCGGACGGTGAAGCGCTCGCCCTCGGCACGGGCCTGCGGCACGATGCCGGCGCGCTGCGGCCGATAGGTCCGCTGACCGAACAGTGCGTTGCCCTCGCGCGCGAACCGCGACGTCCCCCAGCCGCTTTCCTCCGCCGCCTGGGCGATAGCGAGGGACGGCGGAACGATATCGACCCGCCGCAAGAGCTCGTCGATATCGTCGGTGCCGTATCGATCATACATGCGCGCCAGCCACGCTTCGTTGCGCGCGCCCAGCGGGCGGTCGGCGGCCAGGACCGCGCGCAGCGCCTTGACCCGCGACCGTTCGGCCAGAATGCGCTCGTTGGCGGTCAGCACCAGCGGCAGCAGGGCCTGGATGAAGACCCGCTTGCGGTCGGTTGCCGAGGGAAGCTGGGCCAGATCGCCGGGAAAGCTGGCGACCAGGAGCCGCGGCACGGCCTCGGCGCCGGCGCGCACCGCGTCGAGGTCGTAGCCGAAATCGCGGAAGGTGGCGGCCAGCTTTCCGGCGCCGCCGACGAACAGCACGTCGGCCGTCTTGAGGGTCGCCGCCGACCGCGTCCCATCCGCGCCGGCCGCGTCGGCTTGCCGCGCCGGCCCGTCGCCGCCGGCCAGGACCAACAGATAGAGCGCGAAGACGCCGACGCCGGTCAGCGCCAGGGCCGTCTTCTCGAAACCGATCCCGATGAGCCTGTGTGCGATAGCGCGCACGCCGACCTCCTTATGCATCCGTCCTGATTCTCTGTCCCGCATCGTCCGCTCCGCGCCCGATCTCCTGGCCGGGCCGGGCATGACCGCCGCTAAAAGGCCTGCTCGACCGCGACGACCTCGGGCACGTAATGGCGCAGCATGTTCTCGATGCCGTGCTTCAATGTCGCCGTCGCGCTGGGGCAGCCGGCGCAGGCGCCCTGCATATGCAGATAGACGACGCCGTCCTCGAACCCCTGAAAGGCGATGTCGCCGCCGTCCTGGGCGACCGCCGGACGCACCCGCGTCTCCAGCAGGTCCTTGATCTGCGACACGATCTCGTCCTCGTCTTCCGCCGCGCCGGTGGCCGCCGCCGCCTGGAGAACCGCCGCCTCGCCCGAGGTGAAATGCGCCATCAGAGCGCCGAGGACCGGAGGTTTCAGCGTTTGCCAATCCGCCCCGGCCTGCTTGGTCACGGTCACGAAATCGGCGCCGAGGAACACCCCGGCCACGCCCTCGACCGCGAACAAGCGGCGCGCGAGCGGCGCGTTTTCCGCTTCCGCCACGCTGGCGAAATCCGCGGTTCCCGACGGCATCACCGCGCGTCCGGGCAGAAACTTCAGGCTTTCCGGATTCGGTGTTTCTTCGGTCTGTATGAACATGCCCCGCTCCTTTGTCCAATCCCCGGACATGGCTGGCTACCGGCACCGGGAAGATGGGTTAAGCCCGCCTTAAGATCAAGACCGGATTTTACCCGTTAAGGACGAGAACCCAAAAGACCGTTTGTTATCAATCTATTGCCGACGGGGCGCGCCGAGACGCCAGCGCCGGCCATCCTTAACGGATCCGGTTAACATTCCCTTGCGCGGCCGCCATCGCGGCGAATTGCCGGGGCCGGGTCAGGCCAGGGCCTTGATCTCGTCGTCGCTCAGATTGCCGGGAACGATGGTGATCGGAACCCGGAACCGCCCGGCCATCTTGCCCGCCAGCGACGTCACCAGCGGCCCCGGCCCTTCCGATCCGGTGCTGGCGCCGAGAACGAGGACCGAGATGCTCGGCTCCTCCTCGACCAGCTTGACGAGCTGTTCGCGCACCTTGCCCTCGCGCACATAGAGGACCGGCATGGCGCCGAACCATTCCTTGACCAGGGTCGCGGCCTTTTGAAGCGTCTCCTCGGCCTCGGCGCGGCGTTCCTCGTCCATCAGGTCCTTGACCGCCAGCCAATGCTGGAAGTCGCCGGGCTCCATGACATAGAGCAGGGCCACGCGCCCCTTCGTATGGCGCGCCCGACGGCAGGCGAACAGCAGCGCCTGGCGCAATTCCGGGCTGGAATCGACGACGACGAGGAAGACCCGGTCGGCGGAATCGGCCGTGCTGGCGGCGGCGGTTTGGGTTGGCGGCGCGTCGGTCATCGGTTCAACTTCTGCGGAATGCGGCCTCCGCCCCCCACCCGGCGAGGAGGGCAAGGACGACCGCGATTATGCCGTATAGGGCGCTGTAGCGATAGGCGAAGTCGAAAACGGCGGCGCCGACGCCGACCTTGTCGACCCGCAGCGGTGTCGATTTGATGCTCGCCACCTGGCCGTCGCGCAGCAGGATGACGAGCACGTTGTAAGTCCCGGTCGGCACGTTGGCCGGCAAATGAACGTCGGTGCGGAAGAGCTGGTTGCCCAGGAAGGTCAGCTTCCCGGCGCCAACTTGATACAGGCCCTGTTCGGTCTTGATCCGGGTCACCGCGGCGAAGGCCTCGGCGCGTTGCCGGGCGTTCAGTCCCGCGTCGCCTTCCTCGATGTCGAAATCCAGCCGCTGGCTTCCCACCTGATGCAACGCAAAGACCAGCGGCGCCGCGATCTCCTCCAGCGGCCGATTGCTGGCCACCGCATAGAAGCCGGGCACCCCCGAAACGACCAGCCGCTGGCGGTTCAGCCAGATGCCCGCCATCCGCTCCTTGCGCCGCAGGACCAGCCGCTGAGGTTCGCCACGGACGACGACGATGACGTCGCCGGGCCCGTCGGTCGCCCCGAACAACAGAAGGTCGGTGCCCGAAAAACCCGTGGTGATGCCCACCAGGTGCTCGGACAGGTCCGCGACCAGGGGCTCGGCCTGGACGGGCCGGCAGATCAGGATCGCCGCCAGCGCCGCCAGACCGATCACGACGCGGCCCATTTTCACGACCCCTCGCGCAGGACGGTCAGGGAATACAGCTCGCCCGGCTCCAGGATCAGGTCGAGGACGAGCTTGGCCGACACCGCCAGGACCATGACCGCCAGGAGGCCGCGCAGCTGGTCGCCACGCAGCCGGGCCCCGACCCGGGTGCCGAGCTGGGCGCCGACCACCGCGCCGGCCAGCAGCAACAGGGCGAGCACCACATCGACGGTCTGATTGGCCGTCGCCTGCAGGAAGGTGACGTTGGCGGTCACGAAGATGATCTGGAAAATCGAGGTGCCGACGACCACCATCGTCGGCATGCCCAAGAGATAGATCATCGCCGGCACCATGATGAACCCGCCGCCGACGCCCATGATGGCGGCCAGCATGCCGACCAGGAAACCGATCGCCAGCGGCAGCAGGGCGCTGATATAGAGCTTCGAGCGCTGGAAGCGCATCTTGAAGGGCAGGCCATGCACCCAATAATGCTGGTGCAGCTTGCGCCGGGCGCCCCCCGGCCGCTGCCGACGCAGATTGGCGCGCAGGGCCTCGACCAGCATCAAGCCGCCGACGATCCCGAGGAACACCACATAGGACAGCGAGATGGTCGCGTCGATCTGGCCGATCCGCCGCAAATAGGCGAACAGCCAGACGCCGGCGCCCGACCCGACGATACCGCCGGCCAGCAATACCATGCCCATCTTCAGGTCCACGTTGCCCCGGCGCCAATGGGCCAGGGCGCCGGAGACCGACGCGGCGACGATCTGATTGGCCCCGGTCCCCACCGCGATCGCCGGCGGCACGCCGATGAAGATCAGAAGCGGCGTCGTCAGGAACCCGCCGCCCACCCCGAACAGGCCGGACAGGAAGCCGACGCCCGCGCCCATCCCCAACAAGAGGAAGACGCTGACCGACATCTCGGCGATGGGAAGATAGATTTGCATGTTTCGGCGGCGGTTTCGCCGGCAGCCGCCTTGTGGCGCCCGACGGGGTCGACACGCGTTGCGAACCGACCGTTTTCGGGCCGACTTGATCGCCGACCGCCCGTCCGCGGACGAATCGAAACTTGCGCTCCCTTGTGCGCTTTCGCGCCGTCGCGCGCAAGGGAAAACCCGCGCGCCGGCCGCGCGGGCGGCGACCCTACGGCCGCAGCAGGCCCATGATGCGGTGAATCTCGGCCATGTGATGGCGGGCGATTTCGCCGGCGCGCTCGGCGCCGCGGTGAAGCACCGAATCCACATAGCCGGGCTCGGCCATCAGCCGTTGCATCTCGTCGCCGATGGGCCCCAGGACCGACATGGCGAGCTCGACCAGCTCGGCCTTGAAGGTCGAGAAGTTCTGGCCACCGAGCCGCGCGCACACCGCCGCCGGCGTCGTATCGGCCAGGGCCGCGAAGATGCCGATCAGGTTGGCCGCCTCCGGCCGGGACGCCATCGCCTCGGGGCTGTCGGGCACCGGTTCGGGATCGGTCCGCGCCTTGCGGATCTTCTTGGCGATGGTGTCGGCGTCATCGGTCATGTTGATCCGCGAATAGTCCGACGGGTCCGACTTGCTCATCTTGGCGGCGCCGTCGCGCAGGCTCATCACCCGGGTCGCGGCGCCGAAGATCTGAGGCTCGGGCAGGGGGAAGTAGTCGACCCCGAATTGGCGGTTGAACGCCCCGGCGATGTCGCGGGCGAGCTCCAGATGCTGTTTCTGGTCCTCGCCGACGGGGACGTGGGTCGCCTTGTAAAGCAGGATGTCGGCGGCCATCAGCACCGGATAGGCATAGAGGCCGAGCCCCGCCAGGTCGCGCTTCTTGCCGGCCTTGTCCTTGAACTGGGTCATCCGGTTGAGCCAGCCGAGCGGCGTCAGGCAGCCCAGCAGCCAGGCCAGCTCGCTATGGCCGGCGACCATGCTCTGATTGAAGATGGTCGTCGCCTCCGGGTCGATCCCGGCGGCCAGATAGGCGGCGGTCACCTCGCGGGTCTGGGCGCGCAGGGCGTCGGGGTCCTGGGGCGCGGTCAGGGCGTGCAGATCGACGATGCAGAAGATGCAATCGTAATCCTTCTGCAACGCGACCCAGTTGCGGATCGCCCCCAGATAGTTGCCGAGATGGAGATTGCCCGTCGGCTGAATGCCGGAAAAGATGCGGTTCATCCGCGCGCCCATGCCCTTGCTGCGTGGTGGGCGCGAGTTATCGCCGCTCCGACGGGGTCGGTCAAGCGCCGCCCGCCCGCCGCCGGGGGATCAGCCCCCGGATCTCGCCCAGCCGCGCCGCGCCGAGCAGGTGGGCGAGCACCGCGAACAGGGCCAGCCCGCCGCCGACGAGCAGGGCCAGGGCCAGGACCGCCGCGCCCGCCGAGGCGGCGAACAGCGGCGCCAGCGCGCCCTGGGCCAGATACAGCGTCCCGGCGAGAAGGGCGCTGGCGAGCAGGGTGCGCGGCAGGCGCCGACGCAGCCGGTCGTCCGGCGCCAGATAGCCGCGCCGGCCCAGCAGCCAGGCGAGCGCCCCCGCGTTCAGCCAGCCCGACAGGCTGGTGGCGAGGGCGATCCCGACATGGCCCAGCGGACCCATCAGGATCAGGTTGAAGGCGACGTTGGCGATCATCGCCGCGACCCCGACCTTCACCGGAGTCGCCGTGTCCTCGCGGGCGAAGAAGCCGGGCGCCAGGACCTTGATCAGCAGATAGGCGGGCAGGCCGGCGCCGTAGGCGGCCAGCGCCAGGGCCGTCGCCCGGCTCTCGGCGGCGCCGAACGCACCGCGCTCGAACAGGACCGCGACGATGGGCGGCGCGATCACCATCAGCGCCGCCGCCGCCGGCAGGCCCAGCAGGAGGACGAATTCGATCGCCCGGTTCTGGCTGTCCGCCGCCGCCGCCGTTTCGCCGGCGCGCAGCTGGCGCGACAGCAGCGGCAGCAGCGCCGTGCCGACGGCGACGCCGACCACCCCGATGGGCAGCTGGTTCACCCTGTCGGCGTAATAGAGAAAGGACACCGACCCCGAGGCGAGCAGCGAGGCGAGGATCACGTCGACCACCAGATTGATCTGGACGACCCCGGCGCCGACCGCGCCGGGCAGCATCAGCCGCAGCAGTTTCTTAACCTCCGGCCCCAGGGCCGGGCGCGGCAGGCGCAGCGCCATGCCGGCGCGGGCGCAGGCCCCGGCCAGCCACAGGAATTGCAGCGCCCCGGCCACCGCCAGCCCCCAGGCAAGGGCGTGACCCGCCGTCGGCAGGCGCGGCGCCGCCAGCAGCAGCGCCCCGATCAGGACCAGGTTGAGCAGGATCGGCGTCGCCGCCGCCGCCGCGAACCGGCCCAGCGAGTTGAGCACCGCCCCCATCAGCGACACCACCGAGATAAACAGGAGATAGGGAAAGGTAATGCGGGTGAATTCAACCGCGAGCTGGAACTTGTCGGGGTCGCGGGCGAAGCCGGGCGCCATCGCGTACATCAGCCAGGGCATGGCGATCTCGGCGGCGAGGAGCAACGCGAGGAGGACGACCAGCAAGACCGCCAGCGTCCGTTCGGCGAAGTCCCGCGCCGCCGCCGGTCCGCCGTCCGCCAGATGGCCGGAGAAGACCGGCACGAAGGCGGCGTTGAAGGCCCCCTCGGCGAACAGCCGGCGAAAGAAGTTGGGGAACTTGAAGGCGACGAAGAAGGCGTCCGCCACCGGCCCGGCCCCCAGCAGCGCCGCGATCAATATGTCGCGGAGGAAGCCGAGGACCCGGCTGATCATGGTGAAGCCGCCGACGGTGGCGCTGGACCGTAAAAGCCCCATGACGATCAGTGTGTAATGGAATTCGCCGCCCTTGGGAATTCGCGCGACGCCGGGACCGCCGCCGGCCGACGGGCGCGGGCGCCCCCCGTCAAACGGGCCTTGTCGCGCCGGGCGGCAACAGATCGGCCACCGTCTTCGCCCGCGCGACCGCGAAGACGGCCAGCGGCTCGCGCCGCCCGCGCAGCGCCACCTCGTGGCCGGTCAGGCCGCCCGTGTCGATCCCGGCCCGGGCGGCCAGGTCGGCCGACAGGACCAGCTCGGCGGCGAACTCCTTGCTCGCCGCCTCCAGCCGGCTCGCCACATTGACCGTGTCGCCAATCGCGGTGATCGCGGCCGCCTCGCCATAGCCCATCTGGCCGACGATGGCCGGGCCGGCATGGATGCCGATCCCGATCCTGAGCGGCGCGTCCAGGTCGTGGGCCAGCTCCCGGTTCAGATCCTCCAGCCGCCGCCCCATCTCGACCGCGGCGGCGAGGGCGCGCACGCAGCCGTCCTCGACCCCGCGGTCGATGCCGAACAGCGCCATCACCCCGTCGCCGATGAACTTGTCCAACCGCCCGTCGGCGGCCTCGACGGCCGCGCCCATGGCGGCGAAATAGCGGTTCAGGATGAACACAACGTCGTAGGGCAGCTTGTTCTCGGACAGGCGCGTGAAGCCGCGCAGGTCGGCGAACAGCACCGCGATCTCCTGTTCCCGGCCCTGGACGTAGCCGGGGCGGCCGCCGGCGGCGCTCGGACCCGAGGCGGCCGGCAGCAACGGTGTCACCTCGACATCGCCCTGGACCCGCGCCTGGCAGGCGAGCCGCACATTGTCCGGCGCGCCGATCCGCGCCAGCACCCGATGCTCGTCCTCCATCGGATCGGACAGGGACTCGGCCCCCGCCGACACCCGGACCCGGCAGGTCGAACAGCGGCCGCGACCGCCGCAGACCGACGCGTGCGGCACTGCATGGCGGCGGCTGACCTCCAGGAGAGTCGTCCCCTGGGCGGTGGCGACGCCGCGGCCGACATGGCCATAGGCGACCCGGGCTTGGGGTCGGCGCCGTTCGGCGACGCCGCGCAACAGGCGCAAGAGGACGAGAACGATCAGCAGGGCAGTGAGAAGGGCGAACGCCTGTTCGCGCAGCCGCGCCGCGCCGGCGCCCGCCGCCGGACCGGGCATCGCGATGCCCGACGCGCCCGCGCCATAGGCGCCATCCCCGCCATAGGCGTCGCCGCCGCCGTAAGCGGCGCCGGACCCGCCCCCATAGGCACCGCCATAGACGTCCGAGGACGCGGTCCCGCCGCCATAGAGCGATCCGGTCGCGTCGGACGCGTCGCTCCCATAGGGCGAATGGCTGGCGGTGGCGTCGTCGGGAAGAAGGGCCGCCACCTCTCGCCCGGCCTGGGCGAAGCCCAACAGCGCCAGCGCCGGAAGGAGGATCGCGCCCGCGAACAGGATCGGCAGGAGCCGCCGATAGGTCGCCCGCAGGCGCCACCAGAAATGCAGCCCCACGCAGCCATGGACCCACACGGCGAGCAAAGCCACCGTCTGCTGCACCCCCTTCTCGGGGGCCAGGTTCCACAGCACATGGACCACATAGGCGTAGCGGTCGTCGAACCCATGCACCTGATGCATGTAGCGGGTGCCGATCACATGCTCGACCAACAGGAAGGGCAGCGAGATGCCAAGCAGGACCTGGGTCCATTGCCAGGCCGGCAGGCGCCAGCTTCGCCGCTGCTGCAAGATGACCGCGACGGCGAGGAAATGGACGGCCAGCGCCCCGTAGAGAAGGGTGATGCCCACCGGGTTGCGCCACAGGGCGACGAACCACACCCGCCCGGCCTCCATCGCGTCCAGCGAGACCAGCCCCAGCGCGTGGTTGGTCAGATGGGTCAGGACATAGGTGAACAGGATCAGCCCGCCGGCGCTTCGGGCGCGGGCGACGACGGTCGCAAAGCGCGGGGTCGCGGCCTCGCCGGCGGCCATGGCCGGTCAGGCGGCGGCGCCGCCCGCCTCCGCTTTCGCCGGGGCCTTGGCGCCGGCCTTGGGCGCGGCCTTGTCGGGGGTGAGGGTCTCCAGCAGTCGGGCGCGGATCTCGTCCAGCTTTCCTTCATGGGCGATCTTCAGCCCGAACACGTCTTTGACGTAGAAGACGTCGACGACCCGCTCGCCAAAGGTCGAAATCTTGGCCGTCGCGACCTGCAGGCCGAGACCGTTCAACGTCCGCGCGAGGTCGTGCAGGAGGCCCGGCCGGTCGCGCCCGTTCAGCTCGATCACCGTATGGGTGGCGCTGGCGGCGTTGTCGATCAGCACCCGG
>Ga0070729_10007143_pt1 | contig 10816 bp, 7 predicted proteins | sample tdDd472_FD_66725 | JGI IMG/M metagenome (GOLD analysis project Ga0070729, IMG submission 66725) | Marine sediment microbial communities from the Atlantic coast under amendment with organic carbon and nitrate - tdDd47.2 | ecosystem: Environmental > Aquatic > Marine > Coastal > Sediment | place...
GGTTCGAGGTGCGATCTCTCGCAAAGCCGCGGAGGCGCGGAGGGGCCGCGATGGGGGCACCCGGCGCGTTGGAATCGCGTGCGGTTCGAGGTGCGATCTCTCGCAAAGCCGCGGAGGCGCGAAGGGGGCGCGATGGGGGCACCCGGCGCGTTGGGCCATCGCGTGGGGTTCGAGGTGCGATCCTCTCGCAAAGCCGCAGAGGCGCGAAGGGGGCGCGATGGGTGCATCGGCGGTTGGGCCAACGCGTCGGTTTCGAGGTGCGCGCGTCCTCGACGAACCGCCCTCGACGGCCATCCCGTCACCTTTGCGCCTCCGCGCCTTTGCGAGAGAATTCCCCCTCGAACCGCGCGCAGATCGACGAAAGAAAAGGGGGCCCCATCCCGGGCCCCCTCTGCCTTCGCGTCACTTCGCGTCCTTCGCGCCCTTCACGTGAAATAACCCCGCGAAGACCGCGAAGCAGCATCAGGCGGAAGCCGAAGCCCCCACGGTCACGGCGCCCGGGTTCGACGGGTGCTCGCCCGGGGACACGGTGTTCTCGCCGTGGAAGGTCTCGCCGGTCTCGGCCATGTGCACGAGGACCGGCGCCGGGGCGAAGCGGTTGCCGAGGCGGTCGCGGAAGCGGTTGAGGCGGCGGACGATCTCCTTGGCGCCGACCGAGTCCACGTAGCGGAACGGGCCGCCGCGGAAGGGCGGGAAGCCCAGGCCGAAGATCGCGCCGATGTCGCCGTCGCGCGCGCTGCGGAGGATGCCCTCGCCGAAGCACAGGCACGCCTCGTTGACGAACTGCAGGGCGCAGCGCTGGGCGATCTCGTCCTTCGGGATCGTCTTGTTGGGCGTCACGCCGAGGACCCGGTAGACGCTCTCGTCGACGTCGCCCTTCTTGCCCTTCTCGTACGTGTACAGGCCCTTGCCGTTCTTGCGGCCGTGGCGGCCGTCGGCGATGAGCCGGTCGAACCCGGGGGGCGCCGCGAGGCGGTCGCCGAACTCGGCCTGCATGATCGGGCCGACCTTCGCGGCGACGTCGATGCCGACCTCGTCGAGCAAGGTGATCGGGCCGACCGGGAAGCCCCAGTCCATCAGCGCGCGGTCGATGTCCTCGATCGGCACGCCCTCGTTGAGCACGTAGGCCGCCTCGTTCATCAGCGGGCCGAGGACGCGCGACGTGTAGAAGCCGACGCCGTCGTTGACGACGATGACCGTCTTGCCCTGCTTCTTGCCGAGCTCGACGCAGGTCGCGGTGACCCAGTCCGCCGTCTTCTCGTGCACGATGATCTCGAGCAGCGGCATCTTCTCGACCGGCGAGAAGTAGTGCATCCCGATGACCGTCTCGGGGTGCTCGCTGCCCTCGGCGATCTTGGTGATCGGGATCGAGCTCGTGTTCGACGCGAAGATCACGTCGTCGGGGCCCGCCTCCTCGACGTCGCGCAGCACGCGGTGCTTGAGCCCCAGATCCTCGAAGACCGCCTCGATCACGAGCGGGATCCGGTCGAAGGCGGTGTACTCCACCGCGCCCGCGATGCGGGTCATCTTCTGGCCGTACTCGATCTCGGTGATGTGGCGGCGCTTCAGCTTCTTGCCGAGGATCTTCGCGGCGTACTTGAGCCCGCGGCCGACGCCCTCGGAGTCCTTGTCCTTGAGCCGTACGGGGATGCCCGCCTTGTCGGCGGTGACGTACGCGATGCCCGCGCCCATCAGGCCGGCGCCCAGCATGCCGATGCGCGGCAGCTCGCGCGCCTCGACGCTCGGGTCGTCGACCCCGTTGTCCTTCTTCATCGCGGTCGTCGCGAAGAAGATGCTCATCAGGTTCGCCGCCTGCGGGCTCACCACGAGCTCGCCGAACGCCTCGGCCTCGGCCGCGAGCCCCGCCTCGAAGCCCTTCTCGAGGCCCGTCTTCACGACGTCGAGGATGCGCTCCTGCGCCGGGTAGTTGCCGCGGGTCTTCTCGAGCAGCGCCTTGCGCGCCTGGTCGAAGACGACCTTGCGGCCGACCGGGTTCTCGGTGAGCGCCCACTCGGTGACCTCTTCTTTGAGGTCGTGGTCTTCCTTCACCTCGCCCGAGGCGAGCTTCAGCGCGTACTGGGCCGCGACATCGACGAGGATCGAGCGGCGCACCACGTCGTCGACGAGGCCGAGCTTCTTGGCCTTCTTCGCGCGGACCTGCTTGCCGGTGAGCAGCATGTCGAGCGCGCTCTGGATGTCGACCTGCCGCGGCAGGCGCTGCGTGCCGCCGGCGCCCGGGAGCAAGCCGAGCTGACACTCGGGCAGGCCGAGCTTGGTGCGGTCGCTGTCGGACGCGATGCGCCCGTGGCAGGCGAGCGCGACCTCGAGCCCGCCGCCGAGGCAGGCGCCGTGGATCGCCGCGACGACCGGGACGCGGAAGTCCGCGAGCCGCTGCATCGAGCGGTGCGCCGTCTGGCTGATCTGCTGGGCGTCGGACGCCGTCTCGCAGGCCTCGAGCATCTTCACGTCGGCGCCGACGATGAAGTCGTCCTTGCCGCTGGTGAAGACGACCGCCTCGACGGACGAGTCCGCCTCGACGTCCGCGAACACCGCGGAGAAGTCCTGCGAGAAGCTCTGGCGGAGCGTGTTCACGCTCTCGCCCGGCAGATCCATCGTGATGACCGCGACGCCGTCGTCGCGCTTGTCGATCGTGAACGCGCTCTTCATCGCTTCCTCCCTCACGCCTGTGCCGCCTCGAGAACCATCGCCGCGCCCAGCCCGCCGGCCGCGCACGCGGTGCAGAGCGCGAGGCCGCCGCCGCGGCGGTTGAGCTCGCGCAGGGTCTGAGTGATCTGCCGCGCGCCCGTGGCGGCGAACGGGTGGCCGATCGCGATCGACCCGCCGGTGACGTTCAGCTTGTCGGGGTCGATCTCGCCGATCGCCTCGCTGCGCCCGAGCTTCTCCTCGGCGAACTCCTTGGAGGCGAACGCCTTGGTGTTGCTGAGGACCTGCGCGGCGAAGGCCTCGTGCATGTCCACCAGATCCATGTCGTCGAGCGTCACGCCGGCGCGGTCGAGCGCCTTGGGCGACGCGTAGCTCGGGCCCATCAGCATGTGACCGCCCGGGTCGAGCGCCGCGAACGCGTAGCCCTTGATGTAGCCGAGCACCTCGTGGCCGTCGGCCTTGGCCTTGTCCTCGCTCATCAGGATGAGGGCGCTCGCGCCGTCGGTGAGCGGCGAGCTGTTGGCGGCGGTGATCGTGCCGTGCTTGCGGTCGAACACCGGGCGCAGCTTCGCGTAGCCGCCGAGCTCGCTGTCCTTGCGGACCAGGTTGTCCTCGCGGATCGACTCGTACTCGGGCGGGACCCAGACCTCCATCACCTCGTCGGCGAAGCGGCCGTCTTCCCAGGCCGCCGCGGCGCGGGTGTGGCTGGCGTGCGCGAACGCGTCCTGCGCCTCGCGCGAGACGTGGTTGTCCTTGGCCATGACCTCGGCGCTCTCGCCCATCGTCAGCCCGGTCGTGTACTCCTTGAGCGCGGGCGGGACGGGGATGAAGTCCCTGGCCCCGAGCCCGGTGAACGCGGCGACCCGGTCCTTGAGCGACCGGGCGCGGCTCGCGTCGATGAGCGCCCCGGCGAGGTTCTTCGACACCGCGATCGGCACGTCCGACGCGCTGTCCGCGCCCCCGGCGACCCCGCAGTCGATGGTCCCGGTCTGGATCGCTTGCGCGACGCTGACGGTCGACTGGTAGCTCGTGGCGCACGCGCGGCTGACGCTGAACGCCTCGACGTCCTTGGGCATCCCGGTGAGCAGCACGATCTCGCGCGCGATGTTCGGCGCCTGAAGCGACGGCACGACCTGCCCGTACACGCACTGCTCGATCTCGGACGCCTCGACGCCCGTGCGCTGCATCAGCTCGGCGACCACGGCGGTCCCGAGCTCGAGCGCGCTCATGTCTCGGTACGCGGTGCCCTGCTTCGCGAACGGCGTGCGAAGCCCGGCGACGATCGCGACGCGGCGGTTTCCGTTGCTCTTTGCCACTAGCCCTCCAGCTACTGAATGACGATTCAGTACGCTGGCTCTAGGACGCGTGACGCACCGTGTCAAGACGGGCAGGGGAGCCGCAGGCACGGCGAGGCGTACCCAAAACACCGGCCCTCCGCCGGGTCAGTGGCCCATGAAGACCGCCTCCCTCCTCGCCGCGCTCGCGCTGCTCGCCACCTGCGGCGCGCCCACCCACGAGGCGCCGCCGGCCGAGGCGCCCGCGTCGGAGGTGACCGAGACCGAGGCGGCCGACGAGCCGGCGGCCCCCGAGGAAGAGGCCGCGCCGATGGACGCCCACGTCGTGATCACCGACCCCGAGGCCCGCGCCGTGGTCATCTCGCAGTACTTCCCGCTGGTCCAGGGCACCGCGGCCGCGCCGCTGCGGCCGGACGCGCGGGGGCGGATCACGATCGCGCCGACCACGGAGGACGAGGAGAACATCGTCCTGCTCTGGGCCCCCGGCCGGGCCGCGCGCCGCTTCGAGCTGCCCGACGCGCTCGGCGAGCACCGCGTCGAGCTCGCGGACGCGACGTCGCTACGCCTGCGCATCCCCGCCCACCGCGGTCGAGTCGACGAGGTGTGGCTGCAGGCCACCGACCCGCACGCGCCGTGGCCCTACTTCATCCGCGCCGAGGTCGACGACGAGGGCCGCGTGCGCGTCGACGGGATCGCCGCCGGCGAGTACCGCGTCACCGCCGTCCCGACCGGCGGCGCGCCCGTGCTCGCGGCGACCACCGACGGCGCGGTCCGCTTCGAGGCCGACGACTCGATGGGCGCCCCGCCGGTGCCCCACCGCTTCCTCGAGACGACGGTCGTCGCCGACGGCGTCGAGCACGATCTGCGCGTGGTGTTCGGCCAGGCGGTGATCACGGGTCGGGTCGTCGACGAGGCCGGCGCCCCGATCGCCGGGGCCACCATCCAGACGATGAGCGATGGCTCGGACCGGTCCGAGACGACCGCCGACGCGCGCGGCGCGTTCTCGGTCGCCGTCCCGCCCGGGCCGTACGTCTACGTGGCCGCCGCGCACCCCGACTACGGCCAGCAGTGGACCGACTACCAGTGGAGCGGCTGGCGCCACAACGACGCGATCCCCGAAGCGCCGATCACCCTGACGCTGCGGCGCGGCCACGTCCTGCGCGGCCGGCTCGTCGACTCGGCCGGCGCCCCGGTCGCGAACCGCACGCTGCTCATGATCCCCGCCTACGTGGGCAGCGGCCCCGCCACCCTCGAGGCGCGGACCAACGCCCGCGGCGAATTCGCCTTCGAGCGGTGCCAGCTCACCAGCTACGAGCTCGTCCCCGACGGCCTGCGCAACTGGGCCCCGACCGACCCGGGCACCTTCGCGCGCATCGCGTCGCCCGACCCGTCGGCCTGGGCCGACGCCGCCGAGCGCGGGCGACCGGTCGCGCTGGTGCTCGAGCGGTTCGTCCGCGTCCCCGTCACCGTCGACGTCTCCGCGCTCCGCGCGCGCGAGGTCCAGGTCTGGCGCCGCTGGGGTGCGGACTCGACGATGGGCAACGTCGAGCGCGTGCGCGACGGTGAGATCACGATCTCGCTCGAGCGCGGCGTCGAGGCCCGGCTGTGGGTGCGCCGGCACGCCGACGGCGACCCGATCCGGGCGCCGTTCCCCGAGCACGAGGCGGACTGGACGGGGACGCCGGCGGGGCCGACCGAGATCGCGATCGCGCGCTGAGCCCGCTCAGTCGTCCCAGCCGATCCAGCGCTCGTCGTCCGGGCCCTTCTCGCGCTTCCAGATCGGCACGCGGTCCTTGATGCGGTCGATCAGCGCGCGCCCGGCGACGAACGCCTCGTCGCGGTGCGGGCTGCTCGCGGCGCAGACCACCGCGTCGTCGCCGACCGAGAGCGGGCCGATGCGGTGGTGGGCCGCGAGGCGGACGCCCTCGATCTCGGCCTCGAGCTCCTCGATGATCTTCCGCATCTCCTCGAGCGCCATCGACTCGTAGGCGGAGTACTCGAGCGCGTCGACGGACTTGCCGTCGTTGTGATCGCGGACGACCCCGACGAACGTCGCGAGCGCGCCCGCGCCCCGGTGGCGGACGAGCGCGCACACCGCGTCGAGCGACAGCGGCTCGGTGCCGATCGCGACGCGCTCGCGCGCGGGCCGAGCGTCGGAGCCGCCGGCGACGGGCGGGATGACCGCGACGACGTCGCCCTCGGACAGCGCGTCCGATGGATGCGCGAACGACTCGTTGACGGCGAAGCGCACCTTGGCGAGCCGGCCCCGCAGCGACTCGTGCGCGCCTTCGAGCTCGGCGGCGAGGTCGCCGACCGTGGCGGCGGCGACCTCGCGCTCCTCCTCGCGCCGGCCGACGAGCTCGGCCACGGCGGCGAAGTACAGGATCCGGATCTTCATCTCCGCCACCATACGACGCTGGTCCGCCGGCGCATGCCCGCGCGCAGCGCGTTGCGGTGGCTCGAGGTCTCCGGGAGCGTATCCGCCACCACCCACGAGAGCCCGAGCGACGCCGCGTCCAGCGCCCGCGCGCGCAGCAGCGCGCTCTGCACGCCGCGGCGGCGGTACGCCTCGAAGGTGTCCGCGTTGCCGAGGATCGCGCGCTCGCCGTCGACCCACAGCGTCGCCCAGCCGGCGATCTCGCCGTCGATCCGCGCGACGTGGGCGCGGAACGTGTCGGTGCAGAAGTAGCGCGCGCGCTTGCCCCGGACCTCCGGCGAGACGGGCTTGCCCAGCCGCCCGATGAGATCGAGCAAGAGCTCGGCCTGTCCGTCGATCCGCTCGGTCGTGACGCCGTCGATTGGGTCGCGGCGCATCGCGTCGGGCCGCGCCCACATCCAGACCAGCGCGCGGACCGGCGACAGGCCGCGCTCGAGCAACGCCGCGCACAGCGCCGGGTCGAGCCGATCCACCGGCACGTCGACCTGCGGCGGCGTCTCACCGAACAGCGCGAGCGCCTCGTCGAGCCGGTCGACCTCGCCCGCGTCCAGCCCGAGGACGCGGTTGTACGTCTCGTCGTCGGGGCGGCTCGGGTCGTGGATCACGCGCAGCGCGCCGATCGGGGTCACGGTCAGCTCGGGGTCGTTCGGGCGCAGCGACCGCGCTGCGTTGAAGCGCGCGTAGGCGAGGTCGAGCGCCTCGATGTCGGCGAGGCTGGGGCCAAGGTCGCTCACGCTCACTCCACGAAGATCGGGTTGCTCCACACCCACGTGATCTCGCGGATCAGGCTGTCCGCGCGCGAGCCGAGCGAGGGGCGCGCGTGGTTCGGGACCATCCGCACCTCCGCGCGGTACGCCCCGGCCACGTCCGCCACGTGCTCGAGGTCCCCGCCGGCGGTCGACGCGACCTCGACCCCGCCGCCCGCCTCGGCGCGGAACAGGTGCACGCTCAGCTCCGGCGCGGGCTCGCTGGGCCAACCGTCGGGCAAGCGCGGCGCGACGACGCGCAGCGTGGCCCCCACCGGCGCGACGTCGCCCATCTCGAACGTGTCGTCGGCCGTGAAGTCGAAGCCGACCGGCGAGCCGAACACCTCGGCCGTCACGTACAGGCGCCCGGCCGCGAGCGCCTCCCGGATCCCGTCGGGCGTCACGTCGTCGACGAGCACGTGGTTCTCGATCCAGAACATCATCCGGCGGTAGCTGTCGGCGCGCTCACCGTCGGACAGCTCCATGGGGAACACGTTCTCGTGCGCGTCGCAGCCGCCGCTGCCCGCGATCCGCAACCCCTCGGCGAGCAGGGTGTCCCACCGGTCGAGCGCGACGCGGTTCTCCTCGAAGAAGGCCAGCGCCGCCAGATCGGGGGCGAGGCCGAGCTGGGGCCGCGTGAACAGCAACAGGTCGGCGAAGAACCCCGCCGGGTCGAGGCCCAGATCGTCCTCGCGGATGCCCGGGTCGACGTTGGCGTGCAGGTTGTACAGCTCGAGGCCGTCCAGCTCGGACTCCCGCAGCTGCTCGAGCGAGCGGCCCTCGGTGTGCGCCTGCCACACCAGCCCGCCCGCCGCGCGGAAGGCCGCGCGAGACTCCGGGGTGTTCGCGTCGTAGAGCGACTCGAGCGCGTCGGCGTCCGCCGCGTCGGGGTGCGCGGTCAGCGCGATGGGCATGAGCGTGTTCTCGCTCCCCACCGTGAGCAGGACGCGGTGTCCATCGGGGCACGCCATGCGGTTGGCCACGATCGCGTCACCGTCCATCACCGGCTCGTCGTCGCCCTCGATCCACAGCCCCTGCTCGAAGGGCACCTCGTTGATGTGCGGCGCGTGGTCGGTGATCATCGCCGCGTCGACGCGCAACGCGCAGAACGCGGCGCGGAAGTGCTCGAGGCACGTCGGGTCGAGCAGCTCACCGTCGCCCCAGCCCTCGCCGTCGCACGCGTCGTGGCTCAGCGGACTGTGCACGTGGATCGTCGCGCGGGCGATGCGTCGCCCCCGGCGATCCCCGAGCGTCTCGGTCGACGCGAGCTCACCCGGCCAGGGCGCCGGCGGCGCGCCCGCGTCGCGCGCGCCGGCGTCCGTGCCCGCGTCGTCCATCGGCGCCGGATCGGTCCCACACGCGGCCAATCCCAGCGCGAGCCCAAGCCACAGCGTTCTTCGTTGTCTCACCACGGTCCGCCTCTGAATCAGGCAAGGTATCACCCGGGAGGGCTGGACGTGATGAGATGGCAATGGGGGTTCGTCGCGCTCGCGAGCGCGGCGCTGAGCGTGTTCGCGGCGGGGGACGCGGTCGCGATGTGCGGCTGCATGGTCCCGATCCGGCCGGCGAACGCGCCCGTCGAAGAGCAAAACGCGTTGCTCAACAAGGCGACGGTCGTCGTCATGCTGCGCGAGGGCACGCACACCGTGCTCTCGTTCCAGAACGACTACTTCGGGCCGGCGGAGGACTTCGGCCTGGTCGTGCCGGTGCCCGTCGTGCTGCACGACGAGGACGTGAGCACGCTCGATCGCGGCATGTTCGACCGGGTGCAGGCGGTCGCGGCGCCGCACATGGTCGAGCTATACGAGCAGAACCCGTGCCCCGCGCCGCCCAGCACCGGGCGCGGGATGAACGACGCCCTCGGGGGGCTTGCGGCCCGGGGCGGAGGCGCCGGCGCCGCGCAGTCCGAGGGCGGCGCGATGCGACCGCCCGTCGTGGTCGAGGAGCAGTTCTCGGAGGGCGAGTACGACATCTCCATCCTCGGCGCGTCCGACTCCACCGCCCTCGAGCAGTGGCTCAACGACAACGGCTACCGCCTGCCGCGGGGCTCGGCGCGCTACCTGCGCCCGTACGTGCAGGCCGGGATGAAGTTCTTCGTGGCGCGCGTCGACATCGGCCGCCTGCGCCAGATCGCGGCGCACCGCCAGCGGGTGCTGCGCCAGCAGCGCTGGATGAGCCCCGCGCTGCGCCAGCTGCTGCGCGGCCCGCCCGCCGACATCGCGACCAGCGCGCAGCTCGGCCGGTTCCTGTCGCCGCTGCGGATGCACTACGAGTCCGAGGAGTTCGCGCTCCCCGTCCGGCTCGGGCTGATCAACTCGACCGGCGAGCAGGACCTCATCGTGCACATCCTCTCGACCGAGGGGCGCTACGAGGTGGCGAACTACGGCAACCGCTGGGTGCCCACCAACGTGCACGTGAACGGGCGCGCCGCGCAGAACTTCGGCCGCTTCTACGACGCGCTGTTCGGGACCCTCAGCGCCCGCGCGCCGCGCCGCGTGTGGACCGAGTACGCGGGCCCGATCACACCGATCCAGGCGCCTCCGCAGATGCAGGGCGGCGGCCTCGGGATGTTCGGGATGCCGGCCCGGGCCCGACCGGCCGGGGGCCGCGGCGGGCCGGTGGGCTGCATCGGCTGCTCACGCCCCGGCCTGTCGGCCACCGACCTGCGCGCGCTCGGCGAGGAGATCGTGCACCCGGGCGACGGCGACCGGATCGACGAGTACACGCTGACGCGCCTGCACTACCGCTACGGCCAGCGCGGGCTGCCCAACGATCTGGTCTTCCGCCAGGGCCGCGCGATGGCCGGCGGCGTCGAGCCCGCCACCGACCGGCGCCTGCGCCGTCGGCCTCGCCGCGCCGAGCGCAACGACTACCGCGTGCGGTTCGTCGCCCAGCACCGCTGGGCCGGCGCGGTCCGGTGTGAGAACCCTCGCCGCGGCAATTGGGGCGGGCGCCCGTCGTTCGGCGGCGTGTACCGAGAGTCCGAGGAGCGCGAGTGGCCCGAGGATCGCCCGATCCCGCTCGGCGGCTGGATCCGCGACAGCGTCCCGCAGCTGGGGATCCGCGGGCGCTAGCATCCGGCCGGACTTGACCCGCGCGCCGCAGAAACGAACAGTCCGGGGGTGAGCCGAACGCTCCCGGTGGTGGACTCCCGTATGGCGCAGCGCGTCGACGTGCCGCCGCGCCCGGAGGCGTTCGGGCGGCCGTCCATCCCGCCGCTCACCGACCGCGAAGGCCGCGTCTACGACTACCTCCGCCTGTCGATCACCGACCGGTGCAACTTCGCGTGCGTCTACTGCATGCCTCCGGGCGGCGAGGAGGAGCACGCGCTGCGGCCCGAGCTGCTCACGTTCGAGGAGCTCGTCCGCCTCGTCGGCGTGTTCGCTCGCGGCGGCGTGCGCCGCGTGCGGCTGACCGGCGGCGAGCCGATGGTCCGCAAGGACGTCGTGCGGCTGGTCGAGATGATCCGGCGCAGCACCCCGATCGAGTCGCTCGTCATGACCACCAACGCGGCGCGCCTGCCCGAGCTCGCGCGCCCGCTCGCCGACGCGGGGCTCGACGGGATCAACGTGTCGATCGACTCCCTCGACCCGACGCGCTTCCGCGAGATGTCCCGCGGCGGAGAGCTCGGCCCGGTCCTCGCGGGCGTGCACGCCGCGCTCGAGGTCGGCATG
>Ga0070729_10007148_pt1 | contig 10812 bp, 9 predicted proteins | sample tdDd472_FD_66725 | JGI IMG/M metagenome (GOLD analysis project Ga0070729, IMG submission 66725) | Marine sediment microbial communities from the Atlantic coast under amendment with organic carbon and nitrate - tdDd47.2 | ecosystem: Environmental > Aquatic > Marine > Coastal > Sediment | place...
CAACCCCTGCGAAGCCGAATGCAATGATATCGAGATCCTGCATAGCGGAGAATGCTTCAACTGGGGAGATGAGGGTTGTCGTCACAGCAGCGATTGCCCCCAGGGCTATCTCTGTGTTGATGAAAACGGCGAATACTTCCGCCGCGATCCGGAACCCGGCGATCCCAATTCCCTTTGGGGGCATTGCGAAATGGTGGACCGGGTCACCTGCGCCAGTAACGCAGATTGTCCCCAGGGATTCTACTGTGCATCAGACACCGGCACCTGCGTTGAGGAAAACACCAACAGTGGATGTTTCCGCACCGGCTGCCATCTTGAGCTCTGCGCAAACCATGACATATCCACCAATTGCGAAAACTGGGAACCTGAATACGTTTGCCTTGATCTTGCTCAATGCCTCCGCACCGACAGCGGCGTATGTGGATGGGACTTCACCCAGGACTATCGCGACTGTATGAGTCAGTTCGCGGGAGACCAGCCATGCACCACAAACGCAGACTGCAGCCAGGACATGGTCTGTATTAACGGCCTGTGCTAGTTCGATGACTGTGTGTGCCCGCTTTTGGGACCGGAAGTATGCGGAGCAGACTGTAAAACCTACGAAAGTATCTGTGAAGCCGAATGCGCCGGCATGCGGGTGTTACACCCCTTTGCCTGCACCGGCGACGAACCAGAATGTCGCGACTAGACATTCATCCTGCCAAAAGTGAAACGCCGGGCTAAAAGCCCGGCGTTTTGCTGTATTAGGAAACAAATCGTTTATTTGAGATAGTCGATATCAAAGGTCTTGATGATATCGTCCAGCACGTCTTTGGCCTTGTCAGCACCACACAAGGGATGTACGCACAATGCCTGCCATGCCTTGCGATAGCTGCCTTCCAGCACCGCCTGCACTGTCAGGGTTTCATAGGCCTTTACCGTCTGGGTCAGTCCCAGCATGTGGGGAGCCAGAGGTTCTTCCAAAGGAATGGGACGAATGCCCTTGCTGCTGATATCCGCCGGAATTTCCACCGTCTGTGTAGGGCCAATGCCCGGGAAGGCATCTTCGGCAGCCAGGTTGACGATGTGCCGGGTGGGCTCGTCCCGAACCAGTGCCTCAACCAGCTCAATGGCGATCTTGCTGTAATAGGCCCCGCCCCGCTGGCTGAGAATTTCGGGCTTGGTCACAACCGAGGTATCGGCATAGAGTTCCAAAAGCTCTTCCTCGATCTCCATAACTTCCTGGGCACGGGTCAGAGGTTTCTTTTTGAGCTTGGCCAGCATGTAATCCGATACATAGTAATAGCGCAAATAGGGAGAGGGTATCGCCTGAAGGTTGCTAAGGAACTCCGGCGGATACTCCATGTCTTCGATATTGGCCGGTGCGCCCTTGATCAGAGCCTGCTCTACCATATCGATGATCTCGCCGAGTTTTTCCTCACCATCCACCCGGACATGCCGCGCCCAGGCCAGATGATTCAGTCCGGCGTAGTCCATTTCAATGCGTTCCATACCCACGCCCAAAGCCGCGGCAAATTCCATATGCAGGCCAATGGGAATGTTGCACAGACCCACAATCTTCTTAAGCCCCAGGGAAATAAAGGCTTCGGTAATAATGCCCGAAGGATTGGTAAAGTTGATCAGCCATGCTTCGGGCGCGGTCTTCTGCATGGTTTCAACGATTTCCTTAACCACGGGAATAGTGCGCAGGGCCTTTCCAAAACCGCCCACGCCGGTGGTTTCCTGCCCGATAAGATTGTGCCGCATACCCAGCAGAATATCCTGATGCCGGGCTGGCTGCTGCCCTACCCGAAACTGGGTAAACACAAAGTCTGCACCTTTGACCGCCTCGGTCAGATCGGTGGTCGCCTCCACGGTAAAACCTGCACCGGCGTGTTCCACCATGCGTTTGGCAAAACCCGCCACAATGTTCAGTCGTTTCTCATCGATATCTTCCAGCACCAGGGTTTTAAGCCCAAGCTGCTCCCAGTTCTGTAAAAATCCGTCCACCAGTTCCGGGGAATAGGTGCTGCCTCCACCGATTACGGTAATTTTCATTATGTTGACTCCTAACTTCAGGACTTTATTCGGTACACACGGTAATGGTTGTCAGGGGAGCATCAACTCCCCGCACCTGAATTTCCTGACCGCGCCGGAATTTCAGGGATCGCCGGGCGCTGGAAGGATCACGCTGCAACACATCCTTGACCTCATCCAGCGTTCCGCTGCTAATCAGTATTTGTCCGCCATGGGCGGCGCTGCACAGACGATGGGCCACATTGACCGCATGTCCAAGCACTGTATAACTCATCTGAATTTCGCTGCCGATGTTACCCACGATAACCTCACCGGTATTGATACCAATACCCAATTGAGGCGCAGGCATGCCGCGATTCTGCCAGCCCTGCATCAGCTTTGCATGGGCCTGCTGCATTTCCACCGCCACCTCCACTGCCCGCAGGCCGTGGTGATCATGGGGAATCGGCGCACCAAACAGGGCCATGACTTCATCGCCTATGATTTTGTCAACCGTGGCATCGTGCTCCACGATAATCCGCATCATTTCGCTTAAAAACTCATCGATGATCCGCTTCACCATAAAGGGCGGATTATGTGAACACAGGGCGGTGAAGCCCCGCAGGTCCGCAAAGAGGATGGTTACCTCCTGACGCCTGGCCACCATGGGGTTATAGTTGTTTTTCACCAGCTCATCAATGATGTTGGATGAGACATATTTCCGGAAGGTGGACTCCAGCAGCTTCAACTGGCTTTGATCCTCCAGCAAAAACTCCGCCCGACCATTGCTGAGGGTGGTAACCGTAAGCTTCAGATACCGGGCCGTCTCTCCGATGGTGCGGCTCACGGCAAATCCCGTGCTGTAGTTCCCACCGGCGCGGCGGGCCTGCCGCAGAGCAAACATAAAGCCCAGATTCAGTTCCACCATGTCCTCAACCTCTGACAACAGGCGGCCTTCAACCTGGGAACGGTGACGACCAAACCATTGCTCAAAGGTATGATTGACATAGATAACCCGGTACTCAGCGTCAATCTGAATAACCACCGCATTAAGACCATAGACGGTGCGGGCGTCATCCTGACTGTCGGCATTGCTCAGCATGGCCACAAGACGACGGTTCTCCTCCTCCAGCTTGGCTATCCGCCCGACCAGATCGTCGCCCCTGTCAGACATGGGTTACTCGTCTTCCCCCTGCTGCAATCTTGATTTAAAATTGACGGCTTTGATGGCAAACACACTGCCCTGGTACTTATTCAGAATGACATCCAGTGCACGGATTGCTTTGACCTTGTCCTTGAAAATTTCTCCAAAGAGCCAGGCCGCGATATACAGCGCCTGGGGAGCCTCCGGTGTATCCGGATACCAGGCGTTGACTTTTCCAACGGTTTTCAGGGCGTCGGCAAAGCGTTTTTCGCGAACCAGTCCTTCCGCCAGCTTGATATGATCCACCGGATGCGATTGCTTGGGCGGTTCATTGTGGCATTGCTCCAGCACCCGGTAGGCATCGTCAAAACGACCATCCAGCACCAGTGATGTGTAGGTGCGGATAACCGACTGCTGCTGCGTTTGCCGGGGTTTGTTGATGGAGGGAGTATTCTCTCTGGGACGAGCCGCTGTTTGAGTAGTGGTCTTACTCCGGCCGGTATCCTGCGGTGTGCCCAACCAGTCGTCGGCAAAGGCCTGGGCCGGGTCAAGGTCCCGCAGTTTATCATTTAATGTTTTAAGAGTATCGTAGGGTGCCCGCATCTGCCGAAGGCGATCCAGCCAGTACGCCGCCTTGCGGACTTCCTTGTCTTTTATACACAGTTCAACAAGGGCCGGAAGCCGCTTGATAATGACCTCATGACGGGGATCAAGACGGCTAAGCTGGCGCATGGCGATTTCGCCAAGACCGAGCTTGCCCTTGGAAACTCCATAGGCCAGCATAATGGCACAGATTTCCGTGGTGGGCAGAGCATCGGGAAAGCGCTTCATAAGGCGCTTGTATATATCCTCCACCATCCACCATTCCCCGCTGGCGCGGTTCTGGTGCATAAGGTATTCCGCCGCCTTGGTGGCGTTGACCATGTGGCCTTTTTGCAAAAAGCGTTCAAAATCATCATAGGAAAAGGACTCAGTGGCGTCCTCACCTTCTTTTTTCCCAAAAATGGATTTGAAAAAACCGGACTTTGGCTTTTCCCGGGTTTCTTCCGCCCGGATTTTCCACATGGTATCGGAAGCATCTATGGGAGGTGCTTGCGGATCTACTTCTTTATCCTGCTTTGATTTTTTGGAATCCTTGCCCATAGTAATTATTCGTCTGCTGTTAGTCTTGTGTGTTTCATGTGCTGGATAATGTATCAACTATTTCTTTGAGTTGATCGCGTTCTTCCATAAGAAGCGAATAGTTGTTTTTCAGCTCTTCCAACTGCCCCATAAGCGCGGACCATTGCTCCTGCCCGCGGGAAACAGCCTCGGATGTTTGCTGCGCAAGGGCGTTCATCTGGTCAATGGCGTCCTTCAGCTGGCGTTCCATATCGTCTGCCTGAGGCATGAATGCATCGACAGGAGGAACATCGCCGGGCCAGGGAGTACGCACCGCTTCAAGAAGTTTTCCGGCCTTCTGCAACAATGCGGGATCAATCGCCGGGGTATCTGCGGGTACGGCAACGGCAACCGGTGCCGGGGCATCCCCGGAAAGCCTGTCCATGGCATGTGCATCCAGCATTACCAGGGGAACCTTCTGCCCGCCTTCAAGTACCAGTGAATCGGGAAATTCGCCGGGGTTATCGGTTAATACCCGAACCGGTGAAATTGAGGATGCACCAAGGATAACGGCTCCGTTATCACCATGCACAAGAACAAAGCTTCTGGCCAGGTTGTCGCTCATGCTAGACTCCTGTTATATTTGTTACGCTCGTTGCGGTAATTCTACGCGAAGATCGAAACGATGTCAAACTTGCGCAGCGCCTGTTTTCGGCTTTTTTATTGACATTAGCCGCGACCGGGAATTATAACAAAACAAAGGGTAAAGTATGTGAAATCAGGCGGATTCCATTGCCATAAGCCTGGCATGGAACATCCTTAAAGGAGATTGCCTTATGAAAGTATGCCCCAATTGCAATGCCGAAAACCAGGATAACGCCACCTTCTGCTCCCAGTGTGGTTTTGACCTCACCATGATCGTCAAAGACACTGCCGCCGCAGACCCCTGGATCTGCTCAAAATGTGGTGAAAGCAATCCTGTCTCTGCAAAATTCTGCAGCAATTGCGGAAATAAATTTGATGCAGCCCCCGAGGAAAGCGGCGCCAATAAAACACAGTTTTTTGGAGCCATGCAGGAAGGCGGCAAGGCCAAACTGGTGCTTATCAAGGGCGGCGGTTTTGAAGGAGTAAGTTATCAGCTTAATTCCACCGAGCATATCGCCGGGCGCAGCGAGGGATTTATCCTGTTCCCCGAAGACCCGTACTGCTCTCCTGCCCATGCCAACTTCTTCTATTTCGGCGGCCAGTTTTTTGTGGAAGACAAAAAGAGCCTCAACGGCACCTGGATACGGCTGAAGGACTCCACCAAACTGAAGCCCGGTCAGTTTTTCCGTATCGGCGAGCAGCTGTTCCGCTTTGAAAACAGCGAGGATCTGCCTGCATTGCCCGGGCTGAATATGCCCGATGATGGCACGGTTATGCTGGGCAGCCCCATAGCCGAAGGCCTCAAACCCCGGCTGGTCCATATTCTGCAGGGCGGCATCACCGGCGCAACGTTCATGGTTGACCGCTCCCCGTTGAGCATTGGTCGTGAAGGATGCAATCTCAATTTCCCCGGAGATCGCTTTATCTCCGGTCATCACGGCCAGGTGGTGCAAAAGGGCGAAGACTTCTACCTGGAAGACACCGGCTCTAAAAACGGCACCTACATCCGTATCACCGAACCGGTGGAACTGAAGCACGGTGACTATGTCTTTATCGGCGACCAGTTGCTGCGGGTGGAAATGACCCCCTGATTCCGGCGCATCTGATAATTTGACCAGATAATACCCCCGGTTATTGATCGGGGGTATTTTGTTGACACCCGGGGCAGCGGTGCATAGTATTTGCCTACATTAGATGACCCACTGCTCCCACGGAGACCCGCTTTATGAAACGTTTTCTCCAGATTGCCATAGGACTTACCGCCATCATAGGATTGGGCTTCAGCGCCAAGGCCATGCGCATGGGCCTTGACTGCTACGCCGGGCAGGTGTTTTCCACCCTGTGTTCCATAGGAACCGGCAAGGCTTCCAGTTGCTCCCCGGCCATCTGTGGCTCCTGGGGCAAGGTTTTCGGTGTTTCCAACGGCACCTGGGGAACCCTGTTCCATTTCGCGTTTCTGGTCACCTGGATCTTCGCATTCTTGCGTGACAACATCCGTGACCGACTCAACAGCCTGTTGTTTATTCTGTCAGGGTTTGCCGTAGCCTATGCAATCTTTATGGCAATTTTGCTAACCTTTGTGGTCAAAGTCCCCTGCCCCATCTGCATCGGCTTTTACATCAGCGCCATTGTCAATCTGATTCTGACCTTCCTGATAACCAGGGATCTTGAAAAGGGACGCATAGCCACTGCCATCAATGCTGTTCGCAGCGGCCTGAAACACCGGGAAACCCTCGCCATGACCATTGTGGTGGGGCTGGTGTGCATCGGCCTGATCGGCGTTATCAATATCAAGGAAACCCGGGCCCGGGATGCGGCTCTGAAGGCATCGCTGGCACAGAAAAAACAAACCAATTCAATTATTCAGGAAACCCCGGCGGCCATTGGCGCAGGTATCGACACACCCAAAGACCGCCTGACCGCCCTGTGGCAGTATTATCTCAGCCCGCCCATTAAGCCGGAATTTGTCCCCTCCGACGCCACGGGACAGGTATTTGGCAACCCCAAAGGCAGCGTAACCCTGTATGTGTTTACGGATTTTGAATGCCCCTTCTGCCGCCGCATGGAACTGGAACTCAAAGCCCAGTTGCCGCAAATGCCGCAGTTGCGCATTATCCGCAAGGATTATCCCCTGGATCATAAATGCAATGATCTGCTCCACGGGCGCCCCTTCCACCAGTATTCCTGCAAAGCAAGCATGTTTGCCCTGTGCGCCGGAGAACAGGATCTCTACTGGAACGCCCATGACCTGCTCATGGAAAACGTGCATCGCTTTGAGGAAAAAGGCTTGTGGGAAGAACTGGGCAAAGGCACCGGCGGTGACTGGAAACAAATACAGGCCTGCATGAATGACCGCAGCGGTCCTGCCTTCAAAGCCATGAGAAACGACCTGGCAGAAGGCAACCGCCTGATGCTTGAAGGCACCCCCAGCATGGTTATGAATGACCGGATGATCGTCCTGCCTGCGGGCCCGGCGGAAATCCAGCAGCTTGTGAAGGTCATGACGGGACAAAAGCCGGATATCGCCCCGCCGCTGGACCCCGAGGATATTCAAAAATACCTGCAGGGTTCACAGTAACTCTTTACAATTATCACAAAAAAAATACCGCCCACAGGGGCGGTATTTTTTTATACTTGTATACCCCGGATTTACTCGTCTTCCTCAATGGAACTCAGGGGTTTTATCAGCGGCGTAATTTTTGAAACGGTACGCTTGGCGTCTTCTTCTGCCTTGCGCAGCAGCATCCGGGTTTCGGTCCGGGCAAGACGGCTTTCCAGATCGATAATCAGATCCTGCAAACGACGTATGGAACCCAGCAGATTCTGCTGCTCGCTTTGCATGGCCTCCAGGCGATGATTGGCAATCAGTTCCGCTTTGCCCAAATCCTTCAGGCGGTCCTCGCCTTCAGCATCCTGACGGTCATACTCCTGCTTCATGGTATCCATCTGATCTTTGTACCGTTCAAGAGAGTGCTCAAGCTCAAAGATGCGGCGATCCCGCTCGGTAACCATGGCCAGAATAGTGCGCCGCTCGTCTTTCCATGCGGATTTTACGCCCTGATGTTCCGACTGCTCGGTCAGATGCCGGACAATATCGTTCATGGAAGACTGGGATTTTTTCAACTCGTCTATCTGGGTACGCAGCTTTGTGCGCTCCTCCAGCATGGAGCGAAGCTTCTTGGGCGTAAGGCTTCGCACCAGCGGCTCCCAGGCCAGCCAATCTTTTTCCAGCTTGCGCCATTTTTCTTCGTAGCGACGCTGGATGTTGGCCATGCTGGCGTTTGCGCTGTCCAGTTCCTCGGTAAGATGCGCACGTTCTTCCAGCAGCTCCTCTTCCCGCTGCCGCAGACTGTCCAGACTGGCCTCCAAAAGAGCAATTTCGCTGCGGGCGCTATCAAGCTCCTGCTCCTGCTCCGGATTGGTGGTCTGTATTGGAACAAGTCGCTGAGTCCGGTATTCACGATCCGCCATGGTCAGCCGCAGGGCTCTGCCCTGTTTTTCCAGCTTGCGGGCCTCATCTTCCAACTGTTTCATGGCGCTGGTGGATTCATCCAGCTTTTGTTCCAGATTGCCTATGCGGGCCTCTTTGTCCGCAATAGTCAGCACATGGGCGCGGCTTTCCGCCTCCGCCGTCTCAAGCGCCTTGCGGGTTTCATCAAGGCTCTGAGCCATCCGGGCTTCATGATTACGGAGTTGCTTCAGGCGTTCATCCCGGTCAGCCAATGACAGTTGCAGAGCCGATACTTTCTTTTCGGTTTCAGCGCTTACCCGCACTGTCTCTGTGCTAAAGGCTTTTTCCGCATCCAGAGCCGCGGCAAGTTCTTCTATACGTCCTTCCGACTGTTTAAGGCTCTCTATGGCAAAACTCAGACGTTGCTCACGGTCAGCCACCGTCAGCATCAGGGCTTTGATCTCCTGCTGTACTGCGGGGAGTTGCTGCTGTTGTGCCTCCAGCTCTGCAAGCCGCTGGTCCTGTTGCTCTAGCCGGACTTGCTGGTCATCCATTTCCACGACAAGCGTGGTATGCCGCTCCGCAATCTGCTGAATTTTGCGGTACAGAAGCTCGATTTCCTCTTTGGCGTTTTCAAGCTCCTGGCGCGCACGACCCAGACGGCGATTGTGCAACGCCTGAAGGGCGTCCATCACCATTTCATCGTGCTCGGTTTCCGGCTTAATAATACTGTTGTTCATTATTCCATCCGCATATTAATTCCGCTAATGCAATTGCAATAGCTTTATTGTACCCCATCCGACCACGGGAGCAACTTTTTTATCATAAAAGTATCCCCGGAGAGCCGGATATGACTTTGTTTAGGCACTTAATATCCTTACTATTTTTTCGTGCAAACCCAAGAGGTTGACGTTGTTCTCAACCTGACTCTGCAACCTGCCATACCACCGTCCATGCGGTATTCCGTGATGTTTAGCCGCTTTCAAAAGCGAAACATGTCCACAGTATAGAGCAAAGAGGCAAAATAGCAAATTTATGCAAAATTAAGTAATTTATATGCAAAACTTAACAAGCATTTCCCCGTGGTTTTCTAGCTGCCTTCATTGACAGAACCCCTGCGGTGCCGTAGCATTATATACTCAGGAAGTACATGTATAACGCAGTATGCACAATAGTCGGAGATTGCTCCGGCTGAGGCAAGGAGATATTCCATGCGACCGGGATTCTGGCAGATCATTATCGTTGTGGTACTGGTGCTCATCGTCTTTGGCGGCGCAAAGAAAATCCCCGAGATCATGCGCTCCATGGGCGAAGGTATCCGGGGGTTTAAAAAGGCTTACAACGAAGAAGATGAGCCGGGGAAAAGCAGCGAAGAACCCAAAAAGCTGGCTGATAACAACAACAATTCCCCTGAAACAAAAGACGCCTGAGGCTCGTACAAGGCTGAGGGATCATGCTTGAAAACCTTGGCACCATCGAGATTCTGCTCGTTGTGGTGCTGATACTGCTTGTGCTGGGGCCGGATAAAATCCCGGAAATCGCCCGGAGTTTTGCCAAATTCGCCCGCTGGAAAGCCTCCATGGAAGAAGAAGTCCGCTCCGCCATCAACCCTATTATGCTGGACCACGATCCCCCCCGGGCTCCCAAAGAACCGGAGTATCCTCCACCTCCCATGCCGGAGGTCATTCCTACCCCACCGGACGGCGATGGAGGCATACACCTGGTTGAACCGGAGCAAACAGAACAAAGCGATGAACTTGACATCCCGAAACCTCCTGCTGAAAGCTCCGAAGAACCTGCCTCCGCAGCAGTCGCCGGCACAGATTCAGACAAAACCCAGTCGTGACAACCGCCAGTGAACAACCGCACACCCCGGGGGTGGATGATCAGGAACAAACCATCATGGAGCATCTGCGGGAGCTTACCTCCACGCTGAAACGTTCCGTGGCAGCGATTCTGGTGGGATTCACCATTGCCTGGTTTTTGCGGGATATCATCACCGACATCTTCCAGCAACCTCTGCTGGACAACATCAACCCCGGAGACGCCACCATTCAGGTGCTGCGGGTCACCGATGTCATTACCATTCATCTGCGGCTGGCTTTTTACGCCGGGCTGCTGATTTCCATGCCCTACATACTGTTCCAGATATGGAAGTTCATTATGCCGGGGCTGTTCCCAAACGAGCGGCGATTTTTTGCCGGATGGTTTATCGCAGGCACCCTGTGCTTTGTTGGTGGTACGCTGCTGGGCTACTACTATGCCCTGCCCCGGGCTTTTGCCTTTTTGGTGTCCTACAGCGTGGGAAGCGGTCTTGAAGCCGAGATGAATCTCTCGCTGCCGGAGCATATCAAGTTTGTCACCATGGTGCTGATGGCCTTTGGCATACTGGCGGAAATCCCGCTTTTAATGGTGGCGTCTTGTTGGATCGGCATCGTATTCTTGGACTGGTACGCCAAAAAACGAAACATGGCTA
>Ga0070729_10007149_pt1 | contig 10809 bp, 12 predicted proteins | sample tdDd472_FD_66725 | JGI IMG/M metagenome (GOLD analysis project Ga0070729, IMG submission 66725) | Marine sediment microbial communities from the Atlantic coast under amendment with organic carbon and nitrate - tdDd47.2 | ecosystem: Environmental > Aquatic > Marine > Coastal > Sediment | place...
AGATGTTTATCCTTTCTATACTGATGCTTTACCGAAGGCTTGCGGCCAAACTGTTTCACGCGCTTCGCCATTGCGTTTAGCGGTCAGGTCAGCGAGCCAGCATAGGAGCTTCCAGCTGATGCCGGCGAGGATATAGCCATCGGCATTGCTCGGATCTAGATAAGGAGCGTATTCCACGACGTCAGCACCAACGAGATTCACTTTGTTGGTTTTGCGGACTTTGCGGATGATGTCCCAGATCTGCCGGGCTGTGAGACCGAAGGGTTCAATAGCTGAGTTCGAGGCATTATCAGTTGCATCAAGCGCATCGCAATCGAGGCTGAAATAGACCGGACCGTCGCCCACTACTTCGATGATCTTGTCTACCACCGCATCAACACCCATATCCCAGACGTCATCGGCAGACAGGACCGTGTTACCGAAGTTCTTCGGATGGCCACCCACCAGCCCGGACATGCGACCACGCACGCCCATGGTGATCATGCGCTCGGGATCGAGGTTGCCATCGGCCATTGAGCGGGTGAACTGACTGCCAGAGTGATACGGGTACGGGAAATCTGCATAAGTAACCATGTCGTAGTGAGCATCAAAATGAATCATGCCCAACGGTCCGTAGCGTTCGCCGAGAGCTTTTAGAGGCGGATAGCTGACAGTGTGATCGCCGCCCCAGCTGAAAGGGGTAATGCCGTGGTTGACGACGATGTCATGAAATACTTCGATGCATTTCTCGACTTCATCGGTCAGGTCGAAGCGACCGTAAGTGTCAATATTGCCGTAGTCGATAATGCGGCAAAGATCGAACGGGACGTCAAAGCCTCCATCCCAGGGTTCGGTGGTGCCCATGCCGTTTTTGGATAGCCGCCGCAATTCCGAAGGACCGTATTTGTGCGAGGCATTCATGGGTGCAGCTTTTTCCAGCGGCATACCGACAACTGCGATATCAGTCTGAGTCAGGTCGTGAGAGTAGGGTGCATGAAAGGCGCCCAGATAATCTTTGTTCAGGTTGCCTATAAGCTCGATACCGGCTCCGTCTCCCTGTTCGGACATACGGATCAGATGATTACGAACATTGTCCGCAACACCTTCGATGCTTTGCGAGTTTTCGAACAGATCCTTGTAGCGCTTACGACGCTCTTCGGGCATCGGTGGGTGTTTTTCGATTTTAGCCATGATGTAAAAACTCCTGAGGTCGTATCAATGTTGGTCGTTTGGTCTGACAGCCGATTAATTAGTTTGTTTCAACTATTGGTTGGTTTGTGGAGTGGAGGTGAAAGCATTTCGAGTAGTTCTGCTTTGATGCTTTTTTCCAGAAATCTGTATTCTTGAATCCGGGCAAGAGTTGCCGGGGATTTTCTTTTTGATTCGTTTAGAGCGAGTAAGCATTCTGCATAGTCCATGCAGGCTTCGGCGAGTTGCGAGTTGCCACGAACCTGACGGTCCAGTTCGTCAAAGCGGCAGTCCAGTTGTTTGGCTACCATTGTTAGCCACGAATCGGGGATGACTCTAGCGGGTTCCATTGCTTCCATCTTTTTACGTCAGTGCAGGCAAAGCTACTCCTTCTTATGCGGCTCCGGAGGTAACAACACGCGTGTTACCGTAAAACCAGCGAAAAAAGTTCGTCTTATTAGTGGCTTAGCTAAGATGTTTCGGCTGTATAGCCGTGCTAAACTTTAACGCTACGTTACCCGACAACTTCTGTGAAGTTTTGCGTGTATTGCTCAGAAAAATATAAAAAAATAAAGAATAAGTAACGAATAAATGACCGAATTAGTAGATTCGACAGATTCCCTGTCCGGGCTTGATATTGAAGGTATCGATAAAGCTCTGGTTGAATCCCAGCTCGGCCAGATTTTGAAACAAGCCCCTTTTAGCAGCTCCCGTCGTTTGTCGGAGATGCTGGTCTATATCGTTGAGGAAACGTTGTCTGGCCGGGGTTCCCGTATCAAGCAGTACAGTATTGCTGTTGCAGTCTTCGGGAGAGATGAATCTTTTGATCCTCAGGCTGATCCCATCGTTCGCATTTGTGCCGGGCGTCTGCGCCGCGCGCTTGATGCCTACTACAAAGTTGCTGGCAGTAACGACAGACTCCTGATTTCTATACCGTTAGGCCGATACGAAGCGCAGTTTCAGTTAATCGAAGCAAAGGAGAGAAGAAAAGAAGCTCTCCCTCCTTCTGTTGGTCGTGCGCCTTCGATGGTTATTTTGCCGTTCGTTGATCAAAGTGTTGACCGGATTGATGACTATGTGTTGTCCGGAATGGTGGAGGAGTTGTCTGCAGAGATAGCATTGTTCCCCGACTTCCGGGTTTTAACCTGCGGTTATTCACAAGATGCAAAGAAGTATTTGGATAACCCAGGCCAGTTGGCTATGGAACTGGGTGTGGATTTTGCACTGGTCGGCACGGTCAGGGTTCTGGGTGACTCGGTAAGGCTTACTCTGCATTTGTACCGGGCGGAATCAAACGACAAGGTGTGGTCGCACCGCTCAGAGCGGCAGGCCGAGGGCAAGTCCTCACTGTTTGCGGACTTTAAAATGGTGCGGTCGCTGGCTTCTCATGTTGCAGATACCTTTGGTGCTGTGCGTCGTATTCAGCAGGAAGATGCGAGACTGTTGCCCCGTACCGAACCTTCTGTATTTCATGCGCTTCTGGCTTTTTATCATTACCAGCTAACTATGGATCCGGGCGACTTCACTGTTGCTCTGCAAAAGCTTGAAACCGGCTATCAATTGGATCCGGATAACCCGGCGGTAAATGCCAAGCTGGGCATGATGTACCTGGATGCTCACGTTTATGGATTCGAGGCCCGGGAAGACGCCCTTGAGCAAGGTCAGCGGTTGGCCTGGCGGGCACGGCAACTGGATCCGCTTAATCAGCAAGCGCAGTTCACTATGGCCTGGGCTAGCATGATTCGTAGCGATGTTGATGGCATGTTAAAAGCCGCTAGCCGTATGCTGGAGATTAATTCAAACAGTGCTTTTATGACCGGTGCGGCCGCATTCTTTTTTGCCGTGGCTGGTGATTACCAGAAAGCAAAAGCTCTATTCGATAAGTCTGTCGATTTAAATCCTTTCTATCCCAGTTGGTTTCACATGGTTCCATTTCTTTGGGCATTCGACCGGCAGGACTATACCCGTGCTTTGGAAGAGGCGAGAGAGTTCATGGTTCCGGGTTTCTATTGGTCGCATGTCTTATCTGCATCGGCTCTGGCAAAGGCTGGTGATATCGAGAATTCAAAAAAATGCTACAAGTTGTTGCTGGAGTGCCGCCCCGAATTTGAGGCATCGGCAGAGAGTATGGTTCGTAGCATTATTCTCGATGCTTCGTTGGCAGAAGATATGCTGAGCGGCATAGAGCTTGCCGCTAAAGCCGGTTAATCTGCCGTTTGTTTGGCAGGAGTTTTGTTTCTGCTGAATAATTTTGCAGCAGGTGCAGCTGATGCACCGTGAAGAAATACGCTGAGTAGTACGGTTAGTACAACCACACTCAGTGCCTGACCAAGTGCTGAGTCACCAAGGTCAATTACCACCATTTCCAGATACAGAATTGAGGCTATGCCTCTTGGACCAAACCAGCCGATGAACATTCGTTCCGGCATGTTTATCGATGTGCCTTTCAGTGACAGCATTACGGGAATGATGCGAATCACTGTCAGGCTTAATAGTGCGTAGCACCATGATTGCCATGTCCAGTAACCATGGGCTGCTGGAACCATTGCCAGACCAAATATTAGAAAAACAAACAACGACAATTGCTGACCTTCTGTTTCACCATACTCTTGAATTCTTTCACGCACAGAGTGCGTTTTGGTGTCCAGCATCAGGCCGCCAAAAAAGGCAGCGATATAGCCATTGCCATGAAACTGCTCAGCCAGCGCCCAGGCAAGAATGGCTAGCGATATAGCCGATAGACGCTGAAAAGTGGTATTCATCCAGCGGCGCCTTGAGCAGTAGTCAACTGCCCAGCCGCCAAACCAGCCGACGAAAGCCCCCGCTATCGGACCGATTACGAGCTGACCGGTTGTGAACTCTATCCAGTAGCTTATGTCCCGGCTGTCTCCGCCCGGGTGGGCGAGTGCCGCTATACAGATCAGGATAGGCGGCAGAACAAGACCATCATTGATGCCGCTCTCGACGTTGATTGCACGCCGGAGTCGTTCGGGTACCAGCGGGCTGCTGACTACCGCCTGCCCCAAAGCGGCATCAGTAGGCGACAGAATAAAGGCCATGAGTGCCAGTGACCACCAGCCAAGTTCTGGGAATAGCGGTGCTGCGATTAATGTGCCGGCCAGCATTGTCAGCGGAAGTCCGATTAGGAGTAGTCGTGCAGGAATCTGGCTGTCTTTTATTAGCTTTTGGAGATCGAGCGTTGATGCTTCTACGAACAGTATAGAGACAAGCGTTATTTCAGCGATAATTCTTATGAATTGGTCGTCGGTGGAGAAGGTGAACAGGTCGAACCCGAGCGGGCTGGCGATCAGTCCAAGACCAACAAATGCCATGGGTGCTGTAATTATTGAACGCTCTGCGGTTTTGGAGAAAAGACCGAACAGGAAAGTAACCAGAACCAGCAGTGTTATGACGGGGTATTCATGCATTGGCTTAAGCCTGATTGTCGTCTGAGGCGGGGTCGGGGAAGCGGCGACCGATCCAGATATTCGCGGGGATAGTAAGTAACAGTGTCAGGTAGTACGCCCAGTCTGACACGAATGCGCATGGGATTGAGAGCAGGGCGAAAATAGGCTCAGGAAAGCACTCATACAATAGTCGGTCGGTGATGACTGTGCTCAAATCCTTATGGACCAGTTGTTTGCGACTGGCATGCCACCAAGTAAACAGACTGACTATGCCGATTAAGGCCCAAAGTGAGCTAAAAGTCACTTGCGCAACAATGCTGCCCGGATAGTTTCCCAGTACGTTTTCTGCAAAAGGGTATAGACATAGGGTGGCGAGGTACACCAGCCACAAACTCATCAAGCCGTTATCGACACGTGCAATGTAGTTAAACCGCGCAATAAACTTGACCCAGAACATCGCCAGAAAAATGAAAGCAACTGCGAAGTTCAGGAATGCATTTATGTTCTCGGCTAATAATCTGAGAAGTTCAGGTTCAGCGAGGTCGGAGGATGTGAATTCAATTTTGAGAACGGACGCAAACATACACAGTCCGAATATCACATTCGACAGTATTCTGAAGTTTTCCTGAAAAAAGTCTTCTCTTTGTTCAAATTGACGGGACATGCGTGATCCTTTGACGGTGCTGATCAGGAGTTCATTTGATCATTCTGGTGGATTTGAATATCGCGTTGCGGGAAGAGTTTTTTGAGCGCTGCCACATTGAGCCCCGCCGTAGTGCTTAGCTCTTTTGCTTGATCTTTCTACTCCGTGCTGGAGTGCAATGGTAGCGGGTATTTCTCGTTTGGTCGAATCAATGCGGCAGCGCGCTTCGGTTGAATCGCGAACATGATCTTTGCCTTGTTTGGTCCCGGATAAAAGGTTAGATTAATTTCAATTAATCAACGGGCTGTTGATGGACTCTCTGTTCTTTTATTACTCAACGGCTTATAAGAAAAGCTTGCAGACGAATCGGTGTGTGGCATGAGGTATATCGCTTGTCGTTAAGCATAAAGCACTATGCGGAATGAGGAATTCATACATGATTATCAATAGATCAGCTCTAACACTGTTTGTTTTTTGCTGGACGATGCTTATTGCTCCAGCTTTCAGCGCAGAAGAAGTGAAGCCGCAGCAGGCCAATGCAGAGGAGCTGATAATGAGTGCACAACGTGCAGTCGGCCAGCTCGTCTTGTCGGCTAAATCTGATCCGGCGCTCAGGCAGGATACTGCCGAGGCCAAGCCGTTCTGGAATGCGATGAAAGACTTGAACGAAAGTCTGGCTCGGGCACGTACCGGACTCATTCTTAAAGACAGTACTTTCTTCACTTCTCTGGCAAGCGCGGGTGCTTCGGTGGCCCAGGCCGATATCAGTCTGATTATGAGTGGTAGTTCTAATCAGGTAGTAGCCGGGAGCATGCAGACACTGAGCGGAGTTGTTGAAGCTCTTTATATGAATTTCAGTAAGGAGGCGGCTCGTCTGAAGCAAGGCGGAGAACTTAGTCCGAAGGAAAAGGCCCAACTCGATAAGTTGATTGCTCAGCAAGATGCTTTAATGGCGAAGCTGGATGAGGTTGAAAAGAACGTCGCCAAGAACGATGAGAAAATGAAGGCCGGAATAGAAAAGATTCGTAAGGAGTCTAAAAAAATCCGTCGTTCCTCAAGTTCAGTGGGTGGCTTTGTGGGAGGCTTCTTTGCCGCTCATTTTATGTGGGACATTATTTGGGGCTGGCACTGGTGGTGGGGCCCATGGGGAGCTTGGGCACCGGGATTCCTTGAAATCAATATCGTCGTCTGGGATGACTGGATTGACTACTACGATTATGACTGGGCCGTAGTTGATGATTTTATTGATGTCGATGATCTTGGGCTTGATTCACTGGATATCGATGATGCTGCTTTGGCGGCCACTAATGATTTTCTTGATCAGGGCGATTTTGGTCTTGAAGCAGGCGACTTGTCAGAAATGACAGCTGACTTGGATCAGGGTTGGGAGGATGTGGACACCGATACCGGTATGGATATCCGCGAAGGTGTTGAGTCAAATTTTGACCGGTCCGGTTTTTACGATAGAGAAGAGCCTATAGATACGTTTGAAGATTATGGAATGGATGACTTTGGCGGTGGCTTTGACGGTGGTATGGACTTTGACTTTTAGAATGACCATCTGACTCCGCGATTCTGTTGTTTGCGGGTTTGAATTCGTTTTAGTTATATAAGGGAAACCCGGAAGGCGCATGACTCATTCAAGACGTTATTTTATAAAGAGCAGTGCCGGTCTGGCACTGATGAGTGCGTTGCCCGGTTGTGCTTCGCTATCGACACCCGGTCGAACACCGGTTGCGTTTGCTGACATCCCCCGCAGTGAATACGGTTTTGCCACCACCGCCGATGAGGTGCTGGCTGATATCGATCTGTCCGGTAAGACAGTGCTGATTACCGGGTGTAACTCAGGCCTTGGTTATCAGTCGATGCGGGCCATGGCTGCGAAGGGTGCGCATGTGATCGGCACGGCGCGTACCCAGGAGAAAGCAGACACGGCATGTAAGTCGGTGCAGGGTATGACCACACCGCTGGTGTGTGAGCTGACGAATATGGATTCGGTCGTGGCTTGTGCGGATGCCGTGAACAAGATTGGTGCGCCCATCGACATCTTAATCTGCAATGCCGGTGTGATGGCCTTGCCCAAGCTTGAGCAGGTGGATGTGAGCGGCGTCATGCTCGAACGCCAGTTTGTGATTAACCACCTGGGGCATTATTTGCTTACACGCAAAGTGTTGCCGCAGGTACAGGCAGCAGACACACCACGGATCGTAATGGTATCGAGCCTCGGTTATACGCTGGCACCTGAGGGCGGTATTCAGTTCGATAACCTGTCCGGTGACAACGGTTATCAGGCCTTTAAAAACTACGGGCAAACCAAGCTCGCCAATATTCTGTTTGCTAAAGAACTGGACCGCCGCTATTTCGATGCGGGTATCTCGTCGAATGCCATTCACCCGGGCTTGGTCAGCACCAATCTGGGGCGCTACATCACCGGCCGGATGCCGGATCCGAACAAGCCGTTACGCAAAGGCCAGAAGACCGCAGTGCAGGGTGCTTCTACACAGGTGTATGTGGGCACCGACCCGCGGCTTGAAGGTGTCAGCGGTTTCTACTTTGAAGACTGCAACCCTGTCGCAACCAAAGGTGGGTATGCCGACGATCCGGCGCTGGCACTTAAGTTGTGGGACGTGTCTGAAGAGTTGGTTCAGGCTTACCTTTAATTAAAAGTCCTGTGCCACCCGGTGCCGCCTCTTTAGGAGTAGGCACCGGGTATGGACTAACGCCTTGCTTGTTTCCTTTTTATTGCGCGTTAAGACTATGCGCCGATGTTGCGATGTCTGCGGTTTTCGTGTTGTTGCTGCCGATTAGTTCTGTGCGAGTTCAGCAGGGTGACCGAGTGACGTTGATAATAATTTTCTTGGGTTTCATCACCTGATACCGGCTCAGACTTGTCTTCTTTGCTCATCGCTTTGAACTCGATTGCAGTCAATACGATGCCGATGAGCATCAAAGAGAAGACGAAAACGGCGGTGACAAGGATTGAGTTAGTACTAATCATTTTAGACTCCTAAAGCCGGTGAGCTTGAAATACATGCCGAAACAAAGAATTGAGGGAACCCACATGGCGGTGAATAATCCTTCCTCGCGCTGGCCTGAGAACCAAAGGTAGGCCGAGAGAGCGAACGAGATAACTACCGCTAGCAGGATGAAAAAATCAGAGTTTTTAAACATGGCTTACTCCTATTGTTGAAGGCGAGATTGATGCTCTGATGAGGTGACGGGGGATATGGCGGTGTCCCAGCTTCCAATGGCGGCAAGCACGCAACCTGCTACCGCAACACGGGCGCAGGCCTTTAGTGAAAGCTGACTGAGCCAGCCGATATCCCAGAAATTGGAGGGCGCACTGATAAAGAGAATAAAGAGAAATGCTCCTATCCCGACAAGCAGCAGACCAGTAAAAAAGGCCACTCTTCGAAGCGTTTTAAAGCGGTAAGGGGCTGCTGCTATAGAGGACGCTTCTGCGCTGCCCGACAGCAGTGTGCTGTTAACGCTTCCGCAGCAATCACCTGAAACGCTTTTATTCTTTGCTGTTTGTTGTTGTCTCATGTGTAACGTTTCGGCACCCGACGCAGGGCAGATGCAGATAAAGCGAACTTATTACAGACCGTTACACTCTCGTTACACCTTCGGCAATCCGTATTTTTGCTTGTAGCGAATGCTCTTGTAACTAACGCTTTTTCGTTTAGATATTGGAGAGAAAAAATGAACAGGAATTTCAATTTTCAGTCTCACCAGGTCTTTGCATTTTTGGTACTGATGAGTTTTGGAGGTGCTGCCATGAGTTATGAAGAACCGAATTACACAACGGTCTATGAGAAAGACGGCGTTGAATACCGCCAGTACGATTCGTATCTCGTGTCGGAAACCGTCATTAAGAATGCCCGTAATTCTGATGCTGCAGGCAGTGAGGGTTTTAAACGTTTGTTTCGCTACATCACCGGTGCCAACACCATGGGCTCTAAAGTATCGATGACAGCGCCTGTTATGCAGGGCTCAAGTGAGCCTGCTAAGAGTGAAAAAATAGCCATGACGGTGCCGGTTCAGCAATCCGAATCAGCGGACGGCTGGCGCGTGAGTTTTATGCTGCCATCTGAATACACACTGCAGACTGCACCGCAGCCCACCGATTCACGCGTGTATGTGCGTGAGGTGCCTGCCCGACTTGTGGCCGTAAGGCAGTTTTCGGGTCGTTGGACAGAATCGAACTTTAATGAGCAGTCAGCGAGGCTGGAGAACCAGGTAAGCGACAGTAATTTGAACGCATTGGGTGAAGTAGAGCGTGCAGCCTATAACTCGCCATTTTCATTGCCCTTTATGCGTCGCAACGAAGTCATGCTGGCGGTGGACCGTTTGCCGGCCATGGCTGATGAAGCAGGGAGCAGCACGGTCAAACTCGCAGCTTTTTAGCTAACGTTTAATTATCTGTAAGGGGCAGCAGATACAGGAGAATTACAATGGAACTTCTAGTATCTATATTCGCTGTTGTCATAGCTGTCAGTTGTTTGGTGTTCGCAATGCGCAGTGATCTGGTTGAGCAGTTACGCTCTAAAGTAAAAGGCACGCCGTTCGACCCAAACAACAAAGACGACCACGACCAAAACGACCACGAAGATTAATTACAACAAAACCCAACGCAAGACGTTACCCCGGACAAGCAGTAACCGGGTCCTGTGGATTTAATTGCTATTTTTTGCAGGCCATGAAGACAAGATAAAAGAGAAGGAGTTATATCGTGAAACTTCCTGAACCGATGTTTGCCGTTATCAATCCGATAATGCGTACGTTGCTGCGCTCACCTTTACACCCCATTGTGAGTCGCAGCTTAATGCTGATCACGTTCACCGGTACCAAAAGCGGGCGCCAGTTTACGACGCCGGTCCGTTACCTGGTTACTGATGACACCGTGCGTTGTTTTACGGCTACCGAGAATAAGTGGTGGCGCAATCTGAAATCTTCTGCAGAGGTTGATCTGCTGATTCATGGCACGAAGGGTCGCTACAACGCTCAAGCGGTGCATGACGACCCGGTAAAGATCCGGCAATGGCTGGAGTTTTATCTGGATAAGTTCCCGCAGGATGCGGCGTATCACGATATTCGTTTGAATAAAGACAAGACCTTGGTGCCGGAGGATCTGGAACGGGCGGTGAAGCATGCGGTGGTCGTAGAGGCGACGCCTGTTTAGCTGAAATTCAACGTATTGTATGGCGCTACTTCTCTTTAGGTATGATGGGTTTTTAGAGTGTGGGGGATGCTGCATTGACAATAATAAAAAAGAGCAGTCACTGGGAGCTAAACCAAATAGAAGCGTTCCTGCATGAGTGCGTAATTCCTGTGCGACTGGCTAGCATCAATGGAGAGGGTAAACCGCTGGTGTGTTCACTGTGGTTTCTCTATGACGACGGTGCCATCTGGTGTGCAACCAAGGCGTCTGCAAGCGTCGCGGGGTTTTTAACGCAATCATCTGACTGCGGGTTTGAAATTGCCCCTGAGGCAATGCCGTATCGCGGAGTGCGCGGGCAGGGTGTTGTCTCGATATTGCCCGATCAGGGCCTGCCGGTGTTATTGCGTTTGATTGATCGTTATCTGGGCAGT
>Ga0070729_10007152_pt1 | contig 10806 bp, 7 predicted proteins | sample tdDd472_FD_66725 | JGI IMG/M metagenome (GOLD analysis project Ga0070729, IMG submission 66725) | Marine sediment microbial communities from the Atlantic coast under amendment with organic carbon and nitrate - tdDd47.2 | ecosystem: Environmental > Aquatic > Marine > Coastal > Sediment | place...
TACGCTGTGGGGCCATGTCACCTTCTGGAGCGGCCTTGCATCCATTGGTGTGGCCGGGGCCATGACAGCCCTGGGAAAAAAGGCAGAGCGGGATTATCAGGAGTCCGCCTCTACAAGCGAAGAAGATGCCATCAACAACTACAAGTATTCATCCATTGCCCTGTATACCATTGGCGGTGCGCTGGTAGTGACCGGGGCTACCCTGTGGATCATCAACGCCCTTGGCGCAGACAACATTGCAGGTTCAGGTATTACCCTGGCTCCAACGGTAAGTCCGGAATACACCGGCGCGATGGTACGGGTAACATTCTAGACCGCAGGTAATAAAAAAAAAGAAACGGCGCTGAAATTCAGCGCCGTTTTTGCGTATTGGAAAGATATGGGGTCAGCGGCGTTTGCGCCGGAAGGCCAGAGCCGCAAGACCTGCAACCAGCAGACCTGCTGCTGCGCCGGAAGCGCTGCATCCTTTGCCATGTACATACATCGCCGGGTTGGCTGTGCATTCGCCGCCCTGGCAGAAGCTGTAGCGGCTGCAGTCTGCATCGTACTGGCAGGTGGCAGGGGCGCATGCCAGATCGTCACGGCAGATATAGTCGGGATAGAAGCAATCGTTATCCTCTTCGCATTTGGAGGGCACGCAGTACCCCTCATCCCGGCAGACCTGACCCTTGCCCGGACAATCGCCGTCGTAGCGGCAATCGGTGATAAGGCACAGACCCTCAAAACATCCATAGCCCATGGGGCAGTCATCGTTGCCGGTACAGTCGCCTGCGGTGCTGCTTGGGTTATCTGCATTGTCTACTGTGTCCACGGTGTCCACCGTATCCACATCGTCAATGCTATCCACCATATCACCATCCGGAGGCGCAGCAAGACACTGCTGGTTGACGGTATTGCAAATATACCCCTGGGGGCAATCTGCATCCGTTGTACAGGCAGCGGCAGTGGCATTCCAGTGCAGCATCAGCAGCATGACCGCTGAAAGGGTTATCAGGCTTTTTCCCGCAGCCGACATGGCGGTACCTCTTTTGTCAGATGTTCTCGATATTGACCGAAGCGGCCTTGGTGGCCAGCACCTCGGCGGCTTTGTCCGCAAGGAAATTAACCACGTTGATTTCGCCGTTGCTCCAGCGGTCAGAGCCTTTTTTATTGAGCAGTTCGATGGCCCCAAAGGTCCGGTCTTCAATGTTGATGGGAACACAGAGCAGTGACCGGGTGGGGTAGTCGGATTTCTTGGCGATTTCCTGATACCAGTTGGGATTTTTGTTGACGTCGTTGATGGCGACAGAAACGCCGGTATTGACAGAGAATCCGACGATACCTTTGCCGCGGGGAATCCGCATGGTTTTGATCTGATCTGCAACCGGGCCGCGGGTTTCGATAAAGTACAGCTCGCGCAGAGCGGATTCATAATCCGAAAGGATAATGGCGCCGCTTTCCGCCTGGATAACGTCCATGGCCAGATTCATGATTAACTCGAAGGATTCTTCGTAGTTCATGGTGTACAGGTCCATGGTGCGTTCAAAGAGGTCGGCCAGCACTTCGTTGGGGTCGAAGGGGACTTCCTCTTCTTCCTGCTGGCTGATGCTGACGCTTTCGGGCTTTTCATCGTATGTGGTGGCCACTTCCCGGGCCTTGCCATCGGCCAGGTCTGCGGCTTTCTGGCTGGCTTCTTCACGGGCTTGTTCGCGGGCCTTGAGTTCTTCTTCAAGGCGCTGGCGTTCTTCATCTTCTGCCTTGCGGCGAGCTTCTTCTTCCTCTTTTTGCCGGGCGGCTTCATCTGCACGGCGCTGCGCTTCTTCTTTTAACTGCCGCTCGGTTTCTTCCATGGCCCGCAGTTCCGCTTCTTCCGCTTCGCGGGCTTTGCGCTCTTCTTCTTCACGGGCCAGACGCTCCGCTTCTTCTTTTGCACGGCGCTCGGCTTCTTCCCGTTCTTTGCGCTCCCGTTCTTCCTGGGCACGCTTTTGTTCTTCAAGCTGGCGGCGGAGGTCTTCTTCTTCCCGGGCAAGGCGCTCTGCCTCGTCCCGGGCGTTTTGCGCTTCCTGTTCCGCTTCCTGTTGCAACTGCTGTGCATCAGGGGAGTCCGCACCATCGGTTTCCCGTATGGTGAAGATCCGGCGGCTTACGGGATCTTTGATGATAATGCTGCCGTCGGGCTGGTTTTCACACAGGATGCTCGACAGTGAATCACCCTGATCGCCAATTTTCTGCATGCCCGAGCGGAGGGCCAAAAGCCAGGTGGGGGCTTCAACCACAACCGTCATATTCTTCTGGTCGGAGTTGGGTTTTGCGGGTATATAGACTTCATAATTTGGCATATCAATCCTCCTTCACACGAGGCCGCAGTTGTATAAACCCTTCGAGGCAATAATGTATCCTACTGCCAGTATATTGTCAAACTATGAGACGGCTGTAAAACAACGAATTATCACTACTGTCATTCTGCTCCGCATACCGGGATCCCCTTACGTTTTACGCTCAAAGGAATACGAAGACCGGCTTATGCCTCGTCCTGTTCCCAGGAGGCGGTTACCGTGGTATAGACGCCGCCACGGACATTGAAGTCGCCCTGTACCGTGATGCGTTTGGGATTGATGGCTTCCACCAGATCATCCAGTATCTGATTTGCGACTTTTTCGTGAAAAATGCCTTCTTCGCGGTAGGACCACAGATACAGCTTAAAGCTTTTCAGCTCAATGATATGCTCATCGGGAACATAGGTCACATTGATGGTGGCGAAGTCCGGCTGACCGGTCATGGGGCACAGGCAGGTGAATTCCGGGGTGGAGATTTCGACCTCATATTCACGACCGGGACTCGGATTGGGTTTGGCTTCAAGCTCTTTGACGGGCTGGGTTGTCATGATGCTATCCTTTGGCAATAAAAAAGCGACGGAAACCGTTGTCGGCATCCGCCGCTGCTTTGGTTGAAATGGCTTCTATTTAATAAGCGCCTGAACGGACTTGAAGGCCGGGTGCTTTGCATGCCCCAGCAGGCTGAACAGAACGGTCTCGATGCTGGTGATGGAAGCGCCAGCCTGTTCCATCAGGCCAAGTCCTACTTCCCAGTTGTTCTTTGCGCGGCTTGCCACGCATTCCCGGGGCACATGCACGTCATATCCGTCTTTCAGCAGGTCCATAACCGACTGATATACACAGACATGGGTCTCAATACCACAGACGATGATCTGGCGGCGACCGCTTGCTTCTATGGCTGCCTTTATCTGCTCATCCTGCATTACTGAAAATGAGAGCTTTTCAAAAGGTGTAATACCTTCAATGACCCGGGCAACCGCAGGAACGGTGGGTCCCAGTCCTTTGGGGTATTGTTCGGTAACCACTACAGGGACTTCCAACAGGCGGGTGCCCTGGATCAGCGCAGGTGCATATGTATTGATAACCTTCTGCACCTTGGGATGCACCGCATCGAACAGACGTTGCTGAATATCAATGACCAGCAACAGCGTATCCGATGATGTAAGCAGAGAGTGGGGCATGAGTACTCCTGTTCCTTACTCACGAAGTTTCATATGCTCAATTTTCAGGCACTTGTTTTCCACAACAAACATGCCTTCATCCCGGGCTTTTTGAGCAGACTCTCCATCAGAGAGGCCAAGCTGCATCCAGATGACCTTGGCCTCAATATCAAGGGCCTCTTCCACAATGCTGGGGATGTGCTCTTTTGAGCGAAAAATGTCTACAATATCAATGTCTCCCACCGCTGTCCGTGCCTCACTGAGGGTTGGATGGCTGCGCTCTCCAAGAACCGTGGGAACTCTGGGATTTACCGGAATGATCCGGTACCCGGCTTTTTTCAGGTAGCTGCCGACCATATAGCTGTCACGGCCAGGATCATCGGAAAGGCCGATGATGGCGATTGTTTTGCAGGTGAAAAGAACTTCCTTCAACTGCTGATCGTAGGGAAGCATCCAGAACAGTGGTTCGAATTTTTCTCTCGTCATTTCAAAACCTGTCCACAATCAATGATCGGTTAGGCTGTGTGCCGGGCAGTAACTTCCCGGTGTTAACAGCTACAGCCCGAACACCCGCCGCATCCGTTTTGGGGGGCAGGGGCCGGTGTGTGATGTTCCATAGTTTCTGCCAACTGGTCCGCCAGCTCAAGAAAACGCTGCGCAACCGGGGAGTCGGTTTCCTGCAGCACGATGGGCCAGCCTGCGTCGCCGGTTTTAACCACCTTGGGCTCGATGGGTAAGGCTCCCAAAAACGGGACGCCCATCTGGTCTGCAGCGATTTTTCCGCCACCCTGACCAAAGATGGCGTATTCCTTGTTGTTGTCCGGGCAGATAAAGGTGGACATGTTTTCCACCAGACCCACCACGTCGATATTGACCTTCTGGAACATGTTATGAGCGCGGGTAACATCTGCCAGAGCCACGTTCTGCGGTGTGGTTACCAGCACGGCGGAAGGATGGTCCAGAAGGTGGCTGATGCTGATCTGTACGTCACCGGTTCCGGGAGGCAGATCGATAATCATATAGTCCAGCTCGCCCCACTCGAAATCTCCAAAGAATTGCTTGAGGGCGCCGTGCAGCATGGGGCCACGCCAGATTACGCCCTGGCCGGGATCAACGAAAAAGCCGATGGACATCACCGGAATACCGCCCACGGTGGGAGGAATGGGTTTGCCGTTCTCGTTCTCTGTCATTTTGGGACGCTCCATGTGAAGCATCATGGGAACGGAGGGGCCATAGATATCGGCATCGATCAGACCCACGGAGTGCCCCTGGTGCTTCAAGGCATAGGCCAGGTTTACCGATACGGTGGATTTGCCCACGCCGCCTTTGCCGCTGGCCACCAGAATAACGTGCTTGATGCCCGGCAGCAGTTTTTCTTCTGCGGGCATGTAGGATACTGTCACTTTTGCGTCCTGTCCGCCTTCGGCAGCCGCAATGGCCTCGTTCATGGATGCGGTAATGGCATCTTTCTGGTCATTGGCTGCTTCTGGCAGGGCGACCACCACCTGTACAAATTCCCCCTCGCATTTCACTTCTTTGATGAATCCCATTTCTGTCAGTGATTTGCTGGCCTTGGGGTTCTTAACGTGCTGTATTGCTGCGCGTACCTGATCGTTCGTTAACGCCATGGTGTACTCCTACTACAATATATAAAAGACATAATACTATACCACAAACTGCTTAAAGGTGGTACCTGATATTCAATTTGTCAAGGTACGACCCCATTGCTTTATAATGTAATAATAAATTTCGGTCAACCCTCAGTCCAAAGGCACCTTTCGTCAGGATGGAGAGCCCGATTCCGGTCCTCCCTGTAAAACCCGGTGTAGAATATCCGCCAGTTCCTTGACTGTATAGGGTTTTTGAATAACGCCACAGAAGCCGTAGTCTGCAAACTGCGCCATCACCGGATCGTTTGAATACCCGCTGGAGACAATACCTTTGGCATCCGGGTCTTTTTCCAGCAGTTTTTCCATGGTTTCGCGTCCACCCATGCCGCCTGGGATGGTCAGGTCCATGATGACCAGATTAAATCCCCGTCCAGCCATGTGTTCCCGTTCGTATATTTCAAGGGTTTGTGCGCCATCTTCGGCGGTTTCCACCTGATAACCAAGGCTGGTAAGCATTACCGACAGCGAGTCGCGGATGCTTGGTTCATCGTCCATTACCAGTATCCGCCCGGACCCGTGTTTCAATTGTGCGGTGCGCAGGGCCTTTTGTTTCGGAGCCTGCGAGCTTGCGGGCAGATACAGAGTAAAGCGGGTGCCGCCGCCTATTTCGCTGTGGACATCAATGTGTCCGTCATGGTTCTTGATAATGGAATAGGTGACGGTCAGCCCCAGACCGGAGCCTTTACGTTTGGTGGAAAAATACGGATCGAAAATCTTTTTCAGGTGATCGGGAAGAATACCGGTGCCGGAGTCGGCGATATTGATTTTTACATAGTTTCCCGCCGGAAGAGGTATGTGATCGTCTTTTTTAATCCGGTGGTTGATGGCGGTTATGTCGATGATGCCCCCTTCGGGCATGGCCTGATCCGCATTGATGGTAAGATTGTGTACAACCTGACTTATCTGACCTTCATCAATATCAACCGGCCATATATCTTCCGGTATGGAAATATTGCATTTCACGTTTGAGCCCCGCAGGGCAAAGCTGGTGGAGTCTGTAATCAACTGGGTGATGGACTTGGTTTTCTTGATGGGCATGCCGCCCCGGCTAAAGGTCAGCAATTGATAGGTGAGATCCTTGGCTCGTCCCACGGCCTTTTCCGCCTCAATGATGCGTTCGGAAACCTGTTCAGGGGAATCGGCATAGAGTTTTGCAATGGTGATATTACCCATAATGGCGGTGAGGATATTGTTGAAATCGTGGGCAATGCCACCGGCCAGAATACCCACAGACTCCAGTTTCTGTCGTTTGAGAAGTTCCTCTTCCATGTTTTGCTGCCGGGTGATGTCCCGGAATACCAGAACCACACCCACGGCATCGCCCCCGGGGTGGCGGATGGGGGCGCCGCTCATGGCGATCAGGCAGCTGTTCGCCCGCCGGTCAACCAACGTAGTTTGCTTGGAAAACCGGGCAACGCCATCGGAGACCAAAATGGTTTCCACCAGATTGTTCATGGTGGTGCCTTCAGAACCGATCAGAACCGTAAAAACTTTGGAAAGAGGTTTGCCTGCGGCTTCATGGTTTTTCCAGCCGGTGAGGTCTTCCGCCACCCGGTTGAGCATGGTGATGGTGCCGCTGGTGTCGACGGTAATAACGCCGTCGCCAATACTTTCCAGAGTTACGGCCAAGCGCTCCTTTTCCGCTTCAAGCTGCTGTTCAAATGTTTTACGGGTGGTAATGTCGTGGTAATTGAGGACTATCTGCCCCACTGCCGGATGCTCCAGCAGATTGGTGGCCAGTATACTCACCGTGCGGTAGCTGCCATCTTTGTGGATTGTTTGCAGCTCTATTTGCCGTTGCCCGCCACGATTCTTCAGCAGATTTTTAAAAGCGCGCAAGGTTTCAGGTATGTCATCGGGATGCACATAGTCAAAGGCGGTGGTGCCTTCCAGTTCCGTTTTGCCATATCCCAGCACCCGGGTAATAGCCGGGCTTACATATTGGGTAACACCGTTTTCATCCAGGGTCTGTATGATGTCGGAAGAATTTTCGATCAGCGCCCGAAATCGTTGCTCGCTTTCCCGCAACGCCCGCTCTGCGTTTTTACGTTCGGTAATATCCCGTACCACCACCAGTGAAGCGTTTTGCCCCTTGAAATGTATGGGCGCGGTGGAGACTTCCGCATCAAAAACCTCACCGTTGAGCCGGATCATTTTTTCTTCCAGTGCCTCACCGGTTTTATCCTTGGCATAGGAGTTTTGCATGCGCCGTGTAACAATATGATGGTAATCGGGATGGACGAAATCAAGCAACGCCTTGCCCAGCAGAGCCTCATCGCTTTGGGCTGCAAATATCCGCCGGGCAGCGGGGTTGGTGTATTGAATTATGCCATCGGAATGAACTGCAATGGCGTCCGGGGAAAGTTCCACCAGCCTGCGGTAGCGGTCTTCGCTTTCCTGTAAGGCTTTTTGAGCTTCTTCCTTCTGTGTCAGGTCAAGCAATGACGCCACCTGCATGTCTGTGCCGGGAATATTGGCAATGGAAACAAACATGGTTCGGCGGTTACCGTCCCGGTCGAGAAAGGCAAAACTGTAGGCCGGGGGAGCGTTGCCGCCGGGGAGTCTTCGCTGCCGGTTGTATTCAAGCATCCGGGGAAGGTCTTCGGGGCTGACAAATTCCTGCCAGCTTTTCTTTCCTTCAATCTCCTGTTTGGGAAGCCCGGAAATTTTTTCAAACTCGTTGTTGGCAAGGGTAATGATGGTGTCGCTGTTGAGAATGACCGTGGCAGTGGTGGAGGCCTCAAAAATGGTGCGGTAGCGCTCCTCGTTCTCCCGGATTACCTGTTCCGCCAGCTTGCGGTTTGTGATATCAATGCCGGTTAACAGTATTGATTGTGTTCTGCCGCTATCATCCTCAAGCGGTAAAAATCCCGGGGAAAACAGAATGGTGCGAATAGTGCCGTCTTTTGCGATGACATCAACGTCAAGTCCCGGTGTGTCGGCGCCATCAAAGAGCCGCCCCACATATTCCCGTATTCTGGATTTCTGAGGCTCCCGGAAAGAATCGAACAGCGATGTCCCGGTGATTTCCTCCCGGGTGTATCCCAAAAAGCGCACAAAGGTGTCACTGATATCCAGTATTATGCCGTCACGCTGAATGAGGATATTGTTCGCCGGGCTGCTGCGGAACAGGAACCGATATTTTTTTTCCGATTCGTGAAGCTCCTTTTGAGCCTGTACCCGTTCTGAAATATCACGAAAAATTCCCTGCACCAGACGTCTTCCCTGTAATTCAAACACGCTTGCAAGTATTTCAATAGGAGTGCTTTTCCCATCCTGCCGGAAGATTTCTATTGTGTCGGTGCGTTGTCCCTGTTCAGCATCCGGTGTTTGGGGACTGGTGTGCTTTCTGAAAATATCCAGGGCGCTTTGCCGGGTTTGATCATTATATAATAAAGATTGATGCAGCCCTATGATGCTGTCCCGGGGAACACCAAACAGTTGTTCCGCTGCGGGGTTTGCTTCGATGATAGTGCCGCTGTCTGCTTCGGCCACCAAAATGGCGTCACCGGCGCTTTCGATAAGGGTGCGGTATTTGATTCTTTCATTTTCAAGGCTTTCGACCGCCCGGTGGCGCTCGGTAATATCACGGATAATGACCAGCACCGTGTCGTGTTCGCTGGGAAACATGCGGGCTTCAAAGAAACGCTGTTCTCCTTGCAGGGGCAAATCATATTCGTAGGCTATGGGAGATTGGGTGGAAAGCACCTGCCGTATCCCCTGAAGCGTGCGTTCATTGAGCTTCGGAGGAAGGATGGTGGATGCCGGTTTCCCCAAAAAACTCTCCGGTTGCCCAAGAAGATGTCCCAGGCCTCCGCGAAATTCCAGAAATGTCCCATTTGTATCAAGGCGGAAGAGCAGATCCGGCATGGCGGAGAAAATGATGTTGTTGATTTCCTCACTTTTGCGCAGCCGTTCTTCACTGGCTTTGAGCGGCGATATATTCTGGATGGAGCCAATAATGAGCAGGTCCGGGTTTTCCGGAAGCCGGGTAACGACTGCGTTTATCATGCCCCAGCGTGGAGAACCATTGGGATCAGACACCCGATACTCCACGTCGTTGATGCGATCGCCTTCTTCCTTTAGGGAGGCCATGATTCCAGCGGACAAAAGATCCTTAAGAAGAGTGTTGGCGGGTGTGTCGATATAGGTATCTGGTGTGCCGCTTTGCCCCAGAAATGCTATCAGATAGTGATTGACGTCCCTCAGAGTCAGATCCGTAAGAGACATGACGAAGTACCCGGCTTTGGTGACACTGTGTAACTGGGTAAACAGGCGGTCTATCATGCTGTTGTATTCCTCCAGCGGGCAGGCGGGCGCAATGCCGTGATACTGCATGCATGCCATACCACCTGTCATTATATTCCAGTCGTTTACATCATTATCAATGCATGTGGCTGATATGTCAACTACCTGGGCACACTTGAATCTCAGGCGGTTTCGGGGTATAGTCGGCATGTTGGTTGATTCTGAATAAGAAAGGATGCAAAGGCATCCGTGTGCGGGAAGGAGCCCTTATGCCCCATTACACAAAACTGGTGGATCGCCTGAAGGAAATCTCTGACATCAGCCATATCAGCAGTTTGCTGGGATGGGATCAGCAGACGTATATGCCTTCCGGCGGTCATGCAGATCGTTCGCGGCAAATTGCCATGCTTTCGGCCCTGGGCCATGAAAAGCTCATTGATCCCCATTTGGGCAAGCTGCTGGATACCTGTGCTGAAGACGAAAGCCTTGATGAGCCGCAGCAGGCTTTGGTGCGGGAAGCGAGGCATGACAGGGATCTGGCGGTAAAGGTTCCCACGGATCTGGTGCGCACCATTTCCCAGACCGCTGCCGAGGCTCATGCCGTGTGGGCCACCGCCCGGCAGAATAATGATTTTGCATCCTTTGCTCCTCATTTGCAGAAACTGGTGTCATTAAAATTGCAGGAAGCGGAACATTTGGGCTATCCCGCCGACGGCGTGCCCTACGATGCGCTTCTCGACCAGTTTGAGCCCGGCGCAACGGTAAAATCCCTGACCCCCATCATCGAACAGACCCGGGATATTGTTGTGCCTGCGGTAAAGGCCATCACCGGTGCTGCGGTGCGGCCGGACATCGGCATTTTGCAGCGGGGATATCATGCCAAAGGCCAGGAAGCCTTTGGGCGAGTGGTCATGAAGGACATGGGCTACGATACGCAGCGCGGTCGTCTGGATGTATCGGTGCACCCCTTTACCACCAGTTTTGGCTCCGGGGATGTGCGTATCACCACCCGCTATGAAGAAGACTGGTTGCCGGGTTCGGTGTTTGGCACCATTCATGAGGCAGGCCATGCTCTGTACGAACAGGGGCTGCCGCCGGAGCATTACGGTACGCCGCTGGGCGAAGCACGGTCCCTTGGTATCCATGAGAGTCAGAGCCGGTTTTGGGAAAATTACATAGGCCGCGGGCTCCCCTTCTGGCAGAAATACTATCCCGAACTTCAAAAAAACTTCCCCGAAGTATTGGGTGATGTTTCCCTGAAGGATTTCCACCTTGCGGTCAATGGCGTGCGTCCTTCGTTTATCAGGGTTGAAGCCGATGAAGTTACCTACAACCTTCATATTGTGGTGCGCTACGAAATCGAGCAGGCCATGTTCAGCGGCGATGTGGCAATTGAGGATCTTCCCGCCCTGT
>Ga0070729_10007155_pt1 | contig 10799 bp, 7 predicted proteins | sample tdDd472_FD_66725 | JGI IMG/M metagenome (GOLD analysis project Ga0070729, IMG submission 66725) | Marine sediment microbial communities from the Atlantic coast under amendment with organic carbon and nitrate - tdDd47.2 | ecosystem: Environmental > Aquatic > Marine > Coastal > Sediment | place...
ACCTACCAGCCTAATCCCAAACGCCTGCGTGATTGGATTACTACACCAAAAGCAAGTGGTTATGAATCATTACATACAACTGTGCTGGGGCCGGACGACAGGTGGGTAGAAGTGCAAATACGAACATTTCGAATGGATGAAGTGGCAGAAAAGGGCGATGCTGCTCATTGGCGCTATAAGGAATCTGCCTATGGGAAAAGTGTCAGCGAGTGGATGTTTGACATCCGCAATATCCTTGATACCCTTGGTGCACAAAAGTTGGATGATGGCAGGGCTTCAAAAATTGAATCAGGGTCGGATAGCATTTATGTGTTTACACCCAAGGGCGATTTACGTGAATTAAAAGCTGGTGCCACCATTCTTGATTTTGCATTTGATATCCATTCGGATGTTGGTTGTAAGTGTACCGGGGCAAAAATCAATAACAAGGTTTTTCCTATCCGGCATCAGCTATCCAATGGGGATAAAGTGAGTATAATCACTGTCAAAAATCAAAAACCCAATGCCGACTGGTTGAACTATGTTGTTACTTCTAAGGCAAAAAGCAGGATCAACCGAGCGCTGAGGGAAGAAAAATACAAAGAAGCTGAAGCAGGAAAAGAAACACTTGCAAGGAAATTTAAAAGCTGGAAAATTGAGTGGAATGATAAAAATATCTCAAGACTTGTAAAGGCTTTTAATTTTCAGAAACCTGTTGACCTTTATTACAATATTGCCATCAATAAATTAGATTTACTTGAACTTAAGCAGGAATTTACTGTATCGGAAGAAAGTGATGAAGCGGATAGTGAATTTGATATCAACGAGGAAACCTATGATGAACTTCTCGAAAGTCAATCTGAAAAAGATGAGAATTTTATTCTTATCGAAGCTGGTGTTTCAGGCCTGAATTATTCACTTGCGAAGTGCTGTAACCCTATTGCAGGAGATAAGATTTTTGGTTTTGTTACAGTAAACCACGGCATTAAAGTGCACCGATACAATTGCCCTAACGCTGATCAATTACGCGAGAAATATGAATACCGTATTATGTCGGCCCGATGGAAGGAAAGTAAAACAATGAATATTTTTGTTACCAACCTCAGGATTGTTGGAAGTGATAGGGTAGGGTTGGTTAACGACATTACAAGAATTATTTCTGAGGACTTGAAGGTGAATATGAAAAATCTTAAATTTTCTACCACCGGTAATAAATTCGTGGGAATAATTAAGGTCCAGGTAAGGAATGTGGATCACCTTGGGTTTTTAAAAAAGAAAATGTTGAATATTAAAGGGGTAACGAAAGTAGTGCGGTTTGATTAAAATTTGCTAATCGAAAGCAGTACCATGAAGCATGGGTACAAAAACGAATCCTCCATGATACTCCTCTTTAAAATCGGTTTCTGAGTTTTTAATCAGCCTTACCATGGTTTGATACCCTCCTTTTCCAACTGGTGCAACAAGTATTCCCCCAACTTTCAATTGATCTGTCAGGTCTTTCGGAATCTCAGGTACTGCAGCAGTAATTATTATCCTGTCGAACGGGGCAAAAGTAGGAAGCCCCTTGTAACCGTCACGATTAAATACCCTTGCTTTAAATCGATGTTTGTCAAAAAATTTCTTTACTGACTTGTACAAGTTTGTTTGCCTTTCAACTGTAAATACTTTGGCGCCTATTTCCAGTAAAATGCATGCCTGGTACCCCGATCCGGTACCAACTTCCAGTACCTTCATTCCTTTTTCAATCTTTAAAAGTTCACTCTGGAAAGCAACGGTATAGGGTTGCGAAATGGTTTGCCCTGATCCTATGGGGAAGGCTTTATCCTGGTAAGCAAATTCAAGAAAGGAAGAATCCATAAAAAAATGTCTTGGAACATTGCCAATTGCCTCCAATACATCACTGTCCCTGATGCCTTTGTCAATCAGGCCATTTACCAATTGTTTCCTCAGTCCCTGGTGCCTGTATGTGTCAATCATTATTTGGTGTTTAGCATTTCGAGTTTGGAGCTATCAGCATGAAATTTGAGTTATAAAATTAATTCTTTCCAGTCAGTCTATATCTCTCAGTTCACTAAAAATTCCGTTATCCCTCCGGTCATTTTTTATTCAACTCCTAATTGGCAAAATTAATAAAAGCTTTGGCTTACCCACTCTTAAGGAAATTATAAATTGATTTTTCTGCTTAATTGAAAAGTTACTCGATACTCATCCACTCTGAAGTACCTGCTTTTGTTTTTCTTTTTTTACACTACCATCAGAACCAAATTAATTTACATTTGCAAAAAATTTAAAATTATGCTAAAAATTGGTGTTTTGGGTGCTGGTCACCTTGGGAAGATTCATATCAAATGTATTAAAGAGATCGAACAGTTTGAACTGGTTGGATTTTATGATCCCAATACTGAAACTGCAGCCAGAGTTTCAGAAGAATTCGGACTAAAAAAGTTTGATACATTGCATGATATTATTGATGCTGTGGATGTCGTGGATATTGTTACTCCTACTGTATCACATTTCGATTGTGCTTCGGAATCACTTAAAAAGTCAAGGCATGTTTTTATTGAGAAGCCCATTGTTACAACTCCCGAAGAAGCCCGTGAGTTGATAAAAATAGCAGAGGAAGCCAGTGTTAAAGTACAGGTTGGCCATGTTGAAAGGTTTAACCCGGCATTCCTTGCTGCACAATCATACATCAAAAATCCCATGTTTATCGAAACACACCGCCTGGCGCAATTTAATCCAAGAGGTACCGATGTTCCGGTTATATTGGATTTAATGATTCATGATATCGACATTGTATTAAGTGTAGTAAAATCGAATGTGAGAAAGATTAGTGCAAGTGGTGTGCCTATTGTAAGCCATACACCGGACATTGCCAATGCCCGTATCGAATTTGATAATGGTTGCGTGGCCAACCTTACTGCCAGCCGCATGTCACTGAAAAATATGAGGAAATCCAGGTTTTTTCAGCGCGATGCGTACATTGCAGTTGACTTCCTCGAAAAAGATATCGAAATTATAAGAATGAAAGATATTGAAGGTGATCCGAAAGATCCTTTTGCCATGGTTGTTGACCTGGGTGAAGGAAAGGGTAAAAAAGAGATCATGATGGATAAGCCAAAGATACAGCCTATCAATGCCATAAAAACCGAACTTGAAAAATTTGCTGAAGCTATAATTAATAACATTACTCCGGCAGTTACAATAAACGATGGCTATATGGCACTTGATGTTGCTTACAGGATTCTTGAAAAAATCAAACATTAGACGCTTACCTGGTGCTGGAAAAGCAATATAAAATTTGTAAATTCGTTGACCTTTTCTAATTCTGAAACGGACTTGCTAATGGTAAAAGTGCTAATTAAAACGGTAATCTTTTTCTTGATCATTCTTGTTGGAGTTACATCCTGTAAACAGGAAGATCTGGAACCAGGGATACCTGCTTACATATTGGTGGACACTATTACCTGTTCTACTGTTTTTGTTGACCAGGGAACATCACAGCAAAAATTTTCAGATGTATGGGTTTATGCCGATGACGTAACAATTGGCGCTTTTGAAATGCCAGCCTACGTTCCCATACTCAAAGAGGGACCCGGCAAATTAAGGCTCGAGCCCGGGATTAAGTTAAACGGGATAGCATCAACAAGAGTCCCCAACCCATTTTTTGAACCTGTAATTATTGAAGATTTTAACTTTATACCCGATAGTTTAATATTAGCAAATTTTAATGTAGAGTATTGGGAAACCACTTTTTTTGTTTGGAAGGAGGATTTCGACGGAGTTGCAATATCTATAGACTCCACCTCGAAAAGTACTACCAACATTGTGTTAACTGAAGAGGGTACGGATGAAACCTTTGAAGGAAATCACTCGGGGAAAATTGTTTTAGATAGTATTAATAACTATTACGAAGGGGCTACTTTCCAGGCCTACGACTTGCCTAAAGATGGGTCTCCAGTTTTTCTGGAGATGCATTATAAGTGTAACAACATACTTGTGGTTGGCCTGTTTGCTCAGAATTCATCTGAAATCATACAGGATCCTGTAATTTTCATTAACCCAAAGGAAGATTGGAATAAAATTTATATTAATCTTACCAATAAGCTTAAGGAATATTCTAATGCCCTGGATTTTAAAATTTTCTTTGGAGCCTATTACGATACACCCGACGAAGAAGCTGTACTTTTAATGGACAACATAAAGTTAATGTACCGATAGATAATTCATGAACAGACAACTACAACAAGCAAAATATATTTTTGCCGACTGGATTTCAGCGGTTATAGCCTGGACCTTGTTTTTTGTTTACAGGAAGTACTACCAATCGCCAGAGCAGTTTAGCCTGGCAGAAGTTTTTTCAGATAATAAGCTGTACTACGGTATTTTGATCATACCGTTGTTTTGGCTTATTCTATATGTAATTGCTGGTTATTACCGCAAAGTATTCAGGAAATCCAGGATCAGGGAATTATCACAAATTTTTTCGACCACATTTATTGGTGTTACTATATTATTTTTTACACTAATCCTTGATGATGTGGTAGTTTCGTACAAGTCGTACTTGCAATCATTTTTGGTGTTATTTGCATTACAGTTTGTGATTACAGCCACTTATCACCTGTTTATCACCACACGAACAGTGAAAAAGGTTCACCGGAAGATCATTGGTTTTAATACAATTATTGTTGGTAGCAGTGATAATGCCGTAGAGATGTTCCATGATCTTGATAACGAGTATCCATCGGCAGGTAACAAATTTATTGGATTTGTAAATGCCAAACTGTATGATAACTATAAACTTGCTGAGTTTTTACCCCACCTTGGGAATTATAAGGATTTATCTACTCTGATCAGGGAAAAGCAGGTTGAAGAGGTTATTATTGCCGTAGAAAGATCGGAGCATGAGCTTGTAGAGAATATGATAGCTGAAGTTGAGGATACCGAGGTAGTGATAAAGATCATTCCCATCATGCAGGATTACCTCATGGGATCGGTTAAAACAACTGCGATATTTGGTGAACCCTTGGTGCAAATCTCTCCCGACCTGATGCCTGCCTGGCAGACATCTCTCAAAAGGTTGATCGACATTGTTGCCTCTTTAATTGCCATTATTTTGTTACTGCCTTTGTACGCATTTGCTGCAATCGGTGTGAAAAGGTCTTCGAAAGGTCCAATTTTGTACTCTCAGGAAAGGATCGGGTTACATGGTAAGCCATTTAAAATTCCCAAATTCCGATCGATGTACACTGGAGCTGAAAAGGACAAACCGCAGTTGTCCTCATCAAATGATAGCAGAATTACTCCTTTTGGAAAGATGATGCGTAAACTTCGAATTGACGAAATACCTCAGTTTTTCACAGTTTTGAAAGGCGATATGTCTCTTGTCGGCCCTCGTCCCGAACGCCAGTTTTTCATCGATCAGATAATAAAAAAAGCTCCCCATTATCGGTTAATGCAGCGTGTTAAGCCAGGCATTACATCCTGGGGCCAGGTAAAATTTGGATATGCATCCAACGTAGATGAAATGGTAGAACGTCTGAAATACGATATTCTTTATGTTGAGAATATGTCGCTGGCCATGGATTTTAAAATTATGGCCTACACCATCCTTATTGTGCTTCAGGGAAGCGGGAAATAGGTAAATTGAGAATCGGAGTAATTTTAATATTGTAAAAGCAATAATTATACTTCAATCATCCAAGAACTGATATCAGGAAATGAATAGAATTCCTCAACATTTCAATAGAAAATTTTTGATATCTCTCCTTTTTTTTCTTTTTTTTCAATATTCAGCCTTACGCGCCCAAAAATCTGTTTTTCCTTTTCAGCCTGGCGAAAAACTCGAATACAAAGTTTCATACAATTGGGAATTTGTTTGGGTGGATGCTGGAAAAGTAGTGTTTGAGGTTGACAGCCTGATGTATGGCAACCAACCTGCATATCATTTTAAGGGTTTTGGACGCTCTTATAGTTCCTACGATTGGTTTTTTAAAGTTCGCGATTATTTTGAGTCAGTTGCAGACGCCGGTAGTTTCCACCCCCATTGGTTTACCCGCAATACCCGTGAAGGAGACTTTCGTGTGAACAATAAATTCAACTTCGATTACGAAAAGAACCATATAATTTCACAGACTGAAAATTCTCATACACCTTTTCGAAAAGATACATTGTTGCTCGACGATTTTGTGCTCGATGTGCAAACTGCGGTATATTATGTCCGAACATTCGATTTCGAAAGTATGGTCGAAGGGGAGAAAATTCCTTTCCGAATGATTATTGATGGGGAGATTTACGAATTGTACGGACAGTATCTGGGCAAAGAAATTATCGAAAATCATGACGGGCAGATTTACCGCTGTCATAAGTTTTCAGCCTTGCTTGTTGAAGGAACTATGTTTAAAGGCGGTGAGGATCTGATTGTCTGGCTTACGGATGATAAAAACCATATACCAATATTGATTGAGGCTAAGATTTTAGTGGGATCGGTAAAGGCCATTTTTACTGGTAGTGAAAATATTCTGCATCCGATGGAATCTCTTGTGAATTGAAAAAAGAACTTCCAGTTTTCTCCATTACTGGTGAGGGCAAAACCCGGAGGTCTCAATGCTTTTTGGATATCATGTCAGAATTAAGATGTTTGATTTTTGATCTTTGATGTTTCTAAGATCAAATATCTAATATCTCAGATCCATACGGACTCCATTCAGTCGTCGGACATCGCATATCATTTCCCCCTACTCAAACACAATCTTCCCCTCGTACTTTATTTTACCATTTGTTAACACAGCATTGTAAATTCCTGTCGCAAATTCCTCCAGGTTGATGCTGATGCGCTCTGCCTGCATATCGATGGTTTCGCGGTGTATGAGCCTGCCTGTGTTGCCATATACCAGCAAGTAGAGGGCCTTTTCGTTTTGCAACTCCTCCGGTATGCTGATGGTGCAACGCCCTTCGTTGGGGTTGGCGTAGATGAGAAGATTGTTTTGGTTATCCTTTTTAATTTCTTCCGTATATCCAACCGTAAGCGGGGTATGCTGCGCAATAAACATATCGCCCCAGCCACCGGGCCCTTGCTCAATTAGTGTGGTTTCATCAAATGTAGCTGAGTGGTAAAACAATCCAAGGAGATTTATTGTCCCATCTGCGTTTTGTAAAAGGGAAGTCCCCAACCCACCATTGGTGTTGTCGCCTGCAATGAAGTTTCCTTCCTAGTCCATTTTTATAATAAAAATATCCTGGTTTGAAATAGAGTTTAGCTGGAAGCTTCCAAAATCCATTGTGCCCTTAAAACCTCCCGTTGAATAAAAATATCCATCGTTTCCAATGCAACCTCCAAGTCCCTTTGCAGATTGTGTGGCATGGGATTGCCTGATCCAAACCGGCTCACCGGAAGGTGTGTATTTGGCGACAAACATTTCTCTTTCAGCATTGGAAAAAAGTGTGTCTGAATCAAAGGTTGCATAATCTCCCATAAAATAACTTGAAAAGTAAATATTTCCTGATGCATCCTCAGCAATTTGTTCAATAAGCCCGTCAGAAGTGGGGCCGCCGATACATCTTAGCCATTGAATATTTCCTTCCAGGTCGAATTTTGCAACAATATGCCCAAGGTACCCGGGATTGGAATAAGTTATAGTATCCAGTGTAAATGTTGAGGTTGTGTTGTAACCGGCAATGTACAGTGAGCCGTTTATAATATTGCTTGTGCCGAACCATAGCGGAAAATTTGCGCCCGGGCCCGGATTTGTAAATATTTTCTTTACCCATAACACATTTCCATCCGGATCGTACTTGGCAAGGTGACCACCATTTTCAACTTGAATTGGTCCGAAATTACCATACCATGGAAATAAAGACAATGTATAAACGTTTCCTGATGCATCAATTGCTATAGTATTTGGCCTGTCTTCGCCACTACCTCCTGCACTTTTTGCCCAAAGACAATTTCCATCTAAATCAAATTTTGCTATATAAATATCCTGATCATCATATTCCCAGGCATTCAAAGTTGTTATGCCAAAATCGCAGTAACTGGCAAAGCTGCCAAATGTGATAATACTATTGGATACTGGACAAAACACGATGCAGGATATCGCATCCGACAGCCATGCATCATGGCTTGGCCCCATCTCATATGGGCCGCCAAATTGTTTTATCCACATTATATCACCCTGATTGCTATATTTAGTAATAAAAAAATCCCAATCTCCATTAGTGTAATATTCCTCGGAATTGAAAGTTACCAAAGAATTAGAAAGACCACCATAAGCTGATAGACCAGCATACTTATTCCCATAATTATCAGTTGTAATAGTGGTGATATAGTCCGGTCCATTATTCCCTGCCCTGTTTGCCCAATTCCAGGATTGGGCTACACAAAATGAAGTAATGGAAATAAATGCTAATAATGTTATATTTTTTTTCATGGTTTATTGCTTTAAGATTTTTTTTACATAATGTACCTCTTCATTTGAAACTTTTAGTAGGTAAATGCCTTTCGGATATGAGGATAGATTAACCTGAAAGTTGCTGGTGTAGCTCAGGGTTGTTATAAGTTGAAAGCATGGCTTCATTCTTTTTGATTTAGGGAAGAGCCACAAATATACAAAATAAAACAGGTGAATGCAAGAGAGAGGGTTCAGGTATTTTACCGAAACATAGCCTATTGCACAAAATTTGAAAGGTAATTAATTACAAAATAAAAGCCCATCCTCTCGGACAGGCTTTTGAAAATATGAACATTTGTTGCTTATTTTATAACATCATTTACAAGTTTTGAAGCATCCTCCAGCGCAATGGCAGAGTGTACTTTCAACCCGGATTTATCGATCAATTGTTTGCCTTCTTCCGCATTGGTCCCTTGCAGGCGGACAATGATCGGCACTTTAATATCACCTATGTTTTTGTAAGCGTCAACAATGCCCTGGGCTACGCGGTCGCAACGGACAATGCCTCCAAAAATATTTACCAGGATAGCTTTTACACCAGGTTCTTTCAGAATGATTCTGAATGCCTCTTCAACACGTTTTGCATTGGCAGAGCCACCAACATCAAGGAAATTGGCAGGTTCTCCGCCCGACATTTTTATCATATCCATGGTTGCCATTGCCAGTCCTGCACCATTAACCATGCATCCTACGTTTCCGTCAAGTTTTACATAATTCAGGTCGTAGCGGCTGGCTTCAACTTCAATGGGGTCTTCCTCGTTGAGGTCGCGCATTTGTAGTATATCTGGATGCCTGTAGAGTGCATTGTTGTCAATAGCCACTTTTGCGTCAACCGCACAAATCTGGTCGTCAGAAGTTTTTACAACCGGGTTAATCTCGAACAATGAGGCGTCGGTGCCTTCATAAGCTTTGTAAAGCGACATGGCGAACTTTACCATATTTTTAAAAGCAGTACCACTTAATTCGAGGTTAAAAGCAATTTTCCTTGCCTGGAAACCTTGTAAGCCAACCTTTGGATCTACCTCTTCAGTAAATATTTCATCCGGGGTTTCTTCAGCAACAGCCTCAATATCCATTCCACCTCGTGGCGAATACACTATCATGTTTCTGCCCGTTTTTCGGTCGAGCAAAACACTCATATAAATTTCACGAATGTCGGAAGCACCCGGATAATATATATCCTGTTGAATCAATACCTTCCTTACAAGCTTTCCTTCAGCCGAGGTCTGCGGGGTTACCAGTTGCATTCCAATGATCTGGTCAGTCAGTTTTTCGACATCTGCCAGGCTTTTGGCCAGTTTCACTCCGCCACCTTTACCACGTCCACCAGCATGTATCTGGGCTTTGACCACCCACATTTTGGTTCCTGTTTTTGCTTGTAAAGTTTTTGCTGCTTCTACGGCTTGTTCCGGCGATTCGGCAACAATCCCCTGGGGAACTGCTACGCCAAACTTGCTTAAAAGTGCTTTTCCTTGATGTTCGTGTAAATTCATCTATTTGTTTTTTTGTTTAATCAGAAAAAATTTGAAACCTGAAAATTGGAAACAGTGTAATCGATTTATTTGTTTAGTTGAATACTGAGGTATTTATTCATTGCTACATCTCATTATTGTTTCCGAGGGCGCAAAATTATCAATTTTAAGTATGGAAAAAATAGATTGGCGGTATACTAAAACAGGAATTTACACGCTATTGATAATAATTTTTACTTGAAATCAGCAGAATTCAATACTATAAAGGCTTTTCCGTGGAAAAGAGACGACTGAGCATTTTAACAATTTTTACATTTTTGCTAAGCTTATCAGCCCTGGCAGTAGCCAAAAATCCTGATAAAATGGCATTTGCCAACCGTACAGTTACCCCTCCATCTATCGATGGTATTTTAAACGACCCGTGTTGGGAAAATGCCTACCTCATCACAGACTTTGTTCAATATGATCCTGAATATGGCGAACCAGCTTCTCAAGAGACACAGGTATATATTGTTTATGACGACGAAGCAATTTATGTGGGTGCACTTTTGTTCGATACCGCTCCGGATAGCATTTTAACCCAATTGGGCAATCGTGACGATGGAGGACTCAATGCGGATTGGTTCGGTGTTGAGTTTGATACATACTACAACCAGCTGGATGCCTATTCGTTTAAAGTTACTGCTTCCGGTGTACAGATTGACCGCCGGTATCGCGATTATACCTACGATGCAGTATGGAAAAGTGCTACCAGATTAACTGATGAAGGTTGGATTGTCGAGATGAAAATACCCTATTCAGCAATTCGTTTTCCGAAGGAAGCCGAGCAAACCTGGGGTTTACAGGTTATAAGAAGCATACGACGGAACCGTGAAACCTCAATGTGGTCAGTTGGTGT
>Ga0070729_10007159_pt1 | contig 10796 bp, 6 predicted proteins | sample tdDd472_FD_66725 | JGI IMG/M metagenome (GOLD analysis project Ga0070729, IMG submission 66725) | Marine sediment microbial communities from the Atlantic coast under amendment with organic carbon and nitrate - tdDd47.2 | ecosystem: Environmental > Aquatic > Marine > Coastal > Sediment | place...
CTTGCTGATAGTGCTGCAGCCGAAGGCACGACCATCATTAACATCGACGGGTTACCCACCGTCGACAACAACCCCGGGCTGACTATCGATCCGGCAGGACTGGCCTATGTGTTATTCACATCGGGCTCGACCGGCATACCAAAAGGCGTCATGCAAGCGCATCGCTCGCTGCTGCATCATGCAGAGACCTACACAAACTCGATAGGGCTTACTAGCGACGACCACGTCGTACAGTTTGCCAATTACGGATTTGATGCATCAGTGATGGACATCTTTGGTGCATTGCTCAGCGGCGCCACGTTGCATCCTATCGATCTGCGCGACACCGACTCTGTCGACATCGCTCTGCAGAAACTCATCGATCAGAACATCACAGTGTTCCATAGCACGCCAACGGTCTACCGGCACCTGTTCGGTGATACCGACATCAAACTGAGTGCTGTACGGGCTGTTGTATTGGGTGGCGAAGAATCACGCCCCGGAGACCTGATGCTATTCCGTGATGTGTTTAGCAGCGACACATTGTTTGTTAACGGGCTAGGCCCCAGTGAATCGACAATGGCGTTGCAGTACTTTGCGAACAGCGCCACAAGGCAGCTGGGACAGCGTGTACCTATCGGTCAACCTGTGGCTGGCACCGATGTATTCCTGCTTGATGATACGGGCGCGCGCAGCGGACTGAGCGGTGAACTGTGCTTTGAAAGCCCCTGGGTTTCACCCGGCTACTGGGAGAAATCATCAGGCCTGCCGTCTTTCGATGCCCGGGCGCTCATTAAACCGAGAATCTACCGTAGCGGTGACCATGCCAAATACCTGCCCAACGGCGACCTTATCTTCACCGGGCGTCGTGACGGCCAGATCAAGATTCGCGGCTATCGTGTCGAACTCGGCGAAGTAGAAACGGCACTGAGCCATGTCACCGGAGCAGGTCAGGTTGCGGCGACACTGATCAATACAAATGACGATCCTCAGATCATCGGGTACGTCGAAGCCGATGAGCTTGATGTTACTGCAATACTGAACGGACTCCGTGAAATGTTGCCAAGCTATATGGTGCCCGCCACGGTCATAGCTCTGCCCGAATTGCCACGCACCGCCACCGGCAAAGTACAGCGCAGCGCACTACCCGAGCCGGATGTCAGCATTGCAGCTAGCGGCGAATATGCTGAACCCCTGAACGAAACCGAGCAGGCTATCTGTGGCAGTTTCGAAAGCGTACTCGGTCGTGAGCGGGTCGGCCGTCACGACAACTTCTTCGATATCGGTGGTCACTCGCTGCTCGCCACCACATTGGTCGCAACCCTGAAGCAGGCCGCTGATATCAGCGTCACTCTGCGCCATGTCTTCGACCATCCGACACCTGCGGCACTTGCCCAATGCCTGAATGACGGGGAACCCGTGACAGCGGGCATGCCTATACAGGTGATTGACCGCCAGCAACCGTTACCTGCTTCGTTCCAGCAGGAACGCCTGTGGTTCCTGGACCGGATGATGGGTGGCAGCACCAATTACCACATCACCTGGGGCATGAGCATCAATGGCGCTCTCGATACTAAAGCGTTACAAAATGCTGCTACGGAATTGGGTGAGCGCCATGAAATCCTGCGCACCGGCTTCACTGATACAGGCGACGGTGCCACGCAAATCATCACAGACCGCCCTGTCATCACTATTGAACACTGCGATGCGCAGAACTGGGATGAAACAGAAATACGTGACCGGATCACCGGCCTCGTTAACCAAAGCTTCGACCTGACCAGCGCCCCGCTGTTCCGCATTCACTGGCTGCAGCACGATAACGAGCGACACACGCTGTTGTTTGTCATGCACCACATCATCTCGGATGGCTGGTCGGTCAACATCATCAGTCGTGACTTCAGCCGCTTGTATGAAGCGCAGGTAAGCGGTGCCGAAGCCAGCCTGCCGGTATTGCCTCTGCATTACGCTGACTATGCGGCGGCACAACGTTCGTGGTTTACCGGAGAGCGTCTGGAGTCCCAACTCGACTACTGGAAGCAACGCCTCGCAGCGGCGCCGACCTTACTCGAACTACCGACAGACCGCCCTCGCCCGCTGACACAAACGTTTAACGGCGCGGCTCAGTACTTTGCTCTCGACAATGAATTGTCGGCACGACTCCGGAGCATCGCCAAGGCTAATAACGTCACTTTGTTCATGCTGCTGATGGCGGCATTCAATGTATTACTGGCCCGACTCAGCGGCGCGAATGACATCGTGGTCGGCACACCTGTCGCCGGGCGTAAAGACACACGCCTGAACGAACTCGTGGGCTTCTTTGTTAATACTCTGGCCATCAGAACTGATTTGTCCGAGAACCCGTCATTCAAAGCCTTACTCAAACAGGTCAGAACCACCACGCTGGATGCATTCGAGCATCAGGATCTGCCGTTCGAAAAACTCGTCGAAGAAATTAATCCGGAGCGTAACCGCAGTCACTCACCGCTGTTCCAGGTGGCATTTATTCTCCAGAACATGCCTTCTGATGATGCTGAATTCGGCTCACTGGAAGCACAGAGCTATCCACTCGACAGCGGCACAACCAAATTCGATTTAACCGTCGCCTGCTGGGAGCATGATGACAGCATCGGCGGCATGTTCGAATACAACACCGACCTGTTCGATGCCACAACGGCGGAGATGTTCTGCCAGTCATTCGAAACGCTGTTGTTGTCGGTGAGCAGTAATCCCGCCGCACCGGTACTGTCGGCAAATATGTTGCCAGAGAAAACCAGAACGCTGGTGACCCGCGACTGGAACAATACGGCTGCCGATTACCCGTCAGAATCCTCTATAGCTGCAGAGTTCGCAGCTACCGCTCAACAGTATCCGGACAACGTTGCACTGGTATGTCGCGGCGAGACCATGACCTATGCCGAACTCGATCAATGCACGAACCAGTTAGCCGGCTATCTCATCGAACAGGGCACCCTGCCGGGTGACCCCGTCGCACTGTGTCTGGACAGAAGCATGGATGCCGTTATTGCGATTCTGGCGATACTCAAAGCCGGCGGAGCTTACGTTCCACTGGATCCTGCCTATCCGGCTGAGCGTCTGGAATTCATGCTGGCAGACTGCGAGCCGCGACTGCTGCTGACAGCCCGCGAAATCGCTCTGGAAATTGGCAACGACACAGTACGCCGCATCAATCTGGATGATATTACTGCAGAGATTCAGGCGCGCGCGGCTACGCCCGTCGTCACTGATGTCGGGGGTCGTGACCTTGCTTACATCATCTATACCTCGGGCTCTACCGGACGTCCGAAAGGCACCCTGATTGAACAACGCAGCGTGCTGCGTCTGGTGCTCAACACCAACTACTGCGACTTCGGGCCGGATCACAACATAGCGATGCTTGCGCCTATTTCATTCGATGCCTCCACCTATGAAATGTGGGGCACTCTGCTGAATGGCGGTCGCTGCATCATCTATCCTGAAAAAATCCCGACGATTGATTCGCTGGCACTGTTCCTGTCAGAAGCCAATGTTGATTCAGCATTTATCACTGCGGCATTGTTCAACACGATTATCGATACCAGCCCGGAAGCATTGGGCGGAATGCAACAGATATTAGTCGGTGGTGAAGCACTATCTATTGAGCACGTTAGAAAAGCGTATGCAGCACTGCCGAATGCAACGATACAGAATGCATACGGACCTACCGAGTCAACGACCTACGCGACCTACTACAAGATTCCACGCGAACTGAGCCCATTGGCCACCTCAGTACCCATTGGTCCGCCGATCAGCAACACCACCTGCTATGTGCTCGATGAAAATATGAACCCGTTGCCCCCGGGTGTGAACGGTGAACTCTATCTTGGTGGTGACGGATTAGCCCGTGGTTACCTGAACCAACCCGAACTGACTGACGCTAAATTCGTTCCCGACCCGTTCTCTCACCGGAGCGACGACCGTCTCTATCGCACCGGCGATCTGGCGCACTGGCGACGTGACGGCACCATTGAGTACGTTGGCCGCATCGACAATCAGGTGAAGATGCGTGGCTTCCGGATCGAACTGGATGAGATTGCCGAGGTATTACGACAGCATGAGCAGGTCACGAATGCCGCGGTCATCATGGCCGGTGACAGCAGCGCCAGCAACCGTTTGCTAGCCTACGTTGTCAGCACAATTGACGCTGCCGAACTCACCGACACGCTGTCTGCCCATCTGCGCGAGCGGCTGCCTGAGTTCATGGTGCCATCATCTTATACAGCTATCCCCAAGGTACCGCTTACAGCGAACGGCAAACTGGACAGACGGGCACTGCCCGAACCCGAGCTTGCTCCGGTCAAGGAAGATATTGCTCAACCCGAGACCGAAAGCGAACGGCTGCTGCAAACCATCTGGCAAGGCCTGCTACAAACTGAAGCTGTCGGCGTCAACGATGACTTCTTCGAACTCGGCGGGCACTCCATCCTCACCATTAAACTGATTAAAGAGATCGGCGATACAACAGGCAGGACCCTGAAAATTTCGGACGTATTTGAAAATCCGACAATCAGAGGGCTCGCTAAAATTATGGACGGCGCGCAGAGCAACAACGCCGCGCCGCAAACACTCATCCCCGTGAACACCCGGGGTGAAGAGCTACCGCTGTTTATTCTCGGCAAGCAAGGTCTGGAACTGGAACACCATCTGACCAAAAATCGTCCGGTATACATTCTTGATCGCAGCTACTTCACCGGCTTCGAGTTGCCCTGGTCAGTGAATGAAACTGCCAGAATTTATGCCGACGACATCTGCTTAACCGTGCGCCCCGGTCCCTTGCACATCGCCGCATTTGCCCATAATGCCGTTATGCTTCCTGTCCTCAGCAGCCTGCTGACAGAAAAGGGCTACGAACTGCGATCTGTTGTATTGATTGATCCGCCTGCCGTTGTGACCAAAAAAGGGCGTTGGGCAGTGGATACCACAACGAACCGCGTGGGCTTGCTGAGCCGTGTCCTTTATGGCATTCAGAAAAACGCCTCTACACCCCCGTTATTACTAAGAAAAACCTGGGACAGGCTGACCACGCAAAATGTGCTCAATCAGCATATACAGGCCGGGAGCCCGCAATCGATCAACGCCGATCTGTATATTGTTCGCCGCGACAGCAAACTTTCGTCAACGGCCTACTGGACCCACTTTGCCGACAGTGAAAAGCAGCTGACGCTACTTGATTTATTTGGCGAAAGTCACCATAGTAACGGCGTTCCGGAGGCTCAGCAGCTGTCATCCGCCTTGGATGAGATGCTGGATTCCGGAGCCGGTTAGTTTTCTGCTAGATGGATTTGGCAATATGCGAACGCTTATGCCGGTTACCACAGCCGGTGACCGCACACCCATATTCTGTGTAAACGGTGAACCTCTGAAGTTCGCCAAACATCTGCCGCCCGACCAGCCATTATTCGGCATCTCAGATGCGTATCACCCCAATTTCACACCGCCGGCAAGAATCCAGGATCTTGCCGCGATGTATGTTCGCGAAATTCAGCTGGTTCAGCCTCATGGCCCCTACCGAGTCATCGGTTTTTCTATCGGTGGGCTGATCGCCTATGAAGTAGCCCGGCAGCTCCTGCACAAGGGTGAAGAGGTCGGATATCTGGCACTCATTGATCCATCGATGCCGAGCGTAGCAGCACCCACCAGTGATTGGGCTGCCAATCGGGGCCGCTGGGCCATGGACACTGTATTCAAATCGGGACAGCCGTTTCGCGGCTTAGGCGTAGTTCTTAAACACGTCTACACATCGACAACGATGCGGGCCAAAACCAATCTCGAAAAAATGAAGGTCCGGCTCTATACGGTATTCGGCATGGAACTGCCCGTAGAACTGCGTCGCGCACGCTCCGACAAAGCCATTAAAATGTCTGTGCGCGGCTTTGAGTATCAGCCCATCGAGACCAGCGGTTCAATTTATACCGTTAGCCGTCCTGAACAGGGCGCAGAAACCAAAGAGGCATTCTGGGCCGGCGTATTCCTGAAAGGCAGCCGTGTTCATTGGGTTGACTCCGCCAAGACCCATATGGAATTCATGCATGATGAGAACATTGCCCTGGTAGTCCGGGACATTGTTCAGGAAATCGATGCAGCTTCGACTGCCTCGACCAGCAACTAGCCAAACGGTCATACGCCGGATCCGGTGGAGATACTGTGCAAGATCTGAACATCACTATGCTGCAAATGGATTTGCAATGGGAGCATCCCACCGGCAACCGCAATCTCGCAGAACGACTTCTTAAAGAACATCGTGACGAGGAAGAACCCGGTAGCGACCTGATTATTCTTCCTGAAATGTTTAACACCGGCTTCACGATGGATGCGACTGCCAACGCCGAGAGCATGGATGGTGAAACCATCGACTGGATGAAGCAGTTAGCCGAAAGAGAACAATCAGCCGTCTGCGGCAGTCTGATTGTTCAGGAAGATGGCAAGAACTTTAATCGCTTAGTCTGGGTTCTGGCTGACGGCACTTTGGGTTACTACGACAAACGACACCTGTTCAGAATGGGTGGTGAAGACCAGGGCTACAGTGCAGGCACCGAACGCAAGACGTTCAACATTGGTGAATGGCGCATTTTTCCACTGGTTTGCTACGACCTGCGTTTCCCGGTTTGGAGCCGCGGACTGAATGAATTTGACCTGATGCTGTATGTCGCCAACTGGCCGGCCACCCGACAATCGTCCTGGGACATCCTGCTACCCGCACGCGCTGTTGAAAACCAATGTTATGTTGCCGGTGTAAACCGGATCGGCGTTGATGGCAACGAAGTGATCTACTCCGGCGGCACAATGGCACTCGACTTTCTGGGTCGAACCGTAAAATGCAGCGGAATATCAGAAGGTGCCGTCACCAGCAGGCTTAAAGGCAATACGCTGAAACGCTATCGGGACAAGTTTCCCGCCTGGCAAGATGGCGACGAGTTCGAAATTAAAACCTGAGTAATTACCCACAAAAAAGCCGGCGTTTTCACCGGCTTTTTTATTAACTGACGGTCAACCTGCTAATCATTACTGCCAGGTAGCAAGTATCGCAGCCATAATCGCAAACGACACAATATGGTACGAGCCGTTAATCAACAGCAATGGCACGCCACGATTCTCAAAAATGTAATTAACGGCTGTCGATGCACCCACAAAGAATGCCGCAATCAGTACGCCAACATTAATCGCATAACCCAGTTCAGCATTGGGTCCGAGAATCGCTGCTAACAGTGATGCAGACAACCACTGAGCCAGAAACGCCAAAAAGAACATAAGCGCCATATTGCGCTCTTTCATTTTGTCGAACTCAAACCCGTTTGCTTTCGCCCAAAGACGTCCGAACACCATCGGTGCGTACCAAAAACCACCCAATAAAAAGGTCGCAATAGTCGCTCCCAGTACAGCGAGCCAGTTTACGTATTCAAAATTAACGGTGATTTCCATGGTGTCTCCAGATTCCTGATTCCGGTCGTACAGGCTAGCTGCCTGTTCAATGTGATGTAATGTAACTGTTCAGCACACTATGCGCCACTCCGCAGGCGATTTGTTGCTGAAGCCGGACACAAGCGATTGACAAGCCGGTATAGCTGAGACATCGTAAAGCTTCAGAAAGTTGTAAAAAACATCATGAAACGCCTGTTAGTTTTCCAACATGTTCCCTACGAAGTACTCGGCAAGCTGGACCCCTTGCTCCGGGGTGCAGGAATCCGGATTCGCTATGTAAACTTCGGCCGGGAACCCGACACCAAGCCGGACGTCAGCAAGTATGACGGCCTGGTGGTGCTGGGCGGGCCCATGAATGTCGGCCAAACCGACGCCTACCCTCACCTCCTGACCGAAATCCAGTGTATCCGCGACGCCATCGAGCAGAATATGCCGATTCTTGGCATCTGCCTGGGCGCGCAGCTGATTGCGGCAGCACTGGGAGCCAAGGTCTACGCCAATCACACCAAAGAAATCGGTTGGTATGACGTCACACCGACTCAGGAAGGCCTGCGGGACCCGGTCATTAAACATCTGTCGGGTCACGAACAGATTTTCCAATGGCACGGTGATACGTTCGACATACCCGAAGGTGCTGTGCATCTGGCCAGCTCACCGAGCTGCCCTAATCAGGCATTCCGATTCGGCGAACGGGTCTATGGCCTGCAGTTTCATCTTGAAGTAGACCGCCCGATGGTAGAACGCTGGTTCACCATTCCAGCGATGTATGAAGAAGCCGCCAACGCCGATAAAGTAAAAGAGCCGGACGAGATACTCGAAGACACACGCAAGCACATCAATGCTTCAACCGAACTCGGCGAAGAATTCTTCCACGCTTTTATTGAACTGATGAAAACCAGAAGCCGCCGCCGCGCGCTACCCTCACGTTAAGACAAAAAGGATAAAGCTATGGCCATGATCGACGGAGTTAACTACGGACCACTGGCTCAACTTGCAGGCAAATGGCAAGGCGACAAGGGCACCGATATAGCACCCGCTCCTGATGGCAGTAGCAACATCCCTTATTACGAAACCATCCTGTTCGAAGCCATTGGTGATGTCACCAATGCTAAGGAGCAAACACTGGCCGTACTGCGCTACCACCAGATCGTGGTGCGCAAAGATGACGATTCGGTGTTTCACAACGAAACCGGCTACTACAGCTGGGATTCGGCAACCAATACAGTCTCGCAGTCGCTCACGATTCCCCGTGGTTTTGCATTACTCGCCGGTGGCACCGCGGAGGCGGATGCAACAGCCATCGAAGTAGCGGCAGAAATCAATGACAAAGACTGGGGTATCGTCCAATCACCCTTTATGCGGGACAACGCCAAAACCACGGCATTTACGCACAGACTGGAGGTTCAGGGTGACACATTGGTTTACAGCGAAACAACAGTAGTTGATATCTACGGCAACATCTTCGACCACACCGACGAAAACACACTGGAACGCTGCGACTAATTAGCTCCGGACGAGCTAGGTTGAGGTATGGACTGAGCCGCCTCCTGCTTAATGCAGGACCGGCTCGCCACCTGAGCTGTTGCTGTCACCGGGTGACATGATTCGAACGATAATCGCCAGCACAACCACCACGCTGTTGGCTGCCCCAATCAGTAAAAACGGTGCGAAGCCGCCGTAGGTATCAAACAAGCGACCCCCGACAGCGACGGCAATAAAGATACCGATTGCACCAAAGGTGTTAAACATACCCACCACGGCACCACGCTTCAGCTTCGGTGCTTCATGACTAATAAGCAAAGTTGCACCCATAAAGGCACTGATCTGACCTGCGCCTAAGCACATAAACAACAATGTCGACTGGAGACTTAACGGGAATCCGCTCTCGGTAAACATCCGGGATTCATCAACAAAATACATCGCGCTGTAACCCAGCGCGGCACCGGTCATGCACATGATGGTGCCGCTGACCCGGTTCATTTTATCCATCAGTATTCCGAGTATCGGCAACACTAATAGCGATGCAGTGCCGGCAATCGCGAAAATCAACGCCCCTTTACCGGAGGCCGTCGCATAATCCATACCCTGCGAAATACCTACACGGGTTCCCCACAAAACGGTAAAGGTACCCAGAATCACCTGATCACTACGGGCCACAAAACCACAGGCATAACTCAATGCGATACGGGGGTTCTTAAATGCTTCGGTCACTCCGCCAAGGATCAGCTCTTTGGTAGACGGGCGCTCTTCTTTCTTACCCGGTGTTCCCGGCGCCAGGCCCAGGTAGAAGATAACGGCCGAGATAAAGCAGACCGCAGCAACAATGCCGTGTGCAATGCGGGTAGCGGCCAACGGCGTGTAGCCCGCCTCCACCATCATAGGTGCCGCATTGGCACCGAAAATAACGGTCACAACAACAACGCCTATGCCGTTAAATACGCCACCGACAGCAACAAATTTACCGCGTGATGCGTTGTCGGGATAATCAGCAATCAGGGTACCCACCATACCGGTGGAAGCGCCCAGACCGATGGCATAGATGCCACGATAAACCAACAGTTCGGTGATGCTTTCTGCGTAAGGGTACAAGGCATAACCAAGCCCCATAATAGCGATACCCACCGCAGCTACTTCGCGCCGGCCAATACGGTCAGCCAACACACCTACGGCACCGAAAAGAAGTATCTGCACGATCTCGGTAACGATCACCAAGTCGCCGGTAACCTTACCCTGCTCTGCACCAGCCACGCCGATAGCGTTCAGCACCTGAGCCGTGCCGGTAGACACAAAGGTCAGCAGGCCAATAGTCGCGAAAGCGCAATAGAAGAATACAAAGGCATTGGCCCGCGTGATACCGGGAGCCAATCCCAAGAAGCCTATTTTTTGATGAGGTACCGCAGCAGAATCAGTCATAAATATCGGGCGCTTCAGTTAATTTGCTTAAGCGCTAATAATGACAAGCTTGCGCGCGAATACAAGTACTACAGAATGATATGTACAGACTTCGAGCGTGTATAACTCTGCACTTCTTCCAGGCATTCCTCACGCCCCAGACCACTGTTCTTCCAGCCTGAAAAACCGGTTCCCATATAGTGACGTCCGGTACCGTTCACCCAGACCAGACCGCACTCAAGGCTGCGCACTGTGTTCATGGCAGTTTTAATGTCATTGGTCCAGACGGCGGCGGTAAGGCCCAGATCCAGATTATTCGCCATATCGATGACTTCATCCGGATCACTCCACTTAAGAATCGAGAGAATAGGACCAAATACTTCTTCCCGGGCAACCCGCATATCCATAGTGACATCACCATAAACGGTCGGCTCAACCCAGTAGCCTTTCTCAAACTGCGCCCCTTCAGG
>Ga0070729_10007164_pt1 | contig 10794 bp, 8 predicted proteins | sample tdDd472_FD_66725 | JGI IMG/M metagenome (GOLD analysis project Ga0070729, IMG submission 66725) | Marine sediment microbial communities from the Atlantic coast under amendment with organic carbon and nitrate - tdDd47.2 | ecosystem: Environmental > Aquatic > Marine > Coastal > Sediment | place...
ATCAGCATAAAAAGAATTTCAGTTATTTTTCCGCCTGGAATTCTGCTGAAAATGTCATTCGGTAGAAATGCTCCGATGAGGGCTGAGGTCAAAAGACCAATGATAAACCATAAAGACAAGTTATCCATCGTATATATAAATCCATATCTTGATGCTTTTTTCAGAAGCATGCTGAATGGAGCTTTGTTTTCTTCTTTGTTATAATTAATCCTGTTTTTAATGAACGGGAGTTTTGAAAGTATAAATCGCAGGCCTGAGCCTATTGAAACAAAGAGGCCTCTGAAGCCTACTGCATGATCGAAGATATCCGGGGCCTTCTGCTGCGGTCGGCAAAATTCGGAAATAGGGCCGTAATCATCCTGCACGTCTTTATCTGTTCGTTCTGCAATTGAAATTGCGGCTGTGAACATGGACGTTAAGAAGGCTGTCAGCGGTCTTGTGAGGGCGAACAGCGGGCCCAGAAGTCCCCAGGAGAAGACAATTGTATCTATGCTTGTCTCCGGTCCGCTTATCATAAGGGATAAAATGCTTTCTCTGCTCGCTTTTTTCTCTTTTAACCCGAGAGCTACAGGAATGGAGGAACATGAGCAGATTGGAAGCGGCAGTCCGAACAGCGCGGCATAGAGGGCGCTTTTTAAGTTGTTTTCTCCAAGGTACAGCCTGATTTTATCTACCGGTATAATAACCACTAACCATCCGACAAGGACTAAGCCGAGGATTATGAAAGGTGCCGTCTGAGTGAAGATGGAAAAGAGCAGGGGGAGAAACCCGTTTTCAAATAATTGTTGAATATTCAAAACACATCCTTAAATAAAAACTGCCGGCCTGAGGGCCGGCAGTCAGGGTTTTATTCTGCTGAATAAACCATTTCGCCTTCGAAGTAGGTCATTAGAACTTCCAGGTCGGCAACCTCTTCGATATCAATATCGAGGAGATTTCTGTCAATAACAATGATGTCGGCTAACTTGCCAACTTCGATGGAACCGAGATCTTCATCAAGAAAATCGGCCCAGGCACCGTTTATGGTGGCGGCTTTGATAGCGTCAGCAAGACTGATTCTTTCTTCGGCGGGTCCAAGAGGGCCCATCGTATAATATTCAAGATCATCGCTGTATTCTGTTGTACGAATCATTGATTCAGTATCTTCGCCGTACCACATCTGGAAAACCTTTTCCGGCATGGTTCTGGTTACAGCACTATAGAGTGCCCAGCCGTAATCGGGTTCAGTAACAAAAAAGTCACTGTGAATTGCTGTATTGACTCCAGCATCAAAGAGGCTCTGAGCCGGATACATTTCCATGTAGGCTCTCTGCTGTCCAAGGTAGGGGAGGTAAAGGTCCCAGTAATAATCATCTACTATTGTCCAGTATGGTGCGATTATTGCGTTCATACCGAGTTCGCCCATTCTTTCAATCTCCGGCTGATCAATCATCTGAAGATGAGCAAATGTATGTCTTGAGTCTCGTTCTCCGTTCATTTCCCGGGCATATTCGAGGGCGTCAAGCGCATATGTTGCTGCTGCATCACCAATCTGGTGGATGTGGATGTTGTAGCCTTCTGCATCAACTTTCCTGAATGCTTCATTCAGGAACTTTGCGTCCCAAACCTGAATGCCGTACCAGTCGTCATCACGGTGAGAATAGGGTTCTTTCAGGAGGCCGGTTTCTTCTTCTATTACCTGATCTGAGAAGAATTTGAATGAATTAACCTGCCAATACTCAGTTTCGAATGTCTCGGATAGGGCCATTCCATGTTCAATTGCTTCATCAACGGTCATTTCTTCGCCAGGGACAGAAGCATCTATGCCGTAAGCGCCGCCGATCATTTCAGGTGCTAGAATCCATGAGCCTCTAAAGCGGACAGTAAGAAGCCCGTCACGGGCAAGTTCTTCATAGGCCATGTAGTAATTCGGGTCAAATGTTACCATGGCATCATGACAGGTTGTGAGTCCCACTGCGTTAAACCATTCCTGTAAAAACAGAATACCTTCTTTGTACATCTCTTTTGTCGGGGGTGTAAATAAATCCGAAACAAGGCCCATTGCAGATTCCTGTAATAAACCGGAAGGTTCACCTGTTACAGGATCTCTCTTAATAACGCCGCCCGCCGGATCCGGACTGTCTTTAGTGATGCCGGTAAGTTCAAAGGCCTTGGAGTTCACCCACATCGAATGTCCGTCAACTGACATTAAAGCCATTGGCTTATCAGGTGATATCAAATCGAGGTCTTCTTTTCGGGGGCCAACCTCATCAAAGGCAGATCTCATGTATCCTGCACCTTCGTAGGCGTTCATCTCAGGGTTTTCTGCGACGAAGTCGGCGATTTTTACGAGGTACTCCTCAAGGCTGAAAACATCATAGAGCGTTATCTGGTAGAGATAGGCAACTGCGCTGGAAGCGGGATGCATGTGGGCATCAATGAATGAGGGCATTACCATCTTCCCGTCTAAGTCCATTACGTCGGTAGAATCTCCGATGTATGCTTCTATTTCCTCTGCTGTTCCTACCGCTACAATTCGCCCGTCGGTCACTGCAACAGCTTCAGCCCAGCTGCTTTGTTCATCAACTGTGTAAACAGCTGCATTTGTCAGAACCATATCCGCGGGTTCTGTTTTTTCCTGTACTCCGCCTGCCCAGGCGGAAACCATAACAGAAATCATTAGTAGTAATAATATTATCTTTTTCATCAAATCCTCCAAAAATATATGAAATTAATAAAAACCATCGTTTCAGCTAACTGGCGTTATCACCTCCTAAGTCAAAAAAAAAGACCAGTACCGAAGGCTCTGCCTTCAGTACTGGTCATTAGAAGCTTGACTATTATTGTCGTCTCCTAATCCTGCCAGGGATTAAGTGGGAAATATGTATGTCGGTTCAGGAAAATTCCGGCTCCGGCTTTTGCCTGTCCGGGAAATATATTGTTTCCTTATGCAATCTATAATAGCACAGCAATTACCGGAGATCAATATTTAAAAACAAAGCTTTCGCGGTTCGCTTCAGCATCTATCCTCAGGTCTGTTATTTCGATTTCCAGTGATATGATGTTTATAATAATCTCTTTAAATTCTTTTTTCACTGTTTTATAGAATAGCTGCCGGTTTTGTTCTATAACAGTCTGGTTTCGTCTGTCTTCGAGAAGGCTTTCGTCGAATGGTGTCAGAAATCCGTTTATTACGATTTCGAGGTGATTATTTCCCAGGAATGCATTTATATTCTTTGGTCCCTTCCCGGTTTTCTTTTTGAGGAAGGCTGATATGCCGAGTCTTAATTCTTTCTCAATTTCTTTTTTTCGGTTGATGTCAAACGACAGCGATTTTCCGTTTTCCTTCAGTATTCGGGAAGCGGTTTTTTCAAGGGTTTTGCATAGCTCGTCGGTGTCGATCGGTTTTATTATGTATTTATCAATCCCTAGATCCACAGTTCTTAGAATAGAACCTGTATCTTCGATGGCTGAAGTTATCAGTACTGAGCACGTAGAGCCTGATTCTCTGATCCTCTCAACCATATCAATTCCCCCAAGCCCCTCCATCAGCAGATCGGCTATTACAATATCCGGATCGCATTCGCTGAATTTTGCCAGCCCCTCTATTCCGTTTGATGCGGTCACTACCCGGCTGAATCGGCGTTTCAGGAATTTCTCCATCTGATGACGAGTCTCCGGGTCATCTTCGACATAGAGTACTTTCAGGTTGAATAAATCAGTCATCCGTATCTTCCTTCTCCGTTTCAAGCGGTATAGCAATGAGGCAGATAACCCCTTCGCTGGTGTTTGTTATCTTTATAGTACCGCTGAAATGTTTTTCTATTATGAGCCTGGACATATATAGACCGATTCCTGTTCCTTTTTCTTCTGATTTTGTTGTGAAATAGGGTTTGAAAAGCTGCGGCATTACATCACTCGGGATCAGAGGTCCGTTATTAAAAATTTCCACATTGATTATATCCCCGTTAAGCTTTGTTGCTATGGATATTTTTCGGTCATGTTCGGGATCAGGCAGAAGCGCGTCTCTGGCATTATATAGAATATTTGATATCACCTGAGTAAACTCATTTGCCGAGCCGTAGATGTCCGGCAGAACGTCAAATGATGACTCGAGTTTTATCCTGTGTAGTTTTAGACTGTCTTCCATTAGTTCGATAACAAACCTGATTGATGAATCTATGGGAAATGATTCTTTACGGCTTCTTGGGTTAAGGAAATACCTGAAGTCGTCAATTGTCTGCGACATGTCCTTAATGATAATGCCGCATTTGCTTAGAGACTGCTCAATGTCGCTGTTTTCGGTGATCTCGTCCCTGTGTATTTCTCTAATATTTGAAAGAATTAGATTAAGGTTATTCAGCGGCTGCCGCCACTGATGGGCTATGTGGGCAATCATCTCTCCTGTTTTTGCCAGTCTTGACTGATAGGTGAGGATCGCGTCTTTCTGCCTGTTTTTTTCAACTTCCGCTCTGATGATTTCCGCCATGATATCTGCTGATTTTACAAAATCGCCTATCTCATCATCTCTTTCTAATAAGGACGGCGGAATCTGCAGGGTGTAGTCTCCAATTTTTAGATGCCGGAGCTGTTCGGCCGCTGCCTCAACCGGAACTGAGATGAGGTTGGAAAAAGCCCTGGCGGCAAGGAAGGAGAATCCTGTAATAAGCAGCGCGATGATTATGATGGAGTAAGCGAGATCATGCAGTGGTTTGAAGATTTCGGCCTGTTCCAACGCGAGCACAAGAATCCATCCGTTTGAAAGTCTGCTGTATGAGTAGATATTAGCTGGGTCACTAAATACTCCGGCAGCATCAGGGTTGAATTCTTTTTTCTGAGTGAAGTGGTTTAGAAAATTCCAGACCTCGGGCTCCCTGTCTTTGAGCAGAGTGTATTCAGGGTATTCCGGATGGACGATGATTTCGAGCTTGTCGTTCAGCAAAAACGCATAACCGTTCTTCATTACTTCAAGATCTTTGATGGATTGTCTGAGGCTATCGATATTAATATCAATTCCAATTACCCCAATTAGTAAATCGTCTTTGTAGACTGCCTGGGTATAACTGATAACACTCAAAGGAAGACCTACTTCCGGGACAGGTTCGTACCAGTAGGCTTCTTTTTTTTTAATTGCTGTGTAGTAATAATCCATCGCGGGGTTTTCAGGATTGAATAATGAAATATTCGGATATATATCATCGCCGGTTGCGGGAGTATCGGTATATTCGCTGTAAAATTTGCCGTCAACCCGTCGGGGCTCATCTCCTTCCTCAATTACAAGATACCAGATCTCCCGAAATTCATTTGTTAATTCTGAATCGAAGGTGATATAGATGCTTTCGAAATCATCATTCTTAAATGCTGTATCCCGAAAGAGCCCGTCTATGCTGTTCTCGTATTCTTCGAGATAGGAAGCTCTTCTTTTCATTTCACCGGAATCGAAAGAGTTCAGGACCTGGCTGTGGATAACATCGATTATTGTTTCGACTGAGTGCAGTCGCTCGCTTGATGAACGTGCGTAGGTACGCGACATGTATAGGAGCTTGTTGTTGGTTTCGTCCTTGATGTATTCGATGCTGTTGACGTAGATGAAGCCTCCGATTATCAGTGATGTAGCCATTGTCAGCGTGAAAATTGCTATCAGAATTCGGGAACTTATCTTCTTCATTGTATCGCCGCCGGGTTCTGGTTATATTCGAAATATCCCGGCAAAAACCTCCGTAAGTTTTTCAGTAATCTCTTCGCGGCTTCCCTTCCATTCGAGACCGGCTGCTCTTTTATGCCCTCCGCCTCCGAATGACTTCGCTACAGATCCTACATCAATATCATGGAGGCTTCGGAGGCTCACCGAACATATTGCTTCCGATTCTTCTCTTATGAAAATAACAGCTTCACAGCCTTTTACACTGAAGAGCTGGCTGTAGATTGTATCGGAGTCACGGTTCTCGGCGCCGAACTTCATTTTTTCCTCGAGGGTCTCATAGATCAGGATGCATTTTCCGTCAAAAAGCGCTTTTGCCCTGGACAGGACTATTCCGGTTAGAATTTTGCTTTTAATATTCTTTCCGCCGTACATCCGGTAGTATAGATCTTTGAGAGATGCGCCGCCTCCCAGGAGCTCAGCGGCCAGGGCAAGGCTGTCGGAGTGTGAGCTGTCGAGGTGGCGGAAGTAACCGGTGTCGGTAAGGAAGCCGAAGAGCAGGTCTTCTGCCTCACTTCGCTCAGGAGTCGCGCCGAACTTCTTTATGATTTTATGAATGAGAATCGTCGTTGACGGAGAGCTGCCGTCAACGAAAGAGGCGTCTCCGAAAGGAATGCCTGATGCATGGTGGTCTATTACGGCACAGGGGTAGTCTTTTATCTCTTCCGCGAAACCAGCTCCGATACGCTCAGGTGTTGAGCAGTCGAGGATTATGACGGCGCTGTCCTTCTTTGATTGTATTCCTGCGTTTGCAGCTGCTTCAGCAATTGAGCTGCTGAAAAGGGATTCTATCTCCTTCGTCTCTGATCTGACGAAGGGTCCCGGAGAACAGAGAAGGGCGGTTTTTCCGGTTCTGTTGAGAAAAGAGGCGAGGGCTGTTTGTGAGCCGAGACAGTCGCCGTCGGGTTCGGCATGACCTATTATGTAGAAAACTGAATATTCATTCAGAAAACTGATTATTTCCTGAGGTACTTTCATAGTCGCTGTTATCCTTTACTTAGTCTGGTTTGTTAAATTGTGAGTATTTCTGTCTGCGGACCGGGGCCTGAAATTCTGAATTGTCCGTTTTGAATGTACCCGTCAATTTCGGTTCTCATTCCAAATTCGGGAGAATACAATCCCGGTTCTATTGAAAAGCATGAGCCGTTGAGCAGCAGTCGTCTGTCGGGGAATTCAACCGAATCAAGGCCGGTTCCGCTGCCGTGAACCTCGGTGTCTATTCCATGACCTGTCCGGTGTTTAATTAAATCTTCATAACCCCGGCTAATCAATACCTTGCGGGTTTCAGCGTCGGCGTCGGCGCCGGTAACGGTTTTTCCGGACTCAAGACTTTCTCTGATGAAATCCGCACATCGGTCTCGTGCATCTCTGACTGCATAAAACATTCGTGAGATGTCGGACGGGGCCTCATTGCCGGTGTAGCCGAGCCATGAGATGTCGGCGAAGATGCTTCCCTGTTTATCAAGCTTTGCCCATAGATCGAGCTGCAGAACTCGGTCTTTGTGCACGGGATTGTCATGATTTTCGGCCGCATAATGCGGATTTCCGGAATTGCAGCCGCTTGCGACAACAGGCATATGCTCAGTCAGCATGCCGCGGTTTTTAAACTCATCAAGAATCCACTTCTGGACTTCTTTTTCAAGCAGGGTTCCGCCGTTTTCCCGGCTGAAAAAATCTGTGATCCGTTCCCATACGAGTTCTACAATCTGATAAAGATGCGCTGCAGCCTCTTCGTGAGACTCAAGTCCTGCGTCATCAATCAGACCGGAAAGTCGCTGAATGAGGCCGGCTGAACTCTTGAGCTCCAGGCCGGCTTCTTCGAGCATCATTGCGGTACCGTAGTCGAGGGTTGAAACAGTAGTCAGCTCAACTGAAAACTGAGCTCCCCAGTTTCCTGAAAAACGGCTGAGGATTGCCAGCAGGCCTCTCCTGGAACTGTAGATTTCAGTGCTGCCGGGCAACCCTTCGAGTGAATCGGGTTCTACAGCATGACAGATTTTCAGGGGCTCTCCTGCTGCGGGAACCATGTAGTACCAGGCTCTCGAGTTCATTCTGGAGCTGTCTATTTTGAGTATTTTATCCGATAGCGGATCACGATGAAGAAAGTTAAAAAAAAGCCATCCGTCAAGGCTTTCGCCCGAGATGGCTTTCTGAATGTCGTTGATGTTCATTGTTATTGTCTGTCTCTATAATTTAAGTTCTATTGTTTCTACACCTTCAAATTTTCCTGATATATCCACTGTGGGGTCGAGGTCGCCCCAGCTTAAATCAAGTCTGTTTTTGTGCAGATAAAGTCTGATGTGATGAAACTGACCGTCCTTCCAGAATACGGAGAAATAAGGGTAGGACTGAGCGTCACCATAGATTATTTCGGCTTTTGAAGCGGCCCCGCCGAACCAATCAGTCGGAACATAAAAGGATGAATACTGCAGTTTACTGTTTCTGTAAACGATTTTATAACCGTCTTCATGGACGTAGACTTTAGATATTGATACAGTTCTGACATAATATGGTGAATCTGATGCTTCAGCGAATACTGCACCCGCTGCAAACAGCAGAATAAGGAACACGAGTATAGTTTTTTTCAAAGCGGTACCTCCTGAATTACTATAATCAATTATATAGTCTTTGAATGCTCAAAATCAAGTAGAAAAATAAATTCCGCAAACTATCATTAATAATACAGCAGTTCAGTTTATTCTTTTTTTTCAATTATCTCGATGAGTCTTGCATAGTCTCCAATATTATCCATTTCTTTCAGATAATCAGGGATATCGACTCCAGCATCCTCTTCTATGAGAGCAGATCTTTCAATATCACTGCTGATTTTAACTGCAATTACCTTGCCGCCGTCTTCGATGAAGCCTAATCCGTAATCGCTTGACAGGTTCTGAATCCGGTACTTATTGTATTCCTCATTTGTGGCAATCAGGTTATCGGCCAGGCTGCCCTCTCTGGGGAGGAGCTTGTATTTGGAATATATGAGCTGTGCTATAGCCTGATAATAGTTTCGACCGGCCTTAGAGAAGACGTTCACGTTTTTTAGATCATCAGGGTCGCTCAGGAGACTGATTCGGTGATTATCGATTGTCAGCATGCTGTTTTCAGCATCAAAAGAGATTGAAGAGAGCGGGTAGTCAATATTAAGCTGATTGGACAGGTTGGTGCGTTTCATCAATACTAATAATACAACTAATGAACATCAAAATCCCGGGAAACAGTAAATCATTACCGCAATGAGGTTCTCTGCTGCTTCAGTTTTTCCATGGGAATATCATTCCCTTGAGAGAGCGTTTGCCGATTATGTCCATGTCTTCTCTGACGAGAACTTCCCAGGGAATTTCGCTTTTTTTTCTGCCGGGATTTTCCTCCATCCAGTCATATTTGTAGAGCCGAAGCCTTACAGCGTCCTGGTGAAGAAGAAGAACTGCCGAGATGCCGGGCATAATCAGGGCTGTTATAATGGACAGAATTAGAATAACCATTGAATAAAAAAGAATGAAAAATGAGAAAAAAGGATTGTCGAGGGTGATTAGCAGAGATTTTTTCAATGCGGATGGAATATTTCCCTTCATACGTAAAAATATCGGGAAAAAGTACTGAGATGATAAAAGCCAGAATACGCAAAGCCAGAAGACTATTACTGCACCTACGGCACCAATTAAATTACCCATGGAAAGATAAAAGGGGATTACTATAGTCAGCGTTATGAACATGATGCTGTTTATTGCCGCTAAGATTATCGAAGCCTTCCAGGTTTTAAGAAATCCGGGTTTCAGCAGAGAAAAACTCATGGACTTGTTATCAGAGATCCCGCAAAGAAGGGACGAAATCGTCCCGGCATAGATATGAGATATAAAGATTCCGGGAATTACCAGAATGAGCATAATTAATCCGGGAGCGGTTCGGGCGGTGAATGGGAGTAGGATGGTGAGGCTCAGGCAAAGTAAAAAACCAAGATTCATGAGAATAAGGCTTAAAAGATTATCCCATGCATCAAAAAAAGCCTTTTTAATAAGGAATCTAATCATTTGCGGTTTGTCTCCTTGGAATGCTTTATGTGATTATACACTGCCGGAACTGAAATGCCAATAATATAGGGACTGTCGAATGTTCCTGATGTGCCGGGGCTTTTAATACACAAGGACCTTATTCTGTTTTCCCGGCTATCGTACGCCTGAGGCTGTCTATCTTCCAGGCTTTATTGATTATAGAAAGATGAACTATATCAGTCATCAAAATACTTTCCGGAGAACTGTCTTCAATTTCTTCTGTATCTGAGGTAATCCATTTTTTGTAATTTATTTCGAAGCTGTTAGATGTAGTCTCCTCTATGTTGATATCGGTCAGGCCCCAGATGAATGTGCCCGGGGGAACCGGCTGCTGTCCGTCAGCCTTCCATTCTTGGGCGGGCAGGAGTCCTGACGAGCCCCCGTATGCAGTTTGCGCTCTGGTTGTAACATAGAGGGTGGTAACCTGGTTTATATCGTCTTTCCCTGCTTTAGAAATAATGCAGGCCTCCATATTTTCAAAGTCCAGATTATTGTAGGAGTCGTAATACAACTGAATCACTTCTTTCCGGCTCATTCCGATTGTTGCCGGAGGGGACAAGACGTTTGTCAGAGGGGTTCTTATCAGCAGAGCAAGCAGAATTGCGCCTCCCGCACCCATCATCAGCTTTGTTCTATTCCGGTTGATAAAAAGCCGGTTTTTCTGTTTCTTTAATCGTTTTTTCTCTTTCTTTTCTGTCTCCGCCGAAATTGCGGCTAAATCCTGTCTTGAAAGTGACTTGTCATGCCTGTTCTCGCTATGCAGCAGGGGTGCTGTCTTGTTCCACACGTCAAGACTGCTCCTGCCGTTAAAGGAGTCATCAATCAGGCGGATTATTCTTTTGTCCAGAGCAGGATCTTTTAACAGAAGGGGTGCGTAATCTTTTTTTCGCATTGATCTTTGGATTTCTTCTTTATTTCCGCCTGAAAATGCCGGCGTCCCGAAAATTGTCTTATATGCAATTGCCGCCAATGAAAAGACTCTTGCTTCTTCACCTTCAAGATCGGGATGATTCCAGGGGGCAATCATTTCAAGGCTGTTCTTTTCCGGCCTGCGGGAATTCA
>Ga0070729_10007165_pt1 | contig 10788 bp, 8 predicted proteins | sample tdDd472_FD_66725 | JGI IMG/M metagenome (GOLD analysis project Ga0070729, IMG submission 66725) | Marine sediment microbial communities from the Atlantic coast under amendment with organic carbon and nitrate - tdDd47.2 | ecosystem: Environmental > Aquatic > Marine > Coastal > Sediment | place...
ATGGCTTCGCCGCGGGTCAGGGCCTTCAACTGCTCGTAGGCGTCGGTAACACCGTTCTTGCGCATCACCGTTTGGACCGGCTCGGCGAGCAGCTCCCAGCGCTCGGCCAGGTCGTCTTCGACCCGGCCTGCGTCGGGATCGAGGCGGTTCAGCCCGCCTAGCAGCGACTGATAGGCGAGAAACGCATGGCCGACGGCCGTGCCGAAGTTCCGCTGCACCGTCGAATCACTGAGGTCACGCTGCCAGCGTGAGATAGGAAGCTTCGCAGAAAAGTGTCCTAAGAGACTGTTAGATATACCTAAATTACCTTCTGCATTCTCGAAATCAATGGGGTTGACCTTGTGCGGCATGGTCGAGGAGCCCACCTCGTTCTCCACCCGGCGCTGCTTGAAATAGCCCAGCGAGATGTAGCCCCAGACGTCGCGGGACAGGTCGATCAGGATCGTGTTGATCCGCGCCAGCGCATCGCAGTACTCGGCCATCCAGTCATGCGGCTCAATCTGGGTGGTGTACGGGTTGTAAGCCAGCCCCAGCGAGGTAATAAATTCTTCTGATGCGGCAGCCCAGTCAACGTCGGGGTACGCCACGACATGGGCGTTGAAGTTACCGACGGCGCCGTTCATCTTGGCCAGCGGCGGCACCTCGGCGAGCAGCTTCATCTGGCGCTCCAGCCGGTACACCACGTTGGCGATTTCCTTGCCCAGGGTCGTCGGGCTGGCCGTCTGGCCGTGGGTTCGCGACAGCATCGGCAATTCGGCAGTCGCCTGCGACAGCGCATAGAGCTTGCCCGTGACTTCTTTGAGGGCAGGCAGTATGTGTTGGTCGCGACCGTGCTTAAGCATCAGGGCGTAGGAGGTGTTGTTGATGTCTTCCGAAGTACAGGCAAAGTGCAGAAACGGTTTCAGAGCCGCCAGATCAGCCGAATCGCCGATACGGTCGGCCAGAAAGTACTCAACGGCCTTGACGTCATGATTGGTCGTGGCCTCTATGTCCTTAACCTTGCGGGCGTCTTCGCCGCTGAAGTCATCAACAATCTTGTTCAGGAAATCACTGACGACAGACGGCAGTTCCGGCACTTCCGGGATACCGGGGTGGGCTGCCAGAAACTGTAACCAGCGAACCTCGACCAGAGTCCGTAAGCGGATGAGCCCGTACTCACTGAAGAGCTCCCTCAATGGCTCGCATTTGCGAGCATAGCGGCCGTCTAAAGGGGAGATATTGGTCAGACGTGACTGTTCCATCATTTTTCCGTTTTTTTGTGTTGTAGCGCCTTAGCAGTTTGGGGTCGAACCCCATAATAAAAGCACCTATACTTGCCCGCCCGAATCATACACGAATGACGGCGGGTTTCGGCCAGGAAAGCAGCCGGACCCGCGAATGGAGAACCGAACAAATGAGTGACAAGGCTTACCGTATCGAGAAGGACAGCATGGGTGAGCTGCAGGTGCCTGAAGATGCGCTTTGGGCTGCCCAGACACAACGTGCAGTCAACAACTTTCCGATTAGCGGCCTCACGATGCCCCGTGCGTTTATCAAAGCACTCGGCCTGATCAAATACGCTACAGCCGGCGCGAACAGTGAACTCGGCCTGATGAAAGCTGGTGTCGCTAAAGCGATTCAGACGGCGGCTCTCGAGGTTGCTGAAGGCAAGCATGATGCCCAGTTCCCGGTGGACGTGTTCCAGACCGGTTCCGGCACCAGCTCGAACATGAACTCCAATGAGGTCATCTCGAATCTGGCAACGGCGAACAGGGGCAGCAAGGTGCATCCGAACGACCATGTGAACATGGGGCAGAGCAGTAATGATGTGATCCCGACAGCCGTGCACGTCAGTGCGGGGATCGAGATCAACGACACGCTGCTGCCGGCCCTGAAACACCTGCACGAAGTTCTGATTGCCAAGGCCGAAGAAACCGACAACGTCGTGAAAACCGGCCGCACGCACCTGATGGACGCAATGCCCGTCACGATGGGGCAGGAGCTGCGTGCTTGGGCGAGCCAGATTCAGCACGGTATTGACCGAATTGAGGCGTCATTGCCGCGCCTGCACGGGCTGGCCCAAGGCGGCACCGCCGTAGGTACAGGTATCAACGCCCATCCGAAATTCGGCGCCAAGGTGGCCACGATTCTGGCCGAGCAGACGGGTGTGCCGTTCACTGCAGCCGACAACTACTTTGAAGCACTGGCAACGCAGGACACGGCGGTTGAGATCTCCGGCCAGCTGCGCACCCTGGCTGTATCGCTGATGAAGATCGCCAACGACCTGCGCTGGATGAACAGTGGTCCGCTGGCCGGCCTTGGCGAGATCGCCTTGCCGTCACTGCAGCCGGGCAGCTCGATCATGCCGGGCAAAGTTAATCCGGTCATCCCTGAAGCGGTCACGATGCTGGCAGCCCAGGTCATGGGTAACGATGCCACGATTGCCGTGGCCGGTCAGGCCGGTAACTTCCAGTTGAACGTGATGCTGCCGGTGGTCGCCTACAACCTGCTGCAGAGTATTGAAGTTCTGGCTAACGGCTCACGGGTGTTGGCAGACAGTGCCATTGCCGGTTTCTCTGTGAATGAAGAGAACCTGCAGAACGCCTTGTCACGCAACCCGATTCTGGTGACAGCCATGAACGCCGTCATCGGTTACGACAAAGGTGCGGCCATTGCGAAGAAAGCCTACGCCGAAGGTCGCCCGGTGCGTGATGTCGCGAAGGAAGAAACCGATCTGACCGACGAAGAACTGGATCGCTTGCTCGACCCTGCCGAACTGACCAAGGGCGGCATCAAAACCTAGAGTCATCGCGATGGTGTCAGCGGAGCATATTGCAGCACGCTTGAGTGGCACCACGATTGCTGAAGAGCCCGGCCGGCTTGCCCTTGAGGGCTTGCCGGCCGATTTAATTGCGGCCTGGTTTCCCGGTGAAATGCGGGAGGCGGCGGTGCTGCTGCCATTGATGCAACACGACGCCGGCCTGACCGTGCTGTTTACCCGCCGCACTGAAGAGTTGCCGGAGCATGCCGGCCAGATCAGCTTTCCCGGTGGCCGGCGTGATGCCGGCGATACCACGCTGGTCGACACAGCCCTGCGTGAAACCGAAGAAGAAATCGGCCTGACCCGCACCGCGGTAACCGTGGCGGGCTACCTCGAGCCGCATCCGGTGATTACCGGCTATGCGGTGGTGCCGGTGGTGGGCTTCGTAGCGCCTCCCGAGAGTCTGCAAGCCGAAGCGGGCGAGGTCGCCGAGATCTTTGAAGTGCCGCTGACACACCTGGCTGACCCGGCAAATCTTACCCGGGTAGAGCGCTTCCGTGACGGCATCGCCTTACCCACCTACGAGTACCGCTACCAGGACTACGTGATCTGGGGGGCAACGGCACATATGCTTCGATCCTTTCTTAAAGTAATATCCTAAGTTACTAAATATGAAAGAATTACTGCAAATCATGGCGCAATTAAGGGACCCTGAGAACGGCTGCCCCTGGGACCTGAAGCAGACCTTCGAAACCATCGCCCCGTACACCATAGAAGAAGCCTACGAGGTTGCAGAAGCCATCGACAGCGGTGATCTTAATGCCCTGAAAAAAGAGCTGGGAGACCTGCTGTTTCAGGTGGTCTTCTACGCCCGGATGGCCGAGGAGCAGGGCGCCTTTAACTTTGATGATGTCGCCGCAGCGATCTCCACCAAACTGACTGAACGCCACCCGCACGTGTTTGCCGGTGCCGACTATAAAGACGAGGCCGAACTGAAGTCAGCCTGGGAAGCCGCCAAGCTCGCCGAACGTGAAGCCGACGGCCACACCAACACCTCGGTACTCGACGGTGTACCCACGGCATTACCGGCGCTCAAGCGAGCCAGCAAACAGGGCAAACGGGCCGCCTCAGTGGGCTTTGACTGGCCCGACCGGCAGGGTGTGGAAGCCAAGGTAGCAGAGGAACTGCGGGAACTGGCGGATGCTCTGGAGCAGGGCGACCAAGTCGATCAGGTCAATCAGGCCGCTGTAGACGAGGAGTTCGGTGACCTGTTGCTCGCCATGACCAGCTACGGCCGGCACATAGGCGTTGATCCCGAGGAATCGTTGCGACTCGCCACGAACAAATTCGGGCAACGTTTCCGCCGCATGGAAGCCCTGATGGCGGATGCGGGTGTTACATGGGAATCACAGAGCGCTGCACAGCTCGATGGGTTCTGGGAACAGGCAAAGTTGGCAGAATAGCTAGACACGCTATTTAACCTATTGTTTTTAAATTATTTGCGGTTCCTTCCCTGTGTTTGCTAGGGTCAGAGATATTGATCAAATCAGGGTGGGGACTCAATCAATGGCAGCCAGAGCGCTAACACTACTAACACTGTTATTCACAGCATCGACCGCATTTGCGGCATGGGTAACAGTTCCTGAAGACTACAGAAGGCTGACGTATGTGGAGTACGCGCCGGTCTCGAGTGGCGAAATCACAATAGTTTCTGCAGGCAGTGAACTCTGGGACGAAAGCTCCAACGTTAAGGGCAACAGCTCACAGGATAGTTTTCTGGGTCTGGCCGGCTCGACATCCAGCCCTTTGGCACCCGGTCAACGAATGCTGTACGGCTCCGGTGGTGGCAGCGCCGGCCCGAACAGTCCGGATCACGGCTACGTCTACTCGATCTACGAAGGGATATTCAACATCGCCAAAAACCCGTCCGACCCTACAACGTTTGACGCGGTCTTACGGGGCACGTTGTATTGCAGTGAAGCCTACGGGTTGTATGGCGGCGCATCGCTTCACCTCTACAGACTCGTCGATACAGACGTAGAGGAGCTGGTTTACTCGAAAGAATGTGATGCCAGTGGTGCTGTCGACTTTTCCACTAACCTGACGCTGGGAACTTCATTTCAGGGTTTCTATCGCATTTACGTCAGTGCTTGGGGCGGTTACGACCTTTATGAAAACTTCGGCACGTCGTTCGCGCACAGCTATGAATTTGAAATGATTGCCGCACCGATTGCCGCAGAAATTGACGTACTGCCCGGCGATGCCGCAAACAAGATCTATCCGAACAAGGGCGGCAAGTTTCCTGTCGCTGTGCTCAGCGGCCCCGCTTTTGATGCAACTCAGGTCGACCCGGCAAGCATCAAGTTCGGCCTTGGTGAGGCAGCGCCGGCCGACCCGCCGGTGATCGCAGACGTCGACGGATTGCACGGCAACGATTCCACGATGAATTTCCGTACCGGTGATTCAGGCATACTCTGCAACGATACCGAGGTCACCATGAGCGGTGAAACCTATGCAGGAGAAGGCTTCGAAGGCACCGGCTCGATAGACGCAAGCGACTGCATAGCCGGTGGTTGTCACGCGTACTAGGCCGCAGCGACTAACCGACAAAGCCCGTCCTCGTGACGGGCTTTTTTTATTCATAGGGCCTTCGAGCTGAATCACTGTTTCTTATCCACTACACTCGACGCGTGAGCACTACCACATTTAAAACCAACTGCACCCGCTGCGAGCGCCTCGCCGACTTCTTAACTGATGTGCGTGCCGAGCACCCCGATTACTTCGGGCTACCCGTACCGTCCTTCGGTGACCCGGATGCCCGCTTGCTTGTTGTCGGCCTGGCACCCGGTATGCACGGCGCCAACGCCACCGGCAGACCGTTTACCGGCGACTATGCCGGTGTCTTGCTGTACGAAACGATGCACGAAACGGGCTTTGCGACCCGACCGGTTAGCGAGCACGCGGAAGACGGTCTGGAGCTGCCGGATGCCCGGATCACCAACGCCGTACGTTGCCTGCCGCCGCAGAACAAGCCGGTTGGTTCCGAGGTGAACAACTGCAACAGCTTTCTGGCAGAAGAGCTGGCAAGTCTGAAACCGGGCTCGGTGGTGCTCGCGTTGGGCGGCATTGCCCACAAAGCTGTGGTGAAGGCATTGGGCGGGCGACAGGCCGACTTCAAGTTCGGCCACGGCACCGAGTACCCGTTGCCCGGAGGTCTGACGCTGCTCAGTTCCTATCACTGCAGCCGCTACAACACCCAGACCAAACGCCTCACGGCCGACATGTTCCACGACGTCTTCGAACGCGCCAAGGTATTGCTCGGCTGAGCGTTGCCTGCCAAGAGCGACCCATGACCGAAGAGTTCGACAGCAAAGCATTTTTAAAAACCCTGACCCACCGGCCGGGTTGTTACCGCATGCTCGATACCGACGGCAACGTGCTGTATGTCGGTAAAGCGAAAGATCTGAAGAAGCGGGTATCGAGCTACTTCGGCCGCAAGGCACATCATCCCAAAACGCAGGCGCTGATGAACGTGACGGCGAGCGTCGACTTCACGGTAACGCGTACCGAGCTCGAAGCACTGATCCTCGAGTACAACCTGATCAAGCTGCACCAGCCGCGCTACAACGTGCTGCTGCGTGATGACAAGAGCTACCCCTATATTCATCTCACCGGCGAGCACGACTTTCCACGGCTGATGTTTTACCGAGGTGCCCGCAAGAAAACCGGCCGTTATTTCGGGCCGTACCCGAACTCGTGGGCGGTGCGTGAAACGCTCACCTTGATGCAAAAGGTGTTCGGTATCCGCCAGTGCGAAGATTCGTTTTTTGAAAACCGCAGCCGTCCGTGTCTGCAGTTTCAGATTAAGCGTTGCTCCGGGCCGTGCACCGGTGAGATCTCACAAGCCGCCTACGCCGAAGACATTAACAACGCCGTGATGTTGCTTGAAGGTCGCAGTGAGACGGTAGTGAAACGCCTGCAGCAAAAGATGGAGACTGCGGCCGAAGACCGTCAATACGAAACCGCCGGGCAATACCGTGATCAGATCGCCGCTATCTCGCAACTGCAATCGAAACAGGCCATCGCCGGCGGCCTGAAAACCCAGGCCGATGCAGTGGCGGTGGTGGAGCAGGGCGGTCAGTTTGCCGTTGCCTGCATCATGATCCGTGCCGGGCGGGTGCTGGGCAGCCGCAAGTTCTATCCGAAGACCGCTGCCGGCACGACCGCAGAAGAGGTGATGGCGGGCTTCCTCGGCCAACACTACTTCTCGCACGAAGTGCCGCGGGAGATCCTGCTGAACGTTGCCATCGACGACACCGAGCTGCTGGCAGAAGGTTTAACAGAGCAGGCCGGCCACAAAGTCGAACTAAAACACCGCCTGCGGGAACGACGTAAAGCCTGGGTCGAGATGGCCCGCCAGAACGCCAGCGAAGGCCTCGGCATGCGCCTGGCCAGTAACGCCAGCCTGCGTTCGCAACGCGAGGAACTCGCCGACCTGCTGGAGCTGGATGAATCACCGTTGCGTATCGAGTGCTTTGATATCAGTCACACCGGCGGTGAAAAAACCGTAGCCTCGTGTGTCGTGTTCGGTGAAGAAGGGCCGGTGAAGCAGGCGTATCGACGCTTCAACATTAAGGACGTTGAGAAGGGCGATGACTACGCGGCTATCGAGCAGGTGGTTATGCGTCGCTACAAGCGCCTGAAAAGCGGCGAAGCCCCGATGCCGGACCTGATCCTGATCGACGGCGGTAAGGGCCAGCTCGGCAAAGCCAGAGAGGCTCTGGAGGAGCTGCAACTGACCGACCTGACGCTGGCGGCGGTCTCGAAAGGCCCCGACAGACGCCCCGGCGATGAGCAACTGTGGGTGCCGGGGCGCGCCACACCGCTGAGGTTTGACGGCAAGAGCGGGGCACTGCACCTGATCCAGCAGGCACGCGATGAAGCACACCGTTTCGCCATAGCGGGGCACCGGGCTGCAAGGGGCAAGGCACGGCAGGTCTCCCCGTTGGAGGCGATACCGGGGCTGGGGCCCAAACGCCGCAAACAGCTGCTAACCCATTTCGGCGGGCTGCAGGGCGTGATGCGGGCCGGTAAGGAAGACCTCACGGCGGTTCAGGGCATCAGTAAGGCGCTGGCTGAAACTATTTACGGGCATCTGCACGGCGTTAAAGATGCCGAACGCAAATAAACACGTTTATCCCGCTGCGTTAAGCGGTTTACAATGACTCCACAGCAACGCTACCTAAACAGCGATTAAGTAGTCCTCAATGGTTCTGAATATCCCCATAGCACTGACGTGGTTCCGGATTGCCGCGATTCCGGCGGTCGTCATCGTCTACCTGTTGCCGGGGGAGTGGTCGCATCCGGCCGCAGCACTGGTGTTCACAGCAGCCGGGATCACCGACGCCTTTGACGGCTATCTGGCCCGCAAGTGGAACCAGACCACCAAGTTCGGTGCGTTTCTGGACCCCGTGGCCGACAAACTGATGGTGAGTACCGCTTTGGTATTGTTGGTGTACGTGAATCCCACCCAGTTGCTGCTGATGTGTGTTGCCGGCGTCATCATTGGCCGCGAGATCGCAATTTCTGCACTGCGGGAATGGATGGCCGAGATGGGCGAACGCCATAACGTGGCGGTCTCGTCGTTCGGCAAGACCAAAACAATCTTCCAGATGGTGGGTATTGGTGCGATGTTGTTCACCGAACCGGTGTTCGGGCTGCCGGCCTGGGAGATCGGTTACACCTTGCTGGTGATTGCCGCCGGACTGACCCTGTTCACGATGTTTCAGTACCTGCAGGCAGCCTTACCGGCCTTGTCCGCGGAGTGATTCGCCGTATCCCCGAATTTCTAGCCATTTCGGGCGTTTTCGGCTTGACTCTGCTAAATCGGACACTACTATAGACGCCTCTCTGCGGTGCCTCCGGCACAGCAGCAGGGTTTTAAAAGTTTTGCGGGTGTAGCTCAGCGGTAGAGCATCTCGTTGCCAACGAGAAGGTCGTGAGTTCAATCCTCATCACCCGCTCCAATTAGAAAAGCCCGCCTCATTTGAGGCGGGCTTTTTTATTGCCTGCTTTATAGCCTGCGTATTCCTGCCCCAATCGCTTACACTAACTGCAAATAACAAACGGGGTGCACTCATGAATAAAGTTATCGGAGTTCTTGTCGGCCTGGTGGTTCTGGCCAGTATCGGGATATTCCTGCTGGTTTCCAACATCGACGGTATCGTCAAGAATGTTATTGAATCGGTCGGCACCGAAGTAACGGGCACAGACGTTTCGGTAGGCTCGGTCAGCATCGACCTCAAGACCGGCAAAGGCACCATCAAAGGACTCTCGATAGAGAACCCCGATGGCTATGAAAGCGGCGATGCGTTTCGTCTCGAAGAAATCACCCTGGCCTTAGACATCAACTCGCTTAGCGGTGAGCCTGTGATCATCAACCAGATCATTGTCGATGGCGCCACGGTCAACTACCTGGCCAAGGGCAAAGACAGCAACCTGCAAACCATCATGAACAACGTGAACAGCGGTGGCGGCTCCTCAGGCGGTGACGCGGCGAGCGACGAAGAGGGTGCCAGCACCAAGATCATTATTGATGAGTTCCGCTTTACCAACGCCAGCATGAACCTGTCGGTCGTCGGCGTGCCCGGCACCGAGAAAAACATGGTGCTCGACGACGTTGTCTCGAAGAACGTAGGCCGCTCGCAGAACGGCGTAGAGCCTGCCGAGGCTGCCGCCATCATCATGGAACCGGTCATCCGGAAAGCCGTTAACACCGCTCTAAACGAGAGCGGTGTGATGGACAAGGTCAAAGGGCTTTTCCGTTAATCACAGACATAGCGCCCAATAGCCCCCGAACTGTGACTGAGGGGGCTTATAGCGGGCGTTTGGCTGTGCTAAAGTGCGCTCCCCGCAGCGGCATCAGGCCCTGCAACGTCACTTAAGGCTAGGTGGCAGAGTGGTTATGCAACGGCCTGCAAAGCCGTGGACACCGGTTCGATTCCGGTCCTAGCCTCCAATTCCTGCGAACCCCCGCAGGGTATAGCAGCCAGCAAGCTTCAGGCAGGTACCGCCGGATATAGGGGTATCTGCTGCTTCCCAGCACCTTAGAGTCAGTGTAGACTTAACATATTGCGTCAAAAAAACGCAATGGCTAAGCAGGTTACAGCGATTAACGATAAATAACTTTAAGACCTGCCCACGATCAGTCCGTTACACGCCCGAGCATACAGATAACACCGTTTTGCAGGGTAGCTGTGTCCGCCATTGCTCCGTTTTGCCGCTTGATAACAACAACAATTAATCAGGCCTGCTTCCAGGCGTAGGAGTGAAACAATGTCACAGGGATATTCTACAAAGAGCGTAGGTAAGAACTTTGGACGAGCAACCGTCCGGCGTTTGCGCCGTAACCGCTGGGTTAGCATTGTGCTGACTGCAGTAATGACCTTGCCGGCGATCAGCACCGTGCAGGCTGAAGACTGCGCCGACTCGGGCACCTATAACGTCAGCACGACGGTCAACACCAACGTCAGCACGACGGTCAACACCAACGTCAGTACTAACGTGAACACGACGTTGACTAGCGGCGACGTCGGTATTGGCGGACTGGGGATAACCGGGTCAACCGGCGATACAGTCACTCCTGCAGCAGGGGTAAATCACAACCATGGCGCAGGTACGCTAGATGTCAACGGCACAGCATCTTTGAACAATCTGGCAGCCACAGGCACAGGCACCGGTACCGGCACCGGTACAGGCAGCGGCACCGGAGTTGGCACCGGCACAGGTACAGTCACCATTGACCCGCAAGGAACAGGAGCCTCAGGCAGTTTCGCCTGCGGTGACGGTGCAGAGGCCGGCAGTGCGACCAACGATGCCAATACCGCGATCGGTAACGATGCCGTTGCCAACAACGCTGCCAATGATACAAACGACAACGCAACGGCTGTAGGTGACGGCGCCTCTGCTCAGGGTGCCGATACCACAGCGGTCGGTCAGGGCAGCTCCGCCGGAGCGGATAGTGCAACAGCAGTCGGTCAGGGCTCGTC
>Ga0070729_10007167_pt1 | contig 10782 bp, 10 predicted proteins | sample tdDd472_FD_66725 | JGI IMG/M metagenome (GOLD analysis project Ga0070729, IMG submission 66725) | Marine sediment microbial communities from the Atlantic coast under amendment with organic carbon and nitrate - tdDd47.2 | ecosystem: Environmental > Aquatic > Marine > Coastal > Sediment | place...
CTCATCCTCAACACGGGGCACAGTATGTTCGGTTGGACCACGGCCATGGGCAGTGCACGCATTACCGCCGATCTGGTGTCTTCCCGTGCCCCGCACATTGATTTGGATGGTTTGGGGTGGGAACGCTTTTTTTAAACCTTTCCAAACTTACTGCGAACACCCTACATAAGGGGGGCATAACTAAAAACACACACGGGGTAAAGTTATGGACTTAATTGAATTTCTATTTCCCATCACCAGCACGGCCCATACGCTGGCTGCTGTTGTTTGGGTCGGCGGTATGTTCTTCGCCCACGTGGCGTTGCGTCCCTCTTTGATGAAAGAAGAGCCCCCCACCCGTCTGCGAGTCTGGAGCCACGTGTTCCCGCGTTTTTTCACTTGGGTGTGGTTGTGCGCGATTTTGCTGCCCATAACCGGCTACGTTATGGTGTTTGTCGATTTCGGCGGCTTTGCTGCGGCCGGTCATCATGTCACGGTGATGCACGGCATCGGTTGGGTGATGGTGATTTTATTTGCGTTCTTGTTCTTTCGCCCCTTCGCCAAATTTCAGACCGCTGTTGGTAAGGAAGATTTCCCGACCGCCGCCACACACTTGGCCGCCATCCGCCGCATCGTTACCATCAACTTGGTCTTGGGGCTTGTGGTGACCGCCGCCGGTGTGTCGGGGCGGTTTTGGGGGTGAAACGGTCTTGCCGTTGGGGCAGGCCTAAGTCCCTTCACGGGTGACGATCTTGACCTCGGAATGCAAGGTTTTGTGCACGGGGCATTTGTCGGCAATCTGCAAAAGCCGGGCGCGTGTGGGGGCATCCAAATCGCCTTCCATCACCACTTCACGCTCAATCACATCGACCTTACCGTTTTTGGTGTCACATTCATGGCAATCTTCGGCATGGATTTTTTCATGCTGCAAACGCACCGTCACTTTTTCCAGCCCAATATTTTTTTGCGCCGCATACATGCGCAACGTCATGGACGTGCATGCACCCAATCCCGCCAGCAACAGATCGTAGGGTGATGGCCCTGAATCAAGACCGCCATAACTTTGCGGTTCATCCGCCATCAGGTAATGACGCCCCCCCACTGTGATGTGTTGTTGAAATTTACCCTTTCCAGATTCCCACACCACCACGTCACCGGGATTTCCCGGTAAGTCGAGCCCATTTTCGTCCTTAGGCGCTTCAATATAACTTTCCGCCCATGCGGCGATAACACCCGATACATAAGTCGCATCATCAGGATTGTGCATCAGATGGTCCGCATCATCCAAAGACACAAAACTTTTGGGATGCTTGGCGGCCATAAAAATATGTTCAGCATTTTCAATCCCGACAATTTCATCACGTGGCGCATGAAAAATAAGCAAGGCCCGGTTCAATCGATTGATCGCCTCTTTCATATTGTGCACCGAGATATCTTCAAGAAAATGCTTTTCAATGGTGAACGGTCGTCCACCAACGCTGACCTCAGCCGAACCGGTGTCGACAATTTTCTCCATCGCTTCGCCGAAATGGGCCGTGACGTGATCGGGGTCGGATGGGGCGCCGATGGTGGCGACGGCCTTACTTTCAGGAATGCGGTGCGCCGCCGCCAAAACAGCGGCGCCCCCCAACGAATGCCCAATCAAAATTTGTGGGGCTTGATGATGTTCACGCAACCAATCGGCAGCCGCCACCAAATCATCGGTGTTGGAGGTGAAATTGGTGTTGGCGAATTCACCTTCCGAACTGCCAAGCCCGGTAAAATCGAAGCGCAGCACCGCAATGCCATGGCTTGTCAAACCACCCGCCAAACGCATGACGGCACGCAAATCTTTGGTGCAGGTAAAACAATGCGCAAACAAAGCAAACGCGCGTGGTGGGCGGTCCGGCAGGTCAAGCCTGGCCGCAAGCATTTCACCCGCGCCCCCCATAAAGGTCACTTTTTCACTGCTGTGCGTCATATCGTCCTCCACATTTCACCTGATTTAAGATGTGCACACGCACTGCGTGAAATGCAAGGCGCTTGTGACTTGAAAGCCTGCAAACGGCGCGGTCTACTGGGCGCATCGTATTAGGAGTCCCGCACATGTCCGATGACACCCCACTGGCCACGGAAACCTTCACCACCGATGATGTCGAAGTGATCGAAAAAATTCGTAAACACGACGGTTATTTCAAAATTGATCGCTATCGTTTGCGCCATCGCAAACACGAAGGGGGCGTGACGGAAATCTTGGATCGCGAAATATTCGAACGCGGTCACGTGGTTGCCGTGTTGCTGTTTGATCCGGACCTTGACCGGTTGGTGTTTATTGAACAGTTTCGTCCCGGTGCTTACGCCGCATTCAATTCCCCCTGGTTCAATCAGGAAACACATTCACCGTGGTTGCTGGAATGCGTGGCAGGCGTCATCGATGAAGGAGAAAGCCCCGAACAAGTCGCCCGGCGCGAATGCATTGAAGAGGCCAACTGCAACGTGCAAGAGCTGTTCCCCATCACGCATTATTTGGCCAGTCCAGGCGGCACCACCGAAAGTATCTTTTTGTACTGCGCGCGCATCGATGCATCCGGGGCCGGTGGCGTGCACGGGTTGGAGTTGGAAGGCGAAGACATTCGGGTGGTCAATGTCGAAACACAAACGGCCTTCGCCTGGTTGGACGAAGGCCGCTTTACCAACGCCATGACGTTGATCGCCATGCAGTGGTTCAAACTCAATCAGAACTCTTTGCGGCAGGCGTGGAATTAGCGATGCCATCAGAACCTTGATAAGCATCCGGATCACCACCCGCATAAGCAATCGTGGACGATGCATCCAGTTGCCGCCCGCCGGTAAATTCGACCACAGGCAGACCGGACGTGTTGTAATTTTTAAACGTGATGGACCCGTCATCATTGGCAAACGACATCACCAAGTCATCGCCTTCGATGGCAAAGGTGGTGTTTTCAAAATCCAGGCCCGGGCCCAATTTAACGGTGGTTAATTCATTGGCCCCTTCCATCGTGTCATGACCGTCACCGGAGAAATATTCAACCTGTGCAAATGAATTGAGAAAATTCAATGTGTCGTTGCCAAGGCCCCCGTTCACAGGGGCATAAACGCCATTGCCGTTGGCCAAACCATCTAGGTTGAACGTATCGTTTCCGGTCCCCCCCATCACACGCATGTTGCGACCTGAAACGTTCAACGTATCATCACCCGCACCGCCGTATAGCTTTCCATTTACATTGTAGCTGTACTGCCCCGTAGAAATCACATCATCCCCGGCTTCGCCGAACACACGGGCCGAACCACCCCCGGTGTTGATGGTGTCGTCACCACTGCCTCCAGTTACGTTGACAAGACCACCATGCCCATTGATGACATCATTGCCCTCACCGCCGTGAACATTGGTCAAGCTTCGTGCATGGATTTGATCATGCCCCTGGTTGCCAAAGATGTTCCCAGGGCCATAAAAAAGGGGAGCTTGGAAAAAGTTGAAGTACGGTGATTGGGTTCGGATCACATCATCGCCTTCACCACCCTTAATATCGGCATTGAAGGCCATAACACTGATGTTGTCGTTGCCCGTGCCGCCGTTCACGTACACATCAATGCCCATGGCGTCGATGGTGTCATTGCCGGCACCGCCATCAATTCGGGTTTCCCGCCCCAATTCACGGATTTGCTCCAAAATCTTGGAAAAATCCCCCAGGCCACTGGTCGGTTGATCTTCACCAGGAGTTGAAGGGCCATATGCCCGCCCCGAATGAACCGTCATAGCGTCCATATAAATGGGACCAGACCATCCGTAATCTGAAGACGAAGCCATTTTAAAGACCCTCCATTCACCAAGGTTGCAATGTATTCAGTCACTTAACCACGACAAGACGGTCGCCTAACATGCAACATTCAAGCCAAAATCAAAGTGGCGGTTATCCTTTATTTCATGAACAGAAACAGGTCTGCAGCAGGTATATTTTTCCAATCATTCGGCAAAAATTACCGATCCAAGCACCTCGCTCGTCATTCCCCCATCTACTGGAAAAACAATTTTCCCAAGCGCCCCTACGCTAAGGGCTTGATTGGTTTCGCCCTGCACCGTATCGTGTTTCAACACATTTGATTGCGTAGTGAAAAATAAATAACAAGAAATTTGGTGACAATATGAATATCCGATCCAATTTTCCCGATGCCGTCGGCAACACCCCCCTGATCCGCCTCAATGCGGCATCCGAAGCCACAGGGTGTGAAATTCTGGGTAAGGCTGAATTCATGAACCCCGGCGGGTCTGTCAAAGACCGTGCTGCGCTGTTCATTGTGCGCGATGCCGAAGAACGCAACCTGCTGAAACCGGGTGGCACCATCGTCGAAGGCACCGCCGGCAACACCGGCATCGGCTTGGCCCTGGTGGGCAATGCGTTGGGATACAAATCGGTGATCATCATTCCCGATACGCAAAGCCAGGAAAAGAAAGACACTTTGCGCCTGTGCGGTGCAGAATTGATTGAAGTGCCCGCAGTGCCCTACAAAAACCCAGAAAATTACGTTCACGTTTCCGAACGCAAAGCCAAGGAACTCAACGATGCTTCCCCCGGCAGCGCCATCTGGGCGCAACAGTTCGACAACGTCGCCAATCGCCGCGCACACATCGAAGGCACCGCACCGGAAATCTGGGACCAGACCGGGGGTAAAGTGGATGGTTTCGTCTGCGCCGTCGGCACTGGCGGCACCCTGGCCGGTGTTGCCATGGGCCTAAAAGACAAAAACCCCGATATCGTCACCGCCCTGTCGGACCCGATGGGGTCCGCCCTGTTCGGGCATTACAAACACGGTGAATTGAAAGCCGAAGGCGGTTCCATCACCGAGGGCATCGGCCAGGGCCGCATCACGGCCAACCTAGAAGGTGCCCCCATTGACGACGCCTTTCAAATTTCCGATACAGAAGCCCTGCCGATCATTTTCGATTTGTTGAAGAACGAAGGTTTGTGCCTGGGCGGATCCAGCGGCATCAATGTCGCGGGCGCAATCCGATTGGCCAAACAAATGGGGCCGGGACATACCATTGTTACGGTGCTGTGCGATTTCGGCACGCGCTACCAATCCAAACTGTTCAACCCGACGTTCCTCAAATCCAAGGACCTGCCGATACCACAATGGTTGGCATAACCGTTACATCTGAATGGCTGGAATAGTATTTCGGAACTTGCTAATGTTCGGAAAAATCAACCGAACAGGTGAAGGCGTACTCCGATGAAATTCAAACACCCCGAAGCCCTTGTCAGCGGTGAATGGCTGGAAGCACACTTGGACGCACCCGACGTGCGCATCGTGGATGCAAGCTATCACCTGCCCCACACCGAAAATGATGCTTACGAGGAATGGACGTTCCGTCATATTCCCGGCGCGGTGCATTTTGACATCGACAAAATTTGTGACGACGATTCCGACCTGCCGCATATGCTGCCCAGTCCGGAAAAATTTTCATCCCATGTACGCAAATTGGGCCTTGGTGACGGTTCCAAAATCGTCATTTATGACAGCAACGGTGGGTTCATGGCGGCCTGCCGGGTGTGGTGGATGTTTCGTCTGTTCGGCCACAAAGACGTGTGTGTGCTCGACGGCGGCTTGGTCCGCTGGGGCAAGGAACGCCGCCCGCTGGAATTCGACGCCCCCCAAGTCCAGGAACGTCACTTCACCGCGCGCCAAAACAATGCCTTGGTCAAAACCAAAAAGCAGATGCTCAACAACTTGGAAAGCCCCAAATTCCAAATCATCGACGCCCGCAACGAAGGCCGCTTTTCCGGCGTCGACCATGAACCACGCCCAACGGAACGCCGCGGCCACATTCCCGGTTCCATCAACGTGCCATTTACGCACATCACGCCGCCGTCTCATGACTTCACCTTTCGCGACGCCACTGAAATTTGTGAATTGCTCAACGGCGCAGGCGTGGATATGGACAAACCAGCAGCCGTGACGTGTGGTTCCGGCGTCACCGCGTGCGTGGTGGCGTTCGCCATGTATTTGATGGGCAAAGAAGACGTCGCGATTTACGATGGCTCCTGGGCAGAATGGGGCAATGATCCAGATGTGCCGATCAATGCATGACGCAACATATCACAGCAACCAGTGATAGACGTTCTATAGGAGCCCTAAAAGCCTTGAGAACTGCGGCAGGTAGAATACAATTGTAATCGGTGCTGCGCCATGTACATACCACTGTAAAGGCCCCCTTATGGCTGATAACACGAATGCATTCGCCTCAACCATAGCCCAACCGAACACGAGCAGAGATTTTCGCCGCCGCAAGTCGCTGCTGCCCATTCAAATGATATTGATCGTGGGGGTTTTTCTAGCCATCTGGGGCATCACCACGCGCGAAGTGTATCAGTTTCAGGATCAATTGATCCAAAACACCGAAGCCAACCTCAGCAACATGGCGCAAGCCTTGGCCGCCATTACGGACAAAACGCTTGAAGGCGTGGGCGCTCAACTGGTCGCGGCGGAGCTCAAAGTCATCGAGATGGGGCCACGCCCCATCATGGACAAAACGATTACCACTGAAATCGGCAAACTGGCCGCCGCCGCCGCCGCCATTTCCGGCATCAGTTTGTTCGACGCAAACGGAAACGTTGAACAAAGCGCCCTGCCCAATCGAAAAGACGGCGGCTATTTTGCCCCAAGCCCCAACCTCAATGCGAAGGATCGGGCGTATTTCACCGATATTCGCGACAATTGGGCCCTCCAACGCGATATCAAAATCCATATTGGTCCCCCCGTCAAAGGACGCGTCACGGGGGATTATTTTTTGCCCATCATTCGCCCCCGGATCGGGCCGGACGGTTCCTTTCGCGGCATTGTATTGGCGTCCATTCTTCTCGACAGTTTTGAAAACCTATATCATGCCCTGGACGTCAGCAGTGTGAATGCCATTGCCTTAACCCGCACCGATGGCCTTTTGCTCAATCGCCTGCCCTTCATCGAAGGTGCAATTGGGCGGGATATATCGGCTTCCCCCCTGTTCATGACCCATCTGCACGAAAATCCCGAAGGAGTCTATCGGGGCCTGTCCATCATTGACGGCACAGAACGCATCATTGGGTACCGCGCATTGGAAAACTATCCCATCGTCGCCATCGTATCCAAAGATGTTGACGACTTGATGCTGAGATGGCGGTCTTATACTTTTTCCATGATCGCCTCGGCAACCATGGCCTCTTTGGTTTTGCTTGGGTTGGCCTACTTACTGATCCGCCGCACCCGCGATTTTGAACGCGAAGATCAACGCCTGCGCGCCCGCGTTATGGAACGCACACAAGAACTGGCCATCGCAAAAGAAGAAGCCGAACACGCCAATCGCGCCAAATCCATGTTTCTCGCCAATATGTCCCACGAATTGCGCACGCCACTGAATTCCGTCATTGGTTTTTCACAAATGATGACCAACCAAATTCAAGGCCCCATTCCCAAAACGTATTGCGATTACGCCCACCACATTCACAACAGCGGCACGCATTTGCTGAATTTGATCGATGATATCCTCGATCTCACACGAACCGAAGTGGGGGAAATTCACCTGAATGAACGCGAGTGTGATTTTCCGCCAATGGTCAACAAAACTTTCACGTTGCTGCAAGTCGCGGCAGATGAAGTCGGCGTAACGTTGCACAGCCAACTGCCGAAAAATCTTCCCCATTTGATGGTTGATGAACTGCGCATCGAACAGGTGTTGATCAACCTGGTTGGCAACGCCATCAAATTTTCACAAGGCGGAAACGTTCACGTTTCCGCAAAAGTGCGCGCAGACGCCTTCGTCATTACAATCAAGGATGACGGCATTGGCATGAGCGACACCGACCTCACCGTGGCCCTGGCGCCGTTTGGTCAAGTCGACAATGACCCCCACATCAAACGGTTCAAAGGCACCGGGTTGGGATTGCCGTTGGCCCACCAATTGGTCGAACTGCACGGTGGGTACATCAACATTGAAAGTCAATTGCGTCGCGGCACGACCATCACGGTTTTCATACCGGCGCACCGTGTGATTGATACAGCCGTTAACAGAGAAACCGTCGAAGCTTAGCGTAAACTTCCCAAATTGGCGGCCAAGGCATTGCGAACACGCCGAATTTCTTCGGAAACCTTATGTGCACGATCGCGATCTTCCGCACACACATGATCATACGCCACTGTGGCACAGCGCTCACGTTCTTCCAACAAGGCTTCGATAATGGCGTGTTCAATGGCCTGGATGACTTCTTCATCATGACCGGAACACGACACGTCTAAGATTTCTTGGACTTTGAGTTTGGCTTCCTCTGCACGTTGGCGCAGGCTTTTCGCTGTCGACGACATAACAACCTTCCCCACTTAGTGGTTCAGAATTTGGCTAAGGAACAATTTGGTACGGTCATTCTGCGGATTGTCGAAAAATTCATGTGGCTCGTTTTCTTCCACCACCTGCCCCGCATCCATAAAGATCACGCGGTTGGCGACCAATTTGGCAAAACCCATTTCATGGGTCACACACAACATCGTCATCCCTTCATTGGCCAATTCGACCATAACGTCCAGAACCTCTTTGATCATTTCTGGATCAAGCGCCGAAGTCGGTTCGTCAAACAGCATAATTTTGGGACTCATACACAACGAACGCGCAATGGCCACACGTTGCTGCTGGCCGCCGGACAATTGGCCCGGAAATTTGGCCGCCTGTTCTGGAATCTTCACACGTTCCAGATAATGCATCGCAATGTCTTCGGCTTCGGACTTGGGCATCTTACGCACCCAAATCGGGGCCAGCGTGCAGTTGTCCAAAACCGACAAGTGGGGAAACAAATTGAAGTGCTGGAAACACATACCGACTTCTCGACGCACTTCATCAATGCGCTTCAAATCTTCGGTGAGTTCGATCCCATTGACGATGATCTGCCCTTTTTGATGTTCTTCCAAACGGTTGATGCAACGGATCATCGTCGATTTGCCTGAACCGGACGGCCCGCAAATGACGATGCGTTCACCCGGTGTGACATTGAGGTTGATGTTCTTGAGAACATGAAACTCGCCATACCACTTGTTCACATCCACCAGTTGGACGGCCGATCCGTTTGAGGTTGAATTTTCCATAGCCTAATCTTTCCTAACTTAGCGTTTGTGACCGGTGTGCAATTTGCGTTCGAGGTATTGGCTGTAACGCGACATACCAAAACAGAACACCCAGAAGCAAAATGCGGCGAACACATACCCTTCGGTCGCAACCGCCCCCCAGGCCGGGTCCGTGATCGCGGCCTGTACGGTGGCCAAAATGTCCAAAAGACCGATGATCAACACCAGTGTGGTGTCTTTGAACAACGCGATAAACGTATTGACGATCCCTGGAATCACCAATTTCAAAGCCTGCGGCAAAATAATCAGCCCCATGCTTTTCCAATAGCTCAATCCCAACGCTTTGGCGGCTTCGTACTGTCCACGCGGAATCGCTTGAAGACCGCCACGAATCACTTCCGCCATATAGGCCGATTGGAACATGGTGATCCCGATCAAGGCGCGCAGAAGCTTGTCGAAATTCATCCCTTCGGGCAGGAACAACGGCAACATCACCGACGACATGAACAGCACCGATATCAACGGCACCCCACGCCACAGTTCGATAAACGCAATACAAAACGTACGAATGACCGGCATTTCGGAACGCCGCCCCAACGCAAGCATGATCCCAAACGGCAACGCTGCGACAATGCCGACATACGCCAACATCAACGTCAGCGCCAAGCCACCCCACCTTTCGGTTTCGACATGTTCCAGCCCCAAAGTGTCACTCCCCGCAATCAGGAAATAACAAATCACCGGAAACAGCGTCAGCGAGAACACACCCAGTGGAAACTTATAGGGAAACTTGTCGAAAAACTGCGGACCGAAAGACAGCAGCAGCAACAAAAAACAGACATCCAAACGCCAATATTGATCAGCGGGATAACTGCCGTACGTGAAGATGTTCAAACGATTGCCGATGAACGCCCAACATGCCCCTGTACCGTCACAAGCACTTTTACCATCACCGACAAACGTGGCTGAAATAAAAGCCCAATCCAACACCGGCACAAGCAGGCTGTACAAGATATACATCGCCGCCAGCGACATCACGGTATTGAGCGGTGTAGAGAATAAGTTTTCCCGCAACCACCCAACGACGCCTGTTGTGGCGGCAGGCGGCGGAAGATCGGGAAGTGGTTTAAAATCGTTCATTTTGCTCCCCTATCTTTCGACCAAAGCCATTTTCTTGTTGAACCAGTTCATAAACCCTGAAATCAACAAGCTCATGGCAAGATAGACCGCCATCGTCATCGCGACGATTTCAACGGCTTGACCGGTTTGGTTCAAAGTCGTGCCCATGAACACACCAACCAAATCGGGATAACCGATCGCCGTCGCCAACGAAGAGTTCTTCGCCAAGTTCAAATACTGACTGGTCAGTGGCGGAATGATGATGCGCATAGCTTGCGGTATGACCACCAAACGCAGGGTCGGGCTGTTACGAATACCCAAAGCACGGGCGGCTTCCGTTTGGCCGTGGCTGACGCCTTGAATCCCTGCCCGCACAATTTCGGCAATGAACGCCGCCGTATAAAGCGACAATGCCAACCACAACGCGATCAATTCCGGGATGATGGTGATGCCGCCTTGGAAATTGAACCCTTTCAACGCCGGATAATCCAACGACATGGGCATGCCCATAACCAAAAACATCAAAATCGGCACACCCAAAATCAAACCAATGGACGTCAAAAAGACCGGAAACTGTTGTCCCGTTCTTTCCTGGCGTAT
>Ga0070729_10007168_pt1 | contig 10780 bp, 10 predicted proteins | sample tdDd472_FD_66725 | JGI IMG/M metagenome (GOLD analysis project Ga0070729, IMG submission 66725) | Marine sediment microbial communities from the Atlantic coast under amendment with organic carbon and nitrate - tdDd47.2 | ecosystem: Environmental > Aquatic > Marine > Coastal > Sediment | place...
AAGAGGAATTAGCCGTCATTCGTGAAAAATATGGCGATGAAAGACGCACCGATATCAACATCGCAGGTGGGGATATCAGCATGGAGGACTTGATCAAGGATGAGGAAGTAATTATCACGATCTCTCACCTTGGATACATCAAGCGAACACCGACTACTGAATATCGAACCCAAAGTAGAGGAGGGAGAGGTTCTCGTGGAAGTAAGACCCGAGATCAGGATTTCGTAGAACACATGTTCTCTGCTACCAATCATAACTATCTGATGCTGTTTACCGAACAAGGTAAATGCCATTGGCTACGGATATATGAGATACCTGAAGCAAGTAAGACCTCCAGTGGTCGCGTGATCCAGAATATCTTAACCATCCCAAGTGATGATAAGGTTAGGGCTTACATTATTGTCAAGGACCTCAAGGATGAGGATTTCCTCAACCAGCATTATATCATGTTCTGTACGCGCAAAGGAGTAATCAAGAAAACACTCGTCGAGGCCTTCTCTCGACCCCGAGCTGGAGGTATCAATGCGCTTACCATTAATGAAGGGGATCAACTTTTAGAAGCTCGTTTGACCAATGGTAGTAACGAGGTGTTTATCGCTTCTAAAAGCGGTAATGCGATTCGCTTCAATGAATCAGCCGTACGAGCCATGGGGCGAAGTGCCGCTGGCGTTCGAGGTATCAGTCTAGATAAGAGTGGAACAGATCAGGTGGTCGGCATGGTATGTATCGATCCGGAAGATAAGGAAGTAACGATCATGGTCATTTCAGAAAAAGGAAACGGCAAGAGATCGGCCTTTGATGATTATCGACTAACCAATCGTGGTGGTAAAGGCGTTAAAACGATGCAGGTCACCAAAAAGACGGGACCAGTCGTGGCTATTAAAGCTGTACGGGAAGAAGAAGATATCATGATTACTAATCTTTCTGGTATTATGATCCGTATGCCCGTCCGAGATATTCGTATCATGGGCCGAGCTACACAAGGTGTTAGAGTTATCCGCTTGGACAATAATGATGACATTGCAGATGTGACGATTGTACCAGCATCTGAAGAAGATGATGAAATCATTGAAAATGATGAAAATGGGGCGACAGATGAAGCGAATGGGGAACAAGATGAAGCTGAGGATTAACAAATTTTAACAAACAGCTTCAATAATTTAACACTAAATAAGTACCTTCGTTATACATTTGTTCGTCAAAAGAGCGGTTTTTATATACAAAACATCAAATTTGAATATGATGAAAAAGATCTTATTATCCTGTCTATCTTTTCTACTTGTTTTTGGTAGTCTACAGGCACAGGACGGCAAAAAAGCCTTAAAGAAAGCATCTCAAGCTATTGCGGCTTTTAACCTTGATCAAAGCAATAAAGCAAAACTACAAGAAGCTGCAGACCTCATTGCTACAGCTGAAGCTGATGCTGAAACAGCAGGCATGGTTAAAACTTGGTTGAAGAAAGGAGAAATCTATGGCGTCATCGCCACACAGATCACTAACATCAAAACACTAGGTGTTGGAGATGTCGCGGAATTACCAGCAGTTGATCGCCCAGCTTATAATTCTTTCTTAGCTTTTGAGAAAGCCTTTGAAATGGCTGAGAAAAAGTATGAGAAAAAAGATGCACTGAAAGGTTTGGAAATGGCTCAAGGGACGCTTTCAAACATGGGTATCTACGCATACGATGATCAGAAATACGAAGAAGCTTATGAAAACTTCAGTGGCGTATTGACAGCTCATCAACTGTTGAAAGACAATGGCGGTACTAGTGCCTTAGATAGCGGCGAAGGCCAATTGAATGAGCAAAAGTATATCACTGGCCTAGCGGCATTGAATGCCAATAAGTCAAAAATTGCTGCCAAATTGTTCCGTGAATTGTATGAAGACAAATATGACAAGCCCGCTATCTACGAAGCTTTGTACAAGCTAGAAAGCGAAATGAGTACGGTTGAAAAGGCGTACCAATACCTTGAAGCTGGTCGTCAGAAATATCCAGATGACATATCGCTACTTTTTGCAGAAATCAACCACTTCCTAAAAATGAACAAGCTGGATGTGTTGATTTCTAAATTGGAGCAAGCTATCAAGCAGGAGCCTGATAATATGTCTCTCTATGCAACCTTAGGGAATGTATTTGACAACCTCTATCAAAAATCAACAGAAGAAGGTGACGAGGCAAAAGCGCAAGAGTACTTTGACAAAGCCTTGGAGCGTTACAACCAAGCTTTGGCGAAGGATCCTAAGTATTTCGATGCCATTTATAGTATTGGTGCCCTGTACTACAACAAGGCAGCTGCTATGACTAAGCAATTGATTACGCTTGAAGGAGACTACTCTAAGGAAGGTATGAAGAAGTATGAGGCCATGAAAACTAAAGTGTTTGCAGAATTTGATCAGGCTTTGCCTTTCTTTGAAAAAGCAGAAGCTTTGAACCCAAATGATACGAATACATTGATCGCCTTGAAGGAGATTTTCGCTAGAAAAGATGATTTGGCGACTTCTGGAGAGTTCAAAGACCGTTTGGATAAAGTACAAGCAGGCGGTAAAAATGAAACTTCCTACTTTAAAGGTAAATAAGCTTGGACTTATTGTTAAATGAAAAAGCGGCTGGCAAATCTATTTTGCTAGCCGCTTTTTCATTTAACTTGAATTAAGGAGGAAGAAAAGGCTAAAAACTACCCGAGTCGGGCTCAATATCTGATTTGAAGTCGTCAATCAACCTTCTTTCTTTCTTGGTGGGGCGACCCGCTCCTTTTTCACGTTTTTCACTCGCACTCTTGCCCACAAACCAATTTTGGTATTTATTCATTTCTTCCGCAGGAGTCAAGTCCTCATAACACACCTGAGCTAGTGGGGCGGAAACCCTTTTTTGAATAAGGTCAATGACTTTGAATTGTAAGTCAAAACCATTCTTTTTTACTTCCAGCTGATCTCCACGCTGTATCAAATAAGAAGGCTTCAAGGAATGTCCGCCTAGCTTGACTTTTCCTGATTTGCAGGCATCCGTTGCAAGCGTCCTCGATTTAAAGATCCGAACGCTCCACAACCACTTATCTACTCTAACTTTATCCATCGCTTAATCCTCTTTTAAGGGAGGGTATTTCATGTTTAGTTTTTCTAATCTTTCTACGATAGTTTTGGCCATGATGTAATCTCTGTACCAACGGCTATCTACTGGAACAATCGTCCAAGGAATTGTACTTCTATTCAGTACGTCCTCATAACAACGCATATATTCGTCCCAATGTTCCCGCTCTTTCCAATCATTGGAATTGTGTTTCCAATGTTTATCACTTTCATTTATGCGTTCATTGAGTTCAATCTCCTGTTGTTCGTGAGAAATATGTAGATAGAACTTGAATATGATGGTATTGTTGTCTTCACTGAGTAGCTTTTCGAAAGCATTGATCGCATCAAAACGTCGGTCCACAGCCTCTTCATCAATCCAAGCATGCACCCTTTGAATCAACACATCTTCATAATGCGAGCGATTGAAAACCTTGATCTCTCCCTTGCCCGGCACCTGCTTGTGCACACGCCAGAGGAAATCATGAGCAAACTCCTCATCGGTAGGCTTCTTGAAGGAGTAAACGCTTAGTCCATTAGCGGTGCATTCTTTGAACACATTTCTTACGCCTCCATCCTTACCGCTACCATCCATCCCCTGTAAAATCACAAGAACAGCATATTTCTGTTCTGCCAGGAGTAAGTTTTGTAGTTCACCGATGCGGTCTGCCAAATCTTTGGTCAGTGCGCGGCCTTCTTTTTTACTTAATGATTTGGGAGGCTTGGTGGAATAGTCTTTTAGTTGAATCATGTCAATTGTTGGTTGCAATAAGTATAGGTAAGTGAGAAGACGCCCTCAAGGACTAGGTTCTCATTTTTGATCGCTTAACCAGGTAAGCTTGTAGTATCTGACGGAAGCCGCGATTAATATCTGCTTCTACAAAATCGATTTGATATTGCAAACACTTCAACTTCAGCTCGTTGTTGAATGCGGCTACCTGCTTTTGATAGGTTTCTTTGACTTGATTGGGCTGTAGTCGAACTCGTTCTCCGGTCTCCATATCTACAAAGAGGTAGGGACGATTTTGAAAATCAAAATCCACTTCCTTGGACTTATCGACCACATGAAAAAGAATCACCTCGTGCTTGTTGTGTTTGAGGTGCTGAAGTGCCGAAAATAACTTGTCCGTATCCTCTGATTGTTCAAACATATCACTAAAGATAATGACCATAGAGCGTTTGTGCACGCTATCAGCAATCTGATGCAGGGCTTTAGCGGCTGCTGTGGTTTTATTATGCTCAGGATTTTTGATCAATCGATCGAGGTAGGTAAGTAGCAATCGATAATGCTTGGTACTCGATTTGGCACGCGTATGTTCCTGCAAATGCTCATCGAATATGCTTAGACCAAAAGCATCTCGTTGCTTTTGTAGCAGATTCATTAATGCTGCACTCGCCAAGGCTGAAAAACGAAGCTTATTAATGTAGGAGGGATCTTCATTCTTTCCTTCGGGAAAATACATCGAAGAAGAGGCATCCAATACAATCTGGCAACGCAGGTTGGTTTCCTCTTCAAATCGCTTGGTAAACATCTTATCTGTGCGGGCATAGACTTTCCAGTCAATGTTCCGGGTAGATTCTCCCTGGTTGTACAAGCGGTGCTCGGCAAATTCGACCGAGAAGCCATGAAATGGACTTTTATGCAAGCCAATGATGAAGCCTTCAACGACTTGTTTGGCCAACAACTCCAAATTCCCTAAATCTCTTACTTCAAGACTGTCCAATAAATTCATGCCTTTTTTTAGTTTAGGGTAAACAAATAAACCCTTATTCTGATACTTCGGAATAAGGGTTTAAATTATTTATTTTTTTTGCTATATCAAAGTGCTACCTCTGTTTTAATTGCAGCATCGATTTTATCAGCAAGATTTTTCTTGGTAGTGACACCCACTTGCTTGTCTACCACCTCACCATTTTTCAGAAATAGGATAGTTGGAATACTGCGAATTCCATATTTCATAGAAATCTCCGGATTGTCATCGACATTAACCTTACCAATCAAGGCTTTATTTTCGTAATCATTAGCCAGTTCTTCAATGATTGGGCCAACCATGCGGCATGGTCCACACCATTCTGCCCAAAAGTCTACCACTGTAACGCCTTCTTTAACTGAGTCGCTAAAATTACTATCTGTGAATTCAAATGCCATAACCTGTAGTTTTTGAATGGTTATTTAATAATTGCTCTTTAATGAACAGCTTTTTCCTAATTATGGTTGCAAATATAGAGATAAACTTGCAATCAAGCTGTCGAACATGAGACATTATTTAGACGACTATTTCGTAAAATAGTTACATTCACCCTCAAATTATGTTGATAACTGATGTGCATTAAAAGAAAACTATTTTGGATGGCTATGGGTGGCCTCGCTTTATTGCTCAAATGGATAGGCAGTTATCACCCCTTATGGATAGAGGAAATTTATAGCCGAGGGGTTTTTCTCCCCATACGGGCATTGTTTGATACCTTTTTCGGGTGGATACCTTTTCCCTTGATTTATGTCTTTATCCTCCTTATAGGCCTTTGGTTATGGAAGGCTATTCGCCAAATAGCGACTCATTCCGCACAGTGGTCCACGCGCTTACTGCATGCAGGGCTTGGGTTTACAGCCTTTGTGAGTGCAGTGATTTTTGCTTTTATGCTGTTGTGGGGTTTTAATTATGGTCGGGTTCCGATGGAAGATCAACTGGGGATTGATCCGAAACCCCTCAATAAGGAAGAAATCTGGGAGGCTTTGCAGGCAGAAACGGAAGAAGTAGTGGCTCTGCGCAGCCAAATTCCGGCGGCCACAGCTGCGGCCCTGGACCGATCACATTTGCCTACTCGCCTAGAAAAGAAACTGCGACAAGCGCTAAAAGCTTGGCTTCATGAGCACGATTTTCCCGCTTGGTCCAATGCGCGGGCGCACAAGATTTATCCCAAGGGAATTTTTATGCGTTTTAGTTCTTCCGGTTTATATTTTCCATTTACTGGGCAGGGACAGGTGGATGCTGGTTTGCACCCTTTGCAATGGCCCTATGTGATGACCCATGAGATGGGACATGCCTATGGTTTTGGAGATGAGGGTACCTGTAATTTTCTAGCGTATGTAGCTTGCGCATCTTCCAAAGATCCAGCTATTGCCTATATGGGCCGCTTGGCTTATTGGCGAACGCTGGCCACTAGTTATTTACGTTATGAAAGAGAAAACTATCAAGCTTTTCGAGCCGAATTACCCCTTGGCATGCAAGCCGACTTGGATGCCATCAATGACAATCTTAGGGCCTATCCAGATATTATGCCTAAGGTCAGGTATGCAGCTTATGATGCCTATCTCAAAGCGCAGGGAATCAAGGAAGGAATGCTAAATTATAGTCGTGTCATGATGTTGGTAAAAGCCTGGAAGGAGAAAAACAAATCCTCTTTTTGAAGTGGTGAAGAAGTGAAGAGGTGAAATGGTGTGCTTTTCACTCATTCACCACTTCACTCACTCATTCACTCATTCACCACTTCACCTTCCCTCTACCCTCCGGAGCGCTTCGTTTGACTATAGCCTTTATCTTTAAGTAGTTGTACGACCTTATCACGATGATCTCCCTGCAGGAGGATTTCGCCCTCTTTTACGCTTCCGCCCACACCACATTTACTTTTTAATAACTTGCCCAGCTCCTTTAAGCTATCCTCAGGACCCATATAACCCGTTACCAGGGTCACCTCTTTTCCTTTGCGCTTTTTACGATCTAAGCTAACGCGTAGCTGCTGTTGATTGGCAGGTGCTTCGTTGGTTTCCTCCTCTCCCTCAAATTGATAATTGAAATCAGGATCAGTTGAAAAAACGATCCCTTTCCGTTTATTTTTGTTCTTTTTAGACATATTGAATGATTATTTAATGGAGTCGCTATTTAAGCTGGTTTTTTCGGAGTTGGCCATTCAGTTTAGCATCTTGAGTAAGCAAAAGTCCTAGCCAGCAATAGAAGGCTAAACAACTCAACTTTATGTAAATAACCAGTAATGACCGAATCGCTAAAATATAAATCCTAGGTCAATTATTGGCAATAGGGGCGTATCTAACTCCAATTCAGGAAAAGCCGCCATACCCAATTCTAACTTGAATTTACCTTTTTGCCAAATCACTCCGTAGTTGACCACAAAGACATAGCTTTTTATTTTAAAATCCTTGTTTGTTCAAATTCCATCATTTTTGAACAACTTCAGCCTTAAAATCCAAGTATTTTTTTACATTGCCACCGTTAAGTAGTCTGGCGGTAGTGAATCTAAAATAGCTGATCATACAGAAAATAATTTTATCCATTCCCTACTGCAATAATAAGCAAAATCCAGCTCATTGTTTTTCTCTTCCAACATGGACGATAACAGACTTTTAGTAAAATTTGTCCTATACCAAATTAGATTATGACACAAGCAAAACAGCTGGCCTCCAGCATTTTGATGATTAGGCCCGCCAATTTTGGCTACAACCCACAGACCGCCAATAATAATTCCTTCCAGACCAATGAAGGGGAACTATCTAAACGGGAAATTGCAGATAAGGCAAAGTTGGAGTTTGATGCTTTCGTGGAAAACCTTCGAAAGTATGATATTAATGTGGTAGTCATTCCTGACACCGAGACACCCTATAATACGGATGCGGTTTTTCCCAATAATTGGATCAGCTTTCATGAGGATGGAGTAGTGGTTACCTACCCGATGTATGCACCCAACCGGAGACTGGAACGCAGAGAGGAGATAATTGATCAAATCAGTAAAGAATTTGACATTAAGCGACTGATACGGCTTGAGGACTATGAAAAGCAAGATAAATTCCTGGAGGGTACGGGGAGTATGATCCTAGATAGAAAAAACCAAATCGCTTACGCCTGCAAGAGCCTTCGTACTCACCCCGAACTTTTTGCTGCCTTTTGCGATACGATGAATTTTGAAGGTATACTTTTTACTGCAGTGGATGAAAATGGCCAAGATATTTATCACACCAATGTGATGATGACCCTAGGTGAAAAGCTAGCTGTGATTTGTTTGGAATCTATACAGGATCCTATAGAACGATCAACAATCGTAGAAAAATTGAAGGAAACAGGGAAAGAAATTATCGATATCTCTTATGCACAGATGAATTCTTTTGCCGGTAATATGTTGGAGGTAAAGAACCAGTTGGGCGAAACTTTTTTGATTATGTCTTCGGCGGCCTATTATGCATTGGATATGCGACAGACGGAAAAGATTACCCAACATACTGCTATTTTACATAGCCCATTAGAGACCATTGAAAAGTACGGCGGAGGGAGTGCAAGATGCATGATCGCCGAAATATTTCTACCGCAAAAGAAATAAATTAGGCCGATTACCTGGATAAAGCCACCGTTTTGGATAATTCTTTACATTATACAAGAAAAAGAGATACAAAATTTATGTAAGTATATTAATCGAATTTCTAAGATTGCTTTTGAAAAAGACAGTATGATCAAAATATTAGCATATAATATTCGTACATCGACTTAAATAACAATTTGTTTAACAGATAAGACTCAGTCTGCATTTTACAGAAAATTAACAGCCTGCTACCTGTTTTCCAGAATCTTATCTCTATTTTTGCCGACATATTACATAACTAAACTTTACACCACTTATGAAAAAGCTTTTTACTCTTCTATGTTGTTTGGGTATATCGGCGATGGTGTTTGCGCAGGGAACCGTTGCGGGAACGATCGTCGATTCCGAAACAGGGGACGGACTCATCGGGGCCTCCATTTCTGTTAAGGGAACGACAACGGGAACGATCACTGACTTTGATGGTAAATTCGTTCTGTCGGGTTTAGCTCCAGGAGAAACCCAATTTATTATCGCTTACACTGGTTATGCTGACAAAGAAGAAACATTTATGGTTACTTCAGGCACAACGAATGTAGGAAATATTGGGCTAGCGTTTTCTGCTATTGGATTAGATGCGGTGGAGGTAATTGCCTCTGTTGCTGTGGATAGGAGAACACCTGTGGCTGTTTCAACAATAAAAGCCAAACAAATCGAGGCAAAAATCGGAAGCCAAGAGTTTCCTGAAATTTTGAAATCAACTCCTGGCGTATATGCTACAAAATCAGGAGGCGGATTTGGTGATGGACGTATCAATGTACGAGGATTTTCTTCTGAAAATGTCGCCGTTTTAATCAATGGTGTACCCGTTAACGACATGGAAAATGGTCGTATTTTTTGGTCCAACTGGGCAGGCTTAACCGATGCTACTAGTCTGATGCAAGTCCAAAGAGGTTTGGGTGCTTCTAAAGTAGCTGTACCTTCGATTGGTGGAACGATTAATATTATCTCCAAGGCCACTGATTTTAAGAAGGGCGGACATGTATATATTGGTACCGGAAATAATGCTTATTCGAAAGTTGGCTTTAGCCTATCATCAGGAATCACAGATGATGGCTGGGCGTTTACTATCAATGGTGCTAAAACAGAAGGAGATGGTTATGTAGATGGAACAGCTTTTCTTTCTTATTCCTATTATGCCAACATTGCAAAAAGATTGAATGCCAATCATGAATTAACCTTCACAGCTATTGGTGCACAGCAGCGACATGGTCAACGTCAGGATCGGAGCTTGTTAATAGATTATGAAAAATCAGACCGAGGTGTTCGATTCAACCCAGATTGGGGATATAAAAACGGGCAAGTAGTCAATATTGAAGATAATTTTTACCACAAGCCTCAGTTGAGCTTGAATCATTACTGGACGATTAACACAAGCACTCGACTGTCGACTGCTTTTTACGCTTCGTATGGAACTGGTGGTGGTGGTGGAACACTAGGAGACAACAAGTTTAATAATGCTGACTATCGTGTGGATGGTGTGGTTGATTTGGATCGAATTGTTCGAGAAAACCAAGCCGTTATCGATTTTGGTGCTGAATCTATTCTTCGCGCATCTCGAAATGATCATTCTTGGTATGGTGTTTTATCTTCTTTTACCAAAGAGCTGGGTAATCTTTCAATTTTAGCAGGGATAGATTTTCGATACTATAGAGGAGAGCATTATCGAACAGTCACTGATTTGTTGGGAGCTAAGTACTGGTTGGATGATGATGATATAAATAATCCTGTACATGCTGCTACTGAAGGGAGTATCATTGATTACCATAATGATGGAATTGTGAATTGGGCTGGTGGATTTTTCCAAGTAGAGTATACTGATGATGAGCAGCTTTCCGCCTTCTTTACCTTAAATGCTTCTAATACGGGATACGATAGGGTTGACTACTTCAATTATCTTGATTCTGATCCAACTCAAAAAGTTGGAACGTTCAACTTCTTTGGATATGGTGTAAAGGGTGGAGCCAATTATAACTTAACGGGTATCCATAATGTTTTCACCAATGTTGGTTACTTTGAAAGAGCACCTGGTTTTGATGCTGTATTTCCTAATTTTACCAATGATGAGCCAAATGCTAACGCTGTTAATCAGAAGATCTTCAGTGTTGAATTTGGTTATGGTATCAGAGCGAAAGACTTTACTGCAAACATTAATTTCTACCGTACAGAATGGCAAGACAGAACCTATACAGATTTCTTCAATGGCCCAAATGGTGAAGAATTGGTGGCTAACATTTTAGGTGTTAACGCACTACACCAAGGAATCGAAATTGATGCCATTTGGAGAGCAAGTTCATTGCTGAATATAACCGGTATGGTGTCTCTAGGAGACTGGACTTGGCAAAATGAC
>Ga0070729_10007170_pt1 | contig 10779 bp, 9 predicted proteins | sample tdDd472_FD_66725 | JGI IMG/M metagenome (GOLD analysis project Ga0070729, IMG submission 66725) | Marine sediment microbial communities from the Atlantic coast under amendment with organic carbon and nitrate - tdDd47.2 | ecosystem: Environmental > Aquatic > Marine > Coastal > Sediment | place...
CCGCCCTGGTCGAAGCCGACATAGCCCGGCGGCGCACCGATCAGGCGGCTGACGGTATGGCGTTCCATGTACTCCGACATGTCGAAGCGGTGCAGTGTCAGACCCATGGTATCGGCCAGCTGCTTCGCCGCCTCCGTCTTGCCGACACCGGTCGGTCCGGAGAACAGGTAGGAGCCGATGGGCTTCTCCGGTTCGCGCAGCCCGGCACGGGACAGTTTCACGGCCGACGCCAGCGCCTCGATGGCGACATCCTGGCCGAAGACGACGCGTTTCAGGTCGTCCTGCAGGTTGGCCAGGACATTCTCGTCCTTCTTGGTCACGGATTTCGGCGGAATGCGGGCGATCTTGGAGACCACAGCCTCCACATCGCGGACACCGATGACCTTCTTGCGGCGACTCTGCGGCTTCAGCATCTCAGCCGCGCCGACCTCGTCGATCACGTCGATGGCCTTGTCGGGCAGTTTCCGGTCGTTGATGTAGCGGGCCGAGAGTTCGACCGCCGAACGGATCGCATCGCTGGTGTAGCGAACGTTGTGGTGTTCTTCATAGTACGGCTTCAGACCGTTCATGATCTTCACCGCGTCCTCGATCGTCGGCTCGTTCACGTCGATCTTCTGGAACCGGCGCAGCAGGGCGCGGTCCTTCTCGAAGTAGCCGCGATATTCCTTGTAGGTGGTGGAGCCGACGCAGCGGATCGTGCCGGACGCCAGCGCGGGCTTCAGCAGGTTCGATGCGTCCATGGCACCGCCGGACGTGGCACCGGCCCCGATGACGGTATGGATCTCGTCGATGAACAGGATCGCGTTGTCGATCCCCTCGATCTCCCGCATCACGGCCTTCAGCCGTTCCTCGAAATCACCCCGATACCGGGTTCCGGCCAGCAGTGCGCCCATGTCGAGCGCGTAGATCGTCGCCGTGGCGAGCACGTCGGGGACATTGCCCTCCACGATGCGGCGCGCCAGCCCTTCCGCGATGGCGGTCTTGCCGACACCGGGCTCCCCCACATACAGCGGATTGTTCTTGGTCCGGCGGCAGAGGATCTGGATGGTGCGGTCGATCTCCAGCGCGCGTCCGATCAGCGGATCGATCTTGCCTGCCCGTGCCTTCTCGTTCAGATCGACACAATACTGCGCCAGTGCCTCGTTCTCCGGGGCCTCGGCCTCCGCCTCACCGGCTTCCTGCATGCCTTCGTCCTCGCCGCCGTCCTCTTCCGGATCGTCGGAACCACGCACGGCCCGTTCGGCGTTCAGGCCGGGGGCCTTGGCTATGCCATGGCTGATGTAGCTGACGGCATCGAGACGGGTCATGTCCTGCTGCTGCAGGAAATAGGCGGCATGGCTCTCCCGCTCCGCGAAGATCGCGACCAGGATATTGGCACCGGTCACTTCCTCGCGTCCGGAGGACTGCACATGGATCAGCGCACGCTGCACCACGCGCTGGAAACTCAGCGTCGGCTTCGCATCCTCCTCCAGCGTCTGCGCCAGATCCTTCAGATCCTCGTCGATGAAACGGGTCAGTTCCTGCGCCAGCTTGCCGAGATCCACGTTGCAGGCGCGCATGACCGCGACCGCCTCCGGGTCGTCGATCAGACTGAGCAGCAGATGCTCCAGCGTCGCATATTCATGATTGCGTTCACCGGCCAGGTTGAGGGCACGGCGCAGGGTTTCTTCGAGATGTCTGGAGAGCGATGGCACGCGTCTATTCCGCCTTCTCAAGTGTACATTGCAGGGGGTGCTGGTTCTCACGGGCGAGGTTCATCACCTGGGTGACCTTCGTTTCCGCAACCTCGTACGGAAAGATTCCACAGACGCCGACACCCTTCTGATGCACGTGCAGCATGATCTGCGTCGCCGCATCGGCATCCTTGTTGAAATAGCGCTGCAGTACATAGACGACGAACTCCATTGGCGTGTAGTCGTCATTCAGCATCAGTACGCGCCACAGGGACGGTTGCTTCGTCCGTGGCCGGGTCTTGGTGACGACCCCGATCTCGTTGTCGCTGTCGTTATCGTTGCGCTTGTCGGTCATGTCTCCGACGGCTCTCCCGAAAATCCTGATGAAAACAGTATGGTGGAACGGTTCGATGTGAAAGGGGGATCGGCAAGATTTGCGCGCCGGACGATGTCCGCCCGACCTCAGGGACATATAGGTCGTGTTCCGTTTCAGGCTAGACTCGAAGCCATTCAAAAGTGCTTCTTGCGCGATGGACTTGCCAAATTAGGTTAACTCCACCATGGACCACGAATCATAGTTCCGCTAAATTCTTGACGAATCGACGCATTTCGAGGCTCGGGAGCCAAGCCAGTTCATGACGGTTGAACGACATTGGGGACGTTTCGCGCTTTTGGTCATGGCTTCAATTGTCATGGCCTCCTTTGCCGCACCAGCAGCGGCCAAGCGTGTCTACACGGGCATCGTCGTCGATCAGGCGACAGGGCAGACCCTGTATGCGCACAAGGCGGACCGGGCCGTTCATCCGGCCTCCCTGACCAAGATGATGACGCTCTACATGCTGTTCGAAGCCGTGAAGCAGGGCAAGCTGAGCATGGACACGCCGCTGCGGGTGTCGCGCAATGCCGCGGGCAAACCGGCATCGAAGCTGGGTGTACGGCGCGGTTCGACGATCCGCGTCAAGGACGCCACGCTGGCTCTGATCGTGAAGTCCGCCAATGACGTGGCGACCGTGGTGGCGGAGGCACTGGCCCCGAACGAGGTCGTCTTCGCCCGCCGCATGACCGCACGGGCGCGCAAACTCGGGCTTGTCAGCACCAGCTTCCGCAATGCCAACGGCCTGCCGAACCGCCATCAGGTCACCACCGCGCGCGACATGGCCAATCTTGCCATAGCCCTGCAGCGCGATTTCCCGGACCTGTTCCCCCTGTTTGCCACCCGCACCTTCACCTGGAAGGGTCGGAAATATGGTTCAACCAACAACCTGCTGGGCCGGACCAAAGGCGTGGACGGGATCAAGACCGGCTACATCAATGCATCCGGCTTCAATCTTGTGACTACCGTCGGGCGTGACGGTCGGCGGCTGGTGGCCGTGGTCATCGGTGGCCGCACCGCGGCGCGGCGCGACCGGCAGATGCAGAAACTGATCAGCATGGGATTCCGCCGTGCCGCGGATCAGGAGAAGAGCGGCACCCTGACCGTCGCCGCCGATCTGCCCCCTGCCCGTCCGGGCAGTCGGGGCGCGTCATTCGTGCTGGCCAGCCTGCGCAGCATAAACCTGATTTCGGAAGCAAACGCCGCCGCACCCGCTGCCACACCAGTGGTCATGCCTGAGGGTGACCACGGCATCCAGGTCGGTGCTTTCGGATCGACCAAGCGGGCCAACCGCGCCATCCGGCAGGCCGTTGCCGCCGCGCCGAGCCAGTTGCGCAACCACCCGATTGATCTGAACAGGGTGAAGACCAGCAAGGGCAGCCTGTATCGCGCGCGGCTGCTCTCGTTCAATGCGACGGAGGCCCGCGCCGCCTGTCGCGCGCTGAAGGCCCGGCGGATGGACTGCATGGTGCTGCGCAGCGACCGCTGAGCAACCATGTCCACGACCCGTTGGCTCTGGGTCCGCCACGCCCCGACCAATCCGGACGGGCGGATCATCGGCCATACCGACCTGCCCGCACTGGAACCCGACAGCGAAAGCCTGATCCGCACAGCCATGATGCTGCAGGGTGCGGATGTCGTTCTCTGCAGTCCCCTCTCCCGCTGCCGCACGACTGTCGAGACATTGCGCAGTATCAGCCCGGCCCTGCCCGCCCCCCTGTTCGACGACGGATTGAAGGAGCAGCACTTCGGTGCCTGGGAAGGTCGCCCCTACAGCGCGGTCGGCGCCTGGGACGGGTTGGACCTGAAAGCCATGGCTGCCCTGACACCGCCGGAGGGTGAGAGCTTCCTCGACCTGATCGAACGCACGGACCGGGTGATTTCCCGCGCTGGCGTGCGGTTCGCCGGACAGACCATCGCTGTCATCGCCCACGCAGGCGTCATCCGCGCGGCGCTGACTCTGGCTCTCGACATTCCGCCACACCGTGGCCTGAGCCTCTGCATCGATCCGCTGTCGGTAACGTCGCTGACCGATCACGGTGACAGTGGCTGGGCGGTCGATCACGTCAACCGGATCTAGGTCCCCGAGCCGGCAGGCTGCCCTCCAGCGTCAGGAGGAACTGCTTCGTTTCAATCCCGCCGCCGAATCCGGTCAGTGCGCCGTTCGCGCCGATGACCCGGTGACAGGGGATGATGACCGGCAGCGGGTTGGCGCCGTTCGCGGCACCGACCGCACGGCTCGACTTCGGCGCATCGATCCCGCGCGCCAGAGCGCCGTAGGTTGTGGTCTGGCCGAAGGGAATGGTGCGCAACCGGCGCCAGACCCGTTTCTGGAAGTCCGTGCCATGCAGTGTCAGCGGCAGATCGAAGTCCCGCAGGCGGCCATCGAAATAGGCCAGCAACTGCCGTTTCACCTCATCGAAGTCCGTGTCGGAGCGGGTCCATGCCGGATGCGGGCCAAAGGCCTTGTGGCCGCCGGGAAAGCTGAGGAAATGCAGCGAACCGGTATCCCCCGCCAGCAGCAGTCGCCCGATCGGCGTTTCCAGCCAGGTGTAGCTGAGCGGGATATTCTTCATGGCCGGGACGCCAGAATGGAGGATGGCGGGCGTCCATAGAGTTCGGTGAATGCCGCGTTGAACCGGCGCACGCTGCCGAAGCCGGACCGGAATGCGACCTCCGTCATCGGCAGATCCCCGTTCGCCAGCAGGCGCTTGGCGCGCTGGATGCGGACCGTGCGGGCGACCTGCAGCGGACTGGCGCCGACATGACTGGCGAACAGGCGGCTGAGGTGGCGCGCGCCAACCCCCAGCCGATCCGCCAGCTCCGCAACCGTGCCGCTGTCGAGGGCGCCTTCCTCGATCAGCCGCAGCGCCCGCGACACCGTTGTCTGCGTGCCATTCCAGGCGGCGGAGAAGGGCGCAGTCTCCGGTCGGCATCTGAGACATGGACGATACCCCGCCCGTTCCGCCGCCGCAGCGGTCGGGAAATAGCTGACGTTGCGGGTCAGCGGTTGCTTCACCGGACAGACCGGTCGGCAGTAGATCCGCGTCGTCCGGACGGCGGTGAAGAACCGCCCGTCATAGGCGGGATCCCGGTTGAGGCGCGCAGTGTTGCAGGTGTCGAAATCAAGCATGCCGACAATTTACCGCCCCCCCGGACAGAGGGCGAGACCCCGCCGATGATCAGGTCCGAATCCGGCCAGCCGCAAGTTCGCCCCTCCCCTAGCGCTGCATGCGGCAGGCGGTCTCCGGTTCGTCGATTCCCAGGGTGTCGAGGTTGTTTGTCCGGTGCAGGAAGCCATCAACCGGCGCGCGGGCGACGACGTGGTTGTGGGTGGCCAGCAGCATCGGTTGCCGCAACTGGTTGTCCCAGGGCCGGAAGCTCAGCCGGTTGCCCTTGAAACCGTCGAGGACGAGTTCAGCCGACAGCAGGTGATCGCGAAGGGTCTCGAACGCCACGCTCTGTGTTCGCTGCACGGCTGTCGCCACCGCCTTCACGGCCAGCCAGGCGGCCCAGTCCGGATCACGCATCGGACGCCCCTCGTGATCCTGAAACCGGTTCTCCAGTTGCGGTGCGCCATGGCGAGACCATGACCAGTGCCAGGCCAGTCCGGCCAGACCCTCGGTCCCCACCAGCGGGCGCGGATCCGCCATCTGATAGTTCAGGTTGCGGGCGAACTCGCCATCGCTGTCGGCGACGAAGATCACGTCATGGTCCGAGCCCTGCGTCAGCAGCAACGGATTGTTCCGCTCGCGCTGCCGCGGGTCATTGCTCAGCACGAAGGCACGCTCGTCTTCGATCTTCAGGCCATAGCGCGCGGCACTGCGCCGGAAGGCTGCGGCCATGGCCCTGTCCGCCGCCAGCGGTCCCACCAGCACCAGCACCTCCCGCCAGCGGCGCAGGGCCAGGAACTGCCCGACGGCGTCGGCGCGCATGGCATCACTTGGCGCGATGTGCAGCAGGTTGGGCTGACAGTCGGTCCCACGCAGGCTGTCCGCAGCGGCGCGGATATTGAAGAGCAGCACGTCCCTCCCCGTCAGCGCCGTCGAAACGGACGCGATCTCGGGGGCAGGCAGATCAAGAATGATGAAGTGGATGCCGCGCGCCAGCATCGCCTCGGCTGTCGAAACAAGTTCGTCCTGACGGGCGCGCTGACGGTCCAGGGCAAAGGTCGTCCCGGTTGCCGCGCCATGCCATTTCACTTCCCCCAGCGCCACTTCCCCGCCCGCATGGGGACGGCCGAGTGGCTGGGTCAGGAAGGCCGCGAAGGTGCGGGACCGGCGATAATCACGATCCCCCTTCATTTCCAGGTGGCCGATGACAAGCTCATCCGCCCAGGCGACCGAGACCGGCAGTACGCCCCCCAGCAGCGCCAGAAGCCCGATGGCGAGAAGACGGGCCAGATCAGTCATCGATCAGGACGGTATGCGGCACGCGCCCGACCGGTACGGACCGGACAGCGCGACGCCGCTCCATGTCGATGACCGTCATGTCGTCGCTCAGACCGTTGGCGACATAGAGCAGGCTGCCGTCCCGGCTCAGCGTGGCGTTCCAGGCCCGGTTGCCCACCAGAACGAGGTCCGTGACCTCCCTTGCGGAAACGTCGACGAAAGCCACGTGATTGGCCCGCCCCGTCGCGATCACGGCGGTCCTGCCATCAGCCGTCATGGTGATCCCGACCGGCGTCACGTCCTCCACCCGCAAGCCCCTCGGCGGTTCAAGCTGGAGCGTGGCCGAGACCGTGTTGCTGGCGACGTCGATGATGGAGACGGAGGCGGCAAGTTCGTTGGACACCCAGAGTTCACGCCCGTCCGGCGTCAGCGCAAAGCGGCGCGGGCGCTGCCCCACCAGGATGTTGGCCCGGATGCTGCCGCTGGCCAGATCGACCACATGCACCAGGTTGGCCACTTCCGACGAGACATAGACCGTCTGACCATCCGGATTGGCCAGAATGCCTTCCGGCTCCGCGCCGACCTCGATCGTGGTCAGACCGGCGACGTCGTCATCTTCCTCACCCTCTTCCTCGTTCTCCTCTTCTTCCTCATCCTCATCTTCGGCCAGCGGCTCATCGCTCGGTTCCGCGACATCCAGATCAGGCTTCGACGTGCGCTCGCGGAAATAGGTGGCGAGGTCGAGGATGCCGAGCTTGGCGTCATCCTCCAGGGAGATGAAAAGCGTGCTGCCATCAGCGGAGAAGTCGAACAGCTCCGGGTCGTCGATGCCCGTGATCCGGTCGGTCAGCTGAAGCGTCGCGATGTCGATGATGTCGATGGCATCCCCATCGCCACAGGCGACGAAGATCCGCGTTCGCGCCGGGTCAAACTGCAGATGCCGGGGGCGGGCTGCGGTGCCGATACGCTTGACGACTTCCAGCGTCTTGCCATCCAGCACATGGACGGCATTGTCCTTCTCGCTCGACACGAAGACCAGACCGGTGTCCTTCGCTACGACCGGGAGCGCCAACCCAAGCGCCAGAGTCCCTCCCAGGACCCAGCGATGCATCCAACTGAAGGCCATGTCTCTCCCCAAACCAAATTCTCGGCAGAACTGCGTCTCAACAATCCGCACAGTTTCATTTACCCAATTGAAACACAGCTCATGCAACAATGTCAGCGGTCAGAGGCACGAAAGCGCACAATTCACCAGACAGGGAATTCCTGCGCGACCAAGTACACCGGCTCGTATTGGGAACTGCAAACCACTGTCGCGTCTGGCCGGAATGGGCAATTGCGCCAGAATCGAAGGGGAAAACATCATGAATTTGAGGACCTTGGGCTGCATCATGCTGGTCGGGTTGCTTGTCAGCGGGACAGCAGCGACCGCGGCGGAGCTCTGTCAGGGCTTCGGGCCGCAGACGCCGCGCGACATCGCAAGTGCTTCCGGCAGCAACAGCCAGATATTCCCGCGCGCGCCTGCGGCCAGCGAGATGAACCTGTGCAACATCCACACCCACACCAATGCGGAGCACAAGGGGCCGGGCTTCTCCGTCTCCGCCGGGTCCGGTGAGCATGGCGGGTTCAAGTGCAACGACACGGACAGCCTGACTGCGGCCGAACTCGAGGACCCGACTGACGGGCATGGTGCGTTCCACGGCATCAAGCCCGGCGACACGATCGAGGTGCATTGGGTCCACAGTTCCTGCGCGGTCACCCCCGGCAAGGGCCTGGGGTCGTGCCTCAGTGAAACCTGCGCCAACCCCACCCTGCGCGTCGAGACACAGGTCTTTCTGGTGGTGAACGACCCGAAAGCTCTCGACTTCGCCGACTTCACCTACGCCGGAAACATGGTCGCTGGCCGGCACCAGGCCCGATCACTGCCGAGTGGCACAGGGGAACCGGTCGTGTTTGCCGGATCGACGACCGGCCCGAAGTACACCCAGCAGGTCTGTTCACCCCTGCAGGTGACCTGGAGCGTCCGGCCCCAGTGCGCCAAGGTCCATGTCAGCTCACTCTACAAGTGGGCGAAGGATGGCAATGTGTTCGAGGAAGATCATTCCCATGGTGTGCGCCAGCTCGTGACCGCACCTGAACTGCTGGCCCCGATCAAATAGCCCGCCGACCAGACTGCCGGGAACCGGTCAGGCACTCCGCCTTTTCCGATCGCTCTCGGTTTCCGCGCCTGGCGCACCGACGACAACGTGCGACAGTAATTGATTGCCTGAGCAATTAATTACTGTCGCTGGTCCTCATCCCGCCATATCCTGACGCCATGTCGGCACGATCCACGGACCGGCTGGCTGGGCTGACCTTGGGAGGGGCGGATGACGAGTGATACTGCGCAGCAACGGGTAAGTCCCGATGAAGCAGGTTTTCCGGATGTCAGTGACCCGGGCATCTATCAGTCAGACTCATGGGAGGCCGCTTTCGCACGCCTGCGGCACGAAGACCCCGTGCATCATTTCGGCGACAGCATGCACGGACCCTACTGGGCCGTAACCCGTCACGCCGACATCATGACCGTGGAACTGAACGACGCTGTGTTCTCCTCATCCTCCGAATGGGGCGGTATCCAGATTCAGGAATCCGGCTCGATCAGCAGCCGCAAGAACTTCATCCGCATGGACCGGCCCGAGCACACGGCCCAGCGCAAGACCGTGGCCCCCATCGTCGCGCCGACGAATCTGGCCAACATGACCGACAGCATCCGGCAGCGCACGGGTGCAGTTCTGGATGATTTGCCCACTGGCACGGATTTCGACTGGGTCGACCGTGTCTCGGTGCCGTTGACGACAATGATGCTGGCGATCCTGTTCGACTGCCCCTTCGAAGAGCGGGAGAAGCTGACGTTCTGGTCCGATGTGGGGCTTGCCGATATCAATGCGCCGGATTCCCCGGTCGAGACCGAAGCGGAACGTGCGGTCATCCTGCAGGACATGGCGACCCGTTTCCGGGTGCTCTTCGACGAACGTGCTGCCATGGAACCGCAGTTCGATCTGATCTCCATGCTCGCCCATTCCGGTGCGACCCGGAACATGTCCGATGCCGAGTTCATGGGAACCGTCATGCTGTTGATCATCGGTGGCAACGACACGACCCGGAACTCGATGACGGGCAGTGTACTGGGGCTGCATCAGTTTCCCGAACAGGACCGGCTGCTGCGCCAGGACCCCGGCCTGATCGACAAGCTGGTGTCGGAAACCATTCGCTGGCAGACCCCGCTGATCCACATGCGGCGCACGGCGAACCGTGACACGGAGCTGGCTGGCAAGCAGATCGCGCGGGGCGACAAGGTCGTCATGTGGTACGTGTCCGGCAACTTCGACGAAACCGTGTTCCCGGACCCCTCTGCATTCAGCCTGCAGCGACCGAACGCGCGGCGGCACCTGTCTTTCGGGGCAGGCATCCACCGATGTGTCGGTGACCGGCTGGCAGAACTGCAGCTTCGGATCCTCTGGGAAGAAGTCCTGCGCCGGGAGATGGTGCTTGACGTGACAGGCGCGGCGGAGCGGATCTATTCCAACAATGTCCGGGGCATCAGGAAAATGCCGGTCAGGGTAGTCAGCCGCGCCTGAGTTGCTTCACGCAGGATCGACGAAGGCGGCGACGACCTTTTTCTGACCGGCCTTCTCGAAGTCGATCAGCAGATGGTTGCCGTCAACGCGGGCGACCAGGCCATAGCCGAACTTCTGGTGGAACACGCGTTCGTCCTTCTGGAACTTGCGCACGCTTTCCAGCGTCCGGACCTCACGCGCTTCGCCTTCGACGACCTTGCCACGGGCATAGCCCCCGGCGCGGTAACCGCGTTCCTTCAGCCGTTGCGTCGCCTGCAGCCAGGGCGCGTCGTAGGCAAAGCTGCCCGGTGCCTGCTGTCGGCCTCCGGCACCGCCGGGCTGGGCGGACGCGCCATAGAGGCCGGTTTCCGCCCGCACCTCCACCGCATCCGCCGGCAGTTCCTCGACAAAGCGGCTGGGAATGCCGGAGCGCCATTCGTTGAACACACGCCGGTTCGCGGCATGGCTGATGAAGCAGCGCTGCCGGGCGCGGGTGATGCCGACATAGGCGAGGCGGCGTTCCTCCTCCAGCCCCGCATTGCCGGTTTCCTCCAGCGCGCGGCGGTGGGGAAACACCTCCTCCTCCCAGCCCGGCAGGAAGACCGTGTCGAACTCCAGCCCCTTGGCGGCATGCAGGGTCATGATCGACACCTTCTCGGTATCGTCCGAGCTGTCGTTGGCCTGCACCAGCGCGATATGTTCCAGATAGGCGCCGAGGGTCTCGTGATCCTCCATCGCCAGCA
>Ga0070729_10007174_pt1 | contig 10772 bp, 11 predicted proteins | sample tdDd472_FD_66725 | JGI IMG/M metagenome (GOLD analysis project Ga0070729, IMG submission 66725) | Marine sediment microbial communities from the Atlantic coast under amendment with organic carbon and nitrate - tdDd47.2 | ecosystem: Environmental > Aquatic > Marine > Coastal > Sediment | place...
ACACCATAGGCAGGTGCTGTATGAACAATTCCAGTACCATCGCTGACACTGACATAATCAGCCGCAACAACATAGGCATAATCTTGTTCAACTGGTAGGAATGTGTAAAGTGGGTTATAACGCCAGCCTAATAAATCTTTGCCTTTATAGTGTTTGACAACAGTATATTCTTCTGGATTCTTGAGGACACGTTCCATCAAGGCTTCGGCAAGAATTAATTGTTCTGTTCCTTCACCATCCGATGCAGGACCTTCAACTTGAACATAGTCGATGTCCTCACCAACAGCCAGCGCAACATTACCGGGTAATGTCCACGGTGTTGTCGTCCACGCCATCAGATAAACACCAACTTTATCTTTGACAGGGAATCGTACAAATACGCTCGGATCAACAATGTCTTTATATCCCAATGACACTTCATGACTGCTCAATGGTGTGCCAGAAGTTGGGCTATACGGGACAACTTTATACCCCTTATAGAGAAGTTTCTTATCCCAGAATTGTTTGAGAATCCACCAGACACTTTCGATATACTCATTTGTGAATGTCACATAAGCATCATCGAGGTTCACCCAAAATGCGGTACGTTCTGTGAGTTTTTCCCATTCATTGATATGCCGAAACACATTCGCCCGACATTTCTCATTAAACTCAGCAACGCCATAATCTTCAATTTGTTGTTTACTCGTAAATCCGAGTTCTTTTTCGACAGCAATTTCTACAGGTAACCCGTGTGTATCCCATCCACCGCGACGTAAACAGTAATATCCGTTCATCGTCTTATAACGCGGGAACATATCTTTAAATGCGCGCGCTAGCACATGATGGCTACCGGGCTTACCGTTTGCTGTTGGCGGACCTTCGTAAAATACATATTTGGGTGCATTTTCGCGTCCTTCGGTTGTACGGGCAAATACACGATTCAACCGCCAGAAATCGAGCTGTTCTTGCTCTAATTTATTGATTTTGTCACTATTAACCTTCGAGTCCACTGCCTTAAACATGAGTTATCGCTTCTCCATGATATTGATACGAATTAATTGATAAATATTGGATGATAGTGCGTTAGATTGCACTATGTATTCGTATCAAACAGACAATGACCCGCGGTGTGGACATATTTTGCTCCAACACCACGTAAACACCTCCCTGCTGTAGGTTTTATGATTGCATTGGTCTGAAATTCTAAAAGAAATTATGACGGAATTTAAGGAATTACGATAGGGGCAACTCAGTCTCCAAAATCAAAACCTTGTCGAGGGTCGAGCCGCGGAGGAACTGCCCCAGTCCAGAATACCTCGCGTAACACAGTAAACTTTGTACTCCCTGCGTCAGACTGATAACTGTCAGCAATATTTGCTTCCCAACGATAGACAAACATATTAAACTGCTCAGTACCGACACAAGTGGCAATATGTTGTCCTGATGTATTAAAGCGGGTTTCATCAGAAGTAATACAAGCATCATCTGTTGGAAAGTGGCATATCCCCCCCGCTTCTTGGTAATATTGAACCACATCACATGCATTTTGGTCCGTTTGATATAACCATTCATCAACACCATGATCGACAGTGGTATGCCGTACTTCTATCATATTTTGCGGAAGCGGAGGCATTGGTGGAAACACAATCGAATATAAAATTCCAAACGCTTGAAAACCAATCACCAAAAATACAAGTAAAACGCCAACCAATCCTACTAATAAGATTGGTGAGCGTTGAGTTGCTGTTTCATCGTCAAGCACTAGATTATTCTCGTCGATGTCGTCAGACTCACTTTTGCCAGTATTGTTCATATTGAATAACCGTGAAACCTTCAGAATCCAGGAATGGGTCTTCGTTCTTAATACCCGGTTGTATGATCACTTGTGTGGTCTGAGAAACACCTGGAACGTTGGCACGCTCAAATAAACATTTCCAGACATATGGCACTGTTCCATTTTCGGGGTCATAGTCAGGAGAATCACCATTTGGTGGCAACCGTTTACAACGTTCACTCCCAAATTGATCAGCTTGTTGTTGGTAATGCGCTACAACGCTTTCAACATCTGTCGTCAATATTTTAAAGAATGACTTTTGGAATGATCGGTCTCCATAGGTTTCAACTGCCCACTCTTCTGCCCCTTCAGGTATTGGGATGTGAAGTGGGGAGCGCGCAGACTCTGTTTCGATAGCAACATAAGCCGCAGACCCGAATACAAATAACAAGCCCAGTCCCATAAAAAATAGACCCGTCTTTACTACTGATAGTTTGCCTCGTTTATCAAAAAAATAATTGGTCACAGCTTAATTCTCCTTTATCCCCATACGAAGAGTATCAATATCTGATTGTAACGCCATACCGTATAATGTGCTTTGGTATTTAGTCGCCTCATCTTGCCAATACTCCAAATGACTTTGAATCAAACGGCGTGATGGTTGCTCACCAGCTTGCATTTTGTGGAGACAATATTGCACCAATAACAGTTGCGATGGTTCTTCTTCCACAAGCGACAAGATATTTGTAAAGTGATGTATTGCTCGTTGATAATCACCAAGTAAATAGTAAGCATATCCTAAATCAAACTGTACCACATCTGGCGCACCTTGAGATAAAGCTTTTGTTATGAAATTGCTCGCATCTTCATATTTTCCCGTTACCAATAAGGTCTTACCCAGACCGTACAGTGCAAAATGATACTCTGGTTTGATCTCTAAGGCACGGGTGATAACTGCGATACTATCATCAAATTGACCTAGATGCCGATAGGTATTACCAAGTAACACCAGTGCATCTACTGAAATCTTATCATCTAGTGGGATTTGCTCTAAAATGTCACGCGCCAATGAATAGTCACCATTCATAAAATGCTGTTGTGCTTCATGATATGGCGAGATTAATCGACGATTCCCCCATAAAATCACTAATTGGAGGGTTAACAGCAAACCAAATGCACCCACTCGCGCAGGAATCCGTATTGGCTCAGGACCAGCGAATCCCAAAATTAACATCACTAACAATAATATAACGCCAGAAAAGAATGCCATTTTTGAGGGGGCATCCCATGTTGGTACACGGGTCTTTAAACTACGGACTAGATGCCTCACCATCATGACAAGGTTTCCTTTGCGGTTGCTGTTGTCATAATCGTATCTTCAATCTTCTGGATTTCGTAATGGAGTGCGCTACCGTAAGTAGTGCCTTCTAAGGCTTTTAACGCGGATTTCCATGCTTGTAATCCATGCACCGTCGCCAACATTCGGGCTGTGGCTTTATCAGCATTTTCTTTATCACCGACCTTACGATAATACCGCGACAGATGATAATTAACGCGCACACTATACATTGATGGTAAAGAGTAAAGTACAGCATGTTTGAAGGACTCGATTGCAGAATCATGTTCACCTGCTAATTGTTGAACAAATCCTAATTCTGCCCAAACAATTGGCTGGTCAGGTGATAATTGTGTCGCCGCTTGTAGCGCAATCGCGGCTTCATCATAACTGGCTTGCATCCGATACCCATTTGCTAATGTGATATATGCTCCAGCATGATTTGGGAACATATGAACAGCTTGATCGGCAGTGGCCTGCGCTTTTGCCAATTGTCCGTTATACGCATAAGCACTTGTTAACAACATGAGAACATCGGGCGTAATTTTCCCGCGCTGTAAGACACGTTCTAATAAGTCAATTGCTGGTTCAAACTGGAAATTTTCGATCAGTCGATAGGCTTCACCATATCCAGCTCCATACTGCCGTGACTGACGTGCCAGCAACAAGCCGACTAATACAAAGCCAAAAATAATCATCATTGCAGACAAGCATAATCCAGCCAATGACAGTTGAACGACAGGTGAAATATCATCGCTGAGAGGGACAGATCGATTACCAAAAAACTCAATCAGAACGCCGAATACAAATACAATCATTCCTAAAATGGCGAGACCAACCGATACAAAAACCCCTACCCAACCGAGTAATCGTTGTGTACTCATGCACGCTCCCCTACTCCCAGCGATGCAAGTATTTTATCACCTTCAATAAGCGCACTCGCCAACTCAATATCACTCTCTAAGACATCCCGTAGGGCCTTTGCTTCATCAGCGCTCATAATTACCTGCCACTCTTCCAAGCCCGATTTTTCATGTTTCATCGCTTCAAATGCCAGAGTTGCAGATGCTTCATCCCCTAAACGCATATAAGCGCGGGTTCGATATAGCTGAATCAATAAACGATGACGTGAATCAGGTATTTTGAGGTCTAGCGCTTGATTGAGGTGCGTAAGAGCTAAGTCACTTTCTTTGAGGCGATCTTCAATCATGCCCAAGTTGTATACAGCAACCCATTCATCAGGAGCAAGTTCATAGGCTTTTTGGGCGGCATCTAATGCTTTTTTATAATTCCGCGCCTGTAACTCAACTTCGGCTAATCCATTATATGCAATAGCAGATGTCGGATCAACTTCAGCCATTTTCATATAGTCTTTACGTGCCATCTTGAGCTTGCCCCATAACCGAAACAATTCTGCCCGAAAACGATAATGCTCAGGCTGATTCGGCTCTTGTTTGATAAGCTCTGTCATCGCTTCTACTGCCACGTCATATTGTTGTTTTCGCATGGCTTTAATGGCTGTTTTATAGTGCTGCGGTGCGCCGAAACTATTAAAAACAAAGATTCCAGCAACAATCCAGCCTAACCCAGCCCCTACAAACAATCCCGTAATCTCAGGGAAAAAGGTAGATCCCATCAGTATCGCAATCACAGCAGGCGTTATGATACCGAGCCAGCGTTTACGTTCTTCAACAGGCAAACGGCTAAGGATGAGATAACCTGCCCCGATTACAAAAGCAAGTACCAACAACGTTTGTGCAGGAGACACCCAATCATATTGATCAATGATCGCATTGAGTATCAAACTACCTAAGCCCGTGACGGCTAATAAAGCCATGAAAATCTTAAAATTACGGGGTCCAAGAAAAATCTGAAATCGTTTAAACATCTGTCAGTTAACTAACCTTTGATCTATCAGGTGACATTATTGTCCCTAATGTTGTTGGGCATAATTGCTAATTTGAACGACAAATTCTTGCTGATTATGGGCATTCACTCGTTTAATTACCACTTGATGTTCATCGACCCAATACGAGAGTGCTTTATCAGTATAGCGATACCGTTTAGTGTCAAATTTCAGTTGCCCTATGCCAATCATTTCATCCGTGACATATTCAACTTGAGATTGTGTCGTCTGAACAACCCCCGGAAACAGTTGAGCAAAATCAAATGTCGGCACAAACATCGATACAGGTTTATCACCATAGCGTGCAAAATCCACAGTCGTCTGCCCTCTGAATATCAAAAATGGAATATCAATCAGTGTAAATTTTGGGAGTTCCATTTCTCGATAGTCACGCTCTGCTCCATTCATTGTATATCCGATTTGCATCACATCATTATCAATACTAAAGGTAGCCCGAAGAGTCTTGATACCCATTTCAAACTTAGGATTATGGTAGTCAACATCAAAGCGAACAATCTCACCTGTTTTAGATTGTAAGGCTTCGAGCAATATCGATTTACCATCTTCAAAACGCGAGTCAGCATCAACCCGAATAAATCGTTCTCCATCAGGATGTTCGTGAATCGTCCATTCCTCGGTCTTACGTAATTCTTGACCGTCTTTGAAGAACTTATACACGCCACTTGCTATAAATTTTTCATGAGCTTGAACAGGATGCAAATAGCGCATTTAGTCGGTAATCTCCACATACAGGCGTTTGTTGATGCCACCTTTATTCTTGTATTTCGTCAGTTTGATCGACCCAACTTCGCTGGTATTAGCAACATGCGTACCACCATCGGCTTGTAAATCTAACCCAACCAATTCTATAGTACGGATTTTAGTTATTCCTTCTGGCAATAGATTCACTTTAGTTCGGATTAAATCAGGGATTTGAAAAGCTTCTTCACGAGGAAGTGATTGCACCTTAATAGGTCGTGATTCTGCGATTTCTACATTGATCTTTGTCTCGATCTCTTGCAAGAGGTCTTGATCCAATTTTTCAAATTCAAAATCCATGCGCCCTGACAACACATCCATATTGCCACCAGTCACACTCGCTTGATAATCGCGCCAGACGACCCCACATAAGATGTGCATTGCCGTGTGAGTACGCATTAACTTATGCCGCCGTTCCCAATCTACAACACCTGTGACTTCGTTATCAATCGGTGGTAAATCCCCATCAATAATATGGATATTCCCATATTTGACCTTACTCACAACATATTCGGTATCCCCTGCAATTAACTTACCAACATCATTGGGTTGACCACCGCCACCAGGGTAAAAAGCTGTAGAATCTAATAAAACCCCATTTTGCTCGGTGTCATGTCCAACTACCCGTGCTGTGAATTCTTTAACATAACTATCTTCTAAATAAATCAAGTGGGTCATCAATCTATCCTCTATATATTTGTACGCATCCGTAACATGGTTGTTTCGCCACCGATAGATTTCCAAAACTTAACAGCATTCTGATTTTTTTCAGACACATGCCATTCAAAATATGTGACATTCTGCGATTGAAACCATAACACAAGACGCTCTACTAATTCCCGCCCGATGCCTTGCCGTCTATAATCAGCTGTTACACTTATATCTGCTAGAAAACCACTTCGTACAGGAGCAAACATTTCTGGCGTAATATTGACTAGCATTCCCAGCACATAACCAACGACCTCGCCATTGACTTCCGCTACAAGTATACGGGTTTGTGAATCGGGCAAACGACTCAATACACTACTTTCATAAAATTCCGCACCATGCTCCGATGCTCGAAACATAATTGCATCAAACTGCTGATGATAATTAACCATCTCTAGCCACAATTCGCCAATTCGTTTTGCATCTTCTGTTGTTGCCAACCGTATCATATCACCATCCAAAATTCACTAAATCGTAACCTTGCCCCATTACTGCGCCAGAATGCCTCTTCTACAGGGTAACGCGCAGGTAAATCAACCGTCAATATCCGAATATCATGTTCAGCTAGCCAAGATTTTGCCTCATTAAGAAGGTTTCCACCTAAGCCGCGATGTGCCTGATGCAAATCGAGCCCCATATCCATAATTTTTCCAATTTGCTTAGGGCGTAATCCCACTGGTCCAGCTACAATCGTTACTACGATATAGCCTAAAACCTGTGAATCCTGTTCGGCAACATAAAAACCAACCATAGAATCATCTATCCATAACTGGGCTTGTTCTTCCCAAACCTGCACCGCATTCGGTATTGGGGTAAAATAAGAGTCAGTCTGTTGTAACAATGCGATTCGTTCAACCCAAATAAATGATATAGTTGATAAATCGGATGGTTGTGCGGGACGAATTTCCATAAGGTTACTCAGTTTATCTATTCAATTTGTTAGCATAACACTCGCTAAACAGCGTAGCAAGATACTATTCATGTCAACACAAACAACATATCAAATTCCATATGATGAACTTCCACTTTGGATGCGTCAAGCTCGCCAAGAATTTGATTGGGGAATTATCATTGCTATTGCGATGAGTGTTGCTATGGCATGGTCATTTCTTGTGCGAACGGATTTACCGGCAGGACATCAATTAGAACACACAATATTTCAATCTAGTGACATCGTTACAGCTTTTAAAGAGGGTCGATATTATCCACGGTGGTCACCTTATGCCGTCAATGGCTATGGTGCACCTATTCCGAATTATTATCCAATGGGAACACCGTATACAGTTGCACTTATTGATATACTTTTTACCAATGACTTACATCAAGCCGTGCGAATTGTTGTTGTCCTCACCTATGCTTTAGCAGGTGGTAGCACGTATTTGCTAGTATCACGCCGTACCGATGCCGCTATTGGTTTACTATCTAGCATATTATATGTTTATAGCCCGATGATAGGATCAACTATCCCAAATGTATTAGGTGATTTACCATTACTAATGGCAAGTTCCTTGCTTCCGCTTAGTTTATGGACAGCCTATCGTTTAACCATAAGAAAACAACCCTCGGACTTCACATTTCATAGCCTAATCATCGCATTATCGTTGTGGATTCATCCACAAATGACATTCGTAAGCATCATATTGAGTGTCATTTATAGCTTGCTAGATCATAAGGGGGCTATGTGGAGTATAAGAAGAATTACACAGCTACTTTTTGCTAATGTATTGGGATGTTTATTAGCTTCATTTTTCTGGATGCCTGCCATATTAGAACATGATTTGGTAAGCTGGTACACTTTTGATGCACTACAGAATTATCGATTATCGTTAAATCAACTCTTTACACCTATGCAACAAATTGATTCAGGTTTGCTCTTACCCCAACCACAATTCACACTGGGCTGGATAATCATTGTATTAGCAATTTTTGGCAGTATTGTCATCATGTCTCGCCCCATCATCTCAAAACGGTTTTATACAATAACTGTGATAATTGGTTGCTTTCTGATAGTTATCACTCTGCTATTGAGTCCCAAAGATGTATGGTTACTCGTGCCAATAACCTTATGTTTTTCAATTTTAGGTGGTAGTCTACTCCATCTTCGAAGGTATCTATCAGAACAAGTCAGCCGACTATTGCTTGCTTTTAGTGTCGCGCTAACATTGATTTTTTCGATACCTGTCTGGTTAATCCCTTCGCCCCATATTACATTGTCCAACGCGGATGCGATTGCACAAATCCGTTATGAACAGCAAGAGTATGGGATTTCAACTCTGCCTAATGGTCTTCCCTTGCCATCAACAATAGAACCGATTCGCCCCATGAGTCGTTTTTTGATGAACAGTTATGAAGCAAATGCTCCAATACGCTATGATGAGCAACAAAATAATGCCAATACGATTGTGAGTCTTTTAGAAACATCCTCTCATCAACAATCTTACCGTATTCTCAATGGCACATCCACAGAACTCGAATTTATTATTCCATATTTTGACGGGTGGCAAGCTTTTTTAAACAACAAATCACTCCAAACATATGCCAACCCTGAAACAAATATGCTAACCGTTCAAATTCCCAAAGCCGATAATGAGGAATTGACCATTAGTCTAACACCCTCCCGTATTCGGAGTCTGTCGTGGATTATTAGCCTTATTACGTTAATTATTATTGTCGTGATTGTACTCTTCCGTAATCGACACAACAATCAAATTATTAGCGATATTCTAGTAGAGACTATGCCACGTTCGGATGTAAGGCTCATGTTATTTATGTTTGTGTGTTTGAGTATTGTCATCGGCTTATTGACATCAGAAACACCCTTAATTAAACTCCAGAATCCACCAGCATTTACCCTAATCCAAAGTTTACCACTTCAAAGTCGAACAAGTACAGGATTTGAAGCGACTACATTTGAACTCAATCATCGAGAATTCCAAATTGGTGAGAGCTTCGATATTACAATTTATTGGCAGGCATTAACTACATTACAGTCTAATTATAAATCCCGCGCCTTGTTGCGCGATAAGACCAATCAATTTGTTTGGTACACGGGAGATCTACAATATCCTGGTAGAATTCAGTCAAAACGTTGGATTCGTAATACATTTATTGAGGATACTCACTCTATTCATATTCCTAACACCCTCATAGTCGGAGAATATGAGATTCTATTTGAAGTCTATCCATGTGATAATACAGGCTGTAATTTTGCCAATCCTGTGACGTTTTTCGATATTGGCGGTAACATTATAGGCAAGCAATTGTCGATACCTTTAACTATTACCATTCGATAGATTGATAGAGAATAGGTGATTTTTCAGTAGATTTGTTACATTGATTAAAGATTATATATATTGTTCAATACTCTTGATTCAGTTAGACTCAATAAATTAATTTAATGAGACAAGGAGACACTATGTCCACATTACACTCATCAGAACGTATCGGGGAAGCATGGCGGTTGCATCGAGATGGCAACAATGACCAAGCTATCAAAATATTCCAGGAAATTGTTCAAAAAGCCCCTGAGAATGTCGATGCCCATTATGGACTCGGTTTAGCTTATAAAGCATCTAATGATATGGCTTCTGCGGCTGATGCCTTCCAGAAAGCGCTCGGCTTTGCACAAAAAGCTGTCAGTGCAGTTAGAATTGCATCCGAAGCCGAAGGACATCATGGCTCAAATGATTTGGACACTAGCGAAGATGATCGTTTCATGATGCTCTCAAATATGCTCAAACAAAGACTGGCAGACGTGGGTGTAAGCGATTCCGCATCGTAAATAATGCATAAACGAGAACGACTCGAAAAAGCCATCGCAGGGGAAGCTGTAGATCGTATTCCTGTAGCACTTTGGCGGCATTGGCCCGGTGATGATCAACGAACAGCTGATTTAGCGCGCTCAATTATCGATTTTCAACATGATTATAACTGGGATTTTGTGCGTGTGATGCCGTCGGAAAACTTCCAAGTCATTGACTATGGGACACAAGACGATTGGCAAGGTCATCTAAAAGGCACTCGTCAAATCACTAAGAATATTGTGAAGCGATCACTGGAATGGACAGAACTCCGTAGCTTAACCGCAGATCGCGGAATTCTAGCCCAGCAAGTTCAGTGTATGAAGCTCGTATGCAGCGCATTTGAAGCTGAAGGTGTACCTGTTGTTCACACCATTTTCAGTCCATTTACTCAGGCGACACGGCTCAGTGGTTCGCAACTTGTACTAAGAAATATGCGTACCCACCCAGACCGCTTACGCACCGGGCTAAATATTCTAACAGAAAGTACATTGCGGTTTATCGAGG
>Ga0070729_10007175_pt1 | contig 10772 bp, 9 predicted proteins | sample tdDd472_FD_66725 | JGI IMG/M metagenome (GOLD analysis project Ga0070729, IMG submission 66725) | Marine sediment microbial communities from the Atlantic coast under amendment with organic carbon and nitrate - tdDd47.2 | ecosystem: Environmental > Aquatic > Marine > Coastal > Sediment | place...
AAATCGCTCGAGATCTTCAGGCCTCACCGCTACGGTCATCCTTTCCTGGGATTCGGAGATCCATATCTCCCACTGGTCCAGCCCCTCATATTTCAAGGGAACCTTTTCAAGCTGGATTTCGCATCCGTTGCTAAAGCGAGCCGATTCACCCACTGACGATGAAAGCCCTCCGCCGCCGTTGTCGGTAATAAACTGTATCAATCCCTCGTCCCGGGCTTCTAAAAGAAAGTCATGCATTTTTTTCTGGGTGTAAGGATCTCCGATCTGAACATGCCCTGCCGGTGTGTGCTCGGAAAAAGTCTCCGAAGAAGCGGTAACGCCGTGAATACCATCTTTGCCCACCCGACCGCCACACATGATAACCAGGTCTTTGGATGCGGTCTTCTTTTTTTCCGCCGGGCGGCCTTTGACCAGGGCCGGCATAATCCCCACTGCGGTCACAAAAACCAGGCATTTCCCCAGGTATCCCGGGTCAAAAAGAACCTGGCCGAATGTGGTCGGAATTCCGCTCTTGTTGCCGCCGTCACGCACGCCTTCGATGACGCCGTCCAAAAGCCGTCTCGGATGGAGATGCGGTTTAAGGCTCCCGCTGTAATTTCTAGGTCCGACACAAAAACCGTACCCGCCCATCACCAGTTTGGATCCCAAGCCCGTCCCCAAAGGATCACGGTAAACCCCCACGATGCCGGTGATGGCTCCGCCGTAGGCTTCCATGTTGGATGGAGAATTATGGGTTTCTCCGGTAATGACGTAGTAATGTTCGTCGTCAAAACGCCCGACACCGGCATTATCCCACAACACCGATACCACCCAGGGTTTTCTTTCTTTTAATGTCAGGGTCGGCGTCTCGATGCATGTTTTAAAAAGATTGTCCACAGTATCCGTTTCACCGGTGACAAGATCCTTGTAGCGAAACAATCCTCGAAATGTATTGTGGTTGCAGTGATCGCTTCTGGCCTGGGAAATATATTCAAGTTCGATATCTGTTGGATCCGACAGCCCTTTTAATGCCCGTTCGGCCTGGACTTTTTCGTTCAAGAAATAGGATCTTATGAAGGGGATATCGGCGGGGTTCAATGCCAGATCCCGCTGATCACTGATGTTCTTCAGGGTCGCGTCGCTATGGACAGGAATGGTGGTAACCGTCGGTGTATGGTCGAGAATCACCTTTGGGATGATAATACCGATCCCCTCTGCAGGATCCCATTCATCGACCGGAAAAATTTTCCACTGCTGGATAATATCATTGGCCAGAAGTTCGCCCGCAACCATATTGACCGCTTCGAAGGTCAGACCTGAACCTTTCAGGCAATACCGTTTTGAAGTATAGATGGCTTCATGGGGGCCGAATTTTCTCCCCAGAATATCTTCCACCGCCTCAACGGCGGTACTCCCTGGATTATCTCTGACCCCCGGACGGAAGCCCACCCAGATGGTCCAGTCAAAATCGATCTGAAGGGAATCATAAGCGGAGATCTGGGTCACAGGGTTTGTAAAGGCTTCAGTTTGAACGGTTTTCAGCTGTTCAGCTGAAAGGTCCGCATCAATGGTGATGACATGAATGCTGCGGACATGGGTAAGCTCAATCCCAAAATAGTTTTTCGCCTTCTGGCGAATTCCATGGCCTTCGGCATCAAAAAGATCCGGTTTCAGTGCAATTTCGAGTCGGTATGGCATCAGCTTAAGAACACCCGTGCAATATCATTATAAAACACAAATATCATCAGCAGAATCAGCACAAATATCCCGGCTTGCTGGGCGATCTCACGTATCTTTATGCTCACCGGACGTCCGGTGACCGCCTCGACAAAAAAGAACAGCAGATGTCCGCCGTCCAAAACCGGTATGGGAAGAAAATTTAGAATCGCAAGATTTATGCTGATAAGCGCAATGAAAAAGATCAAGTTGATCGCCCCTTCCCTGGCCTCCTGACCTGCCATCTGTGCGATCATTATTGGGCCGCCCAGTGTTTTTGGCGAAACCCTCCCCTGAAAAAGTTTTACAACACCCTTTATGGTCAAGGCCGTTATTTGATAGGTTTGTATGAAGCTCTGTGAAAAGGCCTGAAAAACGTTCAAATCCTTGGTAAAGAAATCACCGGAAGCGGTAACCCCGATGACATAGCGCTCCATATCCTCGTTGAATATATTTTTAAATATTTTCGGTTCCGGCGCAACGTCCAAAATCCGCATGGAATTACCGCGAAGCACAGATATGGACAGGGTATTCCCTTTGCTCGTGGTAATCATCTTGGCCATATCTTCCCAGCTTGAAATCTTCACGCCATCGATGGATACCACCAGATCACCCTTTTTCAGCCCTGTCCGGTAAGCGGGGGTACCTTCATTGACCTCTCCAATGGAGGGTTTTAATATTAACATGCCCGATATTTGAAAAATACCGTAGAATATGATCAGCGCCAGAAGGATATTAAAAAAGGGCCCGGCGGCGACGATTAAAATCCGTTTAAAGACATGTTTGTGCGTAAAAGAGAGCGGAATATCAGCGGGGTCTAAGTCGGCATCCGGTTGCTCACCCACCATTTTGACATATCCGCCGAGCGGTATGGCGGAAATCCGATAATCGGTAATGCCGATCTTTTTACTGATTATTTTTGGGCCAAAGCCGAGTGAAAATGTCTCCACCCCGACACCCAGCAACCGTGCCACAAGGAAATGTCCCAGCTCATGAAAAAATATCAGTACGCCCAGTACGATGACCAATGCAAATATATTAACACTCATTTTGTTTCTCTGAATTTCGAATCCGGTTAAACCGGATAAGAAAAATTTTCTTTTATATATAACGAAATACGGGTAATTCTATAAATATAATGATCTCGTAAAAAGTCATGAATTCAACTATAGATGGCTAAGTAAAAAGGTTCATATACAAGGCGTAGTATTTTTTCAGGAACGAGGCCATACATATAGTATGCCGAGTGTCTGAAAAAATACTACAACGCAGTAGATGGGACTTTTTACGACGCCATCAAATATAATATCACAAACACACCAACATAGTAAAGAACCAGACCTGGATAAATAATCAGGCGTTCCCATGGCCTCCATGAGGACGCCGTTATTCCAAATTCCGTATCAGGGCTTGGGCCTGTTCTCTGGCCCACCGGTCAGCTCGAAGAATATCCTGAAGCGTTGGATCTGTAATTACAGTATGCTGCTCCATGGTTCCCCGAATAACCTCCGGTATTTTCAAAAAAGAGATCCGTTTTCTTAAAAAGGCCTCCACAGCCGCTTCATTTGCGGCATTTAACACCGCCGGGAGGGTCCCGTCTGTTTCACAGGCCTGGTATGCCAAAGCAAGACAAGGGAACTTTTCCAAATCAGGTTCTTCAAAAGTAAGTGCACCGATGCTCACAAAATCCGGTAGCGGCTGCTCAAGCGCAAGACGTTCCGGATAAGACAGGGCATATGCAATGGCGCCCTTCATATCGGGGATGCCAAGCTGTGCCATTACCGTTCCATCTTTAAAGGAAACCATGGAGTGGATCACGCTTTGGGGGTGAATCACCACTTCAATCATTTTCTGTGAAATACCGAAGAGACGTTTTGCCTCTATAATCTCAAGCCCTTTGTTCATCAGCGTTGCTGAGTCGACACTAATTTTTTTGCCCATACGCCACGTGGGGTGATTCAGGGCAGCTTCGGGTTTAATGGATCCAAACTCATTTCCCGGCAGATTTAAAAACGGGCCGCCGGAGGCTGTAAGAAATATCTTATCCAAATCCTCACGTCGATTCCCAGAAATGCATTGAAAAATCGCGCTGTGCTCGCTGTCGATGGGGAGTATCTTTGACCCATTTATTGCCGCCCTTTTTACGACAATCTCACCGGCCATAACAAGGGTTTCCTTGTTCGCCAGGGCGATGTTTTTCCCCGCCTCAATGGCTGCCAGGGTCGGCATCAGACCGGACGCCCCCACGAATGAAACCACAACCATATCAACGGATGGATAGACTGCAGCGGCTTTGTAGCCGTCTTCTCCGTACAGTACTTCAACGCCGGCTCCCGAGGGGAGTATGTTTTGCAGATCAACCGCGCTGGATTCATCATACACCACGGCAATTTCAGGATGGAATCTTTCGATCTGTCTGGACAGTAAAGAAATGCTACGTTTGGCTGCAAGTGCCTTGACTGCAAACCGCTCTGGAAACATCTCTACGATCTTTAGAACATTACAGCCGATGGATCCTGTCGATCCCAATATAGAAAGATTTTTCATAGCATTCAAACATCGTAGCCAAAGGGCTCTTATCTTAAAAAACAAGCTAAAGACCGGCTAAAAAACGCCAATTACCGGTTACCCGGTTAGTACATATTCCTTAAAAAAATACGCCACAGGTGCAGCAAACAACAAGGCATCAATCCGATCGAGGATACCTCCGTGACCCGGAAATAATGTCCCGGAATCCTTTATATGGGACGCCCGCTTTAATTCAGATTCGAACAGATCTCCCGCCTGGCCGGCCGCACCGATGGAAAAGAAACACAGGAGACTTAAACCCCATGATAACGACGGCATAAAAAAATATTTGAACAAAGCGCCCGCGACCAGGTTGGCAGCAAGACCGCCCACAGAGCCCTCGATGGTCTTATTCGGACTTACGGCAGGACAAAGTTTGTGCCGCCCGAAATAAGTGCCGGCATAGTAGGCAGCAGTATCACCGACAAATACGAGTATTAACAGAAAAAATATCCAGGAAATACCATCATTCCCGTTTCGGATCAAAACCAGAAATGAAAGAAAAACCGGAATGTAGATAACCCCAAGAACCTGTTTGAAAACAATTTCCAAAACAGACGAATCAAATTTAAACTTTGAAAAAGAAACCAGAGCGCAACCGATAAAATTAAAACTAATAATGCATAGAACCATTTTGAACGAATGAAAATATGCAGCCCATATAACCATCGAACCTGTGAAAAAAGCTAAACTCTGAAAGCTCAAAATGGAAATGTTTTGAGGGTTCAATTTTTCGCTTTCAGCGGCATTCAGACCGATCCGAAAATATTCCCAAAGTGCGATAATGACCGCGGCATTGATAACAACGGCAAGCAGAAATGACCCCCCGATGCTTACTAATAAAATAAGAAACGGGATGACTACAATCGCTGTAATCCATCGTTTTAAATGCATAATGCCTCGTCCTGGAAATACTTCAACTTTCTGATTTTAATTTGGTCTATTGAGACATAGTCTTTTTGTCTCACAGATGGAATACTGGAATGGCGGGATAGCGGTTGTTAGAATAGTTTCGATTTATAAGATATTTTTTACTTCTTTTTTAAACTGAATTTTGTCAACAACCCGTTATTCCATCATTCCAGTATTCCAGCATTTCAATTATGAACGAAGCGAATTGAGCTCTGTACCGGAGGTTGAAAAATGCTGGATCAGGATCCGGTTCTACCGAATCTTCGCTCACGGCGCTGATAGTCTTTCAGAATTTGCACAAATTCATCCTTTCCAAAATCGGGCCACAAGGTATCTGTGATATAAATTTCCGTATATGCGATCTGCCAGAGTAGAAAATTACTGATGCGCACTTCCCCGCTGGTTCTGATCAGAAGATCAGGATCCGGCATATCAGCGGTATAAAGATGCTCGGATATAAGCTCGGAGGTTATTAAATCCGGATCGATATGACCATCTTTAACCTTTATTGCAATCTGTTTGACCATCCTTAGAATCTCAGACCGTCCGCCGTAACTCAATGCGAGATTCAGGCGCAAACCGTCATTGTTTTTTGTTAAATCCATGGTCTTATGCAGTGTCTGCCGGACATTTTCCGGCAATCGTTCGATCTGCCCGATGGCATTCAGTCGAATATTGTTGCCCAGCATCTCTGTTTTTTCGGATTCGAGAAATTTTTTAAGGAGAGACATGAGAGCAGTGACTTCGGATTTGGGTCGTTGCCAGTTTTCGGTGGAGAACGCATACAGCGTCAAAATAGGAATTCCGATTTCGCGGCAGGTCCGAACAATCGTTCGAACGGTTTCGGAGCCTTTTTCATGACCTCTGATCCGATTTAATAGGCGCTTTTTGGCCCATCGACCGTTACCATCCATAATGATGGCCACATGGGAGGGTAGTTTTTCAGGATTAAGATCTGTGCTAACAACAGAAGGTGAATTAGAATTCAAGGATCTCCTTCTCTTTATCTTTACAGACTTCATCGACAAGCTGGATATACTCATCTGTTATTTTCTGTATCTGATCTTGAGCCTTGAAAGCATCATCTTCCGAAATTTCGCCATCCTTCTTCAAGCCTTTCAGCAGATCGTTGGCATCACGTCTTTGATTGCGCACCGCAACCCGATGTTCTTCGCCCTTTTTATATACGACCTTTACAAGCTGTTTTCTTCTCTCTTCGGTCAGCGGCGGAATGGAGATCCGTATCAGTTTGCCATCATTTGAAGGTGTAAGATCGAGATCGGACTTCAATATGGCCTTTTCAATATCCTTGATAACGGATACGTCCCAAGGCTGTATGGTAATCAGCCGGCTTTCGGGAACAGCAAGAGATGCCATTTGGTTAAGGGGTGTCAGTGTGCCGTAATAATCGACCCGAATTCCATCCATAAGTGAAAGGGAAGCACGTCCTGTCCGGATCCTTTTCAATTCATTTTCTAGCGCACCTATCGACTTTTGCATACCATCTCTGGTTTCTTGATATATCGATTCAATCATGGCGTCTCCCTTTAATGGTTTATCTGGGTTCCCACCGTTTCTCCGCACACCACCTTTTTAATATTCCCCTTATGGGTCAGATTAAAGATAATAAGGGGAAGCTTATTATCCATTGCCAGAGAAATCGCTGTCATATCCATAACGTGGAGTTGCTTTTCGATAACCTCCATATATTTGATTTCTCTTATAAATTTAGCGTTTTTATCGATAACGGGATCTGCATCGTAGAGTCCGTCGACCTTGGTGGCCTTTAAAAGGATCTCCGCATGTATTTCCTGGGCCCTGAGGACCGCAGCAGTATCGGTTGTAAAGTAAGGATTCCCGGTACCTGCTGCAAATATAACCACCCGTCCCTTTTCCAGGTGGCGAACTGCCTTCCGAGCGATAAAGGGTTCCGCCACTTCATGCATTGAAATAGCCGTCTGAACACGGGTCACAACCCCTTTTTTCTCCAAAGCATCCTGTAACGCAAGGCTGTTAATGACGGTGGCCAGCATTCCCATTCGGTCGGCGGAGACCCGATCCATGCCATATGAGGAGGCGGCGATGCCTCTGAAAATATTACCGCCGCCGACAACAATGGCAACTTGAACCCCGAGGTCGAATATAGAACGGACCTCTCCAGCCACGTCCTTTATCATCTCGGGACTTATCCCAAAACTCTGATCCCCCATCAGTGCTTCACCGCTAAGTTTTAGGAGAATCCTTTTATATCTGGGCATGGTCAAAGTCTATAATTCCCCAATCCTGAATCTTGCGAATCGTTTAATTGAAATATTTTCACCGATTTTTGCAATCATTTCATTTAACAGATCTTCAATGATGATATCGGGATCACGAACGTAAGCCTGATTCATCAGGCAACTTTCCTTGTAGTATTTCTGCATCTTACCTTCTACAATTTTATCCGCTATTTTTTCAGGTTTGCCCATTTCCAGTACCTGGCCCCGATAGATTTCCTTTTCCCTGTTGATGGTCTCTTCAGGAACGTCTTCGGGTCGGATCCCAACGGGATTGGTGGCGGCAATGTGCATGGCAATATTTTTTGCAAATTCCTTGAAATCGTCATTCTTTGCAACAAAATCGGTCTCACAATTAACTTCAACCAGAACCCCGAGTTTGTTGTCCATATGGATATAAAACTCAATTATCCCCTCTGTCATCGCCCTTCCGGCGCGTTTAGCAGCCGTCGCCAAACCTTTTTTTCTTAAGAAATCGACGGCCTGACTCATATCACCATCACACTCTGCAAGTGCTCCTTTACAATCCATAATTCCGGCGCCGGTCTTCTCGCGAAGCTCTTTAACCATTGTCGCACTAATTGTTGACATCACTATTCTCCTGTTCCTTCTACTTCAGTTTTTTCCCCGGATTCTTCGCTGTCGGCATGTTTTAATTTTTCAGAATCAGGTTCACCTTCAGGTGTTGTTCTTTTAATTATCTCCACAACGGGACCTTCTGAACCGTCTGAAATCACCTTCCGTTCACCCGGTTTCAACTCCGCGCTGGCAGCTTCCACAGCAGAGACCTCTTCTATTTCTTTGTCGGTTTCAGCCTGCTGTTTTTCAGCCAGACGCTCTCTTCCTTCAACACAAGCATCGGCCATTCTGGATGTAATGAGCCGTATTGCACGAATTGCATCATCATTCCCCGGTATAATATAATCGATTTCATCAGGATCGCAATTGGTATCCACAATTGCAATGATAGGGATCCCCAGGCGTCTTCCCTCACGGACGGCAATGGCTTCATTTTTGGGGTCAACAACAAAAATCGCCCCTGGAAGCCCGTTCATAGTTCTGATTCCGCCAAGATTGTTATCGAGCTTAAAGCGCTCCTTTCTTAATTTCAGCCGCTCTTTTTTGGGAAAAAGATCGATGGTTTGATCGTTTACAATGCCGTTAAGATAGTTCAAGCGGTCGATACTTTTTTTTATGGTGTGAAAGTTTGTCAACATTCCCCCCAACCACCTGTTATGAACGTAAAACATCTCACATCGATTCGCTTCTTCATAGATCGACTCTCTCGCTTGTTTCTTTGTACCCACAAAAAGCAGCGATTTGCCATTTTCCACCGTTTCAACGATGAAATCGTACACGGTTCTGAACATCCGAACGGTTTTCTGAAGATCGATAATATAGATACCGTTTCTGGCCCCAAAGATATAAGGTTTCATCTTGGGATTCCAACGTTTTGTCTGATGACCAAAATGAACTCCGGCTTCAAGGAGTTCTTTCATTGTAATATAAGCCATTTTTTTTCTCCCTTCTTAATCGGTTTTTCCACCGCCCATATCACTCCTGCATCCGACCCCGCCATGCGGGGCACCGGGAAACAGGTCCAAAGGCGTGCGAATTTATTAAACTGATACATTTAACAAATAAAATGTCGACTCGCAACCATTTTTTATATTTTTTGCTTTTAAAACGCCGTGTTTTTGTTATGTTCTCTTTTTCTGCATCTGGACAATACGATCGTATCCGCTGTAATCTTTTGTAAAGATGACTTTTTCATAATTCCCGGACTGTTCGATGATTTTCAGGATATCATCTTTCTGATCATGGCCGATCTCCAGCAACAGGCAGCCCTCCCGGCAGAGATGCCGATGAGCGGCATTCACTATAGATCTCAAGCTTGAAAGCCCGTCTTCACCGCCGTCAAGGGCCGAAATCGGCTCATACCGGTTAATTTCAGGTTGAAGTCCGGCAATCACCCCACTCGGAACATATGGTGGATTTGATACAATGACATCAAACACCGGTTTTCCGTTACCGAAAGTGCCAAACCAGTCCGAACAAAAAAAAATGACACATCCATGGAGAGCATGACGCTCTGCATTTTGTTTGGCCTGAACCGCCGCCGCGATGGCCCGATCCGATGCAAAGAAAAGATGATGGGGCCGCATGGATGCAAGTGCCAGGATTACAGCCCCGGACCCCGTCCCCAGCTCTAATATTCGCTTTCGGGTTAGGTTTTGTTTGGACATCGAACCTTCCGGCAATAATTTCAATCCAGCCTCAACCAAAAACTCGGTTTCAGGTCTCGGAATCAGAACATCTTTTGTAACTGCAAAATCCATGGACCAGAATTCTTTGAATCCCAAAATGTATGCAACCGGCTCCCTTTTCACCCGCCTTTTTATCAACGCCTTAAACCGTGACAATTCTTCTGCACATAGCGGCTGATCGTACTGCAAATACAAATCTATCCTTTTTAATTCTAAGATATGGGCAAGAAGTATCTCAGCTGTCGCTCTTGGGCTTTCAATATCTCGGGATTTAAAATAAGAAGTGGTCCACTTGAGGAGTTTTATTATGGTCCATTCAGGCTTAATGGAGTTCGTTGGGTTTTGCATTCTGTAATGCCTGGGTCTGATAAAAAGTTGTAAGCTCTTCTATGATCTCATCTATTTCGCCCTGCAGAATCTGTTCCAGTTTGTATAGGGTGAGCCCAATTCGATGGTCGGTAACTCTGCCCTGGGGAAAGTTATAGGTTCTTATTCTTCCGCTTCTATCTCCATCTCCGATCTGGGTTTTTCGCTCTTGAGATCTCTTTTCGTTCTGTTCCCTGATCATCCCATCAAGAATACGGGCACGTAGGACTTTCATCCCTTTGTTTTTGTTCTTTAATTGGGATTTTTCGTCCTGGCATGTAACAACGATACCTGTCGGCAGGTGGGTAAGACGTACGGCTGAGTCGGTTGTGTTGACACTCTGACCGCCCGGTCCGGTCGCTCGGAAGACATCGACTTTAATCTCACCCGGATCAATATGGAGTTCGACATCCTCGGCTTCGGGCAAAACCGCAACGGTAACCGCAGACGTATGTATCCGCCCCTGTGTCTCGGTTTCCGGAACACGTTGAACACGATGTGTACCACTTTCATATTTAAAACAGCTGTATGCCCCTTTTCCATGGATCATGGCGACAACCTCTTTTAACCCACCGACACCGGTGGTGTGATGGCTTAAGACTTCGACTTTCCAGTTCTTGCCTTCAGCATGCCTGCTGTACATTCTGAAAAGATCACTGACAAACAGTCCGGCCTCTTCTCCACCTGT
>Ga0070729_10007177_pt1 | contig 10768 bp, 4 predicted proteins | sample tdDd472_FD_66725 | JGI IMG/M metagenome (GOLD analysis project Ga0070729, IMG submission 66725) | Marine sediment microbial communities from the Atlantic coast under amendment with organic carbon and nitrate - tdDd47.2 | ecosystem: Environmental > Aquatic > Marine > Coastal > Sediment | place...
CTTGAAGAAGAAGAGACATCCTACCTCTCCACTTACATTGAAAACCACTGGACACAGCTCACCATCGGCCACCTGCTGCCCCTCACCCCCTGGCGTGCTGATTTTGCCGCAAATCTCTGTATCGGAAAGGGAATCGCCACAGGCTATGCAATCGAGACACTTCATTCACATTACGAAGATGTAAAAAAACTTGAGGTGAATTTCTTCTCGAAATTTGGTATGCATGTCCTGTTTGATGAAGATGCAGTGGATTTCCTCATGGACCAGATCCTGACGGCAGACGCCACCGGTGAAGAGATATTCACCAAAATAGCCGGGGATTTCGAGCTGGGCTTGGCACTTATCCGGGAAAAAACCGGAAAAACCCACTTCTTCATCACACGGGAGGCTCTTCTCGCGCCTGAACGATTCCTGGACGACCTTATTAAAGAGGAACTCGTGGGAAAAGATGACGCCATAAGGCTCCCTGACGACACCAAGACATAACGAACCATGGGGCGGATTTTTCGCCTGTGGCTTCGACACCATCAAACGAGATAACGACAAAGGCCCCGGTTTGAGGGCCTTTGTTGTCACAACCGGAGAGTATACGTAGATGATCGGAATATCCAAACTCTACTGCGGAACCGTGGAACCCTCGGACGCCCTGCGTTACGGACGCCATTCCGGGAGCCTCCCTTCTCACCTGCTTCAGTTCTCTAAGGACAAGAAGCCGGTGGTGGTCTGGAACTGTACCCGTGCCTGTAACTTGAAGTGCATCCACTGCTACGCCCACGCCAAAGCCACCTGTGAAGACAACGAGCTCACCACCGAAGAGGGCAAGGCCCTCATCGACGACCTGGCCGCCTTTGGCGCCCCTGTCATCCTCTTCTCCGGCGGTGAGCCCCTCATGCGCAAAGACATGCCGGAACTGGCGGAATACGCCGTATCCAAGGGGATGCGCGCCGTTATCTCCACCAACGGCACCCTCATCACCCGTGAAGTGGCCCAGAACCTGAAGCGCATCGGCCTCTCATACGTGGGCATCAGCATGGATGGCATGGAAGATATCCATGATCATTTCAGGGGAGAAAAGGGATCCTTCAAGGCCAGCCTCGAAGGGATCAAAAACTGCCAGGAGGCAGGTATCAAGGTGGGGCTCCGCTTCACCATGAACCGAATGAACGTCAAGGACATCCCGGCGGTCTTCAAACTCCTCGAAGAGCACGACATCCCCCGCATCTGTTTCTATCACCTCGTCTACGCAGGCCGAGGTGTCAAAATCGGTGACGAAGTCCTCTCCCATGAAGAGACCCGAAAGGCCGTGGACCTTATCGCCACCGAGGCCAAACGTCTCCATGACATAGGCAAATCCAAAGAGGTCCTCACCGTGGACAACCACGCCGACGGCCCCCACATCTACCTGCGCATGCTTGAAGAAGACCCCGAGCGAGCCAAGGAAGTACTTGAGCTCCTCGAAATGAACGAAGGCAACAGCTCCGGCCACGGCATCGGCTGCGTAAGCTGGGACGGCTCCGTCTACGCCGACCAGTTCTGGCGTCACCACAGCTTCGGCAACGTTCGCCAGACCCCCTTCTCTGAGATCTGGACCAAGCCCGAGGACGACCTCCTTCTCAAGCTCAAGGAAAAAAAGAAGCACGTCACCGGCAGGTGCGCCAAGTGCAAGTGGCTTGATATCTGTGCCGGCAACTTCCGCGTACGCGCCGAAGCCGCCACCGGCGATGTCTGGGCCCCCGACCCCGAGTGCTACCTCACCGACGAAGAGATCGGTTTAAGCGAATAACCCGTGCATTTCGGGTGAAGCTATAGTGTTTTAAAGGGGCGTCGGCTTGATAATTCAAGACCGACGCCCTTGGTTTCACCTGAACCCGACACGGCCCCACCTTCAAAGGAGTACCTGATGCTGTTTCCCCAATACCGAGGACGACGCATGAGAGCGTCTTCCGCCCTGCGCCGCATGGTCCGTGAGACGTCCCTCTCTGTAAACGACCTGATCCTGCCCCTCTTCGCCATCGGCGGCAAAGGTGTGAAAAACCCCATAGAATCCATGCCTGGCCACTGCCAGCTCTCCGTGGACAACATCGTCAAGGCAGCAAAAGAGGCCCATGACCTTGGCATCCCTTCGATCATGCTCTTTGGAGTCCCCGATAAGAAAGACGCCCTTGGCACCTCCGCATATGACAAAAACGGCATCGTTCAGAAGGCGGTGCGCGAGGTGAAGAACAAGGTCCCTGACCTTGCCGTCATCACCGACGTCTGCCTCTGCCAGTACACCGACCACGGCCATTGCGGTGTGGTGGAAAAAGGGAAGATCGACAACGACATGAGCCTCGATCTTCTCGCCAGAATCGCCGTTTCCCATGCCAAAGCCGGTGCCGACATGGTGGCTCCTTCGGATATGATGGATGGCCGTGTGGGTGAAATCCGTGAAGCCCTGGACCAGGAAGATCTCTCCGAAACCCCCATCATGAGCTACGCGGTGAAGTACTGCTCGGCATACTACGGTCCTTTCCGGGCCGCCGCCAACTCAGCGCCCCAGTTCGGCGACCGCCGCACCTACCAGATGGACCCCGCCAATGTCCTTGAAGGCATTCGCGAGGCCACCATGGACGCAGAAGAGGGAGCGGACATCATCATGGTCAAACCCGCCCTCTCCTACCTCGATGTCATCTCCAAGGTACGGGACGAAGTGGACCTGCCCATGGCTGCCTACAACGTCAGCGGCGAATACGCCATGATCAAAGCAGCTGACCAGCTCGGGTGGATCGACGGCACCAAAGTCATGATGGAAACCCTCACCTCCATCAAACGCGCCGGTGCAGATATCATCCTCACCTACCACGCACTGGAAGCGGCACGGGAGCTGGGCGGAAAATAAGGGACGAGTAATAAAGCCTCCGGCGGCCAAGGGATGATCCCCTGGACCCCAGGTGGCGGAAGCGCTTTGCCCCTCGTTCCTCGGGTCAAATCGCTTCCGCGTTCAACGGGTACCAAACGTTAAAATCTGTTTGGCCACCGTTTCAAAAGGTGGGCCGGCAGGGCACTCATGAGCTGAATAGTTACCAGAGTCTAAGCTTCTGAGAACTTGTAACAAAATTCGGAGCGTCTCCGGCTTTGGAGGCGGGCGCAGCCCGCAGCGAATGCCATTGCGATTTACCCTGAGGAACGAAGGGGGAAGCGCGATGGCAACCTGCTTTCAAGGTGGTTCACCTTGCCGCCGGAGGCCTTATTTTTCCATGATAAGGATAAAACGACGATGCACGACCACACAAAAAAAGGTGCCCCCCACGGCCACGGCGGCGGGCATGGGAAGAAAGAGGCCGAGCTGAGGCTGGTGGCCTGGGAGACAACCCGGAGCTGCAACTTAAGCTGTGTTCACTGTCGGGCTGCAGCCGAAAACGGACCTTATCCCGGTGAGCTTGACACGCAAGAGGCGTTCAAGCTCCTGGACCAGATTGCGGAGGTGGGCAAGCCCATCATCATCCTGACCGGTGGCGAGCCCCTGATGCGCAAAGACATTTTTGAGATTGCCACGTATGGCACCAAGCTGGGCCTCCGGATGACCATGGCACCCAACGGCACCATGATGACCGAGGAGAACACCAAAAAGATGGTGGACTCAGGCATCATGCGCATCAGCCTGAGCCTGGATGGGGCCACCAAAGAGTTCCACGACGGGTTCAGGGGAGTTGAGGGTGCCTACGACGGCGTTATGCGTGCGGTGGAGCTTGCCAAAGCCGCAGGCCTGGAGTTCCAGATCAACACCACCATCACCAAGGACAACCTCGACCAGATTCCAGATATCCTTGCCAAGGCCGAAGAGATCGGAGCCGTGGCCCATCATATCTTTCTCCTTGTCCCCACAGGCAGAGGGAAATATATCGCGGACAGCGAGATCAACGCCAAAGAGTACGAAGAGACCCTCAACTGGTTCTACGACCAGCGAGAGAAGACCTCCCTTCAGCTCAAGGCCACCTGCGCCCCCCACTACTACCGGATTCTTCGCCAGCGGGCCAAAGAGGATGGAAAAAAGGTCACATTTGAAACCCACGGCCTGGATGCGGTAACCCGCGGCTGCCTCGGCGGCATAGGCTTCTGCTTCGTCTCCCACACCGGCACGGTCCAGCCCTGCGGCTTTCTCCACACCGACTGCGGAAACGTCAAGGAAGACTCTTTTACCAACATCTGGCGTGACTCCAAGACCTTCAAGGAGCTTCGCGACTACGATCTCCTTGAAGGCAAGTGCGGGCCTTGCGAGTACAAGCGCGTCTGCGGCGGCTGCCGCGCCCGCGCCTTTGAAGCCACCGGAAGCTACCTCACCGAAGAGCCCCTCTGCAGCTACAAGCCCCACAGCATGGGCTAAGGCCCTCAGACATTTCTGAATAAAAAAACCCCAAAGCGAGACATATCGCTTCGGGGTTTTTGTTTTTGAAGGATAAAAAAACGTGCCTCCGGCGGCGAGGGTGGCGAAGCCACATCAGGCAAAAACACCTCGAAAGCAGGTTGCGAATGCTCCCGGCCCTCGTTCCTCGGGCTGATCACATTCGCTCAACAACAACGAGAATATTTGGTCTCACGTCAACTCGTAGGGTGCGCTTGCGCACCATTGTTATAACAAAGCCACCCCAGGCAACCTTTTCACCACGACCACCATTTTTTGAACAAAAAAAGCCCCGCAAACCAAAGAGGGTATACGGGGCTTTTCGAAAACCTGTTTGTCTGCCTTTTCAAAAGGCAGGCCCCCGGCGGGGCCGCCGGAGGCATATTTTTTATTCCAGGGCATTCAATGTGAGCATCATGGGTTTCTCTTCTTCAAGCTCACCACGGAACCGGATGGCACCGGGCTTTCGGAACCTGTCCGGGCCGGGATAGGCAGCCATCCATTTCTCCCGCATGGCCTTGACAATACGGAATGCGTTGGAATCGAGCTCCACCACACTCTTTTCAAGGACCAGCTTCATCTTGCCGCCACGCTCTTCCAGGTGCATCAGGGGGGCAATGGGAATGCCAAGGGGTTCCCACTCATCAAAGGATTTTTCGAGGTTTCGGATCCCCACCATGTGGCCGGTGCTGCCCCCTGCAATCAGGCTGAAAGCGGTCTGCCCCAGGTTGTAGGTGTAGGTGCAGTCAAACTTGGTGGGATCAGAGCCACGGCCGTCATAGCCGTAAAAATGGGTCTGGACCTTAAAGTTGGGAACGGACTTGTTGTAAATTTTGAGGATCGCCATGGGCACCTGATCCTCATCGTCCAGGAGCCCGGCTTTGACCAGGGCCTGCTTCAGGGTCTTGTGGGAGATGAGCTCCTCCTTGATCAGCAGGTAGCGCCCCACCCCGTAATTCCGGAAGAGAACCGGACCGTACAGGTCGGCACTGAGCCCCGCCTGGGAAAGTGCCTTGGCGTAATAGGTCTCTTCAATGCCGATTTTGTAACGTCCCTTCTCCTTGAGAATGTCCAGGTAGTCCATGACAAGCTCCAGGATAACCCGATCCGTCTCCACCTGGGAAAACTGGAAGTTGCCGTGGCTGTCCCGTTCAATAAGAAGGCCCGCCTGGAAAAATTCAGGGATGTCGTTAAAAAGCTCGTCATCCCGAGCATTCCAGATGGTTTCAGGCCCCATCTTTCGAATCCCTCGAACCAGCCGTCTCAGATACTCCAGCTTCTCTTCCAGGGTCCTGAAGTCCGTGTGAAAATCTGTATCGTGGACATCGTTGTACTCAGAGATAATGGTGTTAAGCTTGATAATGAAGATCTGGACTTCGTTGATAAACTCCAGAATCCCCTCCGGGATCACCACCACACCGTAGTTTTTGCCCACGGCGGCACGACGAACGATGGCATCACACACCACCCTGGAGAGGTGGCGAAGGGTCATGCCGTAAGCGGTATAATCCACCGTCCCTTCGGCCTTGGCTTTTTCAACACGATCCTCATCCACGTAATCGGCCAGGTCTTCGCCGATGAGTGTGAGGTTCGCATGGGTCTGGAGTGAGACCTCAAGAGCAAGGTGGCTTGCCACCCGGCCCATCACCTTACAGAAGTGCCAGTATTTGACATCGGAGCTTCCGTCGGTGCAGAGATCTCCGACGTTCCGTGCAAAGGAGCGGGCAGCGCTGTGAAACCCGAATGAAATGGCGCAAAGGCTCTTTCCGTCGGCGTCATTTACCTGGATATCACCGTCAATGGTCTTGGGTACCCCGATAACCTGAATGCCCTCTTCTTTCATGGACTCCGCCATAAACGCTGCATTGGTGTTGGAGTCGTCCCCACCGATCACCACCAGGGCATCCAAGCCAAACTTTTTACAGGTCTCGACGGAGAGGCGCATCTTGCTGCGGGTATCGATCTTGGTGCGGCCCGTCTTGATCATGCAGAAGCCGCCAAGGTTGCGGTACCTGTTAACGATCTCGTCGGTCAACTCGCAGGCATTGCCCTCAATGATACCATCCTGGCCAAGGATAAACCCGTAAACACGGTTCTCGGGGTTGGCTTTTTTGGCGGCATCATAAAGGCCCGCAATGACGTTATGACCACCAGGGGCCGGCCCGCCGGAAAAAGCAATGCCGATGGCCCTGGGTTGAAGATAACCTTCAGTCGCGTCCTCGCCCGCCGTCACCACCTTCTCTACACGGTTCTCCATCAGGTGCGGGAGCTGTTCCTTTGCGGCACCATCGATATTAAACCGATATTGGTTCTGGGTTTCAAGGGCTGTCGGCCCGTTTTGGAACACATCACAAAGAGGAGGCGTGTAGGTCCTTCTCTCAATGGCGTCCAGGCTGTCCTCACCAATGATTTCCTGAACACTGTCGTGTGAGAAGAGCTCATCCAGGCTCATCAGGCGTTTTTCCGACATGCTTGTCTCCGTATAATCGATCGGTTCGGCGGGAAGAGTGCCGTTCCGGGTGAAATTAGAGTAGCCGCCCACATCAGGACCTGCTTGTAACCGCCCAAATATCTTTCAAAACAGCGCCAGTAGCATTTTAAAACACCACAAAACGCAAAAGACCTAAGGCTTAAGGGAGTCATCCGAAAAACCGGTTACAATCACATCACTCGGGGCTTCGTAGAAAAGGGGAAATAAAACCGCAGCTCCCCCGTCGACGTCACATAAAAGAGCCGCACACACCGTGAAGCATGTGGGGCTCATCCTGCAGCAGGCACACCACGTGCCTAACCCGCTTTTAGTAATCATTGCTATAGCAGACAGTTAAAAGATGATGCAAGAACCAATCCATATTAATGCCCTCCGGCCCCGCCACACCCCGTGCGCCAGCCAATAAATCATCGTGCGGATTCAGGTATTTCCGCCATCTTTACATCATACCGGGGGAATGATATGTGATAGCTGACGTAACGGTGACAGGCCTCCGGCCCGTCGCATCCTCTGCGGCCTGTGCCGCTCAATCCACCAACCCCGCGGACAAACCACCACCAATGAAGCTCAAAAAACTCGAGATCACCGGGTTCAAATCGTTCATGGGAAAAACACGCATTGTGTTCCCCCCTGGTACCACGGGTGTGGTGGGCCCGAACGGATGCGGTAAAAGCAACGTGGTGGATGCCTTAAGATGGGTCATGGGAGAACAGAACGTCCGCAAACTACGGGGCAAGACCTCCGAGGACATTATCTTCGCAGGGTCCGCCGGCAATCCCCCCATGAACATGGCTGAGGTCTCCCTCACCATCGACAACGAAGACGGAACCATTGTCGGCCCCTTCAACGACTACAGCGAAATCACCGTCACACGTCGAATTTTCCGTTCCGGTGAAAGCAACTACCTCATCAATCGTCAGCCCGCCCGCCTGAAAGACATCCAGACCCTCTTCCTGGGAAGCGGCACCGGAAAAAACGCCTTTGCCGTCATCCAACAGGGCAATATCGGCGCCCTCACGGATGCAACGCCGGAGGAGCGACGCGTCTTCATCGAGGAAGCGGCGGATGTTACCAAATATAAAGCGCGGAAACGGGAAACCGAATCCAAGATCAAGTCAACCCGGGAAAACCTGGACCGCGTAGGGGACATTCTCTCTGAACTGGAACGCCAGCTTGCGTCCCTGAAACGCCAGGCAAAAAAAGCCCTGTTCTTTAAAGAACTCCAAAAAGAGATCCGGGATCTTGATATCACCCTGACAGGTGTCGAGTACCTGTCCCTGGCACACAAAGCCAAAGAGCTCGTCACCTCGACAGAACGCATCAAAGCACAGTCCAAAGCGGACGTCACCCGCCGTGAAGCGCTATCAAGTGCCCTTGAGCGACTCAAACTCCACGCCCAGGAGACCACGGATGCCATTGAGGCAAAAAACCGTAAGATCTACGAGCTCAAGCGCCTCGCCGATCGAGACGAGAACGAAATAGGGCACCTCAGGGAGAAGTCCCTGTCCCTCACCACCGAGGTGAAAGAGGACAACCACCACCTCTCCGTTGCCCGAGCCAAAAACAGCGAACTGACCGATGAAATCCGCACCCTCCGTCATGCCCACGGGGACCTGGACCACGTGGTCACCGAGCTGGACAAAAAAATGGAGGCGGCTGAACACCATCGCAGCGCCTGCCAATCAACCCTGACCACCCTTGAGAAAACCAGCAACGAAGAGTCCTCCGGCCGCATGGAACTTGTGGCGCGAGAAGCCTCTTTTAAGCACGTTTTTACAAACGCGGAAAAACTCCACGAAAACGCCACCCGCAAGCTGAAGCGGCGGGATGAAGACCTGGCAACAGCCAGAACCTCCCTTGCCGCAGCAAAGGAAAAAGGGCGTATCCTGGAACAGGAGATGGCCGAGTTTAAAGAGGAGACCACAGAACTCAGGGACCACCTGGATGACCTCCGTGACGGGATCAACGCCATGGAGATGGATACGTCCCGCCTTGATGACACCCTGAAGCAAAAAGAGATTGAAGAGAGCCGCATTCGCTCCTATTTAGATACCATGCAGCGCATGGTTCACAACCTCGATGGGTATGGGGACGGTGTCAAAAAGGGAATGGATCAACTTGACACCCTTGGATCCATCTCCCATGAGGTGGTGGCCGACCTGCTCCAGGTAGAAAAAGGCTACGAAACAGCTGCTGAGACAGCCCTGGGGGAGATCCTCACCCACATTGTGGTGGACTCCCATGACATGGCCTTTAACGCGGCTCTGGCCATGCAGCAGGAGGGGACCAGCCGTTGCGGTTTTCTTCCCCCGGAGCTGAGCGATCTTTCCCCCTTTGCCGGAGCGCCCCTTGAAGGGTGCCGCCCTCTCACGGAGCTGGTTGTTCCAGACGAGAGGCTTACAGCCCCTTTCCCGGCCCTTCTCTCCCGCCTCTTTGTGGCGGACGACCTCACCTCCGCCATAAAGGCCAAAGGCCAGACAGACCAGTGGGTTGCCATTGCGACCAAAGACGGCTCCCTGGTTGATTTTTCCGGTGCCGTCATCGCCGGGACCCAGGGCGCATCCGCCTCGCTTCTCAAACGGCGTACCGAAATGAACGAAGCCGAAGAGAAGCTCACCGTCCTTGAAGCCAACATCGCAAAACTCTCAGAGCAACGGGAAGGGCTTCACAAGGCAATGGAGACCCGAAGGGAATCCCTGCGTCAGGCCGAATCCGAATTGAGCAAACTGCTCCGCGAACGTTCTGAAAAAGAACGCAGCTGTCTTCTGGCAGCAGAAGAGGTGAAGCAGGGCCAGAAACACCTGACCCTTATGGACCTCGAGACAGAACAACTGGTGGGTGACCTGGCGGACCTTGAAGACGAGATGGATGAAAGTCGTGAAAAGCTTCAGTCTGTTCAGGAGGAACTCGCAAAGCGGGTCAAGGGTGAAGAGATGGCCAGGGTAAAACTCACCGAAGCACGGGAGGCCCTTTCTCGGGCCGACCAAGCCATCGTGCAGTTAAAACTGGCCCTTGCCCGGGAAGAGGCCAAGCATGAAAACCACCGAAGCACACTGAAGCGACTCACCGGCTTCCTTAAGGAGGGTGAGGAGCTTATCCAGCGCCTCCACGAAGGCATTGAGAAGAAAACCCGGGACTCTGAGGTTCTCCTGAAACAGGCCGAAGAAAAAGAGAAAGGGCTCGCCGGCGCTTTTGGTGCCGTCACGGCAGAAGAGGAATCCCTTGCCGTCACCCGAACCCGCCTTTCCCGTATCGAAGCGGACATGACGGAAAAAGAGACAGAGCGCAAAGAGCTCGCCACCCTTTATGAGGAACGTTCCGAAAGACTGAGAAAAGATGAGGTCGCCCTGGCAGGTTTTCTCGCACGCGGGGAGGAACTCGAAGCCCGAACCTTAGAGCAGTACCGGAGCCCCATCAAAGAGCTGACCGCCACCTTTGAAGAGGAGATCCACGCTGTCCTCCATGGAGAGGTGGACAAGGAGTCCCTGAAGCAGGACCTTGACAAACTGAAGCGGAAAATCAGCCGAATCGGTGAAGTCAACCCGGCAGCCGTAACGCAATATGAGGAGGTGACAGAGCGCCATGGGTTCCTGCTTGAACAGCAAACGGATCTCAATTCATCCCTGGATGACCTCGAAGCCATCATTAAAAAGATCAACCGAATCACCCAGGACCGGTTCGTCGACACCTTCCACCGCATCAATGAAAAACTGGCCGAGATCTTCCCCCGGCTTTTCGATGGGGGATCCGCACGCCTGGTTCTCACCGAACCCGGCAAGCCCTTGGAAACCGGCGTGGAACTCATGATCCAGCCTCCCGGGAAAAAACAGGCCCGACTCTCCCTGCTCTCCGGCGGGGAAAAGGCCCTCTCCGCCATCGCCTTTGTCTTCTCCATC
>Ga0070729_10007179_pt1 | contig 10767 bp, 9 predicted proteins | sample tdDd472_FD_66725 | JGI IMG/M metagenome (GOLD analysis project Ga0070729, IMG submission 66725) | Marine sediment microbial communities from the Atlantic coast under amendment with organic carbon and nitrate - tdDd47.2 | ecosystem: Environmental > Aquatic > Marine > Coastal > Sediment | place...
GCGACGGCCGACAGGAAGCGCTCGACGGTATCCTGCAGTTCGGCGACCTGGCGGTTGACGTCGGCCGAGGATTCCTCGACTTGCGCCGCCGACTGGGTGGTCTCCGACACGGACTGGGTGACGCCGGCCACGTTGCTCGCGACCTGGCCGGTGCCATCGGCGACTTCCTGGACGCTGCGGGAGATTTCCGATGTGGCGGAACCCTGTTCCTGGATGGCGGTGGCGATCGCGGCGGTGTAGCCGTCCACCTTTTCCATCATCTCGGCAATGGTCTGCACCGCGTCCACCGCTTCGCCGGTCGAACCCTGGATGTCGCGGATATGGGCTGCGATCTCCTCGGTCGCCTTGGCGGTCTGGTTGGCGAGAGACTTGACCTCGGAGGCGACCACGGCGAAGCCCTTGCCCATCTCGCCGGCCCGCGCCGCCTCGATGGTGGCGTTGAGGGCCAGGAGGTTGGTCTGCTCGGCGATGTCCTGGATGAGATTGATGACCTCGCCGATCTTCTCGGCCGCCGTGGCGAGGCCGGAGATCTTCTGGTTTGTCGTCTGGCTCGTCTCCGTGGCGTTCGAGACCGCGACGGTGGCGTCGTTCACCTGACGGGCGATCTCGGAAATCGAGGACGATAGCTCCTCCGCGGCCGAAGCGACCGTCTGTACGTTGGTCGAGGCTTCCTCGGTGGCGGAGGCCGCGCCGGTCGCCCTTTCCGAGGTGGCTTCGGCGACTTTCGCCAGCGTCTGGGCGGTCACCTGCAACTGGTCGGTCTGGCCGGTCACCGCCGACAGCGCGGCTTGCGATTGCTGGCGGAAATCGCCGATCAGCCGTTCGATCTCCGCCTGCCTCCGGGCACGGGCGCGATGCTCGGCCTCGGTCTCGCCCTCGAGCCGTTTGCGTTCGACGGCATGGTCGCGGAAGGTGGTCAGCGTCTCTGCGATATTCGCGAGTTCCAGCGGCATCCGTGAATGGTCGATATCCAGTTCGGTATTGCCCCCGGCCAGTTTCTCGATCGCCGTGCGGACCAGCTTGAGAGGCCCGTTGATCGACCGGACGATCAGGAACGACAGGACGACCATGCCGACGAGCAGCAGGCCGGCGAACAGGATGAGCTTCTCGACCGCCGACCAGACGCGCGCGTTCAGGTCGTCGATATAGACGCCCGTACCGACGACGTAGCCCCACGGCTTGAACAGCCGGATATACGATTCCTTCGGAAACGCCTTGTCCTTGTCGGCGCCGGTCTTGCCCCAGTAGTAGCGGAAGAACCCGGCGCCGTTATTCGCCTTGATCACCTTGTTCATGCCGACGAACAAAGGTTTCCCGGTCTTGTCCTTGAGGTCGTCGAGCTTCTTGCCGACCAGCGCCTTGGCGATCGGATGCATGATCATCACGTTGTCGAGATTGTGGACCCAGAAATACCCGTCGTCGGCGTAGCGCATCATGCCGATCGCATCCATCGAAGCCTTCTTGGCCTCTTCCTCCGTCATCTCCCCGGCTTCGGCACGTTTCGCATAGGCCGCCATGATCGAATAGGTGTTGTCGACATAGTTCTTCAGGTTATCGCGGGTTTCCTCGACGATCACCTGACGTGTTTCCCAGGCGGAAAGGGCGACCAGAGCGCCAATACCCACGGCGACGAGGGCGATGAGCCCGAACAGGCGGGTGCGAATCGAAAGGGATTTCATGTCATTCTCAGTGTTGGGTGCCTCGAAAGCTTGCGGAAATACTCGACTATTACAGTAAACAAAGCGTTCATCCGGCGCCCGATCCAAACAACGCGGCCAAAGTGTCGCAGTTTGGAGGTAAAGCGCCGATATCCGGATCAAGTTATTGTTTTTACGATGGGAATTTCTCGCCTTACCGAACCGGGGCGCAACCGGGCCGCGAATGCGGCTTCGCCGTAGACGTACCCGGCAAAATAAATTTCGCGCCTTCCATGAATCGATCTTGAATTAATCAATCGATTGATTAAATGATGGCATGGAAACGACGACAAGCAGGCGAGGGATACCCATGACGGCGGAAAGGCGAAAGGCGCAGGAACGGAAATCGTCGGCCGAGGCGGCGACCGGGGAAACGCGACTGGCCCTGGTCGACGCGGCCCTGCAGCTTTTCGGCGACAAGGGCTTCGAGGCGACTTCGACCCGCGAGATCGCGGCGCGCGCCAATGCCAACATCGCCTCGATCGCCTACCATTTCGGCGGCAAGCAGGGTCTGCGCGAGGCCTGCGCCCGGGCGGTCGCGATGCGGCTGAAAACCCTTGTCGGCGAGGCCATCCTGGCGAACGAAATTCCAGGCGACGGCGATGCCGCGTTGCGTATCCTCGAGGCCGGGCTCAAGGCTTTCGCGCATTTCATCATCACGCGGCCCGAGGCGCGCAATATCGCAGCCTTCATGCTGCGCGAGATCGGTCGTCCCGGCCCCACGCTCGACCTGATCTATGGCGAGCTGGTCGATCCGGTGCACACCAGGCTGTGCGAACTTCTGGGTGTCGCCACCGGTCGCGATCCGAAAAGCCCGACGATCAAGCTGGCGGCGTTCACGCTCGCCGGCCAGGTCGTCTACTTCCGTATCGGCCGCGAGGTGGTGCTCAAGAAGATGGACTGGCGCGAGATCGGCCCGGACGAGGCCGACGATATCCTTGCCCTCATCGTCGGCAATCTCCGCGCCTTCGTCGAGGCCAACAGGAGTGCATCCTCATGATGGAATTCTTTTGCGCCGTTCCGGTGCTCGCCTCGCTGCTTTCCGGCTGTGCGCCCCCGCGTCCGCTCGCCGTCGGCTATGTCGAGGGGGAATACGTCCTCGTCGCGCCGATCGAGACCGCCCAGATCCTCTCCGTCGAGGTGGCGCGCGGCGACCGCATCGGACGCGACCAGCCGCTGGTCCGGCTCGAGAATCGGGACGCCGAGATCGCGGTCTTGCAGGCCAAGGCGGCGCTGGCCCAGGCGGAGCGGCAGAAGGCCAATCTGCTGCAGGGCAAGCGGCCCGAGGAGATTGCCGTGATCGAAGCCTCGCTCGTCTCCGCCAAGGCCCAGGCCAAGGAGGCGGAACGGGTCCTTTCGAGGCAAACGGAATTGCTCCGGAAGGGGATATCGACACAAGCCAGCTACGACACCGCCGCCACCCAGGTCGAACTGGCTCAGGCGAAGGTCGCCGAACTGATGGCCAATCTGGCGGTTGCGCGCCTGCCGGCGCGGCCCGAGGAGATCAAGGCCGCCGAGGCGGCGATCGAGCAGGCGCGCTCCGGCTTGAAGAACGCCCAGTGGCGGCTCACAAAACGCACCCTGTCGATTCCTTCGAACGGCGTGGTGTTCGACATCATCCGCAAGCCCGGAGAAGTGGCGGGCCCGCAGGCACCGGTGCTTTCCGTGCTGCCCGACGGAGCCACCAAGCTGCGCGTCTACGTGCCGGAGAAAAAGCTATCGAGCCTCAGGCTCGGTGGCCGCCTCAAGGTGCGCTGCGACGGCTGCCGCGACGGCCTGACGGCGACGATCAGTTATATCTCGCCCGATCCCGAATTCACCCCGCCGGTGATCTACTCGCTCGAGAACCGCCAGAAGCTTGTCTATCTGATCGAGGCGCGGCCCGACGACGGCGCCCGCGAGCTCAAGCCCGGGCAGATCGTCGACGTCGATCTCGCGGACGCGAAGAAATGAACGTCATCGAGGTCGACAATCTGGTCAAGCGGTTCGGCGACAAGACGGTTGTCGACCACGTCTCGATCAAGGTCGCCGAGGGCGAGATCTCCGGCTTTCTCGGTCCCAACGGCTCGGGCAAGACGACCACCATCCGGGTAATGTGCGGGCTGCTGCGCCCCGATGAGGGCGACGGACAGGTGCTCGGCTACGACATCCGCACCGAAAGCCTCAGGATCAAGCGCGAGGTCGGCTACATGACCCAGCGCTTTTCCTTCTACGAGGACCTGACCATCGAGGAGAACCTCGCTTTCGTCGCCCGGCTCTACAAGCTCGATCCGGTGGGGAAATACGTTCGCGACACGCTGGAGGATCTCGGTCTCTATACCAGGCGCAGGCAACTGGCCGGCACGCTATCGGGCGGCTGGAAGCAGCGGCTGGCGCTCGCCGCCTGCATCATGCACAAGCCGAAGCTGCTGCTGCTCGACGAGCCCACCGCCGGCGTCGACCCCAAGGCGCGGCGCGACTTCTGGGACGAGATACACCAGCGCGCCGCCGACGGGCTGACGGTGCTGGTCTCCACCCATTACATGGACGAAGCCGAGCGTTGCCACCGCATCAACTACATCTCCTACGGCAAGCTTGTGGCGAGCGGTACGGTGCACGACGTGGTCGAGGATGCCGGACTGTCGACGTGGTTCCTGGAAGGCGATCGGGTCAACGAGGCCGCGCGCCGGCTTGCCGGCATGCCCGGCGTCGACCAGGTCGCGCCGTTCGGCATGACGCTGCACGTGGTCGGCCGCGACCACGCCGCGCTCGAGGTTTCGGTCAAGCGAGTGGCGGAAGAGACCGGCGTCGACGTCCGCCGCGGCGAGACCAGCCTCGAGGACGTCTTCATCCAGTTCCTGGCCGAATCCGCGGACAACATGGCATGATGAATTTCTTCTCCCTTCGCCGGCTTCTCGCGATCATCCGCAAGGAAGCGATCCAGATGCGCCGCGACCGCATCACCTTCGCCATGATGCTCGGCGTGCCGCTGCTGCAGCTCGTCCTGTTCGGCTTTGCCATCAACAACGATCCCAAGGGCCTGCCGGCGGCACTGGTGACCACCAGCCAGGATCACTATTCCCGCGCCATGGTCACGGCGATGGAAATGACCGGCTACTACCGGTTCAGCCACGTGGTGAAGAGCGCCGAGGAGGCGGACCGGCTGATCAAGGCGGGCGCCGTCGCCTTCGTGGTGACGATCCCGTCCGATTTCGCCCGCCGGGTCGAGCGCGGCGACCATCCGCAGATCCTGATCGAGGCCGACGCCACCGATCCCGCCGTCGCCTCCGGCGCCATCTCGACGCTCAGCACCGTCGCCTCCCAGGCGCTGCTCAGGGAGCAGGGGGCCGAGGCGCAGAGCGCCCGCAACGCCAGGAACGCGCTCGAGGTGATCGTCCACCGCCTCTACAATCCCGAAGGCATCACCCAGTACAACATCGTGCCCGGCCTGCTCGGGGTCATCCTGCAGCTGACCATGGTGATGATGACGGCGATGGCGCTGACCCGCGAGATCGAGCGCGGCACCATGGAGAACCTGCTCGCCATGCCCGCGAGCCCGGTCGAGATCATGCTCGGCAAGGTGCTGCCCTACATGGTGGTTGGGGCGGTGCAGGTGGTCGTTGTTCTCGTCGCCGCCAAGGCGTTGTTCTTCATACCGTTCGTCGGCTCGCTGTGGCTTCTGCTCACCGGCATCCTGATCTTCGTGCTGGCGCTGGTGCTGCTCGGCTACACGTTTTCGACCGTGGCGCGCTCGCAGATGCAGGCGATGCAGCTCACCTTCTTCTTCTTCCTGCCTTCGATCCTGCTGTCGGGCTTCATGTTTCCCTTCCGCGGCATGCCGGACTGGGCCCAGGCGATCGGCGAGGTGCTTCCTCTGACCCATTTCATCCGGGTCATACGCGCCGTGATGCTGAAAGGCGCCGACTACTCGATCATCGCCCACGAGATGAGCATACTGGTGCTGTTCGCCTTCGGCTTCGCCGCGCTCGCGCTGCTGCGTTTCCGGCGAACACTCGACTGACCGGCCCCATCAGCTGAATAGAAATCGGGCGATCAGTAGCCTGGCCAGCGCTGTTCGGAATCCGGCCAGAACGGGTAGGGACCGGGGAACTTCTCGATATAGGCCATGTGGCTCGTCAGCTTGCCGTCCTTGAACAGGTGGAACATCGCGGCCGGCGGTTCGAAGACGAAGGCGGAAGGCCCTTCCTCGGTGAGGTCGAAGGCCACCTGATGGGCGACGCCCGGCGTCACCATGATCGGCGCGCCGGCGAACTTGCCGACGATCATCCGGTGCTGGTGGCCGCAGATCGTGGCGATGATGTTGCCGTGTCCCGACAGCACCGCCTCGAGCGGGCCGGGATCGCGCATCATCGACCGGTCCATGTGGCGGATGCCGGTCTCGATCGGCGGGTGGTGCAGCGCGATCAGCGTCGGCGTCGCCGTGTCTTCGGCGAGCCGCTCCGAAAGCCAGTCGAGCTGCTCGAGCTCCATCAGGCCATAAGGCTTGCCCGGAACGCTGGTGTCGAGGCCGATCACCCGCAACTCGCCGATTTCGGCGACGAACTGCAGCGTCCGTCCGGGCATCTGCTTTGCCCAGCCATGGTCGGAAAACGCGGTCTTCATGGTTTCGGAATCGTCGTGGTTGCCCGGGATCGCCCAGAACGGAAGCTCGAGCCGGCTTAGAATGTCCCGCGCCGACTCGTACTCGCTGATGCCGCCGGTATCGGCGAGGTCGCCGGTGATGATCACGCCATCGGGGCGCGGGTCGAGCCGGTTGAGGAAATCGACGGTGCGTGTCGCGAACATGTTGGTCTCGCTGACCCTGAGGGCGGGCATGCCGCGTGGCCTGAGATGGAGGTCGGATATCTGGACGATCAGTGTCATGGAGCGAATCCTGAAGGCTTGCCGGGAAGAAAGGCTTGGAAATTAGGTGGTGGGCACGATAACCATAAATCCCGAATGCTGCGCTGTCCTGACAAAAGCCCCGACCCCTGATCGATGCCCCAAGGGCTGAATTCGCCGGAATGAGTATCGCGAGCCAAACCAACACGAGACCGAGCTGGGTCGACCGGATCGCCGAGGCGAAACCGCTGGCGATCCTTGCGGTCGTGCTGGTCGGACTGTGTTTCTTCCTACCCGGATTTTTCTCGATTCCGCCGGTCGACCGCGACGAGGCCCGTTTCGCGCAGGCCTCGCGGCAGATGGCGGCATCCGGTGACTATGTGGATATCCGTCTCGGCGAGGAGCCGCGCTACAAGAAGCCGGTCGGCATCTACTGGCTTCAGACGCTGGCGGTGAAGGCGAGCGGATACGGAACGCGCGCGCCGATCTGGGTCTATCGGCTGCCTTCGCTCGTCGGCGCGCTGCTGGCGCTGCTCCTGGTCTGGCGCATCGGTGGCGAGCTGTTCGGTCCGCGCGCCGGCCTGATCGCCGCGCTGATGTTCGCCGCCATCCCGCTGATCAATTTCGAGGCCCGACTCGCCAAGACCGACGCCATGCTGCTCGCCACGATCCTGTGGGCGATGCTGCATCTCTCCCGCGCCTGGATCGGCGAGGGCCGGCCAACCAACACCGACCGTCTCGGCTTCGCGCTCGCGGTATCCGCGGCGACCTTGCTCAAGGGACCGGTGGTGTTCCTCGTCGTCGGCGCCACGGTCCTCAGCCTGTCCTGGGTCCGCCGCTCGTTCGCCTGGGCGCGGGCGCTGCTCTCATGGTGGTCGGTGCTCGCCTTCCTGGCGCTGACGCTGCCCTGGTTCCTGGCGATCGTGCTGAAGACCGACGGCGCCTTCCTTTCGGAATCCCTCGGCAAGGATCTGCTCGCCAAGACCGCGACGGCGAAGGAGAACCACGGCGCGCCGCCATTGACCTATCTGGTCTCGGCGATCGGCACCCTATGGCCGCTCTCGGCGATCGTCGGGATCGCGGCCGTCGTCAGCCGCCGCGAGCGCGCCAGACCCGCCATTCTCTTCTGCGTCGCCTGGCTGCTTTCCACCTGGATCGTTCTCGAAATCATCCCGACCAAGCTGCCACATTACATCCTGCCGCTCGCGCCCGCCGCGGCGCTGCTGGTCGGCCATGCCCTGGCGGTCTACAAGCCAGACGGGGAGGCGGGCAAATGGGGCCGCAGGTTCCTGTTTCTCGTAGCCTTCGTGCCCGCCCTGCTGTTCGCCGGCCAACTGACGCTCACCGGAGTTCTGCTCGGACATCCGCTGGTCCCCGGCGCGGTACTGCTTCTCGCCGCGACGCTGGTCGGCTTCTGGACCTGGATCGGCGACCGCCGCGCGATGCGCCCCGGTCCGATCGTCGCCGGCACGCTGCTTTCGGCGGTTCTCGCCAATGCCGGCCTGTTCGGCCTGACGCTTCCCGAACTGAAACCGCTTTGGATCAGCGGCAGGGTCGCCGCCATCGTCGCCTCCGACGACGCTTGCCCGACGAGCCGCGTCGTCGCCGTCGGCTATCATGAGCCGAGCCTGCGCCTGTCGCTGAACCGGCCGCTCGATCTTGCCCGCGTCGGCGAAATTGCGTCGGAATTCGAAAAATCCGGCTGCCGCCATCTCGTCGTCACCGGCGCCAGGCGCGCCGCTTCCCTTTCCGAGCTCGCCCCCGTCGGCGTGACGCCGCGGCTGGTGGGCAGGGCCGATGGCGTGAAGATCAACGGCGGCGGCCCTGTCGAATTGTGGATCTACGGCCATGACCGCTGACCGGGACGATACGGGACCCGCGCCCTCGCGGCTTCGACGCAGGCTGTCCGCGGGCTTCTCGATGCTCTGGACGATCCTCCGTCGCCGCCGCCCAAAAGGAGGGGACCGACTGCCGCCGCTCTATCGGATCGAGAATCTGATCGGGCTGACGGTGCTGGTGGTCGGCCTTGCGCTGGTGTTCCTCGATCCGGAAATCATGCCGCTGCAACGCACGATATCTCCCGAGGTCGCCCGGTTCTTCCGCTCGATCACCGATGTCGGCGATTCCGCCTTCATTCTGGTGCCGACCGGCCTCTTCTGTCTCGTCATCCTGTTGCTCGACTGGTCGCGCCACGCCGCCGGCATTCGCGCCGGTGTCAACCGCGCCTTCCTCTACAGCGGCTACATCTTCTTCTCGGTCGCGGCGAGCGGCCTGTTGGTGATCGTCCTCAAGATCCTGTTCGGCCGCGCCCGGCCGCGCTATTTCGAGAGCCTGGGCGCCTATCATTTCAACCTGTTCACCACCGGCGCCGGCAATGCCAGCTTCCCCTCCGGCCACGCGACCACGGTCGCGGCCTTCTGCGCGGCGCTGATCATCCTGTTTCCACGCTGGCGGCTGGTCATCATCGCCTTCGGGCTGCTGGGCGCCTTCAGCCGGGTCTTCGTCGGCGCCCACTATCCCAGCGACGTGCTGCTCGGGATCTTCATCGGAACGGTCTTCTCCCACCGCACCGCCCTGTGGCTGGCCCGCAGGCGGCTCGGCTTCCGGATTTCGCCCAAGGGGCGCCTGATGGCGACGGGATTGGGCTGGCCTCTTGTTGCCGCCAGGAAATTGGTGCAAAACCCGCGCTGATTTCCCTTCACGCTTTGTCGAGAGTGCAATGGCCGAAAACAAGAAAGGTGCCGCGTCCGCCGGCCCGCCCCAGGTCGGCGTCCCGGAAGTCAGCGTTGTGGTGCCGGCCAAGGACGAAGCCGACAATCTGGCTTTCCTGATCGGCGAGATCGAGACGGCGCTCGGCGACCGGTCCTTCGAGGTGATCGTCGTCAACGACGGCTCGTCGGACGGCACGGACAAGCTGCTGCGCGACATGGCGAGCGAGCGGCCGTGGCTCCGTTCGGCCCGCCACGCCTCGGCCTGCGGGCAGAGCGCCTCGGTGCGCACCGGATTGCTGATGGCGCGCGGCGACGTGGTCGTGACCATCGACGGCGACGGCCAGAACGACCCGGCCTATATTCCCGATCTTCTCAAGGCGCTCGACGACGCGCCCGCCGAGGTCGGGCTTGCCGCCGGACAGCGGGTGGGACGCAAGGACACCGCCTTCAAGCGCCTCGCCTCGCGCATCGCCAACAAGGTGCGCGGCGCCATCCTGCGCGACGGCACGCGGGATTCGGGCTGCGGGCTCAAGGCGGTCAAGCGCGACGTGTTCCTCAGGTTGCCCTATTTCGACAGCTGGCACCGCTTCATCCCGGCGCTGGTGATCCGCGAGGGCGCGAGGATCGTCCATGTCGACGTGGTCGACCGGCCGCGCCGGCACGGCAGCTCGAAATACGGCATCTGGGACCGGTTCTGGGTCGGTCTATGGGATCTTACCGGCGTCTGGTGGCTGAGGAAGCGTCGCCGCAAGGTTCCCCAGATCGTCGAAATCCTCAACGGCGACACCGCCGGCGACAACGGACATTCCGCATGACAGGCGTATTCTCGGCGATCGCCGACTGGTTCCACACCGTCTTCGTCCAGCAGTTCTCTTTCTGGATTATCGTCGGCTTCGCGGCGCAAGCCATGTTCATGATGCGCTTCGTGGTGCAGTGGATCGCCAGCGAGCGGGCCGGCCGGTCGATCGTTCCGGTCGCGTTCTGGTTCTTCTCCGTCGGCGGCGGCACGATGCTGCTGGTCTACGCCATCGTCCGCAAGGATCCGGTGTTCATCGCCGGCCAGGCGCTCGGCCTGCTGATCTATTTCCGCAATCTGTGGTTCATCTTCCGCGAGAAGCGGGAAGGCACTGGATAGCAGGCCGGATCAGCCCGGGTAGAACTGGACGATCAGGATCTTCAAATCGCGCGTCGGATTGAAATCCGTCTGCACCCACTCGAATTGCGTGGCGGAGATCTTGCGCACGCCCTCGGCGCAGAAGCTGACCAGCTTCTCCGGCTTCTCCTTGTCGACGACCAGCCGGAAATTCTTGATCGGTCCGGCCCAGTTGCCGCCGGTCGTAAGAATATATTCGAGATCGGTTCCGGTGGCACCCAAGACGCCGTCCTTGTTGGTGCCGCGCTTGGTAGCGGCGCGGCGGAAGCCTTCGTCCATGCAGTATTTGTCATGGGGCCACTCGGCGACGGCGGCGGCGTAGGCGGCCGCGTCCTCTTCGCCGTAGATCCCGCGCTTGCGTGGCGCGAAATGCTCGGCCGTCATG
>Ga0070729_10007180_pt1 | contig 10766 bp, 8 predicted proteins | sample tdDd472_FD_66725 | JGI IMG/M metagenome (GOLD analysis project Ga0070729, IMG submission 66725) | Marine sediment microbial communities from the Atlantic coast under amendment with organic carbon and nitrate - tdDd47.2 | ecosystem: Environmental > Aquatic > Marine > Coastal > Sediment | place...
TCCACCCGTTCCCATTCCGAACACGGAAGTTAAGCTCTTTAGCGCCGATGGTACTGCACGGGCGACTGTGTGGGAGAGTAGGTCACCGCCGTTTCTTTATAAAAAAAGCCCCAAACACTTTGTGTTTGGGGCTTTTTTCGTTACTATCGCCAGGTTTTCTCTAGTAGTTTAAATCAAATGCAATCCCAAGAGCGGAGATCGTACAGCTCCTATCTTGAGCTATTAGCAGAAGGAGATCCTTTTTCGGTGTAATGGTGCTCCATCTGTGCAGGTAAGACGCGATGCATCCATTGTTGGCTTGCCTGAGAAAACACAACCTGTTGCTGGTATAACTCTTGCGGTTCTGATGGTGTTTTGGTGTACACAGCAACTGAATTAAACTCGCGTTTGATCAATCGATCCAGAGTCTTGCTGCCTATCACTTACAGGTTGAATCTGTTATCTATATCGCAAAACTGATTCTGATTTATCCACGGCTGTAAATCACAAAGTGCTTTTTTCAAAGCAACTAAGTGTCAGGTACATCTCGGCCTGTAAAAGATGGTAGCCGAATGAAGTGCACTGGGCCGCTTTTCATGGTATAAATATATTATCATGTATGACAGATGTCTCGCCCTTTATTGCTGAATGGGTAATAATTGTGGTGTACATTAATTAGTTGTTTCAGTAAAACGGCCTAAAGATTTAAATATAAATTGAGCTAAATATTTCAAATTGTATTTGACAATTTGCAACAAATTTAGCCCATAGGACTATACCCATGACAGCGGCGTCAGCAAAAACAACGAAAGACCATCAATGGTTATATCTTACCGGCAAAGAGATATATCAATTTCTCCATAGGGTCAAAGGACGATTGCAGGGCATACATGTCTATGCGCTGGTTGGAAAAAGTGGGACGGGCAAGAGCTTTCGTGCAAGACTTCTGGCCGAAAAAATAGGGGTTCCCTACATTGTTGATGACGGGTTGCTGATTCACGATACAGCTATTCTAGCCGGAAAATCGGCCAAGCAGGAAATAAATTACATCAGCGCTATAAAAACAGCCCTTTTCTCAGATCCTGAGCATCGAAAATCTGTTGTGAAGACTATTCAGGATGAGAAGATAAAGAAGATACTCATTATTGGGACTTCAGATAGGATGGTGGCGAGATTGGCTGAGGCTCTCGAGTTACCACCAATAACTGAGATAATTAAAATTGAAGATATTGCCAGCCAGAAAGATATTGAAGATGCAATTAAATCTCGATTTGAAGAGGGCAAACACGTCATTCCGGTTCCAGTGATAGAAGTCAGAAGGGATTACTCCCAGATCCTTTCGGATTCAATTAGAATATTTTTCAAAGGCAGCGGAGATACCAAAGGGGTAAAACGGTCCAAATTCTTTGAAAAATCAATTGTTAACCCCATATTCCATGAACAGGATACACCCGGGACAGTTACAATATCCGAAGCGGCCCTTACCCAGATGATTCTCCACTGTATTGATGAGTATAACAGCGAGGTCATAGTGAAAAAGATCAAGGTTAAAATGGGAAGATCAGGATACGGTATCAATCTTTTTATCGACGTACCTTATGGGACAACCCTGCCAGGTAACCTGCACGAATTGCGAACCTACATTATTAATAATATAAGAAAATACACAGGTATCATTCTGGACAATCTCGAAATTTCCATCGATAATATATCCTTGCGCAAAAAGAAGGTGGTGACTAAACAACTGGAAGCCAATTAAGGAGAACTTAATTGGCGAAGTGCACTTCCACTTACTTTACCTGTTTCAGGGTTTTAAACTTGTCGTGCCAGGCACATTTATCACAATAGGTTTCTGTTTCGTCTCCAACTTCAAGAGGATTTGAGTCCGTCTCTTTGTCGGAACTGATGATCTTCCCTTCTTTGAACTCGAACTCAAAGAGTTCATATTGGTCTTCCGGGTCTTTGATATAAAAACTGTGGCACCCGCAGTCCGGACATTTTCTTTCTACCATAACTCACCTCTTGTAATTTTATAATAATTAGAAGTAGTGTCCTGTGATCTCACAATATAGGGAGCCGGAAATGACGGGTCAAGGTAAAACGGAATTGGCTCATGTGGATTTTGGCAAGGAATCTTTTAGCGGGGTATGGTTCTAGATTTTCGGAAAATCAGGTAATTTTTTGAGAACCATATCGGCCAGGTGTCAGGCCGTAACGTTTTTTAAAGCTTCTGGTTAGATGGCTTTGATCTGAAAAACCAGCAAGTAATGCTGCATCTGCAATGCTTTTACCTTTACTGATTAATTGCCGTGCCTTTTCAAGGCGGAGCTGAATAAGATAGGCATGTGGCGACATTCCCACTTCGTTTCTAAACAGTCGAATAACATGATAAGATGTGCACTTCGCAATTTCTGCCAACTTGTCTAAAGAAATATCGTCGCTGGAATGGGCTCTCATAAATTGAACAAGGTTATTGAGCCTGTCACTTGAGTTAAAAGAAAATCCACGAGAAATCACTTTTTCAAATTGCAATATCTCTATTTTTGAAAAGAGCGAGACTATAAGCTCATCTATTAACAATTGGGCCTGGTTAGTGATAATAGCTTCATGCAACAGAATTGCCACCTGCCAACATTCTCGGTTCTCAATGACAGAAGTCGGAAGAGTGAGGTTTTTTGCATTTTGACCGGTGAACAATTTTTCCAGATGCAGAAAGAACCTTTCATCCAGGTACAGACTTCGCAGATGCCGCTTGGCGGGATTTGATGGTCTATTTGAATGTACAATTCCTGGTTCAATTATGCTTACACTGCCCGGTTGCAGGATGGTGCTACTGCCCTTCAATTTATATTGTTCACCACCTTCGGAGTTGAGCCACAGGACGTATCCATTATGGATGTGGTCAGGAAAAACAAAACTGTTTGCACATGAAAGTGCTTCAATGCCAGGAGATAATGGCGATTTATACTGAAGTGTCTGGTTCATTTACCGTATTATAATACGAAAAAACACATAAGCTCTGCGTGAGGCGACTTCACCGAGATTTTTCTCGCTGAAGAAAGTCATAATATTCGCACATATGTCCCAGTGCTTTTACAGCGCGTTCAGGGCTGGTAAAGAAGACACCGTTGTATTTGGCGTTTTCAACTTCATAGATTGCACGTATTTTGGGGTCAGCAGTTAAGGTGACACCAAGGATTGGTTTTTCGTACCTTTCCATTAACTGAACCGTATGTTTAACATACTGATGTCCCCATTGTTCCATCCCATCCATCAGGTATTGGAAATCCTTGAGTTCGGTGTCCGGATCTACTGCGGAAACCGATTTCAACAATGTTTCCAAAAGGAAACCCCGCCCGGATACGCCCAAATGTATTACAGCATCACAACCGTCCCAGGATGCCAAAGCTTGTAGGGCTTTTATGGGAAGTTCTAAATCGTTTTCACCAACCAGATCGACGGGGTTGGTACGGCTCCAGTAGGGCGGAAGCATCTCGTCGAGTATGGTAACCATTTCCTCATCAAGCGGCTCTACTGTTAATTTTTGTTCGTTACATAAGTCGCTTGTTATGACTCCCCACCCGCCACCGAGCGTCATTATTGCCACTCTGCGGCCTTTAGGTAAAGGTAGAGAAGAAAAGACTGCGGAGGCATCCAGCATTTCCACCGGCTGATGTACGCTCACCACCCCGGCCTGACGGCAAAGTGCCTCAAATATTTTGAAATTAGCGGCCAGTGATCCGGTATGGCTTGCAGCGGCACGGTTTCCAGCTTCTGATCGACCGCCTTTGAGGATGACGACAGGTTTTTTCTTTCCAACTCTGCGCGCCGATTCAAAAAATCTTCTGCCATCTTTTACGCTCTCTAGATAAAGGAGTACGGTACGGGTTTTTACATCCACCTCAAAGGTTTCCATAAAATCCTCAATGGAAACCATAGCCTCATTACCGCTTCCTCCAAAAGCTCTAATTCCAAGTCCTTGGGCCTCGGCAAAGCTGAGTAACTGGACACCCATGTTACCTGATTGTGACACAAGAGCAGTGCCGCCAGGTTTAGGCTCGGCGTGCACACCGGTGAGGATTATTTTAGCATGGGGGTTTTGGATCCCCATCGTATTGGGACCAAGAAAGACAATTCCAGCCTTGCGAGCATCTTCCACCAATTTGTTTTCGAGAATTTTACCTTCTTCACCCGTTTCAGAAAAACCCGAAGATATAAGCAGAACAGATAAAATGCCTTTTTCCTTGAATTCTTGAATGAGCCCTCGAACCATTGCCGCAGGAATAGTTACAACAGCCAAATCGACAGGTCCAGGTATCTCCTTAATGGATTTGTATACAGGCCTGCCCCATTGTTTTCCACCTTTGGGATTTACTAAATAAACAGGACCCGGATAGCCGTGAGCCAAAAGATTGGCTGGTAACGACTGGCCCCACTTGCCTATCCCAGTTGAAGCCCCGACAAAGGCAATTGATTTTGGGGTGAAAATATTTCCCAAAATATCTGGTGGCACAGCTGGGCGGCTTACATGTGGTTCCCAGTTATCTCTTAACACAACTAGGGCATCAACTGCGGTAACCTGGCCATCCGGTCCAACAAGAAGTGGATTAATATCTACTTCTGCTACATCGAGACGCTCTAGAGCCAGGTGCGATAGCCCGACAAGACAATTGATGAGAGCCTTTCTGTTAGCCGGTTGCTCGCCGCGAAACTCGCCCAGCAAGGAGGCTGCTTTAATTTCATCCAGCATAGCTTCGGCTTCGATCTTGTCGATGGGCGCGCCTCTGAAAACCACATCGTCCAGTGCTTCGGTAAATGTGCCGCCTAGGCCAAACATCACAATGGGGCCGAACATGGGGTCACGTATTAACCCGGCGACAAATTCGCGTCTGCCGGCCAACATGGGTTGCAATAAAAAGCCTTCCAGGTCGTCACCGGCAGCTCTTGCAATCTCCTCTGCAGCAATCCTCACCTGCCCGGCATCAGAAAGCCCCAAGCGTACCAGGCCACGATCGCTCTTGTGGGTGAGTTTTGAGCCATTGCCTTTTAAGACGATCGGGAAGCCCAATTTATCTGCGACCTGAGCAGCATGATTAGCATCAGTTGCAACTTCCTCGTGCACGACTGGAACACCAAAGCTGGCTAGGATTTTTTTTGATTCCGCTTCACTGAGACTGCTCATTTTAACGTCCATTTTAAATGAGGTGAACGAGCTGTAAGTAGTTGTTTTCCAAAGACACTCTTAATAGAAAAGGTCTGATTTTTTTTGAGTCGGTTTATCCTACCCAGTTCCTGTAGCTCAGGCAAGTATTTCCAGGGACACTGGTACTGAAAAACTAGAACTATTTTGTTCTGGGAGGAGCCTTGAAAAGACATCTCTATACTGTAAAAATGACTAGAATCACATCATATTTTACTTACGCAAAAATATTTGTCATTACTTCGGGATGTGCTAAGTTTCATTTACAGGAGTACCACAAATGGCGAATTCAATCTAAAGAAGGAGTTAAAGATTATGCAGATATTAAAAACCTTACTGTTCTGTCTTTGTATGTGATTGCTTTCCACCGGTTGGTCAGTAGGTTCATCTGGTGACGAGAGGCATGATGTTTTATATTCCTGTAACTGTGGACCTGAGTGTCAGTGCAACACGCTTTCAACCAGGCCAGGCAAGTGTGCCTGCGGTGTTGACCTTGAATGGGGCCATGTACTAAAAATTGAAGGTAATGAGGCAATCCTCTGCCAGTGCGGTGGCCTTGACGCTAAGGATCCGACGAAATGTCTATGTGGAACTGCAGTCAAGCGGGTGAGCCTGGAAGGAACAGGCATCAACTTCTCTTGGCCAGATATCTTTTTAATGTAATCAAAATCAGGTTCTAACGCTTCAGGACAAACACCATTGTAGATTGCACCACGGGTCCCCATATAATATCCATCGCTTGGCGTACAGCACTCTATCAAACCTTGTTGACAGCCATGCATTATTTGGATGCTGGAAACTACAGCAAAATGTAAAAGCCTCAGATGGACGAAATCTCTCTGTCGTTGACTGCAGGTCAGTTGGGATCTCAAACGATAGGGATTAGGTGGAATATCACATCCCGGGCGCATGTATCCTTGTGGGCAAAATTTTCTGAATCAGGCGTGCCAGGTAAAGACTATACCAATCCCATCTTTTTGGCTGCAAGATGGAATGCCTGGGATAGGATATCTTTTTCCTTTTGGTCCTCTCTCCTGCCAAATTCGAAGGTTTCTCTCTGAGCCTGAAGTTCAACCAGTTGACTAACTTTTGTTATCTCTGCTGCAAGAAATTCGGCTCTTCGCTCTATCTCAGGGTCAATGAAACAAAAATCAGCATCATTAGTCATTCTCATGTCGATGTCTCCTCTGTTCAAGTTCCCCCCCCCTCGGGTTTGTTGTATACCACAAAGTAGCAATATCGGTGCCATGTCGGCAATGTCCTGCTAACGTCTATAGAAATTGGGTTTTCCAGCGCCAACACGGTAGTCTTTATGGGGATTGATTTCCGCTTCCCCGGAGATGGCCTCCCGTATTCGCGGAAAATTCCAGTTAACCGAATTTTGAGCAAATTAACCCGTTTTCTTCCTGAGTATAAGGGGTAATCATGTGAGTTCAAGCAGACCTTGATCCATTACAGTGAATGTATAATAGTCGGTTTTGTTGTACTTATGATCTTTGGTTGAAATAACTGGGGGGGATATACTGGAATGGGTAAAAATTCCAGTTGAAAAGAGTACGTCTGTTTCCTGACAATTTCGTAGATGTTTTAGATACATCCGGATTGCAGGGTACTCTCTTATGTAGCAGGTTTAAGAAAAAAACTGGGGTTTTGAAAAGTCCAGGGTGCTCTTTGCCTGGCTAACTTTCGACCCATGATTAAACTAAAACATCTCAGGAACTCCGCGTAACATATTCTGTTTTTTCTTTTGTTATTGGCACGGGACATCTTCTTTGTAAACATTGGTTACCTAGCAAGTTAAAAATTACTGCTGACACTATTTTTTTTAAGTATCAATACATGGTATAAATACAAAGAGGAAAATTCTTTCTAGCCTTATCATCTTTTCCTTTTTAAACAATTTTCATTGTCTTAAAAAAATAGCAGGCGAAGTGTTTGCCTTCTTTTATCGATGAAAATTTGCCCCCACATAAATTATCGGTATCCGATGCGTTTTGTTAGCGAAAATCATATAGATAAAATCAGTTTCCTCTACGCTATTATCGTCGTTGCAGTAATGACATTTTCCACTGGCGCGGTGTTAATTATCAATAAGGTCGATTCACTCAACAAGGATCTTGTTGAGTTGGAACAGGACTTTATCCTTCAGCAGAAGGAGCAACTCAAGAGTGATATAAATTCACTTCTGGCTCGAATAGATTCCAGGCGATCGCGTGTGGCGCAATTGCTTCAGAAGCGCTTGGAAGAGCATGTGGAAGAAGCTCGAAAAATAGCAGTAAATCTTTACGAACAGATGCCGGGTGATATGAGCAGAGAATCCGCCGCCAGTATTATCCGTGAAGCCATAAGGCCAATACTATTTAACGAGAAACATGGGTACGTTTTTATACTGACGCTGGAAGGTAAGGCTATCCTGTACCCGGCAGATAGGAGTATTGAGGGCTCAAGCTTTCTGACCAACAATGTCGGAGGTGGGCCTGGTGTCATAGAGAACCTTATTAAGATTGCACGTGAGAAAGGACGAGGCTTCTATCACTACAATTGGACAATGCCCGGTGACCCCTCGGGATCACTGCATAGCAAGATTTCCTATGTTACCCTTTTTGAGCCTCTTGGGTGGGTTATCGGCACCGGTGAGTATATTGAGAATCTCGATGCACTTGCCAGAGCTAACGTTATTCTCGATTTTTCGGGTATGATGAACTCAGGTGAAATAGATTATTTTTTCGCTTATGAACTGCACGACATCAAAGGGGGAGATGATTTCGCAACAATGCTGATAAATGGCAATCGTCCTGACCTGGTGGGTAAAAAAATATCAGATGATTATCTGGATGCCAAAGGAAAACCGTTTCGAAAAGAATTTCTGGAGGGTATCCGGGAGGAAGGAGAGTCTTTTGTCGTTTACTGGTACAAAAAGCCGGATGGGTCAGGAATTGGCCGCAAGCTCTCCTATTTTAAATTGTATCCTGAATGGAATTGGATCGTTGCTCGTGGTATCTATTTTGATCGTCTGGATAACATCATAGCAACAAAGAAAGAGGAGCTTAGCAAGAAGGTAAAAAATGATATTGTACTTCTCTGCTTTGTCTTCCTTGTTGCGGTCATTGTTGCTCTTCTTGTGGCGTACAAGTTTTCCAAAGAGTTGCAGAACATTTTTGACAAATACAAACACACCCAGCTGGAAAGTTTCAAGGAGCTTGAAATACTGAACCGGACGCTTGAGAAACAGAGCCAGACAGATGCGCTCACGCAGATTTATAACAGGGGATTCTTCAACCAGCAACTGATCAGTGAGACTTTACGGGTAAACCGCTATAAAGAACCATTATCCATGGTGCTTTTTGACGTAGATCATTTCAAGATGATTAATGACACCCATGGCCATCTTGCTGGGGATATGGTCTTGAAAGAGTTGGCAAATCTTATTCAGGAGAATGTCAGGCGGTGTGATTTTCATGCTCGCTGGGGCGGAGAAGAATTCGTGGTGCTGGCACCCGGAGTTGATAATAAAAAGGCCCTGCAGTTTGCTGAAAAAATGCGATTGCTTATTGAGAAGTTTCAATTCTCAGTTCAACAGAATATCACCTGCAGTTTCGGGATTAGTAGCTTTGTCCCTCCTGAAGATCATAATACCTTTCTGCAGAGGGCCGATGAGGCGCTTTACCAAGCTAAGCAGGGGGGGAGAAACAAGTGTGTCTTGCTATAGAGGCATGCGGGTTTCCTATGGATGGTCTTCAATAATGGAGACCAGACCTTCTGGTCTTTTTTCTTTATAAAGCAGCAAAACAGAAAAAATAGCCCATCCCTGCAATCACGAGGGGTCCACTGAAGCTGTTATAATTTGAGACGAACCCCTGATTGATTTTCTTCCAAAATTTTTCTTAGAGACTCGTATTCATTGATGATGTCAGATCTTTCCCCTTAATGTCAGGTCAATTCTCTCAATCTGCGTCGCTGTCATTTTTTTCTTTACTCTTTTTCGCAGCGAAACAGTGTAAAGCTTCCTTTTTGTAAAGGGTTGAAAAACATTTGTTGCACGATATACACTTCGCCTTGCTCCTGTCCCCTCCAGCCCATCTTTTCACAAGGTGTGGTTCTCTCACTAGCGGACGTGAAAGGGCAATATAATCAGCTTGCCCTGAGGCTACAGCCTCTTCGGCAACATCAAAGGATAGAAAACCCCCCACCAGAATAAGAGGTATTTTTATTTCCCGCTTATAGGCTTCGGCAGCTTTTCTATAATAGGCTTCCCTCTCTTTAGATTTTGATGTGCCAACCCTTGACGGGATCAGATCTCCGGACTCAAAGGTCCCACCGCTCATTTCGATGGCGTCCATTCCATGATCTTCCAGCATATGGGCAACATCAAGCATCTCTTTTACTGTCAAACCACCTGTTAGAAAATCCTCCGAGTTGATCTTGGCCATTATCGGAAATGATTTGCCGACCCTCTGCCTGATTTCGTTGTAAACCATAAGGAGCAACCTTGCCCTGTTGTCAATGCTTCCACCATACTCGTCCTTCCTCTTGTTATAATAAGGAGAAAGAAATTGGCTCAACAGATAGCCGTGGGCAGAATGTATTTGAATGGCATCAAAATCAGATCTGACGGCTCTTGCAGCTGCATCACCAAAAGCACTTATAGTAAATTTGATGTCGTCAGTTGTCATTTCGGTTGCCTGAATAGCGCCATCTTTTATTAGCTCAGAAGGTCCTTGGGCAGCATATTCCTCTTTGCCTATGCCTTTCTGTCCGGCATGAGCGAGTTGTGCGGCAATGACTCCGCCATTTTCGTGCACAACCGACGTGACCCGCTTGAGCCCGTCAATCATTGCGTCGGAATAGATGCCCATTTGGCGGGGGCCTGCCTGTCCTATTCTTGCCACATGGGTGTGACCGGAAATGATAAGACCTACCTCGCCACGGCAGAGATCTTTCACATAGTCAGACAACTGATTCCTAACCGTTCCGTCGAGTTCTGCCATTGCCTCGTAGGTTGCAGATCTGACAAAACGGTTTTTCATCTTCATTCCATTTATTTCTGTTGTTTCAAATAGTATGGCCATGTTTTCCTTTTTATAAGAAGATTGATGCTTTATTGAGATAATGATAGTGCTCTTTTATTCTAGATTGCACTCGAGAGGTTTTACATGCCTCATTTGTCTTGGGGTTTACCCTGGTATGCGCCCGCGGAGTAGGTCAACTCATAACTGTGAGAGTAAATCTCTATGAGATTGCCAAAGGGGTCTTCACAATAAACCATTCGGTATGGTTTTTCACCTGGGTAGTATTCACGTACTGGTATTCTCTGTTTTCCTCCATTTGCCACAATTTTAGCAGCCAAGCCTTCAACTTCAGGATCCTGCACACAGAAGTGAAACACTCCCGTCTTCCAATATTCAAAATTGTTTTCACGTCGCTCAGCGTTTCTAAATTCAAATATTTCGACGCCAATTTTATCACCGGTCGACATGTGTGCAATTCGAAAGCTCCCCCAGCCTTCACCAAAAATGTCGTTGCACATTACACCAATGGCGGAATCATCAGCCTTGATCTCTGTAGGTGGCATGATCACATACCAGCC
>Ga0070729_10007189_pt1 | contig 10757 bp, 10 predicted proteins | sample tdDd472_FD_66725 | JGI IMG/M metagenome (GOLD analysis project Ga0070729, IMG submission 66725) | Marine sediment microbial communities from the Atlantic coast under amendment with organic carbon and nitrate - tdDd47.2 | ecosystem: Environmental > Aquatic > Marine > Coastal > Sediment | place...
CCGCCGATTCAAATCGCCTTCACCCGTTTCACCTCCTGTAGTGGCTGCCAGTTGATGCTGCTAAATTGCGAGGAACATCTGGCAGCGCTCTCCGCTCATATTGCTGTCCACAAATTCCCGCTGGCCTCCTCATCGCGCAACTTGCCCGGGCCGATCGATCTGGCCCTGGTTGAGGGTTCCATATCGACCCCTTCCGAGCTGGAACGCCTCCTGGATTTGCGTCGCCGGGTCAATCTGCTGGTTGCGGTCGGTAGTTGCGCCATAAGCGGAGGGGTCAACTGCCTGGTGCCAGGTGAGCGCGCTCATGCTGTCGATGAGGTTTACGGCCATGCCCAGGCCGGCATGCATACTTTTCCTCCCCAACCTGTGCATCGGTTCGTAACGGTCGATTGCCAGGTTCATGGGTGCCCTCCGGAGCGGCACGATCTGCTCGAGGCCCTGGCTTCACTGGAGTGTGGCGGATGGCCAGGACGTCAGCTCATGCCGGTTTGCATGGAGTGCCGGATTCTTGAGAACCGCTGCCTGTTGCTCGAGGCCGGACAGCCTTGTTTGGGGCCGGTCACACTTGCCGGATGTCACGCCCGCTGTCCCAGCCTCGGAGTCGGTTGCGAAGGGTGCCGTGGTGACGTGGTCGAGGCCAATCAAGAAGAAATGTTCCGGTTGCTGCTCGAGACGGGACTGTCGGAGCGGGAAGCCCAAAGGCGCCTTTCGCGCTTTGATAGGGGCAGCCCATGAACAAGGTAATTATCGATCCATTGACCCGTGTCGAGGGCCATGGCCGGATTGAGCTGATTCTAAAAGATGGTAGGCTGGATGATGTGCGGGTTCGTATGCTGGAATCCCCACGCCTGTTTGAAAAGATAGTGGTCGGCCGTAAATATGATGAAGTCGCTGACCTGGTCTGCCGTATCTGTGCAATTTGTTCGGCAGTGCATAAACTGACATCTCTCGAAGCGCTCGAGCAGGCATTGGACATCGAAGCACCTCCACTTGCCAAAGCCGTGCGGGAGTTGCTGCTCCTCGGTGGGCATATCCAGAGTCATGCCCTGCACCTGTTCTGCCTGATCCTGCCGGACTTCAGTGGCGTCGAAAGTGTTGTTGAACTGCTTAAAGCAGGCAATCCACTCGCCGCTGCCGGCCTCGAGTTAAAGGCCTTTGGCAACCAGATTCAGGAACTGGCCGGTGGCCGGGTCATCCACCCGGTCAACCCGGTTATCGGTGGAGTGATGTATCGGCCGCAGCGCCAACTGCTGCAGGGCCTGGGTGATAATCTTGAAACATGGCAGAGGGAATGGCCAGGATATGCCGGGGATTTTGTCTCATCCGCCAGATTCCCCGTTGCAAAAGCCGTCCGTGCGACTCCCCTGGCGACAGGCCAGATCGACAGATTCTCCCTCTGTGGTGACAGGCTCTGGACAGACAAGGGCCAGGCGTTCCCGGCTTCAGGTTATCGCCAGATCCTTCAAGAAATGCCGGATAATGAGTCTTATGCCAAGTCATCCTGCGGCGATACAGGGCCATTCATCGTCGGGGCCCTGGCGAGGGCCCGGTTGGCCTCTGCAAGGGGCTGCACACAAATCTCTTTACCGGATGCAAACGATATCTATGCCAATAATATCGCACAGGTCAATGAAATCGGCTGGGCCCTTGAGCATGCCCGAATATTGACAGAGACAATTTTGAATGCCGGGGATGACGCCTCCTTGCTTGTGGAGTCAATTCAACCAGGAGGGGGTGTCGGTACAGCCGTAAAGGAAGCACCGCGTGGCTTGCTGGTACATCATTATGTTGTCGATGAGTGGGGATATGTCGCTGCCGCTGATGTTGTCACGCCGACCGCGATCAACCAGCTCACCATGAAACAGCAGATCCTGGATGACCTCGCCGGGGTTGGGGATGTGGAACAGATGCGCATGGTTACGGAACAGATCGTGAGGGCATTCGATCCTTGCATCTCATGTGCGGTGCACTTGCTGGAGGTTTGATTGCTGCGGAGTGTCTGTCTATATTTTGCCCTCTACTAAAGACCCTTATGACCTGCCTTGAAGTCGAGATCACTGGCTTGGCAGAGACATGAACTGATCCGCGATCTGTTCGCCGATGCTCAAGGATGCCGTCGCCGCAGGGGAAGGGGCATTGAGGACGTGGATCATGCGTTCCTCGCAGATGATGTGAAAATCATCGAGCAATTGCCCCCGGTCGTCAACCGCCTGCGCGCGTACGCCGCTCCCTCCGGGGACCAGGTCGTCACGGCGAATCTCCGGTATCAGGCGTTGCAGGCTCTTGACGAACAGGGCTTTTGAAAAAGACCGCCCGTATTCCTCTATCCCCAACCGCCAGAAACGAGCAGACAGCCTCCAGAATCCACTGAAGGCCAAGGTCCTCATCAGGTCAGAAGGGGAAATGTCTCTGCGCCGGTACCCTTCACGCTGCATGGCCAGTACGGCGTTCGGTCCGGCTTCGACCATATCGTCGATCATGCGTGTGAAATGTACACCGAGAAAAGGCATCTGAGGATTGGGGACCGGGTAGATGAGGTGTTTGACGAGTCGGCTGCTTTCCTTCTTCAGCCGGTAATACTCACCACGGAACGGGACGATCTGTACCGACGGGTGCAACCCGGCCAGCCGGGCGATCCGGTCGGCGTGCAGCCCGGCACAGTTTATCAATGCCCCGACGCTGATGGAGTTGCTCCCGGACTGGATCAGGTAGTTGCCGTTTTCCTTGCGGATTCTCCTGACCGGCGCACCTAGGTTGATGACCCCGCCCCGCGACTGGAATATCTCGGCCATTTTGTTCGCGACCTGCACGTAATCGACAATCCCGGTCTGCGGGACGAACAGCCCGCCAATGCCACTGACGTGCGGTTCACGTTTTTTCAATTCCGCGGGCGTCAGACGCTGCAAACCTTCCAGTCCGTTGGCCTGGCCGCGACGTTCGAGCTCGCCAAGTGCGGGGAGCTCTGTTTCATCCACTGCGACGACAACCTTGCCGCACCGTTGATGAGGAATGCCGTGTTCGATGCAGAAACGGTAAAGGGCTTCTCTTCCCGAGCAGCAGGTGGTTGCTTTGAGTGAACCGGGACGATAGTAGAGCCCGGCATGGATTACGCCGCTGTTGTGCCCGGTCTGGTGGCCGGCTAGGTGGGGCTCTTTTTCGAACAGGGTGACTTTCAGCTCGGGATTGCGCGTTATGATTGACAGGGCCGTGGCGCAGCCAACGATGCCGCCACCGATGATGGCCAAATTGGAAAATTTTTCCATGACATTAAAGCCCTTCGGAAGAAAAGCCAGGCGGACCCTCGCAGCGTCGCCGTCGATTTGCATGGTCACGCGATACACTCATATTGTACACATTTTTTCCTGGGTGGCGGGATGATTAAGATGTTGCCCTTGTTGTTGCTTGTTGCTTGTTGCTTGTTGCTTGTTGCTTGTTGCTTGTTGCCTCTCCCACCCTTTGAGTGCCGTCGAACAGAGTGAAATTAATCCGGATAAACGAAGAAAAACTGTCTGAGGCATCAGCCGAGTTTTTTTCTTCGCCGGATTGATTTCATGGCGTGAGGGAACCCGCTATAGGGCGAAGCGCTATGGCGGGCAAACGGAGGGCGGCCTTCTTTTGCCTACTTTTCTTGGCCGGGCAAGAAAAGTAGGGCGTCTGTCGGGCGCAACCGGCAAACAATCAATCAATGCAAGTGGATGCAGGGGTTGCGGCCCCTGACGCCGCCTTATTTTCTTTGCTTGTGTGAAAGAAAGTAAGCAAAGAAACACACCCCAATGCCTTGCCCGCTGTGCGGGTACCCGATGCCGAAAAGATGAACATCGGCAGGGCGAAAACTCGGCTAGCGCCTCAGACAGTTCGTCCTGCTGATCGACGTTAATCCATTCGTCACCGGCGGCGGCAACAGGGGAGGAGTCAAAGGCAGAAAAAACGAACCCAGCATCACGTGCGGGTTTTGTCGGCAACCTGAAACACTCACTTTCAGTGGTGCTTCATGCTCAGTGACATGTGCACCCAGTGTTATTATCTGGCCTGTGGCAGGATCAGGTTCAGAAGCACGCCGATGATACCGGCCAGGCCGATGCCACCAAGTTTGACGACAGCCAGATCGAAGTTCATGCCGCCGATACCGAAGACCAGAATTACTGCGACAATCGTCAGGTTGCGCGGCTGCATCAAATCGGTGCCAGCCCTGACCAGGGTGTTGATGCCGATCACAGCGATCGCGCCGAACAGCAGGATCATGATGCCGCCCATGACCGGCACCGGGATGGTGTTAAGGAAGCCGCCGAGCTTGCCGATGAAGGCAAGCAGTATCGCGGCAATGGCAGCCCAGGTCATTGTAAACGGATTAAAGGAGCGGGTCAGGGCCACGGCACCTGAGACCTCGGAGTAGGTGGTGTTGGGCGGCCCGCCGAGACATGCAGCCAGTGTGGTGGCGAGTCCGTCACCGAGCATGGTCTTGTCAATTCCAGGGTCGTCGACGTAGTCTTTGCCGGTGATGCCGCCGATCGCCAGGACGTCGCCGAAGTGTTCTATCGCCGGGGCAATCGCGACCGGTACGATAAAGAGGATTGCTTCGAGATTCCAGACCGGCATGGTGAAGTCCGGAACTGCCAGCCAAGGCGCATCGAGGACTTTTTGCATCGAAACCAGTGTCGGTCCGGTCCAGTTCTGCAGGGCTCCTGGATCAAAGGTCGCCTGGATCGAACTGGAGATTCCGCTTAAATCGAGCCCGAGAGCAGTGAGGTAACCGGCGATGATGCCGCAGAGGATCGGGATCAGCCTGAACAGCCCCTTGCCAAGCAACGAGACAAGGACGGTAACGACCAGTGCCACTCCTGCAACCATGTAGGCAGTCGGCTGCGGGACCAGCCAGGCGGCGCCGTCACCGGTGCGGCCTGAGGCCATGTGCACGGCGACCGGGGCGAGGACCAGGCCGATGACCATGATCACGGGTCCGGTCACGACCGGAGGCAGGATACGATGCAGGATATCGGAACCGAAGATCCTTATGCCGAGGCTGATAACAACGTAAAGCAGCCCAGCTGCCGCTAGGCCGCACATCGTGCCTGGAATGCCCCACTGCTGTACGCCGTAGATGATTGGCGCGATGAAGGCGAAACTGGAAGCCAGGAACACCGGGACCTTGCCGCGTGTGACCAGTTGGAATACCAATGTGCCGGCGCCGGCTGTAAAGAGCGCAACATTGGCATTCAACCCGGTCAGAAGCGGGACCAGGACCAGTGCACCGAAGGCGACAAAAAGCATCTGGGCGCCAATTACAATCTGCTTGGGGTTGAGGCTGAACTTATTGTCATGCAGGTTCTCTGACATTGAATATGCTCCTGTGATGAATTATGTGTTTGTCTGTCCGGAAACGCCGGGTAAAAAAGGTATCCTTGACCGGGTCGCTACTTGGTGCCGAAGATCTTGTCTCCGGCGTCGCCGAGGCCGGGTAGAATGTAGCCGACCTCGTTCAGCTTCTCGTCGATCGCTGCTACATAGATGTCTACATCCGGATGTTTCTTCTGCAGTGCGGCAATCCCCTCCGGGGCGGCAACCAGAAATAAACCCTTGATCTTTTTGCAGCCCGATTCCTTGAGCATGTCGATCGCGGCAATCACGCTGCCGCCGGTCGCCAGCATCGGATCGAGAATCATGGCCGTGCGATCTTCAATCCGGCTGGTGAATTTCTCGTAGTAGGCGACAGGCTCCAGCGTCTGTTCGTTGCGGTAGAGGCCAATGACACTGACCCTGGCGCTCGGGATCAGGTCGAGGACGCCGTCCATCATGCCGAGTCCGGCACGCAGAATTGGCACGACAGTGATCTTCTTGCCCTTGATCGTATCGACCGAGACCTGTCCGGCCCAACCCTTGATGGTTTCTTTCTCCGTCTCCAGGTCGCTGGTTGCCTCGTAGGTCAGCAGGCGCGCAACTTCCGAGGCGAGCTCGCGAAAGTCCTTGGTGCTGACGTCATCACGGCGCATCAGGCCCAGCTTGTGTCGAACCAGGGGGTGCTTGATCTCATGAACGGACACGATTGTCTCCTTTGTGGGTGGGGTGCTGAGAAAAAATCACAACAAATTATCATGATCGTCACCTTGCAGCAAGTAAATGAAAGTGTGAAATTGATTAAGCTTATGGCTTCATCAATGGCATTGCCGACCATGATCTGCTATCGTAGACAGCATGGGACTTCAGGGTGGGACAGAGCAGACGGGAATGCCGTTATTGGTCACGGCTGCCGTGGTATTTAATGGCGAAAAAGTTTTGCTAACCAGGCGGCCGGATGACAAGAGCCATCCTGGTTTCTGGGAATTCCCGGGCGGCAAGATTGACCCCGGCGAAAGCCCCGAACAAGCCCTCTGCCGTGAGATGCGGGAAGAGCTCGATGTCGAGGTCCGGGTCAGTGGTATTTATGAAGTCGTTTTTTATCGTTACGACTGGGGCCCGGTCCTGATCCTTGCCTACAAATGCCAGCTCCTGACTGACACGCTGCGCGACCTCGGTGTGGCAGAGCACCGCTGGGTCCTGCCGCACGAAATGGTGAGTTTCAACATCCTGCCGGCCGACCAGCCAATCATTGATCGACTGAATACCTGATACATCACCAAAGTTGACCTCTCTGAATTATCAACTATGATTTTAGAACGGTATTTTTCTGTTCCGTGATAATTCTCTCCAGAAGTTGTTAAATATCTGATTTATTAGATTATATAATGTTTTTTCAGGAGTTCTGCACCCAATAAATGGGATTTTTTACACCCACATGCTTTGCTTTTAGCTAACTTTTTCAAGCAAATCGTTGACAATAATAAAACAGCGTATTATTTTATTCCGCGTAAGCTTTTTTCTGTTATTTTTTTTGCGATTCCATAAGGAGTTACCCGTGCCCTCCAGAGATAAGGAATCATATTCTATACAAGCAGTTGAAAACGCTCTCGATGTTCTGGAAGCCCTCAGTGAGATAGACGACGACGTTCGTATCAGTCAGCTGAGTGAAAAGCTTGCCATGAACAAGACGAGCGTTTTTCGTCTTCTGGCAACATTTGAAAATCGTGGCTATGTTGAACGCGAGGAGCAGTCAGGAAAATACCGTCTCGGACTGTCTGCCTATGAAATCGGTCAGAAGTTCCTGTCGCGAATGGGGTTGTTGAGACATGCCCGTCCGGTTGTTGAACGTTTGGCCCGGGGCTGCAATGAGGCGGTTTATATCGCGGTCCGACGGCGCAAGGAAGTCCTTTTCCTGGACATGATCGATACCACCCAGAAAGTCAAGATCGTGTCTCTGGTCGGTAAACGGTTCCCTCTCGAAACAACCGCCTCCGGTCAGGTTCTGCTGGCATTTAACAAGGGGCAGGAGAAAATCGTCTTTGAGTCTGGCAATCCAGCCGCAAGTCATTTTACGGTCATCCGCGGTCATGGTTACACCCAGGACAATGATGCTTTGGGAGAAGGTATTGCCAGTGTGGCGGCTCCGCTGTTTGGCAGCGGTGGCAAGCTGCATGGTGCAATATGTGTAGTCGGCCCGGAATTCCGTCTCACCAGCGAAGTTATTCAGCAGCAGATTCTGAATCCACTTCTCGACACCTGCGGCATTGTTTCTTCCAAGCTGGGGTGGCATTCTCCCTATATCCCGCGAAATTTGACCTAACCTCCTTGAGCGGCCGGTTTGTCTTCTTTTGCTGATGGGTCCAGGTCGGTATCAATTCCATTCTCGTGCGAAATCGCCTTAAAAGTCTTCTGCCGGAAGCTGAAAGCGTTTGCCCATCTGTGCGATTAATGATAAATTATCACCGGATTTGAGGGTAGCCTCTTACTTTATTTAGCCTGTGCAACGTTAATATCCCTATGCCGTTGATCAAACATCTAAAGGAAACCGAACCTTTCGACCAGCTTCCTGAATCAGCATTCAATGAGCTGAGAAAAGCTGCAATCCAGAAGAAATTCCCTGCCAACTTCGACATCTTCAAACAGAATGATCCCCCGACCGGTTACCTTTATGTGATCAAAGAAGGGTTGGTGACGATTACCCTGCTTTCACCAGGGGGAATCGACATGGTGGTCGATTATCGGAAGGAGGGACAACTGATTGGTGGGACTCCGGTGTTTACCGAGGAGCCTTATGCCGGTGGGGCCCGGACGGTTAAACCAACAATTTGCTATATGATCCCTGCAGAAGTTCTGCAGAAACTGCAGAATGAATATCCACAGCTGAGCAAATTCTTCACCAGTAGTGTCCTTTCCAGGGTCCGTAAACTCTATTCGGAAATCGTCTCCGAGCATTCAGGTTCCGCCTTGATGCAGGTGGAATCATACCCTTTCAAAAAACGGCTTTCGGAGATCATGTCTTCTCCAGTGGTCACCTGCACATCTGATACAACGGTAAATGCCGTAGCACGGCGTCTGACGGAGCATGGTATCAACTTCATGATGGTCGTCAATCCTCAGAATGAGCCGATCGGCATCATTACGGGCAGCGACCTGGTTGCCAAGGTCCTGGCACCGGATAATGTCAATGCCCATTCCATGACTGCCCGGGATGTCATGCGTTCCAGCCCGCCTACCATGACGCCGGATACCTACATGTACGAAGCCATGGCGTTTATGACCAGCCATGGGCTCAACCATCTGCCGATCGTCGATCGCAACCAACTTGTCGGGATCGTTACGCCCCGCGACCTGATGAGATATCGCTCGCAGAAGGCTCTTTTGCTGCTTGGAAATATCCGGGAAGAGAAGTCGATCGAGGGGCTGGCATCAATTCGTCAGGAAACGGTGGGTGTCGCTCGTGCCCTGTTGTCGGAAACCCGGAGCACTCCGGAAGTCATGGAGATCCTGTCCCATATCCATCACGCGATTATCAGGCGTGTCTACCAGTTATGTCTTGATGAAATGGCTGCGCAAGGACTAACAATGCCCGACATCCGACATTGCTTCCTGATCATGGGCAGTGCCGGTCGCCGTGAGATGTTGTTACAGCCCGACCAGGATAACGGGTTTATATTCGAAGATTTCCCCGATCAGCAGAAGGATGAGGTGGACGCTTTTTTTGTTCCTTTCAGCGAGAAGCTTAACATAGCCCTCGACCGGGTGGGATACCCGCTCTGCGATGGTGATGTCATGGCCCGTAACAGTGAATGGCGCGGCCGTCTGGTCGACTGGCAGGAGCGCATCAACAGTTGGTTGCTCGATCCGGAACCGACCCATGTCAGAAATTCCTCGATCTTCTTCGATTTCCTGCCCCTGATGGGCGATGTTGAACTGGCCCACGATTTGCGGGACATGGTTGTCAGAGGTATCGAAACGCACCAGGGGTTCCTCTATCACATGATGACCCTGGACCTGCGTTACAAGGTCCCGCTTGGCCTGCTGGGTCGTTTCTCGGTAGAGAAAGACGGCGATAATGCCGGGATGCTTTCGGTCAAGTACGGTGGTTGCGTTTATATTGTTGACTGCGTCAGGATGTTTGCCCTGGAAAGGGGCATTCAGGAGATATCCACAATGGATCGACTCCAGGCCCTGGTGGCGCAGAATGTCTTTGCCATAGAAACCGCCGAGCACATCAGGGCAGCATTCGAGGCCCTGGTCTTCCTGAGGCTGAGGCATGAAATCAGCATGATCGAATCCGGTCATTCCCCATCGCATTTCCTCGACCCTTACACGCTCAGCAAAACGGAACAGGATCTCCTGAAAGAGTCGTTCCAGGCTGTGTCAAAACTGCAGGATGCGACGAAGAGACATTTTTCCCGCACACCCTTCTGATTTACGGTAAGGCAACGTCTTCGATGGCTACTTCATAGCCGGCCCCGGCAGGATCGTGACTTTACGCCTGCTGCTGATCCAGACTCCGCAGAAAACCAGTCCGCATGCCAGCCATTGCTCAAAGTTGAGCCTCTCACCCAGGATCAGTATGCCGAGCAGCACGCCGAAGACCGGGATCAGGTTGACAAAACCGGCCGCTTGACTCGCAGGAACTCTGCTGACCCCGAAATTGTAGCAGGCATAGGCGCCGAAAGTGATAAACGTGCCAAGGTAAACAACGGCCAGAAATGGAGTCGTCTCCAGGTGACCGGGGATGCCGACACTCGGCATGAGCAGAAAAGGAAAGAAAAAGACACTGCCGAGGAACGCCTGGAATGCTGTCAGAAAAAGAGGCGGGTAATGATCGGAGAGATGTTTCAGGGTAACGGTGTAGCCTGCGGCACAGACCATCGCCAGGAATTCTAAGAAGTTGCCGAGCAACGGGTTGGGTGCGTCTGCGGTTGTCTCACTGGCTACGCTGAGCCAGCAGGCACCGAGGATTGCCAGGATGAAACCGGTCAAGGTCTGGCGGGTAATTTTCTCCTTGAGGACGCTCCATGCCAGGATTGCCACCAGCAGCGGCAGCATGGCAGTAATCATCCCGGCTTGCGAGGCGCTGGTCAGTTCCAGGGCTTTGGCTTCAAAGATGAAGTAGAGGCATGGTTCGCAGATGGCCATGATCAGCAGGTACTTCAGGTCGCGTCGCCGCCACTTGACTTTGCGAAATGCAGGGATGAAGACGACGAAACAGAGGCTGGCGATAAACATCCTGCCGAAGATCACCTGCATCGGGTGGTAGCCGCGGAAAGCCAGCTTCAGGGCGACGAAAGAACTGGCCCATAACAGCATGGCCAGAACCAGGCTGAAGAATGGCAAGGCTTGACGGCTTTTTTCAGTCATGCAGGTCTCCTGGAAAATATTCACATGGTTTTTTTATCACGATGGTTGCATAT
>Ga0070729_10007190_pt1 | contig 10756 bp, 9 predicted proteins | sample tdDd472_FD_66725 | JGI IMG/M metagenome (GOLD analysis project Ga0070729, IMG submission 66725) | Marine sediment microbial communities from the Atlantic coast under amendment with organic carbon and nitrate - tdDd47.2 | ecosystem: Environmental > Aquatic > Marine > Coastal > Sediment | place...
CAGGTATTGTTACCGTGACACGTCGTGGTTTGATGGCTAACTACCTCACCAATTGCCGTTCGAATACCCCGGTTCTGGCTTTTACCAATGATGGCCGTACTCGTCGCCAGCTAGCGATGAACCGTAACGTTGCTTGCTATCGTGTGCCCTTTTCCAAGGATGCCGAAAAGACCTTAACAGCCTGCCTGAAAACTTTGTTGAAAGAAGGTTACAACCCTGAGGACAAAGTGGTTGTGGTATCCGATGTGTTGGTGGGTTCAGGTGTTGATGCAATACAAATACGCAAAGTAGGTGAAGCGCTTTAAATACTAGGTTAAATGGCGTAGTGGTTAAGGAACAAATTAACCGTATCTTCAATTAAAAATTGGCATTGTTCATTATTGGGGAAAGGTTGATCCATCATCAACTGAGGCCAAAAGGCGTTGGCCTTGATCAAGCCGATAAATTGTGTAGCTGCGTAACTGGAATCTACCTCGCGAAGTTTTCCGTCGGCAATGGCATCATTAATCCAGGTATCCAGTCCTTTGGCTTTCTCATTAAATTGTTGCAAAGCTTTGGCTGATAATTGTGGTGTGTAGATACATTCTGCTACTACAATTTTGGATAAGTCACGAACCCGTTCCGATTGAAAAAAGCGCAGCTTATTTTGAGCATATTCAGTTAGCTGTTCTGCAAGCGGGCGGCCCGGTTCGTAGTTAATGCTATCCATGGCTTCGCATAGATCAAATAGTTGCTGAGCAATGGCCTTGAACAGGGCTTCTTTGCTATCAAAATGGTTGTAAACTGTACGCTTGGAAACGCCTGCTCTGGCCGATAAGGCGTCCATACTCATAGCCCGAAAGCCTTTTTCTATGAACTCACTAAGTGCTGCCTCCATGATGTCGGCTCTCTTGCGCTCAGAGAGGGTGGCTGTCTTGTTCATACGCTTCCAGTCAGGTGGCTGTCATAAAAATATCTATAGTACGTAGTTTACTTTTAAAAAATTAATTGTAAACTGCTCGGTGTACTTTTTTATTGTGTATGGCTCTGCCTGTATTTGTGCGGATGGCCCTGATTAGCGGATGGAGTTACAGGCGGTTACCGCAAAAGGATTCGATTGATGAAAAACTCGCCAACTGTTTGGCTTAAAACCTCCCTAGTAATAACTTTTATTGTTGTGCTCATAGGGTGTAAGAAAGAGCCGGTGGCCGACCCAATGAATGGCATGATGGGTGGCCCAATGCCTGTTACTGTTATGCAGCCGGTTAAGCGGAGAGTCACAGAGTGGTTGGAGTTTACGGGTCGTTTTCAGCCGTCCCAACGGGTTGTACTTCGAGCCAGGGTCAGTGGTTACCTTGATAAGGTCTTGTTTCAAGACGGGCAAAAAGTCCAAAAAGGTGATGTACTTTTTATCATTGACCAGCGTCCTTTTAAAATTGCCCTAGACAGTGCCAAAGCTCATTTTGAATTAGCCCAGCAGAGGCTGGAGCGCGCCAGAGCATTGCACAAGAAAAATGCTGTCTCCAGAGATTTGTACGACCAGCGCCAGGAAGAAATGCAAACTGCTCGGGCCGAGCTGGATAGCGCAAAACTGGATCTGGAGTTTACTGAAATCCGCTCACCCATCACTGGCCGTATTAGCCGTAAGCAGGTGGATGCTGGCAACCTGATTGTGGGGGGCAATAACAATGCCACTGAGTTAACAACTATCGTTAGCGTTCAGCCAATTTACTTTTATTTTGAAGGCAGTGAAAACGACCTACTAAAAAATGCCAGACAGCGGGATCATTCCCGTAGTGAAGACAATATGCCTCGCCAACTGCCCGTGTATGTTCGGTTGAACGATGAAACCGAGTTTCAACACCAGGGTTATTTAAATTTTATCGATAACGAATTTGATACTAATACTGGCACGATTCAAGCCCGTGCCCAATTTGAAAATAAAGACGGCTTTCTAGAGGCCGGTTACTTTGGCCGTTTGCGTATGGCTCCTTACCCTGCTTTTGAAGCCATGCTGGTACCAGATGAGTTGATCGGTACGGAGCAAACCCGAAAATTTGTTTATGTGATCAGTGAAGAAGGTGTAGCGGCTCGTCGTTATGTCAGCCTAGGAGCACGAGAAGATGATGGCATGCGTATTATCAAGCAAGGAATCAATGAAACTGATCAAGTGATTACGGGTAATTTGAATATGGTTCGCCCAGGTGTGCCCGTCATTGTCGCTCCTTCCATGAACGATCCGGTTGAATCCCCATCAGCAGACCAAAATAGCGACGGCATGGAAGCGGGAGCTTAATCAATGAAATTCACGCATTTTTTTATTGATCGGCCGCGCTTCGCCTCGGTGATCTCATGTTTGATTGTTATTTTTGGGGCGTTGTCATATTTTTCCTTGCCGGTCTCTCAGTACCCTGAAATTGCACCACCCCAGGTACAGGTCACTGCCGTTTACCCGGGCGCTAACCCTGAAACTATTGCTGACACAGTAGCGACTCCGTTAGAGCAGGAAATCAACGGTGTTGAGGGTATGTTGTACATGTCATCGCAGGCTTCCAGTGATGGTGTGATGAGTCTGGTGATTACCTTTGAGCCTGGTACCGATCTTGATTTGGCTCAGGTGCTAGTGCAAAACCGTGTATCCGCTGCTGAACCTCGTTTGCCTGAACCTGTGCGACGGAGGGGCGTAACCACGATTAAGAGCTCACCAGATCTTTTGATGGGGGTAAACCTCTACTCGCCAAATGATACTTATGACCAGGCGTTTATGAGTAACTATGCGGTGCTTAATATAAATGATCGAATCAAGCGCCTTGATGGAATCGGTAACAGTCGTATTTTTGGTGGCAGTGAATATGCCATGCGGGTTTGGCTCAACCCGGACAAAATGGCATCGCTTAATCTTACGGCTGGAGATATTGTTGCCGCACTGCGCGCGCAGAATGTACAGGTGGCCGGGGGTACCTTAAACCGAGCGCCGACTGAAAATCAGTATGCGTTTGAACTGGGTATTGAAACCCAGGGACGCTTAATTGATGCAAAAGAATTTGAAAACATCATTGTAAAATCCGGTGAGCAGGGTCAATTGGTGCACCTCAACGATGTAGCTAGGGTAGAGCTGGGTACTGATAGTTACACTACGCTAGGGTATATGGGCACCAAAGCCTCGGTTATTGTGGCGACCTTTCTTAGACCAGGGGCTAATGCACTCAATACAGCCGATTTGGTCATCGATACGGTGGCTGAACTGGCTAAAGATTTTCCACCTGACCTGGAATACAAGATTGTTTATAACCCAACCAAATACGTTGCCGAATCAATACAGGAAATTTTAAAAACCCTGGCGATTACTGTGTGCTTGGTCGTGTTGGTTGTTATAACGTTTTTGCAAAGTTGGCGCACTGCAATCATTCCTGTTATAGCTATCCCAATTTCATTGATCGGTACCTTTGGTCTGATGTTATTATTTGGTTACTCCCTCAATATGTTGTCACTGTTTGGTCTGGTACTAGCCATTGGTATCGTTGTAGATGACGCCATTGTAGTAGTAGAAAACGTTGAGCGAAAATTGAGTGAAGGCTACGATATTATTACTGCCACTAAAGAAACCATGAACGAGGTTGGCACAGCTTTGATTGCAACCAGTTTAGTGCTAGTTGCTGTGTTTCTTCCCACGGTGTTAATGGAGGGAATATCCGGCCAGTTCTATAAACAGTTTGGTGTCACTATTGCATCGGCTACCATGATTTCAACCTTGGTTACACTAACTCTTAGTCCCGCTATGGCAGCCATTTTTATGGCCAAACTGGGGGAGCCAAAGAAAGCTGGGTTATTGACTAAACCTGGTCAATTATTTAACCGCGCTATGAACGGTTTGTCGCATCGCTACGGTCTACTGGTGAGTAAGCTGGTGCGGCTTACTCTGATTATGGGTGTCATCTATATTGGTTTGGTTTCTCTGGCGTGGGTAGAGTTCTCTCAATTGCCTACAGGCTTTATTCCCCAGCAAGATCGTGGCTATGCGCTTACTATTGTTAATTTGCCTCCAGGTTCATCTATGGAGCGAACCAATAATGTAGTGAATGAAACGGCCAAGCGCATATTAGCTGTTGATGGAGTAAGCGATGCGATGGGTTTTAGTGGCTATTCCGCAGCTACCAATTCTACCGCTAGTAATGCAGCGGCTATTTTTTCTATTCTTGATCCGATGGATCAGCGCAGAGATGTGGACAGCATTGTTAACGAGATTAGTGCTTCTACTATGTCCATTAACGAAGCGTTTATTATTACCGTTCCTCCGCCGCCGGTTAGCGGTATGGGGCATGCCGGTGGTTTTAAGATGATGGTTCAGGACCGTTTGGGTCGAGGCCCCGCTGAACTGGAAAAGGTTGTATGGATGCTGGCTGGCGGTGCTAATCAGTTGCCAGAAGTAACGGGTGCTTACAGCTTGTTTGAAACCAACACGCCACGCATTTATCTGGATGTTGACCGTGAGCGGGCACGTCGCTTGAATATTCCATTAGATAATATCTATGAAACGCTTCAAGTGTATCTGGGCTCAGCTTACGTTAATGATTTTAATTTTTTGGGTCGCTCGTTTCGTATTACTGGCCAAGCCGATGCCCAGTTTCGTAAAACTCCCGATGATATTCTTCGCCTGAGAGCACGTAGTAACGATGGCCATATGATCCCGCTCGGTTCTGTAGCCACCGTGAAAGATATTGCTGGGCCATCACGCATTCCCCATTACAATTTGTTTCCGGCTGCCGCATTAAATGGTAGTACTGTTCCTGGTTTTAGCTCGGGACAAGCCATAGCAGCGATGGAAAAACTGGCTGATGAAATCTTACCCGATGGTTACAGTTATGAGTGGACCGAGTTGGCCTTACAGGAAAAGAAAACCGGTAACACCGTCATTTATATTTTTGCCTTGGCTGTGTTGTTTGTTTTTTTAATGTTGTCTGCACAATACGAAAGTTGGACGCTTCCGTTAGCAATCATTCTGATCGTCCCCATGTGTGTGCTATCCGCCAGTTTTGGTTTGATCCTTATGGCTATGGATAACAACATCCTCACCCAAATTGGTTTAATCGTATTGGTTGGTTTGGCTTCGAAAAACGCTATCTTGATTGTCGAGTTTGCTAAACAAAATGAAGATCTTTACAGCATGGACCGTTGGCAAGCTGCCGTCTCTGCTGCGAAAACTCGTCTACGGCCCATTCTTATGACAGCACTGTCATTTATTCTTGGTGTCGTACCCCTGTTGGTTGCTACTGGTGCGGGTTTTGAAATGCGTCGGGCAATTGGCTTAACTGTATTTAGTGGTATGGTGGGTGTGACAGTTTTTGGCCTGATCTTTACGCCGGTTTTTTACGTGATTTGTCGTAAGTTAGCGTTATTTGGACGAGATAAAACTGCTGCTCAGAAAATGACTAACGTTTAGCTATTACTGAGTACTTTTTTGATAACAGCATTACTAACGTTCTACTCTGCAAAAGTAATATTTCTTAGGGTTTTTGAAACTACCTAATAAGGTAAGATACGGTTGTTTTACCATTGGTGCCAGTAATGCCAATGACATAGAGTTGATTCGATGGATGGTATTGTTTTAAGGCTGACTCTTCAGGGAGATTTTTATGTGCTTCTATATTAGGCAGGTGCATTACTTGTCTCGCTTACTTGGAAGATAGGTAGCGTACACGTAGCCACCAAGGTGTCGTATTAAAATCGCTTGCTGAGCTTTTTGATCGCCTGCATGGGTGTTGAATCATTAATGATTTGATTCGGCGGTCTGAAAATATCATATGATCTTGTGGTGAACTGAAACGATCGATTCTGTCTTTTTCCATAGTCGTGCCACTCTATAAATGAGTGTGTTACTAGAGGTAAGCCATTATTGATAATCTGTATGCCAAAATTATTTATGTTAATTCACACATTTTTCATATCGTTTTATTCGCGGGCTATTACAGTCCCAATCGTTGCCTGAATAATCCAAGTGTGCATTCTCTGGTAGGTTAATAATCTGGCAGTTATCGTTCTCTTTGTAATAGCCTCTGTTGCAGTCCCAGCCAGTAGAGTCATTTGTTAAGTAACCATTTGTTGGTATTTTAATTTTAATGCATGTGTCTCGGGATTTTGAATATCCACGATTGCATTTCCAGCCTAGTCCGTAAGATTCATCAGTTAGATACCCATGGGTGGGAACATTAATTATTTCACACTGTTTGTCTTTTTTCTGAAAGCCTCGGTTGCACTCCCAGTTTTTTCCTCTGGTGGTGAGATAAGCGTTTGAGGGAATGTTAATTTCGGCACATTTATCATCAACTTGACGAAAGCCTCTGTCGCACTCCCAACTAGTATGCCATTCAGTCAAATAAGCATTAGCAGGAACGTTGATCTTGGAACAGATGTTATCAACTTTTTTAAAACCACGAGAGCATTTCCAGTCTGATCCTGAATAGTCTAAATAAGCGTTTACTGGAAATTTAATTTTTTCACACATAGAACCCTCCTTTTTATAACCATGGTCACACTCCCAGCCAGCGCCATATACTTTTGCATGTGAATTTTTTGGAAAGGTTTCTATCGCTTCCGATGCGTGAATCATAGGGATCATGATGATAAAAAGTATTGATGCTCTTTTCATTAGATTTATATATAACCTCATAATTGAGTGGTGGCAGATTAATCTGAAAAAAGTGCATAGCCAGCAATTAACTATCAGTTAATTGATAAAAAGTGTTAAGGCTTATAGCAATATTTTCTAAAATTCGAAAATCTAGAGCTTGATAATGGATGAAAACTATCTTCACCAAAGGCTAAGAACCGAAAAGGAGGATATGGGTGAACTACCCGTAGGCTCGATATGCGGAGGAACGTAACAATCCCTCACTATACGTGGTATCCAATCAATAGCAAGGAAATAAAATACTTATCTCAAGTGAATAGAGGATCCTTATATAGTAGGTAAAGGTATATGTGTTATGGATGTAATCACTACTTGAAAAGTGGCTTCTTTATTGAAACCAAACATTAAAAATTTTTATTCAAAAGGCCGCTGCTACATATAAAAGTAAAGCTAAAAAGTTTTTCTATATTTAAGAATATAAAGTGTTCAATCAGTTTTTCAATCGATATCCAGTCTTAAAAATCCACCAAACGGCACCAATGCAAGTGAAGAGAAAAAACCCAATTGCCGCTAAGCTTACAGTAACATCCACATCGGCGATGCCGTAAAAGCTCCAACGAAAGCCGCTAACTAAATATACGACGGGGTTAAATAGGGTGATGGTTTGCCATACGGGCGGCAACATGTCCACGGAATAGAACGTCCCACCTAAAAAAGCTAAGGGCGTTACAATCATCAGCGGTACAATTTGCAGTTGTTCAAAGCCTTCGGCCAGAATACCCAAGATGAAACCAAATAAACTAAAGGTAATGGCTGTCATAACAAGAAAGCCTAGCATCCAAATAGGGTGTTGAATTTCATAATCGACAAAAAACCGGGCAGTGAGCAATATTAAACAACCAATAACAATAGATTTGGTTGCGGCAGCGCCAACATAGCCGATCAGGATTTCATAAAAGGAAACCGGCGCGGATAACAGTTCATAAATTGTGCCAGAGAAGCGTGGAAAATAAATACCAAAGGATGCGTTGGAAATACTTTGCATTAGCAAAGTCATCATCACTAGGCCGGGAATAATAAACGCCGCGTAAGAAACACCTTCAATGGCTATCATTCTTGAGCCAATGGCTGACCCAAAAACAACAAAGTATAAACAAGTAGAAATCACCGGCGAGGCAACTGACTGACCGAGGGTTCGCATTGCTCTTGCCATTTCAAATTTATAGATGGCACGAATGGAGTGAATATTCATTGGGGTTTCCTTACCAGGTTAACAAAAATTTCTTCAAGTGAACTTTGGTCGGAATGCAGATCCTTAAACGCAATGCCTAGTTGATCAAGCTCTCTGAGTAATTCGGCAACGCCGGTGTGTTCGTCCTGGGTATTAAAGGTGTAGATAAGCTGTAAGCCATCCTCTGACAGAGTAAGGTCTCTACCTGCTAGCTGCGCTGGAATGCTGTTGAGGGCTGTTTGTAATTCTAGGGTGAGTTGCTTCTTGCCCAATTTTTTCATTAAGGCGGACTTTTCTTCAACCAGAATAATTTCACCGGCGCTGATAACCCCTACACGGTCCGCCATTTCCTCAGCTTCTTCAATATAGTGCGTAGTCAAAATGATGGTTACACCATTTTTACGCAACTCCGACACCATGTCCCACATCTCGCGACGTAGTTCTACGTCAACGCCAGCGGTAGGTTCATCCAAAAATAGGATCTCAGGTTCGTGAGACAAGGCCTTGGCAATTAGAACCCGGCGCTTCATGCCGCCCGATAAGGCCATGATCTTGGTGTCTTTCTTATCCCAAAGTGAAAGCTGTTTTAATACCTTTTCAATGTGTGCATGATTTTTGGGTTTACCAAATAGATTGCGACTAAAGCAGACGGTTGCCCAAACGGTTTCAAAGGCGTCGGTAGTAAGTTCCTGAGGAACTAGACCTATTTTTGATCTAGCAGCTCGATAGTCTGAAATTACATTGTGGCCTGCCGCTAAGACTTCACCTGATGAAGGCGTGACGATCCCGCAAATGATACTAATTAGTGTAGTCTTGCCAGCGCCATTAGGACCAAGCAATGCAAAGATCTCACCTTTATTAATTTCCAGGTTGATATTCGTTAATGCGTGATGCCCAGACTTATAGACTTTGTTAAGCTGTTTGATAGTAATGATTTTACTCATGGAGTCTCTAGATGGCTGTATGAGTAGCAATTCTAACCAACAAAGATAATACTCTGTTACTCGTTAGGGGCTGCATGCTATCCCCTATATTATGGATGGAATATCAATGGGTTAGTCCGAGTCCCTATAGTAGACGTGGCATCCCATATTTATCAATAAGGTTACCGTCAATTGTTTGGAACTATCGCTTTAATCGTTATCGTCCTGGTTATAAGTACGTGGCTTATCCAAAAAGCCAGAAAAAGTGCTCGACGTAACCGACTGCTCCGGACCGAACTGGCCCCAGAGTTTCTTGTGCTATTGGAAAAAAATGTACCTCTCTACATGCGGCTACCACAACCTTTACGCAAAACCCTTCAGGGCTGTATTCACTGCTTTCTTGGCGAAAAAGTTTTTATCGGTTGTGATGGCCTTGAAGTCACTGATGAGATGCGGTTAATTATTGCAGCTAATGCCTGTCTGCTAATTGTGAATCGGGATAAAAAGCACTTTCCTGGTTTTGAAACTATCTTGGTTTATCCGAATACCTATATTGCCAAGGAGGTTAGATATGATGGCCTGGTGGAAAGCTATGTTGATAGCACTCGGGCAGGTGAGTCCTGGCACCGCGGACCGATTGTATTATCTCTTGCAGATGTAATGCGTGGTTCTCTAAATGAGCAGGACGGTCACAATGTAGTGCTACATGAATTTGCTCATAAGCTGGACGAAGAGAATGGTGTTGTGGATGGTTTGCCCGTTCTCAGGGAAAGCAGTCATTACAAAGCATGGGCTGAGGTCTTGACCCGTGAATACGATGCCTTTCTACAACGTGTTGAGCAGAGAAAAAATAAGGTCATTGATGAGTACGGTGCCGTTTCGGCTCCTGAGTTTTTTGCTGTTGCTACCGAATCTTTTTTTGAAAAATCTAAAAAGATGAAAGAAAAATTGCCAGAGCTTTATAAGCAGTTGAAAATTTATTACGGCCTTGATCCGGCTGAATGGCATGAATGAATTTTTTATACAATCCGAATCAATCATTCGGTTAAGCGTCTTCCTTTTTGTATTGCTGATATTGACGGGGTTGGAATATACTTTTCCAAAGCGTTCGCTTCTTTACTCAAAAACACGTCGCTGGTTTAGTAATATCAGCCTTAGTGTAATAAACACCCTATTCGTAAAGGTGGTTTTTCCCATTGCGGTTGTTGGTGCAGCTGTGCTGGCAAGTGAGAAAGGTTGGGGCTTGTTGAATGGGTTTGGTATACCTGCCTGGTTAAATATTATATTGTTCCTTTTAGTATTTGATGCGATCATTTATTGGCAGCATCGGTTTTTTCATTCAGTACCTCTTTTGTGGCGTTTACATCGAATGCACCATACGGATCCAGATTATGATGTTTCCACAGCAATTCGTTTCCACCCTGTAGAAATTTTTCTATCAGCTTGCATCAAGTTAGTGCTGGTTATCATGTTTGGGCCTTTGCCAGCTGCCGTGATAGTGGCCGAAGTTTTGTTGAATGCAACGTCTCTGTTTAATCACAGTAATATAAGTCTGCCTAGAAAAGTGGATCAGATACTGCGTTTATTTATTGTGACGCCAGATATGCACCGGGTACATCATTCGGTAGCAGCCAGTGAACATAATCAAAATTTTGGTTTTAATTTTCCGTGGTGGGATCGATTCTTTAGTACTTACAAAGAACAGCCAGAAAAGGGACATAAGGCAATGGATATTGGCCTGGAAGGGTTTCAGGCTACTGATGTCATGGCGTTGTCAAAGTTATTGCTACAACCATTTGGTAAAAGGTAATTAAAACGTGAAAAATATTCTTAATATTACTAATGGCGACAATGCTGTGGAATTGATGTGTAAAGCGCAGTTGCCGGGCGACTATCTTCCCTGGCGTGATGTTTTACACGAAGGGCCAGTACCAGGAGATTTAACTCTGGATGAGCTGTCTGTTATTCGGTCTAAATACATTGTTGAGAAAGGAT
>Ga0070729_10007191_pt1 | contig 10754 bp, 8 predicted proteins | sample tdDd472_FD_66725 | JGI IMG/M metagenome (GOLD analysis project Ga0070729, IMG submission 66725) | Marine sediment microbial communities from the Atlantic coast under amendment with organic carbon and nitrate - tdDd47.2 | ecosystem: Environmental > Aquatic > Marine > Coastal > Sediment | place...
CGCTTTAACAGGCAATCGGTAAAACCTCCGGTAGAAGCACCAATATCAAGACAGACATAGCCCTTTGCATCGACATTAAAACAGTCCAAGGCACCTTCAAGCTTCAATCCTCCACGCGAGACGTATGGACAATTATCACCCTTTAATCGGATGTCACTATCAACGGCAACTGGCTGTCCAGCTTTGGAAACGGCATGATCCCCAACCACTACCAACCCAGCCATAATCAAAGCCTTGGCCTTTTCTCTGCTTCTGGCAAGCCCTTTTTCAACCAACAACTGATCGAGTCTCTTTTTTTCTATCTTGTTTTTTTTTGCAGACATTATTTTTTCTGACTTGTACTTCTAATTGATTTTTCAATACCTGCACTGTCAAGACCAACCTCGCCATACAGGATAGATTGGGCACCATGTGTCACAAAGCTATCAGGCAAGCCCAGAAGTTTAACCTTAGGTAGAGTCTCAAATTTTTCGCTAAAATATTCCAGCACGGCAGAACCAAAACCACCTTTGATAACATTATCTTCAACAGTAAAAATCTGCTCCACATCAGAACAGCTCTGATCAATAAGCTCGGTATCAAGAGGTTTGACGAATTTGGCGTTCACTACCCGGCAATAAATAGCGTCTTCGGCCAAATGTCTGGCAGCTTCGATAGCGGGATAAACTCTCGAACCAATTGCAAGTATTGTAATGGATGCTTTTTCATCTGGTTCATAAGCCACTTCACCTTTGCCAATCTCGACGGTTTCAGCATTGTCTTTAATTTCAATACCCTCACCATCACCACGAGGATAGCGCACCGCAAAGGGGCCATCATATTCTACAGCCGTCAAAAGCATGTCTTTCAATTCATCTTCATTGGAAGGTGCAGCAATCACCATATTGGGAATCATCCTTAAATAGCTTAAGTCCAGACAACCATGATGCGTCGGGCCGTCTTCACCAACCAAACCACCTCTATCAAGGGCAAATATTACCGGCAGTTTTTGTAATGCCACATCATGCACAATCTGATCGAAGGCACGCTGTAAAAATGTCGAGTAAATAGCCACCACGGGTTTTAGTCCTTCGGCGGCCATACCGGCGGCAAAGGTTACCGCATGACCCTCGGCAATACCTACATCGTAAAATCTTTTAGGGAAGGTTCTGGAAAACTCTGCCAAACCTGTACCGCTTGGCATTGCTGCCGTTATGGCAACCAGATTCCGATGTTGAGCTGCAAGCTCGATCATCGAATCACTGAATACTTTTGTATACGATGGAATATTGGATTTACTTTTGGGAGACTTGCCACTTTTCAAATCGAAAGATCCAAGCCCATGAAACCGCTCGGGGTCCTGTTCGGCAAAGGAATATCCTTTACCTTTTTGGGTTACTACATGAACCAGTATCGGTCCTTCCAAAGCTCTCACACGTTTAAATACCCGCAAGAGATCTTCGCTATCATGTCCGTCAACCGGGCCCACATATTGAAAATTGAAACCTTCAAACAAAATACCCGGAGTAAGTAGCACCTTGCTGGACTCTACCACGCGCCTGATAACCTTGACCAATTCCGGGCCAAGGGTTGGGAAGGTGGAAAGCACACGTTTAATTTCAGAGCGCACACTTTGAAATTTCGGGCCGGTTAATTTTTCCGAGAACCAGTTGGACAAGGCTCCAACGTTTCCTGAAATCGACATTTCATTGTGGTTCAATACGACGATCAAATTTTTCTCCAGATCACCAGCCTGATTAAGACCTTCAAATGCCAATCCGTTGGTTAAACCGCCATCGCCAATCACCGCAACTACTTTTTGTTTCACACCCTTCTGACACAAACCCTCGCTAATTCCTAAAGCAGCAGAAATAGAGGTCGAAGCATGTCCACCACCAAAGACATCGTATGGGCTTTCATCACGTCTCAAAAAGCCGGAGAGTCCACCAAACTGCCGAATGGTTTTAAAGCGATCCAGCCTGCCGGTAAGCAGTTTATGCGGATAAGCCTGATGGCCAACATCCCAGATCAACCTGTCGTGTGGCGTGTCAAAACAATAATGCAAGGCAATAGCCAACTCGACTGCACCAAGATTGGAACTTAAATGTCCTCCGGTTGCAGAAACAGTTTCCAGCATTTCTTCCCGAATTTCTTCTGCCAAGCGGGGCAGTTGATTTTTATTGAGCCTCTTCAGATCCTTCGGCCCCTTGATTCCATCCAGCAATCTTGTTTTTGTCATTTGCTACGCTCCGCAATCAGCACCGCAAGATGACGCAAAAACCAGCCATCATCACCAAATGGTTCAAGCAAATCAATGGCGCCATTTATTAAAGACATCATTTCTTCGCGACTTTTTTCGAGCCCAATCAAAGCCGGATAGGTGGCCTTGTTCAGATTTTCATCGCCACCAGTATTTTTACCCATCTCAATAGGGTCACCCTCAATATCAAGTAAATCATCCTTTATTTGAAAGGCCAGACCGATCTTGTCACCATAATCCGCAAGTCTTTCAGCCTGATTTGTATCAGCACCACCAAGCAGAGCCCCGGCCTTTAAAGAAGCCTTAATCATTGCTGCTGTTTTTTGATAATGCAGTTTTTGCAAAGTCGGCAAATCAATCTGCTTACCCTCGCTCTCTAAATCAAGCTCCTGCCCGGAAACCATCCCGTCAACTCCGGCACCGGCGGCCACTACAGCCACAACATCCAGATAGGTTTCAGCCTTTAGCTTTCTCACTTCCGGGCCTTTAGCTAATACAGCAAAAGCCTCGGTTAAAAGAGTATCCCCGGCCAAAACGGCAATCCCGTCATTATATATTGTATGAATGGTCGGCTGGCCTCGTCTCTTATCGGCGTTATCCATCGCCGGCAAGTCATCATGAATAAGTGAGTAAGTGTGAATAAACTCCATGGCAACCGCGGCATACATAGCATCTTCAACTTTGCCACCGCAGATTTCGCAGGCATTCAATATCAGTGCAGGGCGAATTCTTTTGCCACCAGCAGACAAAGCATGTTTGCAGGATTTGTACAAAACGCTTTCTTCTCTGCCCTCGCCAAATCTTTCATCCAGAGTTTTTTCAATTGCCAGGTTTACAAGGTCACGCTTTGAATTCAGTGCCTTTTTGAAGTCCATGGTTTAAAAATCCTTATCTTCTTCCGTTTCGAAAGAAGCCAGTTTTTCTTCGTCTACATCTTTCAGCAGTATTTCAATCTTGCGTTCCATCTCGTTCAGTTTGCCGGTACCTTTTTTAACCAGCTCGACACCTTTTTTAAACTGCTCCAGCGAATCCTCCAGAGGCATTTCGCCGGACTCAAGCTTTTCCAGTACGTCTTCAAGTTTTGTAACAATTTGTTCAAAACGCTCTTTGGCCATAATTACCCCCAGTTATTTAGGATCGCCAGGATATATGGGCGAAAATGAACGCAAACGACTCACCATCGGCACAAGTTTTTCGAGTACTACGTCAACTTCTTCTTCGGTAGTAAATCTGCCAAGTGAAATCCTTAAGGAGGCCCTTGCTCTCTCTGGCGGAACTCCCATGGCCGCAAGAACGTGACTCGGATCTGTAGAACCGGTAGTACAGGCAGAACCTGACGAGACCGCAATCCCTTCCATATCCAAAGCCAATAACAAAGCCTCGCCTTCGATAAATTCGATGGTGATGTTGCTTGTGTTGCAGACTCGTTTTTCCTTGTTACCATTAACCTTTGTATAAGGAATGGTTTCGAGGATGCCATTTTCCAACTTATCACGCAATCTGGAAATTCTCTTTTCGTCCTCGGCAAAGTCTTCCTGAATCAGCCTGAAGGCTTCTCCAATGGCGACAATACCAAGGATATTTTCGGTGCCAGCACGCAAACCGTATTCCTGATGTCCACCGTGCAAGAGGTTCTGTATTTCGCAACCGGGGCGAATGTACATCCCACCTATTCCTTTAGGTGCATATATTTTGTGGCCGGCGAAGGAAAACAGATCCACACCAAGATCGTTGACATCTACAGGAATCTTCCCAAGTGCCTGCACCCCATCCGTATGAACCAGCACACCGCGCTGGTGGCAAATTTCAACAATTTCCTTGATCGGAAAAATAACACCGGTTTCGTTGTTGGCCATCATAATGGTAACCAGAACGGTATCATCCCGAATAGCATCTGCCACTTGCTGAGGATCAAGACATCCGCCTTCGTCCACGCCCAGATATGTTATTTCAGCATTTTCATTCTTCTCCAGCCAGTCGCAAGTTCCCAAAACAGCGGAGTGCTCCACCTTGGTAGTAATAATGTGATGTCCCTTATCTTTGCGAGAGAAAAACGCGCCCTTGATGGCATGGTTATCTCCCTCGGAACCAGAACCATTAAAAGAAATGGTCTCTGGATCAACAGACAGATACTCTGCCACCTTCTCGCGGGCCTCGGTTAAAACCTTGCGGGCCATTCTGCCATAATTATGAAATGAGGATGGATTACCAAAGCTGTCTTTTTTGAGATATGGAATAGCGACTTCAGCAATACGAGGATCAACCGGGGTGGTTGCATTATAGTCCATATATATCTTCATGTTTACAGACTCCATGGAAATAGCAATTAAGGTTTGTTCAGCCAGATGCTGAAATAGTAGGGATACTTCACCCTGAAATACAAATTTGGTTTACCAGATTTCAGGGTTTCGGGCAATGATAAAATGCTCTCTGCAATTTTAAAGCATTCACACCCGAAGAAAAAATTTTTACAGTTTCTTCAATGCACTTTTGGATTTTCTGGCCGACCTGCTTTTAGGAAAACGCTCGATACATTCTTCGTAAAATAATTTTGCATCTTCTTTCATGCCAAGCTTCAAAAAACTGTTGCCAAGCATGTATAAAGCATCGTCAACCGCATCACCCTTTTTGTATTGATCTACCACTTTCTGAAACTCCATCACCGCCTGATGATAGTTTTTCTCCATGTAGTAGCTCTCACCTGTCCAGTAGCGGGCGTTGTCTGCCAGAGAATTTTTTGGATACCTTTTTAAAAACACGGCCATCAGACGTCGGCCAGCCACAGTGTTTTTTTCTTTGGTCAAAATGCTCTTGGCATGTTTGTAAAAATCGCTGGGATTATCCGGCAAAGCGCTTTCTTTCGGCTTCTCCTTTGTTTTTGTTTTGTCGTCTCCAGTTGCAGTTGCACCAGTAGTGCCTGTTTTCTGCTTTGTGTCGTCTGCTGGCAAAACACCAAGTTGTGCCTCCAGAATTCTGATGCGCTTTTCAAGTTTGGCAATAGTCTCGGCAAACTTGATATTGGTTTGCTGAACTTCATAACCATTCTTTTCAACCATTCCGTTCAGCATACGCATGTCACGATCAATTCGCAGCAAAACAGCGTGATCATTGGCCGTAGTTGTCTGACTGGTCTGCAAAAGTCTGCCAATCTCCAGGTTTATCTTGTCTACCTTGTCGCTTATCTCTTTGTGGTTGCTGGAAACATTTACTTCCAGTTGCTCAATCTGAGCATTACCGGCGATAATGTCTTCCTTCATCAGGTCGCCCTCTTTGGTCGTCACACAACCAGAGCAGAGCACAAGACCCATCAATAAAAACAGAGACGCTTTGAAACATTTATTCAGCATAATTCTACCTGAAAGCAAAAAACGGATGCTCCCTCACAAAGGGAACATCCGTTGTCAAATATTGCCTAAAACACCACTTACTCTATTACGGTCTCCGCACGGCGGTTTTTGGCCCATGCATCTTCGTCACTTGCAGAGTCCAGAGGTCTTTCTTCACCGTAGGAAATAACTTTGATAGCGGATGAATCTACACCGAGATCTACCAGGAAGTCACGGACGGACTGGGCACGTTTCTGACCCAGAGACAGATTGTATTCGGAAGAACCGCGTTCATCGCAGTGGCCTTCGAGTACGAGACTTGTGACTTTCTTTTTCTTCAGACAATCAGCGTTGGCACGTAAAACACTCTGTGCGGCTGATGTCAGATAGTATTCGTTAAAGTCGAAGTTAATTGTTTCAACTTCACATGCTGGTTCGGCGCAACGATTGGCTGTGCAGACATAACCTGCGGAACAATCGGTATCATCCTGACATTCATATTTGCATTTTTCGTCAACACAAATTTTGTTGCCGGAGCAATCTGCGTCGGAAGTGCATTCTGGAGGTGGTGGAGGCAGTTCTTTCTTGATACATTTACCACCTTCACAGGCTTTGCCACCGGGGCAGTCCATGTCATCTTCACACTCTGGTGGGGGCGTGGGGGGAGGATCTTCTTTGCAACCAGAAAATGCAAGCAGTGTAAATACCAACAACGCCACCATAAGAGCACTTAATGCGGGCGTTAAGTTCCGTCTATTCATGTTCAATCCTCCTATTAATCGCAGTATGCAATAATTTAAAATAAAACTCTATTCTCAAAATCTTATCAAGCGATCCGTCAGCCAAACCAAGCCTGTCATAAAAGCCCCGAACATCTGAACAAATCGCCACAAATGCGTTCCAGTGTTGCACAAGTAAAACTCGTGTCAGATTAGCCATTTTCTCGCAGCTTGTCAACGATTTCTTTGCCTTTCAACAAGCCTGACATTTTTTATCTACTAATATCTCTAAGGTGTTGCAATAAATGATTTATTTAGCGCAAAACACCATTAATATGTTATTCCAACCCAGCCGACAGACAATTCATATCTCAAACTATCGTCAGTATATTTATTATAGCACCGTATTCCGGTTATTTGCAAACAATAACCAAAAAATATAGGAATTCTTCCTGAGAGGCTAAGTTGCCGTATTTTCTAGCAAACAACTCGTATCCAGCAATCTTTCTGCAATAAAGTGTTTATTTTTTCAAAAATACCACCGTAACCCCGTCCCGGCCTTCACCGCGCTCGCCCGGACGAAAATGATCAATATACGGGCTGCGATTGAAATGCTCTCTCAAAGCAGTTTTCAGCCTTCCGGTTCCGTGACCATGAATTACATAAACAAACGGCATTCCCTCCCTTGAGGCTCGATCAAGAAACGAATCCACCATAAATAGCGAATCATCAACCATTTCTCCACGCAAATCCAGTGAGACACCTTCCTGCTTCTCGTGACCGGAATCTTTGCTTGTCAATGCCTCTTTTAGCTTCTTGGCACTCTTTTTAATGGGTTGTTTGTCGCCCTGTTGAACCGCTTTAATGCGATCCACCGGAATTCTCATTTTCAGCCGTCCAACCTCAACCAGTGCCATACCACGTTTATCAGGAACCTCTACCACAGTTCCCCGCTGTGCCAGATTGGCAATAAAGACTTCCATGTCGGGGATTATCTGATCCGCAGCAATTGACTTTCGGGCCACTTCGGTTTTCTCTGTTTTATCTTTTGTATCCACTTCTACAGCTTCAAGCGAAGTACTGGCCTCTTCTTCCAGTTTGTTCATCTCTTCCATGGCCTTGGTTGCCTCAGACATACTTCCGCCCTTTTGAAGCTGACGGATAATCTCGCGTACTTTTTCCTTGGCTCCTTTAATTTCCTCGGCCACATCCTTGCGCCGAAGCAAAACATCCTGCTTTTCTCTCGACTCAACCAGCTTCAGTTTTCGCTCGTAGGTTGCCTTTGTAAGTTCAAGATCGTGTTTGGCTTTTTCAAGTCTTATAACTTCGTCTTTTTGCCTGCTGACTTCTTCCTGAAGTCTGGTTACCATGGTATCAAGCTCGTCCTCTTCACCCTGCATAAGATCTTTGGCCCGGCTAATAACAGAGTCAACCACGCCAAGCTCCTCAGCAATATGAAAAGCAGCCGAAGCACCCGGAATACCAATATGAATGTTATAGGACGGCTTCAGCGTGTCTTCGTTCAAACCCACAGCAGCATTGGCAAAGTCTTCTCTGGCATAGGCCAATCTTTTAAGCTGGTCGTAATGTGTGGTAACAACACATCTGGCTCCGTTTGCTGCCATACCTTCAACAATAGACTGCGCCAGAGCCGCGCCCTGTCTGGGATCTGTACCAACCACAATCTCATCCAGCAAAACCAGCGAGCCTTCATTGCAGTGAAGCAAGACCTCGTTAAGGTTAATAATGTTGGCAGAAAATGTTGAGAGGTCATCACTCAAGGATTGCTCGTCACCAATAACAGTAAAGATTGCACTGAATTTTCCAACTACAGAATTCTCGGCAGCGGGAATATGCATTCCGCTCCAGGTCATCAGCGTGCAAAGCCCCATGGTTTTAAGGGCAACAGTTTTACCGCCAGTGTTGGCACCTGAAATAATCAGCGAATTAAAATCCTCACCCAGATACAAATCGTTGGAAACAACTTCAACACCCTTGAACAAAAGTAATGGATGATTGGCTTTTTTAAGATTCAGTTTAGGATCGTTAACAACCTTAGGCGCAGTGGCATTCATGCTTTCGGCCAGTCTGGCCTTGGCCTGAACCATATCCAGCCCGGTTAATATCTCAAGATTGGAACTGATATAATCGGCCTCGCCTGCCACAATATCACTCAGCCCAAACAAGATCCGCACCTCTTCGCGCTCCACATCCATCTCGGCCATAATCAAATCATTATTGATGCCGACCATTTCTTTAGGTTCAATGTAAAGCGTCTGTCCGGTTCCGCTGGAACCATGCACAATGCCTTTAAGTCCGGCTTTCTCGGCAGTCTTGACAGGCAAAACATAACGATCATCGCGAACCGTAAAGTAGTTGTCACGCAATAGCGACTTTACCTGCTCGCTGCCTAAAAGATCATCCAGCTTGCGTTTGACCTTTCGATGCAGATTGCTGACGCGTTTTCTAAGTCCGCCAAGTTCTTTAGAGGCGGAATCTTTCAACTCGCCACGGGAAGAATCAACCGCAAAGCGTATGGCATCCAGCGAATCGGTCAAGACGGTAACCGACTTGCACATCTCTGCCAAAAGCGGTGTTTGCTTTTCATCCTTGGTCATACGCCTGGAAAGATTATTCGCAGCTTCGATGGTATCCGCAACCTGTAAAAGCTCGGAGATTTCCAAAGCACCTTTCTTTTTGGCCTTGACAATATAACTGGAAACCTCAGAGAAAATCCCCGCCAATGAAGGCGGATTACTCATCTGCATCAACTGGCGAAATTCTGCAACCCGGCCAATTTCCTCGCTGGCCTGCTCCACCGTCTGAAAAAACGGCAAGGCTAGACATCGAGATCTTCCCCTCAAGGTGGCTGCATATCCGGCCAGCGTATCTGTAACTCGATCCCATTCGAGATCGTATAAAGTTTTATCCGATATTGAAAGTGTCATTTCTTCTTATCCTTCTATATAGCAAGCCCAGCAACAGAAGAAGAACAAGCGCTTTTACAGATCCCATTTTGAAACAACCATTATCATTGTTATTATCTGTATCCATATCTCCATCGGGAGTGCTTTCTTCTTCGTCGCCATCACTTATTTCTGTTTCAATTTCCTTTTCCAGGATGTCTCCATCCTCTTCGATTTCATTTCCAAATTCATCTTCGAATTCCAACTCCAGATCCGCATCTCCATCTACAATCAAAGCAGGATCTACAAAAAACCTATTGTGACAAACCAAACCGTCCGGAGCCTCTTCGGTTGTCCACTGCCAGTTGCGACAAACTTTAAGCGTGGTTTCACTTAAGCATTCGCCAAGCTGGTTCAGACATACAGGCTGGCCCTCTTCCTCCACAACAAGCAACTGATCCACCGCAAGATCAGTCAAAACGCTAGTCTGACCGTCCACCCATTTTACAGTCAATTTCTTCACCAGCGTATCCTGTCCCAGTCCAAAATGCTGCACCATCGAGGACTGCACTCCGGTTCCTTTACCACCTTCTACCTCACGTAGCAAGGTCATATTTTCTGTTTCCACTTCTATTCTGCAACCTATACCAAAGGTGTTGGTTCTTTTGCCCTTTAATTTAACCTGTAACCAATGATTGCCGTTTGCCAGATTGTTTTTGAAAAAGGCTCTGGTGGAAACATCAAGATCACCATCACGGTCAACATCAACGGCAGTGGTACCCAAGCCATTCAGCACCCACAACCCCGTCTCGTAGCTCACATCCTTAAAAGTTCCATTTCCTTCATTATGATACAAAAAAGATGCAAACTCGGTATAAATCGCCGTTAACATCAAGTCCAGATATCCATCATTATCATAATCAAACCACAAAGGATCGGAATGTGTTTCGCAATATGTCATCCCGGTTTCCGGTTTGCCGAAAATATTTTCAAATTCGAAATCAGGCGCACCACTATTGACAAACAGCATACTTTTGTCTGAAATATCAATAAGTCTGGGGTGTGCCAAATTGCCGATAAAGAGATCCAGATCGAGGTCGTTGTCAAAATCTCCCCAGACCGAACCTATGCTATGCCCATAGGATCCTCGAACATTGGTTCCCGCCAGATGCTTGGCAAAAGCCATTTCCCTAAAAGTTCCATCGCCTCTGTTTTCATACAAAAAATTGGGATCAAGGCGATAATTTGAGACATACAAATCTATCAGCCCATCATTATTATAATCGCCCCAGGCCACTCCGCGCCCGCAATACAGGCCGTTGCTACCAATCCCAACATTCTCGGTCACATCTTTAAACAAACCGCCACCAAGATTTTTCCACAATCTATCTTGCGTACACTGGGACATTTCAACTTCGTAGTTTGCCACGTACAAATCAACCCAGCCATCGTGATCATAATCGGCCCAGCCAACCGCCTGTGTCGGATCATAATCAAAGGGAACATTGTTATTGCTGTTAACCGCAGAAAAAGTTCCATCACCATTATTATGAACCAGCCTGTC
>Ga0070729_10007192_pt1 | contig 10754 bp, 8 predicted proteins | sample tdDd472_FD_66725 | JGI IMG/M metagenome (GOLD analysis project Ga0070729, IMG submission 66725) | Marine sediment microbial communities from the Atlantic coast under amendment with organic carbon and nitrate - tdDd47.2 | ecosystem: Environmental > Aquatic > Marine > Coastal > Sediment | place...
TTCACATCGAAATTAAGCGCGCTAAATATCAAATGGAAATCCCTCAAGCCATTTCAAAAGAGTTTGATATATCCGATATCTGGCTTGTGGGAAGCTCGACCCTTATTCCAGGCGTGAAAAGCGTATTCGATAAACGTATTTTTTTCTTCCGCCACATGTTGAGTTCGTTCCCGATGTTTTCTGGGGATGTACATAATTGCTTGCGATTTCCATCCCCGACGGTCGGGAATGCTGGGACGAGTTTTGCTCAGGACGTGGGATTTCAAGAAATCTATTTTTTTGGCATGGATTTGGGATTCAATGACCCGTATTCCCACCACTCGGAGAATACCTTCTACCAGCAAAAAGATGGCCTTTACAAAGTTGATTACCAATCGACCCAGGGCGTTTTACCGGGTAATTTTGGGGGGACGGTTATGACGCGAAGCATTTTGTCGTGGTCACTTGATATGCTTGAATCCGCCATCGCCAACTCCTCTATGGGGTATAAATATTATAACTGCAGTGATGGTGCCTTTATTAAGGGGACTATTCCGCTTTTGCCTGAATTTGTGGATCTGCCTAAACCATCGAAGCCAAAGAAAAAACAAGTCGAGCACCTCGTGGAGAGGTTTCCTGTCTATTCGAAGAAGGATTTTGACGATCACTGGCAGGATGGGAAGCTTTCTCAGGATGTTTGGGAGTTAGGGAAAAACGTCATAGAGATTTTCCGGGCCAATCCAGATTTGCAGACGAAAAAGTATTTGTCGGCGATGACGGAGTTTTTGCCCCACATCGCATATGAACATGCCGCAGTACAAATTTTGCGTGGCTCAGCCTACATGAGCTTCATGGTCGGGGAATATCTTCTTGATAGGATTGAGCAAAAAGACAAAATAGAACAATTTTCTGCATTTCTTTGCGATGAATGCTGTCGTTTGATCGAGTCAATGTGCCGCGAGTGTGAAGATGAAATTACTACGCTGGAAAAGACAGGAAAACTGCTAAACCGTGAGACGGTATGGGGCTAACTTCATGATGTTTATTGGAAAATGAGGGTGCGTTTTTTTTGTTGTTTTGTTCGATTTCTGGGGTTATCATCTAAAAGATCCGAATTAGGGAGAAACCCATGTTCAGGATCAGCAGGACAGAAACCTGTTGTACAATTTTTACTCTAGAATAGAGGATTTTCGTTATGGCTGACGTCTCACTTTCTGCTGCAGTACGCAACAGCTTGTTGTCACTTCAAAACACCACCGACTTGATCAACCGTACTCAGAACCGTTTGTCGACGGGTCTGAAAGTTGCATCTGCAGTTGATGATCCAGTTGCATTCTTCCAAGCCAAAACCCTGACTGACCGCGCTTTCGACTTCACCGAGAAGAAAGACGGTATTGACCAAGGCGTGAGCACGGTTACTGCCGCTATTGACGCTTTGGATGCCGTTGAAAGCTTGGTTCGCCAGCTTAAGGGTATCGCTCAGAGCTTGAAGTCTGCGACGGGCACCCAGTTCACCGATTTCGTTACGCAGTTCAACGACCTGCGTTCTCAAATCGATTTGCTGACCGCTGACGCCACTTATCAGGGTACCAACCTGATCAATGGCACCGGTCAGACGCTGTCGACTGAATTCTCTGACATTTCCACCTCGAAATTGGACGTGTCCTCCGTTGATGTGACATCTACAGGGCTTGCTTTGTCCGATGTAACGGCGATTTCCACGTCTTCGACTGCGCTTGAATTCAGCTATTCAGCTAACACGGCAACTTCTTTGGCTACCAGTGGTACGGTTTCCATTACCTTCGTGGGTGATGACGTTACCCTCACCACGGCGTCTTCCGCACAGACCTTCTCGTACGGTACCGTGTCCCTGACGCTTGCCGCTACCACTGCATCTGGTGGTTCCACGAGCATTGCCCTGACCAACGGTACGACCTACACGTTGAAAGTGGCGTCTTCCGGTACTGCGACAAGCATCTCCGGCACCACCATCACGATCGGTCTTTCCGCTCTGACGGGTGGTAGTGACACCATCTCGCTGGGTAGCTCTGGTATTTCGAAGAAGACTTATGTTGAGGCTGGCAACTCCACCTCTGTTGATGCTGTGATCACGGACTTGAGTTCCGCACTCACCACCCTGCGTTCCACGGCTTCTAGCCTTGGTTCCAACGTGGCGCTGCTGCAAACTCGCTTGGACTTCACCGAGCAGTACGTGAACACCCTTGACGAAGGTGGTTCCAAGTTGACTTTGGCAGATATCAACGAAGAAGGTGCAAACCTTTTGGCCCTCCAGACCCGCCAGCAGTTGGGTATCCAATCGCTGTCGTTCGCTGGTCAGGCCGAACAGTCCGTCTTGGGTCTGTTCCGTTAATAGCAGCCTGAATGAGACCAAATTTTGGAGAAGCCCCACACGGTTCGTTGTGGGGCTTTTTCATTTTCTGATCGCTTTTATCTTTTAGCTCAAAGCAAATTGATTCACTGACGATGTTGCAGGGGCCCGACGAGCATGATTGGCAAGCACGAAGTGAAAAAGACCGTCTATCTATATTCGTGTTTTCATTTGAATCTGGCCTTTTCTTCCATTGAAGGGCGGGAACGCCAGCGTGTGGTTGATAAATGCTACGCCCCCCTGATTGAACTTATCGAGTCCAAGAAAATTCCCATGGGGATCGAAGCCAACGCTTCGACTCTAGAGACGATACAAGAGCTCCGTCCTGACTTGATTGTGAGGTTGCGGGAATTGATCAACAGCGATCTAGTCGGCTTCGTCGGCAGCGGCTTGGTGCAATTGATCGGTCCCCTGGTCCCTGCCGAAGTAAATCGAGCAAACTTACGTTTAGGTAATCAGATTTACGAAGACCTATTAGGGATACGTCCACGCATCGCTTTGGTGAACGAACAGGCATATTCTCCGGGACTACCTCCATTGTACCGGGATAACGGTTATGATGCCTTGATCATGGATTGGGCAAGTCCATACACGCACCATCCGGAATGGGATGAAACCTGGAAGTATGCTCCGCAAAAATTATTGGGCGCTGACGGGAAGGCTATGGATTTGATATGGAATGACACAATTCCATTTCAAAAATTTCAGCGTTACGTTTACGGAGAGATGTCGATAGAGGATGAAATCGATTATCTCGCATCCCAAGCTGCAGATACAGTGAGGGCCTTTCCATTCTATGCCAGCGATGGTGAGATTTTTGATTTCCGCCCTAGTCGCTATGCAAATGAGACGCAGCCACAGACAAGAGAGTGGGAAAAAATTGGTCAGTTGATTGATGCGTTACATCAAGACGACCTGTTTCAATTCGTAACACCTGAGTATCTATTGGACAATATGGAGAACGGTGGAAATATCCTGTCCCTGGAGAGCCCTGACGATCCTGTACCCGTGAAAAAGCAATCAAAATACAATCTTACGCGTTGGGCGGTCAGCGGACGTGATGACTTGAATGCGAATACGGCATGTTGGCGCATGTATCAAGAATTAGCAAAAATGGACGAGGTCACGGATATAAAGTGGCGTAGCTTATGTTTCAAATGGCGTAGCGATTACCGTACTCATATTACTCAAACACGATGGAATATTTATCGCTGGGATATGAGTGATTGGCTCAATCGTGACAATGGTCCCACACCTGATACGCATCGTGACAATCATTTGCCCTTGGATGATGTCGCTCAGATTGCGAAAAGTAGTCGATTGTTTTCCTGTCGTCAAAAAAACCATTTTCTAACGGTATCCGGTCCAACATCCGAACTTGTCTTGAATATGCGGCGAGGGATGGCCATCGATGCCTTTCATGTACCGGAAGTGAGTGAGCAATCAGTATTTGGTACGTTGCGGCATGGTTACTTTCCAGACATCAACTGGTCTGCGGATTACTATAGTGGGCATCTTGTTGCGGAAGCCCACGCACGCTCCAAAGTTTGTGATTTGGAGACCGTAGAATGCGACTATTTGGTCGACGATGAGCGAGGGGTGTTTGAGGTCACGGCAAACATTCCCACACCACTTGGCGACATCAAGAAGACTTTGACGATGTATGCGGGCCGCCCCCGAATAGATTTCTCCTATAAGTTGTCATGGCATGATGTCCCTGCTGGCAACTTGCGTATGGGGTTTGTGACTCTAAATCCACAAGCGTTCGACCGTGAGACTTTGTATTACCAGACCCATAATGGCGGGACCTTGTGGGAGCGGCATTCCCTTGCTGAAAACGTCGATCATAGTTCCGCCGTATCTTTTTTAACATCGGCAAAGAATTGCTTGGGTATGACAGAGGGGAAATTGGAAATTGGGGATGCATCCAAGGTTCTGAAGATCTCTGTCGACAAGGACGTTGCAGCCATGATCGGTATGATCCGATGTCAAAGCGTTGCGGACAGTTATTTTTGCCGCGTCTCTCTCAGTGCAAGGGAAATTGACGATACATTCAATAACGAAGGACCGTTCATCGATCTTCCTGAGCGAAGCACGTTTTCATGCTCTATTGAGGTTTCAAAAAGCCATGGAGACTGATAAGACCCTTCCTAATGGTGACTTTTATGAAGAGGTGTTGTGTCCAATTTGCAATAACGCCAAGTGCGCGGAGTTGTATAGGCAGACCAAACGGACCGGGACGGCTTTGGGTGATGTGATTGTGACGGTGTCGCAGTGCAGAGCCTGCGGCTTTGTTTATAATTCACCGAGAATCCGCACAGAAGTCATGGATGAGTACTATTTCTCTAACCTACTTGCTTCGGGACAGATATATCGTGATCGGAGTGCCGATGGTCATTATCCCAAACTGCATTCTCAAAGAGCCGCATTTTTAGGAAAAGCTTTGAGTGCACACTCTCAAGGACGCTTGCTTGACGTTGGGTGCGGTCAAGGCGATTTCCTCAATGCCGTTCGCTCACTGAACCTTTCCGGTTGGGAATTGCAGGGCTTGGAACCATCAGCAGAGGCATGTTCCGTGGCCCGTTCAAACGGCTTGAAAGTTAAACAGGGCTATCTTGGGCATGATCGTCTTGAAGAGCACAGTTTCGATGTGATTACGCTGGTCAGCGTGCTTGAGCATCTCCCCGATCCAAAAGTAAGTGTGGATAGAATTTGCAGACTGCTAAAACCGGATGGGATTTTCTTTGTCGAGGTGCCGAACGTTATCCATCCAGAGTTGACAATGTCGGGTTTCTTTTCCCTGGAACACATTCAACACTTTACTCCTGCAAGTCTGGCCCGCTTATGTGCAGAAAACGATTGGAATGAATTTTTCGTTGATGATGACGCTTCGGAGCAAGTTATTCGGATGGTCGCTTCACGTGACTTAGCAGGGTGGGGACTTCAACCGCAGAAACCTCCTGATGCGGATGCTCAACAAGCGGCAGATGCCGTTCGACGTTATCAAACGGAAGAAAACCAATTCCTTGAAGTCTTGCGAGAACGCGTGATCAATGTAGTCGAGGGATGGCAGGCGTCTGGGAAAACCATAGCTTTGTACGGAGCAGGAGCACATACCGCGGCTCTCTCGAGCCACATAAATTTAAGTGAAAACTGCCAATTCTTGATTGATGGAGATCCTAAAAAACAAGGCCGAGAATTTTTAGGGTTACCAGTTTGTGCACCTGATCAAATTACGTCACTGGGGATCGATGCAATATTAATTTCGTCCCATCGCTTCCAAGATGAAATCATCAAGACGATTAGAAAACTTTGTGGTGATGAGGTTGATGTCGCAACCTGTTACTTGGGCGAAGTAAAGGTCTGATGATATAGACTTACCATGGTATTTCCTCGGCCGGTCTATGGTCGTTGGGCAACACCTCAGGAGCAACTGAATGACTGATATATATGAAGACGTATCACAGGTTGATGATGATGAAACGCTCTTGAGTTCAATGATGAGCTTTGTTCTTGAGGGAGACCCGATGTATGCACCAACGAATTATTGGTCTTATTACTCTAAGTACTTCATGCCTGAGTTGACTAAGCGAGGATTGAAGGATTTTCGTCGCCGTCGCGATAGTATTTTGAGATCGTTTGGGGCAACCGATTTATTTCCCTATGCAGAAATTCGTAATGCAGATAGTCCAATGCTTAAGGGCCGTCCGCCAACGGACAAGGGAAAGCTCGGTAAGGTTTTAACAAAAATTGTTGAGGCAATCCCCGGCGTCCGGTTGAGTATTGATGGTCTTAGTCCTCAAGAATTTGTTGAATATACGATCTGGCGGGCCACACCGTATTTTGAGCGTAAAGGCCTTAATATTCACAAAAGTCGTTCGACATTGATTGGGAATCCAGAAGGAATACGCCACGTTGACGGAATGAAATGGACATATCAGCAAGCGCAATACTGCCTGACATTCGGAATTGCGATGCAAAATGTAGATGTGCCAGAACAAGGGGTGTTTTGTGATCTCGGTGCTGGAATGGGGCGCCAAGTCGAGATTGTTGCCGCTCAGTACCCCGAAATGACATGCTTGGCGTTTGATATTCCTCCGCAGTTGTATGTGTGCAACCAGTTCCTAAAAAAACGCTTCCCTGATCGCGTTGTGGAATTCAAGGATGCAATTAACCTCGACATATCTGGAAAAACAGAAGTTCCCGAAGAACTGCGGGGAAAAATCATCGTCTTGCCGCCGAACAAAATGCCGGAATGGGCAAATATCAAAGTTGACCTGTTTTGGAACAGTGCGTGCTTCCAGGAAATGGAGCCTGATATTGTGCGCAATTATCTGAATCTTGTGAAACAGATGCGTACGGAAATCATCTATATAAATGCATTGCCTAGCGGAAATTACTGGGGGGAATGGAAAGAAGGACGTGGTGGCACGAAAGAGCCGGTTAAAGATGAGATATTCAGGACAGAACTTGCTGAGGCGTATGATCTGACGGAAGAGTATTGGACGGATTATATCGCCCGACGACCCTATTATCGATCATACTTGTTCCGGCGTCGTTGAGCCAGCGTCGTTGAGTAAGTGAGGGGCTTTGCAGCGACCTATATTAAACCGAAGAGTCTTTTTGGTGTGTAATACGACACACGCCCAATTCGTTCGCGCCTATCTTGCCAGTGATGCTGCACCGTCTTGCACGGAGAACGTTGCGGTGCTTGCGGACTTCAATCATATTTCTGAGGATACGGTCAGACAAATTGACACATTGATCCAAAATGAACATCGCATTGATCGTTCTGTCTGGATCAATGACTACTTCAACCCATGTAAACTTAAGACCGACCTGGATTCGCTGCGCGGATACCAAGAAGGCATTCTCCGTGCGATTGGAGAGCCGGTTGAGGTTATTTGTACGTGGACGCTCTACAATCGTTTCGAACAATTGGTCATGGAAACGTATCCTGATGCCGATGTCGTTATGTACGAAGATGGGTATTCCCTGTATGTGGCCCGGCCGATTGCGAACTCATTATCTCCTCAACAATCTGCAGAAGAGCGATTGGTTAGTGTGATGACGCGAAGTGGGGTCGCTCCCGAGCATATTTTGAGGGTGGTGCAAATTCCGCACATTCTGGGGGGAGGTGTGGAAAAGCCGAAGTATCTTGCAGATTGTAACTTTGTCGATATAGGCACCTCCGTGTTTCATGAGATGATGCTCAAAGTTGCCCAAGAGTTGGGTGTCAACTGGAGCGTTAACGCCATCTGGGAAGAACAAAAGATTGCACTTCTGATCGGCACCCCTTTGCATCAGATCGCCCCTTCTCTCAGTTGGGAGCGTGAGCGCGATATTTATGCAATTGCTGCGCATCGCTTAATCGGCGAAGGCTATCACGTCCTTTGGCGTGACCACCCGAGGGTCAAGGTGCCATTTGCAAAATCCTTAAGCGGAATGCTTCCTGTGAAAGACTTTTCTGTCCTGCAGTTGCCGTCAAGCGTGCCATTGGAATATGTGGCTTGCATGCATAAGATAGACCTATCCATATCCATTGGTTCAACGGCCCAGATGTCCATGAAGAAATTCAATGGTGTTCCGTTCAAGGTAATTGATGGTGATGATTTCGCTTTTATTTCTCAAACGGGGGACTCCCTGCCACAGTTTCGTCAAAACGCGGAGCATTTCTGGCTGACCTCCAAGGAGGCCTCATGATTATCTTTTTATCCAAGGATACTCTGTGGGGGCGGGAAGCTGAGAAATTGGTTCAATCCTTTTTCTTAGGTGAGTGCGCCTGTTTTCTTGGTATCTCAGGAGACCCGTTCCCCGACCTGTTAAAGGTGAAGAAGAATTACGTCATTCTGTCATTCCTTTCACCGTGGATTGTGCCTAAGGCGGTGTTAGATAAGGCCGATCTTGCGCTCAACTTTCATCCGGGCAGTACGGACTATCCTGGGATCGGGTGTTATAATTTTGCCCTCTACGAAGGGGCTAAATGTTTTGGTGTGGTCTGTCACCACATGGCGCCTCAGGTGGACCGAGGGGCAGTTGTTGAGGAGCGCCTGTTCGAGATTTTGCCTCATGAAAGTGTGGAGACGTTGAAGCTTCGGTCAATGGTGGAATTGCTGTCCATGTTTCACGGTATTTTGGGAAAGATAAACGCATCCACCCCACTCCCCAAAAGTGATGCACAGTGGACAAGAAAACCTTTTACGCGAAAGCAATTGGATCAATTGTGTGAAATTGCGCCGGAGATGGACGAAGCCGAAGTGCGACGTCGGGTCCGTGCAACTGCCTACCCAGGCTACCCAGGTGCAGCGGAGAATGTGCCCGGTGCCGCCGAAAGCGCTGCCAGACCTGATCGCGAACCGTTTGCCTAATTCGGTTTTATTCGTCCAGATGGTCCAGTACGGCCCTAGCGATGATCAGATCGATGGGCTCATCAATATCAACGGATCGTAATGGGCTCATTTCCCACCCGCCGGTACGCTCGGCGATGATGCGGTTGTCCCTAAAAAGGGTCTCGCGCCTTGTCGCGTAGATGCCACCATTGGGGTGATAAAGTGCAGGGAGCAATTGAGTGACACCCTGGTTGCCTTGGATTGGGGTTGTGTTCAAGGGGGTAAGAACGTTGTTCTCGTCAGCGCTGAACATCCATTCCGGACGCTGGTGGACCGCGCAAATCGTGAAAACGGAATCCAGATTATCGTTGTTCCAAAGCGTTGAAACACACCCGTCTACGTCTCTGGCTTGAATGAACGGCGTGGTCGGCTGGATGGTGACGACGATGTCCAAGGGGGCGCCGGTTTGATCCTCGTGGAACAGCGCCGCATTCTGGGTGACAAGTTCAGAGGCGACGTCTTCAGAGAGTTCGGGCGGGCGCTTGAAAGGCACTTCCGCACCGTAAGCTCTGGCGGCTTCTGCGATGCCATCATGATCGGTGCTGACGATGACCCGGTTGACTGTTTTTGCAGCACACGCTGCTTCGACAGACCAGGCAATGAGGGGTTTGCCCCCCAAATCGGCAATGTTTTTCAATGGGACACGAACGGAGCCCCCACGGGCATGAATGACGACCAGTACGGAAGGTTGGGATGTCATGAAGTCACCCTAATACAGCTTGAAGTGTTTGAGCGGTGTAATCCCTGTCCTCAGCACTTAAATTCACGGAGCAAGGGAGCGGTAACAGAAATGGCCACAGGGCATTGGTCACAGGCATGTCTTCGCACGGGGCCATCTGATATGGCTTTTGCAAATGCAAGGGCTTCCAAAACGGTCGAGCATCAACACCAGAAGATCGCAAACGATCACGGATGGGTTGCAAATCAGGATATAAATCCGCGGACAGCCTCAACCCGGACAGCCAGCGTGTCGGCGTCGCCCACGCAGGGGAAGGGAAGGTAGACGTTCCCTTAAGCTGTTCCGACAAAACTTGATAAAATGCATGGTGTCTTTGCTTGGCCTGTAAGAAGTGATCTAAGCGCTCCAATTGTGCGCAGCCCACGGCGGCTTGAAGGTTGCTCATGCGGTAATTGAAGGCAGCCATGTCATGGTCGTACGACTGAGATGATCGGGCTGTGGTCGAAAGATGTTTGCATAGTGCCAGTTGTTCTTGGTCTTGCCCGACAACGGCACCGCCTGCACCTGTTGTGATCGTCTTGTTTCCGTTGAAAGACAAAACTGTGAGGTGTGCGGCGGTTTGTGCCAGGGGCGCGTTTTTATATAGGGCGCCGATTGCCGCTGCCGCGTCGGCCACGACGGGAATGCCATGCTGTTTCGCAAGTGCGCAGATTGTGTCCATATCTGCAGGGCAGCCTAGTGTGTAGACCGGAACAATAGCGCCAATACGCTGTCCGGTTTTGTTGTGTATAGGCTGACCTGAAGAAGAGTGAGTGACGTGTTTGCGCAATACCTCTTCAAGTTGTTTTGGGCACAGCGTCCAACTGTTCGCATCGATATCCAATAGCCAAGGCGTCGCACCGCAAAGGGATACGGCGTTGGCGGTGGCGATGAATGTAAACGAGGGAACGATGACTAGATCGCCGTGTTCGACGCCGAGAGAGGACAAAGCTAAATGAATGCCACTTGTCCCGGACGAAACGGCTACGGTCTGTGTGGCCCCAGTCGTTTTTGCCAATTCTGTCTCAAAGCGGTCGACAAAACCACAGACATTGGAAAGGGCATTTTCGTCAATGCACTGTTGCAAATACGCGGCTTCGTTGCCTGATGTGTCAGGCTCAGAAAGCGGGATCATAGCTCGGTTGCTGTCGGTCACGGATCAGGCCTTACACAAATGGTGGGTAGGTTACAGTCGTCCTTGGGTTCGTCCGCCTGTGCCGGTTTCCCGGATGGCGGCGGCTTCGGAGATAAGGGCCTCTTTGTTTGCCAGAACCTTGCG
>Ga0070729_10007194_pt1 | contig 10748 bp, 8 predicted proteins | sample tdDd472_FD_66725 | JGI IMG/M metagenome (GOLD analysis project Ga0070729, IMG submission 66725) | Marine sediment microbial communities from the Atlantic coast under amendment with organic carbon and nitrate - tdDd47.2 | ecosystem: Environmental > Aquatic > Marine > Coastal > Sediment | place...
CGAACTCAGAAGCTAAGACTCTCATCGCCGATGGTACTGTGCACAAGAGTACGGGAGAGTAGGACGCCGCCAAGTCCTTTTTTCGCTCTGTAAGGGATAACCCTTACAGAGCTTTTTTTTTGTCTAAAAATAATGGGTGGATTTAACGAAAATGGCAGACGTAGCAGGATTCGATGTGGAATTTGATACACTTGTCGAAGAGCTTAGAGCTCCGATTGACACTTCATTAAATAATGATTGTAAATAGTTGATAATTAAGTGATTACATTACAGCGCAGGTGCTTCCAAAGAGGCTGTTCCACATGGAGTCATTTTGGGTTGTGGTTTCACAAACCCGTTTTGGAGGGGCTGCATCCACTGGGGTTATTTTGCCGTCTTCTTTTTTGCTGGTCTCCTGCTTTTCTTCACTAAAAGCTCTTTTCACAGGTCGTTCTGGGCCTGCTTTTTTTGCTATGGTATCATCAGCTGCTGCTTTACTGGATGCTGCGGCGGCAGAAGTTGTTGTTGACTTTAGAGTAATCGTTGCTTTTCTCGAAGACGTGGCTGCAGCTGCTGTTGAAGCAGCTCCACTTCCCGATACAGCATGAATTCGTACTTTTGGAGAAGAATCAATGAGTTTTGCGCGTCGTAAATATGTTTGAAGTGAGCGACTACCAAGTGAGGCTAAAAGTTCTTTTAATTCGGTAAGATTTACTCTATCACTTCGGTGTAACGTGAAAACTCGACGCAGGATTGAATGGATTTGTGGACCGAATTTCTTTAGGTCGACTCGGCTTCTTCTCATTACATCAGAATACAGCATGTCTATTTGAGGTTGACTCCTGAGAAGACTGCCTGGAAAAGGATTTTCACAAGTTAAGATATTTAGAAAAATAACACCAATTTGCCATGGGGCGATCTTTGATAATTCTTTTGAGCTTCCAAGTTCAGGGTCTCTGTAGCTATATGTTCCGAAGTACCTATGCCCAAGCTGTTCGAAATCTATGATGTAGGCTTTTCTTCCGTCTTCTGTGATGAGGATATTTTGAGGTTTAAGATCAATATATGGTCGACCAATTGTTTTTTCAATGTTGATGCAATGATCTGCAACCTGCACAAGAATATTTACAGCTCGATCGATGAGATCTTGACCGCACACACCGTTATGCACCAGTTTATGTATCCAATTGACTCCATCTAATTCAGCTTTTTTAGAAAAAAAGAGCCCTATTCTTTTCGATGGGAGAATAATCCCTCCAGCAGTCGGTGGAGCTATTCCATTTCGAGCTGCAATATGAAGGTTTTTTAATTCTTGTGGATCCGAGCTGTTTAAATCGACTTTTGCAATCCATGCTGTTTTTAACGTTTCTGTTGGCCAACCTTTTGCAATGGTCTCTTTGTTTATTTCAAAAATAGCTCGTCTTGTAGATCCATCACTATTTCTTGCTATGTCTAGGGGAGGACGGGAGATTTTTTCGATACTGCGTATAAACTTATTTGAACCCGATTCTAACAATGTTCGTTTGAGAACATCTGTAATTCGAACGATAGTAGCTGCATCAGTTCTGAATCCTTTGTAGGATCTTTTTGGTGCACTCGCCTGTTCACAGAGGGGAGGTGATTCACTCGTGGCAACAGATACTGCCATTGCATGCTTAGAAGTTATTGAAGCTGCAGCCATCGATACTATCTCCTCTTATCCCTTTATGGCCCTACATTGTTACGCACTGTAGCCAACTACTCGAGTCAGCATTGGAAGTATTCTCTTCCTCGCAAACACGTTTTGCAGGGTTACTCACGCTTTTTTCAAAACCAAGGAACGCTTTATTACTTGGGCTTGATGATGTAGTATTACTTGTGGCGCTTGATGCGGCAGCTGAAGCGCTTGCAGCGGCAGATGCACTGGTAGTGTGCGTTAGTATTTCCCTATCTTCTTCACTTTCATCTCGAGTGCGTTTGCTTGCTCTTGATTCAGTAGTTGCTGCTTGTGCCGCTCCTGCAGCAGCAGAAGCGCTCGTAGGAGTTCTAACCACAGTATCTACTCTCGTTAGTGGTGGAACCTGATCTTCATCATTCGTTTTTGGTATAAATCCCGCAGCTGCTGCAGCTGCTTCACAAGCTGGATTTGCAGAGGGAGTGGAATCGTATCTATGAGTTGTTGCAAGTGTATCGTCCGGTGCAAAAGAGACTTTAGTTGGCTTGGGTTTCTTTAACGATAAGATCAAGTTTGCGCAGGTCTGCTCAAAATTAATGAGCGTAAGACTTCTCGGTGGCTTTACTGCCTTTGAAAAACTATCAGGAGTTTCTGTATCTCTTGAAAAATATGGTAGTGTAGAATTGCTAGGGATTGCTCCTGCCATTTTTATCCTCCTTGGGGTACCACAAAGAATAAGTATACCACATTTGTACTTTTAAAGTAATACACAATCGCCCTGAGAGTGCGTTTTAGTAATAATAAAATTTTTTATTATTTATATTTTTTACGCGCGGGCAGCTCGAGCGGCGGCAGCTCCCGCAGCACCGGCTCGATCATATGAGGTATCGAATGAATCGGTAAATCTAGCGAGATGTGGATGCGGCGCTCGAAGCCCGTCATCCCCAGCTAACCGTCTCGCAAGCGATCCTTCACTTATTTGTGTATCTATGCTTGCTGCTCCTCTACTTTCACTTTCATCCGAATAATGATCTACATGTGCAGCTACTCGCGCGGCTCCTCTATTGCCTAGGGAATTGATGGTTGGTTCTGCTGCAACGAAAGCAGCTTCTTTGGCGCATCTTCTAAAGAAAGGTCTTGTATGAAATCCACAGGAAGTTGGTGTATCTCTACCTCCACTCCCAACAAATTGTTCAAAAACTTTATGTCCTAAAAGTTGTTTTGCTGTGGGTCGTTCTTCCGGTTTTGAACGGAGACAATGTTGTATTATCGCGAATAATCCGTTAAATGAATCTGAAGAACTGGAAGATGGGCTCGCCGCAAGTTTGGCATCAATAAGGGCTTGCTCGGCTGTTTTACCCTTTCTAATTTCACTGTATGTGAATGGGTGCTCTTCAAAAAGCAGTTCGAATAAAATGATTCCAATGGCCCAGATGTCTTGGCTTGGCGTTAAGATATCTGTACCGCCAGTCATATATTCAGGTGGGTTTGTGAGAGGGGTACCACCAAAACGAGGTGAACCGTGAGCACCCGATTTCCCAAAGTCTGCAAGACAGACTCTCTCGTTAATCAGGAGCATGTTATCAAGTTTGACGTCACCGTGTACGACACCTATTCGTTCTCTACCATCTTCTACAGGTGTTGAGAGCGTGTGAATTCTATTGAATTGCTCAAGAATGTCATACATCCATTTTTGGATCTCTTCAATTGTATATGGACTGGCGCCTATTCTAGATTGGAGGCTTGTACTGCCTCTTTCCATATAGAGACCAAGTTGAGCAATCCCATGTTCAGCTCTGATGCAGGTAACACCAGCGGGGCGTAAAAAACCTTGTTTATGAGCGTCTAAAAAAAGAAGAACAGCGACTTCGTTTATCATAGAGGTAACCACATCAGCTTGCCTTCTTCTTGATAATTCTCTTCCATCTCGTTCATGCCTCGTTCTCTTTATGACAAGCGGCATCGTATTAGTCGAAATTTCGCTTACTTCTCCATAACTGCCCTTACTGAGGTGCTTTCCAGGTGCCACCTTTTCCCATACAAACTGTTTATGAAGTTCTGGAAAGGTGAATAACTCAGGAGCAAGGTATCTGTCTTTGTTGGAATTTATCACCCGCGCTACGTAGAGCATTTCTCTCATTCGAGCAATCGCTTTTTCGTTTTTGAGTAAATTCTTGTAGGTACTCGAGATTTTTCGGGCTATTGCATCGGTGAGGTCGATGTCCTCATCAAGGTCGATTTTTTCTGTAGTGCAAAAGGAGAGAATACGATTTTTTTCTGTTCGAATTTGAGATAAAATGGCTCCACATTCGTGATAAGTAGACCTAAGTTCAGCAGATGAATACGCTAAGGGTAACTTGCTATGAATGAAGGTAGTTGATTTATCATAAACGGATACACTATGTCTCATCACAGTGTCAAAATCTAGTTCTTGTGTGCTAAATGCATGCGGTGTTGAAGGTGGTACGTAACCACTTCCACTCGCAGCTGCGGCGGCTGCCATTCTTAATCCTCCTGACTCTCGTAAGAAAATATTATAGCATAAACTCACATTCTTTTTAATATAGACTTTTTTTTAATAAATGAGCTCTAAGCATCAGCTTGATGTGCAGCACCAGCACTAGATGCTGCCGCTGAAGCTGCTGCTCCACCCCCATCTGGGGCTGGATCTGGACTATGATCCGGAGCGTGAGGAGACATTTCGGGTGCCGAGGTTTTGGTAAATCGGGAGAAGAGTTTATTCTCTAAAAGTGCTTTCGTAGTAGGCCGTTCTTCAGGTGATACTCGGAGGCATTGTTGGGCCATAATTCCAAGTTTTTTGAATAAGGGAGAAGGTGAACGTTTAATAACTAAAGTGATCTTTTCGTCGATAAATGCTTGGTCTAAAATCTTTCCCTCGAAAATCTCACTCTTGGTCATCAGGTGCTTTTTTGTAAGCATGCTATAAAGTATACATCCTATAGACCAAATATCCTGGCTAGGGTCTAGCTTTTTAATCTTATTCCACAAATATTCAGGAGGGTCAGTAAGGGTTGTCCCAGGGTTTCGTTTGGAGCCTACTGGTGCCGTATTACCAAAGTCAACCAGTCGCACCCGTCCATCATGCATGACTACCAGATTATCCAGCTTTGCATCCCCATGAACCAAACCCAATCGAGCTGGCCCATCTTTTGCTGGAACGAGGACTGTATGGATATCGTGGAACTGTTGAAGTATGTCGTACATCCATGCTCGGACATTAACGTCGGTATAGCTACCAGTTTGTATTATTGAAAGAAGACTGCATTGGCCTTTTTCGAGGTAGAGGCTCAAAGAAGTGAGGCGACCTTCTTTTAAAGTACAGGCAACGCCTACGGGCCTTATGAAGTCTTTTTTCTTTGTTTCTAAAAAGAGAAGTATTGCTATCTCATTTACCATAGTAGAAATCATTTGGTAATGCTTACTTTCCGATAATGAGACGCCCTTATTTTTCTGCAGTGCTTTTTTGACAACGAGCGAAAGTTTATCGGAGAATACATCACATACCTCACCAAATCCTCCTCGGCTTATATGTGTTCCTGATATCAATCCTTCCCACACAAACTTTTGATGCAGTTCAGGAAAGGTGAAAAGTTCTTCTGCAATGTAGAATTTGTGATGCTTTCGAATGAGTTTTGCTATTGTCAACATTTGCTGCATACGCGAAATACCAGCCTCTACCGAGTATAATTGAGACAAGGTTTTTGTAGTTTTTTTTGCGGTTGGATCACAAAAGTCTACGAAGCCACTAGCACCAGTGCCATACACAAGTCTAAATGAATGGAGACGTTTTTTTTCAGCGCGAATTCTTTTTAAATACCATTTACACTCACCAAGGGTGCGGGAGATTTTGTCATATGTATAGGAACGAAGGAGTCTTGAGTGGACAAATCCTGCTCCCTTTTCAACGACATGTGCTGCCGAATCAAGGGATTCAATATGTGTAGCATATCCAGCAGTCGGGGGAGTACTTCCTATTGCTGCTGCCATTGTTAAGCCACCCCACAAGTATCTTTTGCGGAAGCTTTTCCAGCAGCAGTAGTTCCTACTGATCCAGCAGCAGCGGTAGCGGTACTGGCAGCTCCGCCAGCGGCGCCTTTATCCTCCACCGGTTCGTCAGTGCAGAGTTCTTTAAAAAGAGGGTGCGCTTTGAGCTCTTCAGCCGACGGTCTTGCTTTTGGGTCTACTCGAAGGCAAGATCCTGCAATTGCAATAAGAGAATGAAGAAGTGGGTTTTGTAACCTTGCATCGGCTACTTTGAGCTTTCTGTTAACGAAAGGTTGCTCGGAATGTTTGTTCGATAAGATTTCACGACTTGAGAAGAGATTTTTCTGTGTAATGAGTGAATAGATCATGATTCCAATACCCCAAACATCCTGACTAGGGTCTAGCGTGGTCGTTTCACACGTTGTGATTTCAGGTGGAGATGTTTGGTGCGTTCCTCCCCATCTATTTTTTCCAATTGGGCGTGTAAAAGAAAAGTCTGCAATTCGAATTTTTCCGTTAACGAGAAGTAGATTTGCCAGCTTTGTATCTGAATGAACAAGTCCAGTATATTCCTCATCACCTATTTTCCCTCGATGAGAATGAAGCGCTTGGTACTGGTCAAGAATTTGAAATGTCCAGCGTTGAATATCTTCAGCTCTATATGAGTGAGAGACACTAAAGTGGTGTAGGTCACATTCACCTTTTTCCATGATGAGTTCAATTTTATCTTTTGTATGATTCGCTCCGGCGATTTGTAAAAAATTTCTGTTGGAAGATAGTAATATGAGTACTCCAATTTCATGAACCAAGAGTGACGCTGCTTTTTTCTTCGGATCAGTTGGAGTCACATGTACCGTTTTCACAGCATATGAGCGTGTGTCAGACCTTAACTCATGTACTTCTCCAAAGGACCCACTACCAAGTGTCACTCCTTTTCGGAGTGATGTTGCAACCATATATTCTCTATGAAGGTGTGAGGGAGTAAACTTTGAACCTTTCAGAAAATCAGATTTTTCGTGTGCGACTCGAGCACTATGCAACATCCCTTTAACGCGGAAACATGTATCAATCAGTTGAAATGCTCGCTCATATTGGCAAAAGAGTGCTTGCTCTCGTTCATTGGATGAATCTTTGAAGGCTTCAAGAGGTTTCCCGAGGTATTCTGCACTCTTGGAAATATATTCCACAGCATCACAAAGTGCTCGATAGTGAGACTTAACTTTTGCATAACTCTCTCTCATTTCCTCGACAGTGAGCGGTTTGTTATACAGGTTTTCAAAAAACTGTGTTGCTTCACTGAGTGTATGCTCGATTACTTTTGTATTTTCACCTATATCAGCGCTATAATACAAAACATGCCCTGAACATGAAGTGCTTATCCCTGCTGCTGCCACCTTTTCTCCTTTGTTATCCCTTTGTTTTTTTTACGTGTTTATGTCCCAAACCTTTGGCATCTCAACGTCGCCACCACCGCCACCGGCTGCCATACCAAAGTCGTCACCGCCACCACCGCCCGCTGCTCCACTTGCAGGGGCTTGTGCCATTATTCGCCTTGGATCAATCACAAACGGGGCTCTGGCTATAATGGAGTGTGCAGCAACTTCATCAGTACTTTCATGATCTTCAGCACGAAATCGTGTAAAAAGTGGATCCGCAAGTATATCACCTGTCGTCATTCGCCCTTCTGGACGTACAACGAGGCATCCTTGAATGATACGACGTACTGCACCATCCATGTCTAGACTTCGAAGTCGCGCTTTTACACCGCCGTGCTCATAGACTCTTGTAATTCGTGCATTGACTTCCCGCTGATGCTCAAATTTTTCGGACCCTACAAAATCTTTATTGAATACACGTGATCCCGTGAGCATGGTTGCAATGGTTACTCCAAGTGACCACACGTCTTGAGAAGTTTCAAGGTACCTAACCTTTCCTCTAGTTACTTCAGGAGCTGCATAAATTGCGGTCCAAGAGGTAATAGGTTGTCCTACCACACCGGCTGCACCAAAGTCTCCAAGCTTTGGAACACTCTCTTCTTCATCAAACATGAAAACATTCCCAGGTTTAAGGTCTGATTGGACGATTCCAACACCACGAATTAATCCATCTTCATTTCTGAAGGGAGCAGTGTGTAAGGTGTGCAGCTGTTTTGTAATGTCAAAGGCAATTTTGAGCATTTTTCTTTTGGTCAATGGAGCGTTATCTAGATAGGCGACTAAATCGCATTGAGCCTTAGGAAAAATGATGGCAGTTCTCAGTTGTTGTTTTCTAGTTCGCAGCTCCTCAGCAATGACTGGGCGACAAAATTCGTTTTTTGGTCCGGGAAGAGAAAAAAGAGTGCCGATCTCTCTCAAAGCGTCTCTTGCAACTGCCCCTAGTGTTCGTGCACTATATGGCATCCCACGAGGGTATGTTAAATGAGTCATTTTTCTTACAAGTGGGAACGTGGGAAGGGAACAGTTGTACACGGAGCCATACCCTCCTGTTCCAACAATAGACAACCTCGGCGAGGGATCTTCACCCGCCATACGTGCTTTTAAATACCTATGAAACTGAGGAGGAATTGGAAATGGCTCTGGGATCATTCTCGCTGAGGAAAGGGAGTACATTTTATCAAGCAGGATAGAGAAGTTTTTTAATTCTTCAAGGGGGCAAACTAAAGCGTATAAACTGTCATAAGCAGCTTGAAGTCTATAAATTGGAGTATCAGGAAGAACATCTTTAACTTCGAGCTCGGAGAGATTATATTTAATAACGATTTCATCGAAGGACTTGGTCATCTCTTTGAGGTTTTCAAAATATTCATCGACCTCTTCACCCAGATAGATTCTTTGATGAAAATCCAAGGTTTCTGGAATGTTTTCGATATATGAAGAAATTCTTTCTCTTAACGGTTTTGTTTCTTCATATTTTCGGATTACTTCTTCTGCTTCATCTGCAACTTCAGCATTGAGTTCTCCAAGAGGATCTTGGGCACGTGGAGAGTGTGCAGCTTCAAGGCCACCATCGAAGGAATTGCCTTCATTGGTATGCCAACTTCTCGCGGCTACTAAATCACCAAGTTGGCGATCAGAACCCTTGGAGGAGGCTGCTGGAAGAGCTGCATCTTCAGGGACTTCACTCCTTTCAATCCTTTCATTCTCTCCTCGTAAAGCCGATTGGCGAGCTACAAGGCCATGAACTGCTGACGACTCAAGAATACGGGCTCCAGGTACAGAGGCTCCAAAAGATTGGAGCGTATCAAGGTCTCTCAGGCCGCTATGAACACGTGCTGGAGATGCGGTGCCTACACGACCCTGTGGATCGGAAGTACTTCTCAGACCGGTAGGTGTGCCTTGCGACTGGGCTTCAGAACCCCCGCGGGAAGCAAGCTCTCCATCAAGCATTTCTCCCTGATCGCCTGGAGCCACATCGGCTGTGGTTTGCTCTTCTTCCTCACCGCCGCAGAGCCCCCAGCAGGTGAGCATATCGTGGACTATCGCATTTACCATTCTCTTCCTTCCTTGATGCATTCACATAGTTAACTGTAATAGTATAGCAGCTGTTGGTATATTTTTCATGTATAATAATTTTTTTAGAAGTGTAAGGTATATGCAAATCTCATTTTTTGATATACTGTTATGTCATGACAAGGAGAAGGGAATAAGAATGGCAGCTGCAGCAGCAAGTTCTAGAAGGGTTATCCCCTATACGGCGTACATGCGCCCTGAAGACTCAAATGAATATAGAGAAGATATAAGAGAGCTTGTACTTAAAGCTATAACAGGGAACCTCTTGGAGAGCGCTGAGAGAACAACCGATAGTGAAGTGTATACTGTTCACACTTCAAGCGGAACGCCCTGGATTGTAAAACGAGTAATCGATCCTCGAGAGGGATATTCTGCGAGCGAAGCATCTCGTTTAGGGATCGGTCCTTATGTACCGCATGTTCACCATGATGGTCTGTGTCGCACCATTATTATGGAGGCCTTCGACCACGATTTAACGGGGATCGAGGAGGGAAGTAGTACTGATGAGTTCAAAATGGAACTTGTCGTTCAATCGGTATACCGAGTTGCTCAGCAACATTTATTCACAGGTCCTCATGGAGATATCAAGCTACAAAATATTGTAGTAAGAAGAGAGCCTATGGAGGTAAAACTCATAGATTTTCCAGGAAGTGGATACAAGTTTACAGTAGAATTTCTTGCTCCTGAGAGGGCTCTTGCCGGCATGCGTGGTGAAAATCTAGAGGACTCTCACATAAAAAAAGCCGACGTATATAGCATTGCAATGGTTGCATTTCATATTTTGACAGGAAAAGTTGTTCCTACAAGAAGAGGTGATAAGCCAGCTACAATACGGTCAATCTATGATGTTCGTTCCGATCAAAAATTCATTACTGCGTGGATCAAAGAATCTGTAGCTGAAGCATCAAGTTTTTCATCTGAGCTCTCAACGCGAATTGAACGGATTTTTACAAGGGCGCTCCATCCTGTTCCGAATTGTCGATATACGGCTGGAGAATTTTTATCTCAGCTTATAAGCATATTACCAAAAGATACGAAAGCAGCTCTCGAACTAAAAGGGTGTAACTTCACATATATTATTGCAGCGTCTCAAAGACGAGACATTCCCAGCGTTGATGATTCGTGTTGTTGTGCTGTTATGTAAACATTGCAAATAATTCCCCGTATTCTACATACTGTCTCCTATTTTTTGTGAAAATGGGTTCAAAATGGCAGCAACAATTCCGACAGCTTGTGCATCACATATGTCCGCTTCAGCACCACCGGATTGTGATGCTGTATCTGGAGTTGATCGTTTTAGAAGGAGTGTCATTGAACTTAAAGGGATGGCGACTTCCGGCAGCTTATTCGACACTGAAAGTGGTGACTCCACGGTTAAGACAAGTGATGGAAGAGCTTGGTATGTTAAACGGTGTTCAAAAGATGAAGCTACGAATGCAGTAGCTCTAGGACGGCTTGCTATCGGTCCACCAATTGGCTTGCACGTTGTTGAAGGGGATGCACACACCGTTGTTTCTGAAAAATTTCCAACTGACCTTAACTATTTTTTAATGGGAACAAGGCACATTCCATCTGCGGAGCGTGTTTTAATAGCATGGAAG